>ERZ1740067.11-NODE-11-length-179567-cov-42.484135_pt1 | contig 179567 bp, 176 predicted proteins | sample MGYA00581736_ERZ1740067 | MGnify/ENA primary metagenome ERZ1740067 (study PRJEB43018, sample SAMN04849236) | marine metagenome | isolation source: floating plastic debris | place: Pacific Ocean | collected 2008-08-27 | study: EMG produced TPA metagenomics...
GCCTCGCAGAAACAAAAGGCGCATTCGAAAGAATCGCCGAACTCCTCAACGGGGATACAACGGGATCCGGCGGCGGATATGACGATCCGCGCGACGATGCGGACACGCCAACGGATGGCGGGACAGAGCCGCCAAAAGACGACGGCGACAGCACCGACAACGGATCTGACGGTGGCGTCGATACACCCGTTGACAGCGAACCACCCAAAGGCGACGGAAATCAGGGCGAACCAACGCCGGACCCGAAGGTAGGGACGATCAAGGATGCCGCGTACAGCATGGTCGGGGCGATTGAGGTGTCCTCGCGCAACGATGTCATTGAGATTGCGCCATCGTCCGAGTTTAACCTCGAGACGGGCACGCTTGCCCTCACCTTCGAGGCTGATGATACCAATGGCCGCCAGGGTCTTTTGACCAAGGACGCCAGCTACTATGCTGGTGGCGGCAACCACCTTGCGGTCTATCTCGAAGGCAATACACTCAAGGCGCGCTTCCAGGATGGCAAGAACCAGAAGGTCATTTCGTATGATGGCGTCAAAGCAAACAAGGCTTATGACGTCCAGATCACCTTCGACGGAAAGAGCGTTGAGTTCTTCGTGAACGGAAAATCCGTTGGCGACGCGTCGTTTGGAATGAGTTGGGCCAGCAATAACGAATATCTGCAAATCGGCGGTCTCGGCTGGGGCAGCAAGACAGGCTCGAGCGGTTTCGGAGACAACTTTGACGGCACGATTTCCGATGTAGTGATCATCGAAGGTGTCAGAACACCAGCTCAGATCGAGGATTTGCTCGAAGGTAAAGACGCTGGCGACAACGGGTCCGACGGTGACGGTACCCCGACCGACGGCGGCGACACTGGCAATGGCGATGGCGGTGGCACCGGAGATAGCGGCGACAATAACGGTGGTGACGGCGGCAGCAATGGAGATAACGGCGGTAGTAACGATGGCGGCGGGGATACCGGTGGCGGTGACACCGGAGATGGTGACGGTAGCGGGGACCAGGGTGACCCTACAACCGGGCCGGGGATCGACGAAGCAGTTTATGCGTTACTCGGACCCGTTGAGATCTCGTCTAAGTCTGACGTGATCGAGGTCGCACCATCTGCGGGTCTGAAGCTGGACACCGGAACCGTTGCGCTGACATTTGAAGCGGATGACACAAGTGGTCGGCAAGGTATCCTGACCAAGGACGCCAGCTACTACGCTGGTGGCGGCAATCATCTAGCTGTTTATCTCGAAGGAAGTACGCTGAAAGCGCGTTTCCAAGACGGTCAAAGCCAAAAGATCATCTCATATAGTGGCATCAAGGCGAACGAGGCTTACGACATCCAGCTGACCTTTGACGGTCAAAACGTCGAGCTGTTTGTGAACGGTGCGTCGGCCGGCCAGGCGGCGTTCGGCATGACCTGGGCCAACAACAACGAGTATATGCAGATCGGTGGTCTGGGTTGGGGTAGCAAAACAGGAGCTAGCGGGTTCAAGCATACGTTTGACGGAACGATCTCTGATGTCGTCATTGTCGAAGGGGTCAAAACACCTGCTGAGATCTCAAGCATGGTCGAAGGCGCGGACAATTCGAACGCAATTGCTGCCAATCTAAGCTATTATCTCAGCAATTACTTGGCTGGCGAAGACGATACCGCCAGTAGCAGTGCTAAATTCGCATTCGAGGCGCAGCCGGAAACAAGTGCTGCGCAGGCCGACTATTCAACTCAAGATGAGGACCAGTTTGGCAAAGCGGTCGCGGTTGGAACTGAACTCGATCCTGTTGTCGATCTACCAGAACCACCTATTGGTGATGCGCTGAACATGAACGACAACGATCTGCTTTTCTAAGAAGAGCTTTCGAGTCATGTTCATCACGATACTGAAACCGGACCCTCAATGGTCCGGTTTTGTGCGTTAAATTTGTGCTAGATATTGCCTCCATCGAAATGGGTGCTTCCGTCCGGTTTGAAGGACTTCCGATATCTCTTGTCTCCGCAAGGTGTTGCAGGTCTCTATCAACTATATGCCTTTAGGACAGCCGGGAAGGGCACATGAACGGCGCTATTCCTACGTCACCAAGTTTGCTTTCGGATATCGCGATCTGATGGATCCAACGCTTAAATCTTTGGTGCAAAGCGACAATTTCAAACGCTCCAAAAAGGTGGGCGGTGATCGGGTTCGTGCCCACTTGAAAGACCAGAAAAATGTAGGATCACGTCTGCGGAACGCTGATCTCCGAAGTCACTGATACTTGCAGATTCTCTGGTCGACAATCGCCTTTGCGGCGGAACGGCCGCTGAGGATTGCCCCTTCGACATAGCCCCAGAAAGTGGTGTCAAGCTCTGCCCCGGCAAAGCTGACCCGACCGGGCCAGTCAGCCAATCTGTCCATCGCCTGAGCGTTCCGGTTAATGCGGATCGTTGCATTGTAGCCGCCACCAGACCAGCGATGATCAACCCACACAGCATCTGATATCGCTTTTGGGTTTTGCACGGCTGGGCCGAATGCGCGGCTCAGCTGATCTAGAAGTCTTTGCTGGCGCTCTGGTTCGGATAGCTTTGCCCAAAGTCGCGCCTCTGGCCCCCCCAGAAATGCGATCAATCGAGGGTCAGAGCTGTCATCGGCGCTGGCATCAGTTACAACAAGCCCCGTAGGATCAGCAAAAATCGCCGTACCGCTGAGCCCTTTCAGCCGCCAGAACGCCGTTTCATAATCAAGCGCCGTCTTGATCATGTCTCCAGCCTCGAAGGCTCCAAGCAGTTCGAATAGATCGTCTTGTCCTTCGATCTCGAAGAGGATCTGGCGGGCAGCAGGCGGAGGAACGGCAATGAGAACGTGATCCGCTTTCCATGACTTCTGCGCGGAATGGACGTTCATGCCGTCTTCGGCCTCCACCACCTTTAGGACAGGGTTGCTCAGCAGAGGAGGACGCTCCAGAGTGCTGACCAAAGCGTCGATGATACCGCCCATCCCTTCTGGAAAGTGGAACTCCATGTCATCTCGCCTTGATGCGTAACGTGAGATGATTTCCCGTGTCGCATGGGCGTTAAGCATTTCGGGGGCCGCGCCAAATGCTTCGGTCAGCATCGAATAGGCCAGCGCCTCTTCCTCGGGGCAGAGAAGCATCTGGCGGATGGCGGAGCCAAGACTGCCTGCTGTTGCCGGATGCGTCGCAATCAAATGTTTAAGACCGCGTCCCGCTTCACCAACGCTTTCCCAGGGGGTCGTCCACCATTGGAATCGCAGCAAAAGGCTTCGAAGTATTTCCTTTGGACTGTCCCAGCGAAGAATCTGTTCTTCCAGTAAGTCGTAGATCTTATCGGGCGGCAAAAATTCATCCGCCGGATAAACATGATCGTCAAACAAGTACAGACTGCGCCCTGTTTTTGGAAGCGGTGCGCAGTGCATGTTCTGTTGACGCACCAGTTCCAAGACAGCCTGCATGTCGCCGTTTACCATTTGAGCGCCCCGGTCAAAAACACCACGGCCCGGTACAGCGCAGGTTTGAACGCGACCGCCCAAATGGGACTGCGCCTCAATGACCTGGCAGCTTAGCCCGGCTTCTTCGATGGTGGCAGCGGCGGCCAGTCCTGCGGCACCGCCACCGACCACAAGCACGTTGACATGTTGTTCAGATTTCATCATCACACCCTTGCTGAGCGCTCGCTCAATTGAGCAGATGCTCAACAAGTTGTCGATTGTCAAGGGGGCGAGAATGGCCCGTCTCGCAGGTGAAGAGCGTCGCAAGCAGATTATCGAGGCCGCCCAAACGGCCATTCTAGACCGTGGCCTTGCGCAGGCCGCCACGCGCGATGTGACCCGGGCGCTCGGGGTGGGATCAGGCTTGCTGCATCATTACTTTCCATCGTGGTTGGATCTGCGTGCACAGGCGGTGCAATTGGCCGTCGACCGTGAGATCAGCGAAGTTCAGGTGAGTACGTCCAGCTTGGGCGCATCCGAAAGCCTGACTTACCTGATTTCATGGATGGTAGAAGATGAAGACATGCGTCATTGGCGACTTTGGCTGAATGCGATGGATGAGGCGCATCGCGACCCGCGCTTGGCTAAGGTCATGACATCGGCGGTTCAAAGGTGGCACGAGATGGTCAAAGAACTGATCGCTAGGGCGCAGAAAGAGGGAATTTGCCCCGGCGATGATCCCGCGATTGTGGCATGGCGCCTGACTGCCCTGATGGATGGGTTGGCAGGGATGGCTCTGATTGAGGGCGGGAGCATGACGCTCGAGAAGGCGCGCAACCTTCTGACAAAGCAACTGACCTTGGAACTGGGGGCAGATTTCAATAACAATCAGGCGGGCATGAATAGTTCCCTGTAGGTCTCACGCAACAGGTTTTTCTGCACCTTCCCCATCGTGTTGCGTGGCAATTCGTCAACGATGATAAGTCGGCGGGGGTGTTTGAACCGCGCCAGCGAAGCACCGGCCGCGTCATTTATCGCCTCAATATCGAGCGTTTCGCCTGGTTCAGCGACCAGAATGCCCACAACGGTCTCGCCAAAATCGGCATCCGGTACACCGATGATGGCGCTTTCCAGAACGCCTGGCTGCTCATCCAAAACCAATTCGATCTCCTTCGGGTAGACATTGTACCCACCCGAAATGATCAGATCCTTGTTGCGCCCGACGATCTGGACATAGCCGTCGTTATCCAATTTCCCAAGATCGCCTGTGATGAAGAACCCGTCAGACCGAAGCTCGGCCGCCGTCTTGTCTGGCATCTGCCAATAGCCTTTGAACACATTTTGGCCGCGCACCTCGATCTGACCGACATCGCCATTCGGCACGATTTGGCCGTTGCTGGGATCTGTTATCTTCAATTCCACACCCGGCAGCGGAAATCCGACAGTGCCGGGACGCCGCTCGCCGTCATATGGATTCGACGTGTTCATATTCGTCTCGGTCATGCCGTAGCGTTCGAGGATCCGATGCCCCGTACGCCTCTCAAAACGCTGATGGGTTTCCGCCAGAAGCGGCGCACTTCCTGAAACAAAAAGCCGCATGTGTCTGGTCAGATCCGGGGTCAGGCGTGGATCGTCTAGAAGGCGCGTGTAAAAGGTCGGCACGCCCATCATCACTGTGGCCTGCGGCATGAGATCGACTATCGCGTCGACGTCGAATTTCGGAAGAAATATCATTGACCCGCCGGTCAAGAGCGAGATGTTTGTCGCAACGAAGAGACCATGCGTATGAAATATGGGGAGCGCGTGCAGTAGCTTGTCGTTCTCGGAAAATCGCCAATGCTCTGCCAGAACAGCTGCGTTCGACAGCAAGTTGGCCTGCGTCAGCATTGCACCTTTGGACCGTCCGGTCGTGCCAGATGTATAAAGGAAGGCCGCGAGGTCCTCTTGCGTGCGGGGCACGGTTTCAAATTCGTCAGGCTGGTTTTGCGCGTGCTCTGTGACGGAACCTGAACCATTTGCATTCAAGGTGGCCAGTTCTGCGCCAAACCTGTGCACTACGGGCAGCAGCGCAAATTGGGCGCGCTCGTCGCAGATGACCAGCCGCGCACCGCTGTTTTCGATGAAGTATGTCAGTTCATCAACCGTGTAAGCGGTGTTGAGCGGCAAAAAGACGACCCCCGCCTGGACGCAAGCTGCATAAATGGCCAGAGCTTCCGCAGATTTCTCTGCCTGCATCGCCAGCCGATCACCGGGACGTAAACCATTTTCCACCAGAACATGCGCCAGCTTGGCCGCCACTTTGACGAATGCGGCATGGGTTAGACAGGATCCGTCTGCAAAATGCAGGAACGGTTTCTCTTTCCCCGCATTGGCTCCTAAGAGGCTGTCATAGAGAGCGTTTGTCACGCACCAAGCTCCCCTGAAAGCATCTTCTTTGCGCTTGTATGCAGGGCTCTTATCTCTGCTGACGCTGCAATTGTCCGGCGCGTTGCAAAGCGTTCGTGATTTGCTGAGACCTTTCCCGGATCATACAGGTAATTGACCATCACACCGCCCGACTGCGCCATGCCATTTTCGGACAGATCAGCATCTGCATGCAACTGATGCAAAAGTGCGCCGTTGCCCAGATGAAACCGAGCCACCGAATCAACGGGCAGACCATCCGAGCGCTTGGCTGACAAAAGATAGGCTGCAGCCAGCGCTCGCATACGGGGGCCATCCGAGGGGTCGGTGGTGATCTTTTCAGTCGCGAGCCAAGCCGTCAGCCCGGGTATCGGAGACAGCGTTACGGATGTTTTCAATCCGGCTACTTCGATAGCAAGATCTGCCATGACCTGCTTGATCAGCGAATTGCCGAAAGAGATCCCGGCCAGCCCCGCCTGGCAGTTCGAGATAGAATAAAAAACTGCGGTATCGGCCTCTGCCGCGCTGATGACGTCCCGGTCTTCGGCCAATAGATCCTGAACCGATCCGGGCACGCCGCTGGTCAGGGCAACTTCGACAAAGATCAAAGGTTCGTCAGGCATGGCAGGATGAAAAAACGCATAACAGCGGCGGTCAGCAGGTTGCACACGACGACGCAGATCGTCCCAGCTGCTGATTGTGTGCACGGCTTCGTAAGCGATGATCTTCTCGAGAATATGCGCCGGGCTTTCCCAGTTGATTGGACGCAAGACGAGAAATCCACGATTGAACCAGCTGGCAAAGAGATGCCGAAAATCGAGATCCAGCGCCTGCAGTGACGCAGTCTCCTTACCCAGACGCAGGAGATCTTCGCGCATCCGGACAAGCAGATGCGTCGCACCCGGCACTTGGTTCAGCCTACGGATGAATTCTTGTCGCGGTGGTTCGGCCGTGGTCATGAACACCCGATAGCTTTCGCGGGTCTGCCCACGTTCATAGCTTTCAAGGGCTGCTCGCACCGCCTCGGGTGATATGGTCATGTCTTCGGCCAGGTGTATGAAAAAGCTCATCTTTTCGTCATCATCCCAACCTATGTAGCGGTCAAGAATTTGGTGGGCGACGGTCTGGCCAGAGATCTCGCTGCTGGTCCCCATCAACTCGACTGTCAGGGCCTGAAAAGGCCTTCCATCTGCCTTCACAGCGCGGGTGGGCAGATACCGTCTTTCAAAGACAGTCGACAGAAGATCGGCAAGCAGGGTCATACACTCACACCCATAACAAGATCCGGCAGCCATGTCGCGATGCCTGGGAAAAGACACAGCAGAATGATCGCAATCACCATGCAGGCGACAAAAGGTAGGGACCCCTTCAGGATCGTCTTCAACGAGATATCGGGTGCAATGCCGTTGATCACATAGAGATTGAGGCCCACCGGGGGTGAGATCAGTCCGATCTCCATATTTATGGTGAGCACGACGGCGAACCAGATTGGATCAAATCCAGCAGTGGTGATGATGGGCAGCAGGATTGGAGCGGCCATTAGGATGACAGCAACGGGCGGCAGGAAAAAGCCCGCTATAAGCAGGAACACGTTGACTGCGCCCATAAGTACCCAGCGGTTCACATCCAGTGTGCCGATCCATTCCGCAATCGCCTGCGTTATGAAAAGCGACGAAAGCATGTAGGAAAAGACACCCGCTGCCGCGATGATGAACAGGATCATCACGCTTTCCTTCGTGCTGTCGCGCAGCACGTGCCAAAGGTCCTGCGGGTTCCAGAGCTTGTAGATGATCACTGCGATCAAGAGGCACAGAAGCGCACCTACGGCCGCTGTTTCTGACGGGGTCGCGATGCCACCATACATCGCATAAAGCACGCCGATGATAATAAGGATGAAGGGCAGGACGCGCGGCAGGACCTCGATTTTCTGCTGCCAGGTGTAGCTGCCAGCACTCAACACGCCCGCATCGCCGGACCGCCAGGTGGAATAAAGCGACCAGGCCATGAAGAGGCCGACCAGAAGCAGTCCCGGGATCACACCGGCCAGAAACAGCCGCCCGATTGAGGTTTCAGTGGCGATCCCATAGACGATCATGGTGACCGATGGCGGGATGAGGATGCCCAAGGTGCCGCCAGCGGCGATTGACCCCGCCGCGACCCCATCCGGATAGCCGCGTTTGCGCATCTCGGGAATGCCCATCTTGCCAATGGCTGCACAGGTCGCTGGGCTCGATCCCGACATCGCTGCGAAAAGCGCGCACGCTCCAAGATTCGAGACGACGAGGCCGCCAGGTACGCGGGTTAGCCAGCGCTCTAGCGCTTCGTAAAGGTCCGCACCCGCCCGCGTTGAGGCGATCGAGGCTCCCATGATGATGAACATTGGGATCGAGAGCAGGGCGAAGTTATCAAGCTTGCCAAACAGGATCTCAGGCATCAGTTCCAGCGACCGCATCCCGTCGAAGACAATAAGGAAACCTGCGGAGACGATCAGCAAACCGAGGGCAACCGAGACACCAGAGAACAGAACAAAGATCGTCGCAAAGGCGACAAGGGCGCCAAGGAGCAGAGGATCCATCAGCCGTCCTCCAACCCGAAGGGCTTGTCGACGGCAGTCAGAACCGCGACCAGATCCGCGATGAGCTGCAGCATCAAAAGGCCAAAGCCGACGGGAAGACAAAGGTATGGGATCCACAGCCGCACGCCCCAGACGGTATCCGACCTCCAGCCCCGTTCCCATGCGAAATGCCAATACTCATAGCCATAAAGCAGCATGATCCCGACGATCGCGATCGATAGGGACAGCGTGATTACTGCCAGCACCAACCGCGCCCGTGGCGGCAGGGATAATGGCACCAGATCCACGTTCACATGGCCGCGTAGACGCTGGACGTAAGGAAGGCCGATCAGAGTCGCCGCGATGACCAGGTACACCACCGCTTCCGTTTGCCAGATTGTTGATCCGTTCAGGACAAAGCGAATGAAGATCATCTGACAAGTGATCGCCACGGCCGCAACGATCATTCCAGCTGATACCCAGCCCGCGACGGTCGAGATTGCCGCGACAAGTCGCAAGAAGGGATTGTTGCCAACACGTGCAACCGTGGCAGCGCTTTGGCCGGACATGGCGTTCTCCCGAAACCGTCAAAAGCGGGGCGCGGCGATCAATAGCTACCGCGCCCGATAGGCGCTAGTCGACCGACAAGGCAAGATCCAGCAACTTCTGGCCACCCGGTGTCTGCTCGACGAAGGCCTTGTAAGACGTGTCTTGCGCCAATGCACGCCAGGCATCGAATTCCTCAAGCGTCATGTCCGCGATCTGCACGCCGTTTTCCGAAAACACCTTCGCCGAGTTTGCATCCTGCTTCTTGGCCTCTTCCAGATAGAACGCCTCGGCCTTTTCCGCTGCGGTAACAAGAGCTTGCCGCTGCTCTTCCGATAGGCCTTCAAATGTCGATTTGTTCATCAATAGAGGTTGATACATGAACCACAGTGCAAAATCGCTGGCCGGTGTGTAGCACGCGACTTGTTCGTAGATGCGGTAGCTCACGAAAGAGGATGAAGACGTATTGGCAGCATTCAGAACGCCCGTTTGCATAGCATTGTATATCTCGGACGACGCCATAGAGGCGATTGAGGCTCCGGCACCTGCAAGCATCTGTTCGAAAGCCTTGCCCGCCGCACGGGTCTGCAGACCTTGAACATCTTCGGGCGATGTGATGCACTTGTCCTTTCCGACGAACCCGCCGGCCAAATAGCCGTGCACCAGCACCATTACATCGTCTTCGGCCATGATTTCTTCGATTTTGCCCATGAATTCGCTTTCGTTCAGGCGGGCTGCGTGGTCGTGGTTTTTCACCAATCCGGGCATTAGCGTGAGGTTGAAGGCAGGTTGCTGACCGCCGGCATAGCTGAGCGGGAAGACCGTCATGTCCAATTGTCCGCGGCTAAGCGGTTTGTATTGCTCGCGTGGCTTGAACAGCGATTTCGACGGAAAGATCTTGATATCCAAGTCGACATCCGCTGCGGCCACATCATCCGCGATCATTTGCGCCACCTGATGCCTTACATCCGCCGTCGACCACTGATGCGACAGCCGTAGCTCCGTCGCGTTTGCGGACCAAGCCCCGCCGATCAAGGCGGCAACTGCGCAGAGTGTGCGTGCCACTTTCATTGCTTTCCTCCCCAAATGTCATGCCGAGTCGGCACCAGAATTTGTGCGAGACTAGGGTAATTGTTTCTTGCGTCAACATTTTTGTATACAATAACGATAGTATTGCACGCGTTGATCGGTAGGATTACTTGGGACATCATGAACAGGAAACGCTCTGATATCATCGCTGATGCGCTCGAAGGTTTGATACTCGATGGCACTTTTGCCGATGGGGCGCGGTTGGATGAAGTACAATTGGCCCAGCGTTTCTCGGTATCCAGAACACCGGTGCGCGAAGCACTTCAGCGTCTGACACAATCTGGCTTGGTTGCTCAGATCCCCCGGCGTGGCGTCTTTGTTCGCCAGCCGGGCCCGGTTGAACTTATAGAGATGTTCGAAGTAATGGCAGAGCTTGAGGCTGTCTGCGCAAGGCTCGCCGCCCGTCGGATATCGGATGAGGCATTGGCCGATCTGCACGCCACGAATGCACGCTGCACCGAGGTTGTCAACAGCGGGGACGCTGATGGCTACTACCGCGAAAACGAGCGCTTTCACGCCATTCTCTACAAGCAATCCGGCAACGGGTTTCTGGAAAAGGAGTGCCTCCAGCTACATCGCCGTCTCCAGCCGTTTCGAAGGCTGCAGTTGCGCCTGCGCGGTCGGCTGAAGCAGTCAATGGCAGAACATGAGATAATCGTCGCCACCCTCGAAAGCGGAGATGGTGAACATGCCGCAGAGGTCTTGCGTCAACATGTGGCTGTGCAGGGTGAGAAATTTCACCACTTGATGGCCAGCCTGAAACCCGCCGCCGAATAGTTGCCCCGTACATCAAGGAAGACCCAGGTCAGGGCAATTTTTTCTGGACAGATATGTCTATTCCTGCGCAGACTCTTCTGGACAGGGCTGTCCATGATCCGCTGGATCGGCATTTCAGGCCAGGACAAAAGCGGTCAGGGGAAGGGCGATGAAAACACACTATCGTGCCGTCGTGATCGGTGGGGGCGTCGTTGGAACGTCTGTTCTTTATCATCTCGCAAAGTTCGGCTGGGACGATGTCTGCCTGCTGGAACGCAAGGTTTTGACGGCCGGGTCAAGCTGGCACGCCGCCGGTGGCATCCATGCGCTGAATGCGGACCCGAACATCGCAAGCTTACAAGCCTACACGATCGATCTTTTGTCCGAGATCGAAGAGGAATCGGGTCAATCGATTGGTCTTCACATGACGGGCGGCATCACTTTGGCCGGTACGCCTGACCGTTGGGAATGGCTCCAATCGGCATACCGCACCTTTCAGTCCATAGGCATAAACGATTGTCGCCTGATTACGCCGGAAGAGGCGAAAGAGCTTTGTCCGATCATGTCGACGGACGGCATTCTTGGCGGTATGCGGGCCGATCGTGAAGGTTATGTTGACACAACAGGCACCGTGCATGCCTATGCCGGAGCCGCCAAGAAACGCGGCGCATCCATCTTTGAAAACACGAAGGTGGAGGCTCTTGAACAAACCTCAGACGGCTGGCGCGTGATTACCGACAAAGGCACAATCACCTGCGAACACGTCGTCAACGCAGCTGGCCTTTGGGCAAAGCAAGTGGGTCGCATGGCCGGGATCGAATTGCCCGTCTCGCCGCTCAACCACCATTACCTGATTTCGGATACGATCCCCGAGCTTGAAGCGCTGGATTTTGAGGTTCCGATGACCGTCGACCTTGAAGGCTTCACCTATATGCGGCAGGATCAGAAGGGCCTGCTTCTGGGCATCTACGAAATCGATCACGATCATTGGATGATGGATGGCGCCCCCTGGGAATACGGGTTCGAGCTCCAGCAGGAAGACCTCGACCGGATCGAAAAGGAGCTGATCCTCGGCTTTGAACGCTATCCGGCATTGCAAAACGTCGGCGTAAAAACCTGGGTCAACGGGGCTTTCACATTCTCGCCTGACGGAAACCCACTTGTCGGACCGGTGCGCGGCAAGCCTGGTTATTGGTGCGCCTGCGCGGTGATGGCGGGTTTCCTGCAAGGCGGCGGTGTGGGTAAATCGTTGGCCGAATGGATGATCCACGGCGAGCCAGAGGCCGATGTCTACGGAATGGACGTGGCCCGCTACGGCACCTTCGCGGAGAACAAGCAGTTCATCAAGGAAACCACCGGCCAATTCTATAGCCGTCGGTTCGTGATGACGTATCCTAACGAACAACTTCCCGCCGGCCGTCCCCTAAAAATGCCCCCTGCCTATTCCGACATGAGCGCTGCGGGTTGCCGTTGGGGCGCAAGCTGGGGTCTTGAGGTTCCGCTTTACTTCGCACCTGATGAGACGTTTGAGGAAACGCCAACGCTCAAACGCTCGAATGCGTTCGATATCGTAGCCGCCGAATGTAAGGCAGTGCGCGAGGAGGTTGGGCTTCTGGATATCTCCGGCTTCTCTAGGTTCGAGGTGACGGGCGCAGGGGCCGAGGCCTGGCTTGACCGTATCATGGCCTCGAAGCTCCCTAGATCCGGCCGCGCCCGACTGGCGCCGATGCTGTCGGACGAAGGCAAGCTCAAAGGCGATCTCACGATCTTCAATTGGGGTGACTGCACGTGGTGGATCATGGGTAGCTATTATCTGCGCGAATGGCACATGCGCTGGTTCCATGACCACATGGATGACGGCGTGCAGGTCCGCGACATTGGCGACGCGACAGTCGGCTTTTCGCTGTCTGGTCCAAAAAGCCGCGAAGTCCTGGAAAGGTTGACCGATGGGCCGATTGGCAATCTGCCTTTTATGGGTTGCGGCCAGTTCGACATCGGCCTGATCCGTGCCAAGGTGGGGCGCCTGTCCGTGACCGGAGAGTTGGGGTACGAAATTCACTGCTCTGCTGCCGAGCATATCGCCCTGCGAAAGCTGCTGCTGGAGGCGGGCGCTGATCTTGGCATCCGGGAGATCGGCTTTAACGCGCTTCTATCCCTACGCCTTGAAAAGAGCTTTGGCATCTGGTCGGCAGAATTCACACAGGGCTACACTGCTGCACAGACCGGTATGGATCGTTGGATCGATTGGGAGAAGGACTTTGTTGGCAAAAACACCGCCTTGACAGAGCGTGATGGCAATGGCCCAGCCCAAAAGATCGTGACGCTTGAAATCGCGGCCGAAGATGCGGATGCCAGCGGCTTTGAACCCGTCTGGTCGGGCAATGATATGGTCGGGTTCGTCACCTCTGGCGGCTATGGTCACACGATTGGCAAATCGCTGGCACTGGCCATGGTCGACCAGGGCAAAACGGCGGTTGATACGGAACTCACCGTGCATATTGTCGGGGCCGAACGAAAGGCCAAAGTGATTGCTGCCTCGCCTTACGATCCGGGCGGAGCGGCCATGCGGGTCTAAGCCAAATGGTTACCCGAGAAAGAGCGCGTAGCAGACGCAGGCGACGGGGTAGGGCGGATGCATCTACCCAACCCGCTGCACGCAAGGTGAACTACCGACAGCTCAGAAATCCGTTCCCACCAATGGATCTTTTTTCGGCGGACGAGATTGCGAATATGCACAGGACGGCCCTGCGCATGCTCAAAGAACTTGGCATAAAGGTCCTATTGCCTGAAGCTGTCGCCCTCTTCAAAGCGGGCGGCGCGCGTGTCGAAGGCGAGATGGTTTATCTCGGCGAAGACATGATCACAGCGGCGCTTGCCTTGGCTCCGAAATCCATCGAAGGCCGCGCTGGGGCGCGGGATCGGGACATCTTACTGGAACTAGGGAGCTTGGTGTTTCAGCCCGGTGCAGGGGCGCCGCATGCCACCGATCTCGAACGCGGGCGCAGACCAGGCACTGCGCAGGATTTTACGGACCTGATTCAGCTTACCCACCACTTCGACATTTTTCAGATGATGCCGCCGTTGGTCGAACCACAGGACATCGAGACGCACATCCGTCACTACTTCACGCTGGCGCGGCAACTCACGCACACGGACAAGTTTCCATTTATCTTCTCGCGCGGGACACCGCAGGTAATGGACAGCTTTGAGATGCTGCGAGACTTTCGTGGTGTTTCGGATGACGATTTCGCCGCTGATCCTTACTGCTATACGATCATCAACACCAACAGCCCACGAACGCTGGATCGAGCCATGTTGCAGGGCCTGATCGACTTCGCACACCATGGTCAGTTGTCGATCGTCACGCCCTTCACCCTGATGGGAGCAATGGCGCCGATCACAGTTGCGGGTGCTGTCACTTTGAGCCACGCTGAAGCGCTGGCCGCTATCACTCTCAGCCAGTTGGCCCGACCCGGTGCACCGATCTGCTACGGTACCTTCACCTCCAACGTCGACATGAAATCGGGCGCGCCGGCGTTCGGAACGCCAGCCCATTTCCGGGCCTCACTCGCTGCCGGGCAATTGGCGCGCATGATCGGTCTGCCATGGCGGTCCGCGGCGGGATCCGCCGCCAATCTCAACGATGTGCAGGCTGCCAATGAAAACCAGATGGGGCTCTGGGGCAGTCTCATGGCCGGGGCGACAGTGATCATCCATGCCGCTGGATGGCTGGAAGGCGGGCTGACCGTATCATATGAGAAGCTGATAACGGATGTCGAAGTTCTCAATATGGTCGCAGAGCTTTGCGCGGCCGCCCAGGCAGGCCCGGACGAGATCGGCTTTGACAATGCTCTGACACATGTGGGCCCTAGCGGGCATTTCTTCGAAGCCCCACAGACCATGGCCCGCTACAGTACGGAGTTCTACGAGCCTGTAGTCCACAGCTACGACAATTTCGGCACATGGAGCGAACGGGGCGCGCAAGATGCCAGCAGCAGGGCGACGCGGATCTGGAAGAACATTCTGGCCCAGGACAACCGACCTGATGTGGACCAGGCAAGAGTGGTTGCGCTTTGGGATTTCATTGCCAAACGCACCGCCGAAGGCGGCGCACTGCCGGAAAGCTGAGCGATGACAAACCGCGCCACCCCTGTTCTTCACCGTGACGATCCGGACAAGAATCCTTTGACAGGGCATGTTAAAGTCACCCGGCAGGATTGGCTGACTATGGCACGCGAAGTGCTCGTCACTGAAGGCGTGGCTGAGGTCAAGATCCTGATCCTAGCCAACCGCATGGGGGTCTCGCGTTCGAGCTTCTACTGGTACTTTGAAAACCGCTCTGATCTTCTGAATGCACTTCTGGCAGAGTGGGAGGATCGCAACACGGCACAGATCATAGCCCATTGCCAGATGCAGGCCGCCAATATCACGGAAACCATTTGCAATTTCTTCCGTTGTTTCGTTGATCCAACGAAGTTTGATCGTGGGCTCGACTTTGGCGTCCGTGAATGGTCTCGGCGCGACCCGACGGTCCGTTTGCGCGTTGATACTGCTGACAAGACGCGCCTCAAGGCCATAATCGCCATGTTTGTGGCCCATGGTTACGATAAGGTCGATGCCGACGCACGCGCGCGGATCGTCTATTTTATGCAGCTGGGTTATCATGCGCTAGAGGTGCGCGAGACGATGGAGGTTCGCATGTCCCGCCTAGCGCCCTATTTGGAAGCTTTCTCGGGGCGTCCTCCGGACCAGTCGGCGATCACCGACTTTCTGAGATTTGTCGAAGCACTTGGGATCGACTGATGAAAAGGGCCCCGATTGGGGCCCTTTCAAATTAGGCGGCTTGCGCTTCTTCGGCTCCGAAGCGGCCATAAAAGGTCTGGCCCTTCTCGGCCATCTCGCGGAGCAGGGCCGGGCAAGTGAAGCGTTCGCCGAATTTCGCGGTTAGTTCATCACAGCGCTGAGCAGCATATTCCGCCCCGATAATGTCGAGCCAAGAGAACGGGCCGCCGGACCAAGGCGCGAAGCCCCAGCCAAGGATTGCACCGACATCGCCTTCGCGGATGTCTTCCAGAACGCCTTCTTCCAGCGCACGGACCGCTTCGAGAACCTGCGCGAACATTAGGCGTTCCTGCACCTCTATGAGGTCGGGCTGCTCTTCGGCCAGAGGATACTTGTCGTGGATGCCCTTCCAGTAACCAATGCGCTTGCCTTTATCGTCGTAGTCGAAGTATCCCGCCCCGGATTTGCGGCCCAGTCGTCCCTGTTCTTCCATCCAGACGATCAGATCATCCGCTTCAGAGGCTGGATAGGCGTTGCCCATGGCAGCCTTCGTCGCTTTCATGATCCGCACGGCAAGGTCAACAGAGGTTTCATCCCCCAACTGCACCGGCCCCACGGGGAAACCAAGTTGTTGTGCCGCGTGGTCGATCAGGGCAGGGGCCACGCCTTCGGTGATCATGCGCGTTGCTTCATTGCCGTAAGGGATGATGCAGCGGTTGGCGTAAAAGAAGCGGGCATCGTTGACCACGATGGGCGTCTTGCGGATCTGGCGCACGTAGTCGAGCGACTTGGCCACGGCTCGCCCACCACTTTCCTTGCCCTTGATGATCTCCACCAGCAGCATCTTTTCGACGGGTGAGAAAAAGTGAATTCCGATGAATTGCTCTGGACGGCTTGATGCTTTGGCCAGATCCGTGATCGGAAGGGTCGAGGTGTTGGACGCGAAGATGCAATCTTCGGAAATGATTGCCTCGACCTTCTTGGTCATTTCCGCCTTCACGCCCGGATCTTCGAACACCGCCTCAATGATCAGGTCACAGCCCTTAAGTTGATCAAGATCCGGTGTAGCCGTGACCAAGCCGAGCATCGCCTCTTTCTTCTCGGCCGTGACCCTGCCGCGCTTCATGCCCTTGTCAAGGTACGTTTCCGTATAGGCCTTGCCCTTATCAGCCGCTTCCTGATCGCGGTCGATTAGCACAACCTCGATCCCTGCCTGCGCCGAGACAAGCGCGATGCCCGCGCCCATCATGCCGGCACCCAGAACACCCAGTTTCTTGACGCGCTGATCTGGCACGTCTTTGGGCCGGACGGCACCTTTCTCAAGAGCCTCCTTGTTGAGGAACAGCGACCGGATCATCGCGCCGGAAGAGGGGTTCATCAGCACATTCGTGAACCAGCGCGCTTCGATCTTGAGTGCGGTGTCAAATGGGACAAGCGCGCCTTCATAAACCGCGCTCAGCATCGCCTTGGCGGCTGGGAAAGCGCCCTGCGTCTTGCCGTTCACCATCGCGTTGGCTCCGACGAAGTTCATGAAGCCCGCGGGGTGGTAGGGCGCGCCGCCGGGCATCTTGTAGCCTTTGGCGTCCCAAGGTTTGACGAGGTCGGCGTCAGTTGCATTCAGCACCCATTCGCGCGCTGCCGCGACCGGATCGTCGACGACCTCGTCGATCACGCCAGCGGACTTTGCCTTGTCGGGTGCGTTCATCTTCCCCTCAAGCAGCAAAGAAGACGCGCCCATCAGGCCCAGTTTACGGATCAGGCGGGTCGTACCACCTGCTCCGGGGAAAATACCCACCAGGATTTCGGGCAGGCCGATCTTGGCCTTAGGGTTGTTGGCGACGAAGATTTGGTGCGTGGCCAAAGGAAGCTCAAGCCCTATCCCAGCCGCTGTGCCAGGTAAGGCCGACGCAATTGGCTTGCCGCCTTTCTGTGTCTTGGGATCCATGCCCGCCAGTTCGATCTTGCGAAGCAGATGATGCATCCGCATCGTTCCTTCAAACAGCCCTTGCGCTGGATTGTCGCCCGCGCTTTCCTTCAGTTTTGCCAGCAGATTCAGGTCCATTCCGCCCGCGAATGTGTCTTTGCCCGATGTCACGACGATACCTTTTACGGCCTCATCTGACAGCGCGTCGTCGACCAGCTTGTCCAGCGTCTCCAGCCCTTCGACGGACATCACGTTCATCGTCTTGTCCTGAACGTCCCAGGTGATTGTCGCGATGCCGTCGGCATCCTTCTGCATGGTGAAATCGGTCATTTGGTGTCTCCCTTGATCGGAGTGGCGATTGTTTCGTTCGGGCGGCCCGAGAGGACTGACCAGTTCAAGTGGCTGTGTTGGCGGGTGTTCGATGTGACGCGCCAAAGGCCGTTGTCGTTGCGCATGGTGATGGCGGAATCCCAAGGGTCCAAGGCCGTCACATGGCCGCGCAAGAAATGCGTGCGGTAGACACCCATCATCTGGTCGCGCCCGATCATTTCGGTCGATCGTGCCTCTCTCACGATCTGCGTGATCGCAGAGGTTTCGATGTCGCGCTGGTACTTGATGAAATCACGGCGCAGATCTCCGACGGTGTTGTATATCTCGATCCCCTCGCTGCTGATCAGCGAAAAGGGCAGGGCGACACAACGCTCCCATTGATCGAAGTCATCGTCGTCGAAGGCTTTCGTGATCCTGTCCAGAATGGTCTGGAACAACTCATCCCGACGCGCCCGACCGGGTGCCCCTAACGTATCCTTGATAGGCGAAAGGGGCATGAGGATTGGCCAGCTGTCATTTTCGACAGCATTCTGCGCCTCAGTGATCTTCCAGTACCCGTCCATGAGTTTCAACGTCATCATGGATGGATAAGGTGTTACCATCGGTTCCCCATCTCGAATGAGATAGCTCATGTGGTGGCCAAGGATCGTGGTGTCGTCAAGATAGCTGCATTCCTGAGCAGTGCGCCGAAACTCGTCGACACCAAGTGTTGTGATCGCATGAGAAAAGGTCATGAACAGCTCTTTCACCTCGACCGCGGTGTCGAATGTCTTCGCAGCCTTTGTCGTGACCATACGGTAGGGAACAGCGACATGATTTTTGACGAGATCATAATCAAATTCCTTCAACGCAAGGTCCGTTCGGTCGAGAACCTCCTGGTAGATATCCTTGGCCGCCCGCTTCACCGGGAGCTAGACGCGCTCGATGATTGTGGCGGCTCCCATTCCTGATGCGATGCACAAAGTCGCGAGACCTGTTTCCTTGTCGGTCCGTTCCAATTCATCCAACAATGTGCCGATGATTATTGCACCTGTAGCGCCGAGCGGATGCCCCATCGCGATCGAGCCTCCGTTTACATTGACCTTTTCACTGTCGACATCAAAAGCCTGCATGAAGCGGAGAACGACCGAGGCAAAGGCTTCATTCACCTCGAAAAGATCAATGTCGCCGATCTCCATCCCGTTTTCCTTCAGGATCTTCTCGGTAACCGGCACGGGGCCTGTCAGCATGATGGTCGGATCGGTGCCGATCTTAGCTGTGGCCTTGATCCGGGCGCGGGGTTTCAGGCCGTATTTCTCACCGAATTCCTTGTTGCCGATCAGCACGGCGGCGGATCCATCCACGATGCCCGACGAATTGCCCGCATGATGGATGTGATTGATGCGTTCAAGCTCCGGGTACTTCATGATGGCGATCTTGTCGAAGCCGGGCATGACCTCGCCCATTGCCTGAAAGGAAGGATTGAGGGAACCCAGCGACTGCATGTCGGTCTGAGGCCGCATATACTCATCGTGATCAAGGATCGTCAGCCCGTTCTGATCGGTCACCTTGATCACCGATTTTTCGAACCGTCTGTCGTCCCAGGCGGCCTTCGCGCGGCGTTGCGACTCTACAGCCAGCGCATCCGCATCGTCCCGCGAAAATCCATACTTGGTCGCGATCACATCCGCGCTGATGCCCTGTGGGACAAAGTAGCTGTCCATCGCGATCGAAGGGTCGGCTGCAATGGCGGCTCCGTCACTGCCCATCGCAACGCGGCCCATCATTTCGACTCCGCCTGCGATGTAGGCCTCACCCGCACCGCCCTTGACCTGGTTTGCCGCTAGGTTCACCGCTTCCATGCCCGATGCGCAAAAGCGATTGATGGCCAGGCCAGGTATCGACTCATCCAAGTCCGAGGCCAGCACAGCAGACCGTGCCAGGCAACCGCCCTGTTCCATTACTTGGGTTACGTTTCCCCAGATCACGTCTTCAACCGCGTGACCGTCCAGGTTGTTGCGATCCTTAATGGCGTTCAGCGTGTGCGCAGACAGGCGCAGCGCTGTGACCTCGTGCAAAGAGCCGTCCTTCCGGCCCTTTCCGCGCGGCGTGCGCAACGCGTCGTAGATGTAGGCTTCGGTCATCTGAGTGATCCTTCTTTAAGGTGTTCTCGTCGTCTGTTCAGAGACTGCACCGATCAGGTGCGCAGTCCGGAGGCGCTTCGCCATCGCCGCTTCTGCCGCGACCGCTTCACGGGCTTTCACAGGACCCGCAACCTTTGCAGCAATCGGCATAGCCATTCGATCGGCTCTTTCGTTTCTTCTTCGGATCCTGTGGGCCAGCTTTGCTTTGGAGAATGAGCGCACTGGCTTTGCCAAGGCGCGGATCGCTCAACATGGCCTTTCTTCAGCTGCGCCCACCATCCGCGATCAGTTCCGTGACTGCAAAGCCGGCGCAGCCTGGCCCTCCATGCGCCAACCGGTAAGCGCAGGAATGGCCCTTTCTCGGCGAAAGCTGCTGATAAAGGCCGATCAGCCAAAGCGATATGCAGTTCAGCATTCACGCGGCGCGATCGCTCGGATGACCTGGCATCAAATCATAAGGCGCTTTCCAACCGGGCATTTCCGACAGGCGGGTCATCCACGAGTCAATGTTGGGCCATTCTGCGCGATCAAAGCCAAAGGGCTCTGGATAGAAGAGATATCCGCAGCAGCTTAGATCCGCATTGGTAATGCCATCCCCGACAATCCAGTCGCGTTCCGCAAGATGTGTGTTCAGAACCGCGTAGGCCGCCTTCAGACGCCCCTGGTTGAAGGCTATTACCTCCTGCGGCCGTTTGTCTTCCGGCAAGAAGTTCATAAGGAAACGCGTTAGACCGCACATCGACGAAAATTTGTGATTGTCCCACAGCACCCAGCGAAGCACTTCGTACTTTTCGTCACCGTTGCCGCCAAATTTTCCGGTCTTGTCGCTGATATACTGCTGGATCGCCCCTGACTGGCTGATCTTTCTGTCCCCATCGATCAAAAGCGGAGCCTCCGCCATCGTATTGAGCGCGCGGTACGCGTCGGTGCGCACCGCACCTCCAAAAAAGTCCACGAAGACAGGGTCCCAATTGAGCCCTGAAAGCTCCAATGCCAGAGCGGCCTTGTAGGAATTTCCGCTTTCGCCGAAGCAGTGCAATTTCAGGGTCATGATCTTTTCTCTCCTAGCAAAGTTCTGGCGCCGATGGTGGGTGTTGCGTATTTGGCACGAGAAGAAGCCAGCAATGCGTCTCTCTCGTAACCGGCTGTTAAATCAGATGTCGTTCCATCTGTGGCGCGGTACAGGCTGCCGAGCCGATGACCGTACGAGGAGAAGCCCCGCCGTTTTATCTGCGTTCCGCCGAGCGGTCGGGTCGGGCGGCGGGGTGATCTGGCCCTTGTCTTCTTTTCGTCCCAAATACGGCCGTAGGAGGCCGTCCTACGTGGATGAAAAGCGGCAGCGCATGGCATCAAAGTGCCCTCGCGATAAGCTCTTTCATAATCTCGTTCGTACCGCCATAGATTCGCTGTACCCGCGCATCAGCCCACATCTCGCCGACGGCATATTCCTGCATGAAGCCATAGCCGCCATGGAGTTGCAGACATTCATCCAAGACCTGCCCTTGCACGTCCGTCGTCCAGTATTTGACCATAGCCGCCTTATCCACTGTTAGATGGCCGCGCATGTGTTCGCAGATGCATTCGTCGAAGAACGCCCGGCTAACGGCCACTTTGGTCTTGCATTCCGCCAGCTTGAACCGTGTATTTTGAAACTGGGTGAGCGGCCCGCCAAATGCCTCTCTCTCTTGGCAATAGGTGATCGTGCGGGACACTGCGCCTTCCATGGCGCCAATGGCGCCACAAGCGATGGCGAGACGTTCTTGCGGCAACTGCTCCATCATCTGGTAAAAGCCGCGCCCTTCTTCGCCGCCCAGAATATTTTCCGGCGGGACTTCCACGTTGTCGAAGAATAGTTCGGACGTGTCGGCTGCATGCATTCCGATCTTTTCAAGATTGCGCCCCCGCGCGAAGCCCTCTGCCTCATCTGTTTCGACAAGTATCATCGACACGCCTTTTGCGCCGAGGCTCGGATCCGTTTTAGCTGCAACGATGATCAGGTTGGCATGCTGGCCGTTTGAGATGAACGTCTTCTGACCCGACAGCCGGTATGCGTTGCCGTCCTTCACGGCCTTCGTCTTGATCGCCTGGACGTCTGACCCGGTCGACGGCTCGGTCATGGCAAGGGCCCCGACAAGCTCTCCAGACACCATCCGAGGCAACCAGCGCTTCTTTTGCTCTTCACTGCCATAGGCCAGGATGTAGTGTGCCACGATCGGTCCGTGGATCGCTGTGCCCCAGCTTGCAAGATTTGCACGCGAGGCTTCAATCAGGATTGCGGCCTCGTGACCAAAGTCGCCTCCAACTCCACCATACACTTCCGGGATTGACGGGCAAAGCAACCCCAACTCACCCGCCTGCTGCCAAATCCCGGGATCCATCTGGCCCTGCTTGCGCCAGCGTCTGAAATGGGGCGCCCACTCATTTTCGATGAATTGAGCCGTCATCTCCGAAATCATCCGGTGCTCGTCTGTCATCCAGTCGCTGGATGATGCTGCGCCCATGTCTTTCATGACGTCCTCCCCTTTGGTACGCACGGGTGATCCAACCGCATGTAAGGCGGGCGTGTCGCCCGCCATACGTCTCTAGAAGTTTGCTGCTTCAAGTGCCATCACGGTGTCTGCGCCCGTTTCGATGCGTTTCAGATGCAGCGAGGTTGCTGGCAATTGGCGCGCCATATAGTAGCGCCCGGTCGCCAGTTTTGAGTTGTAGAACTCCTTGTCCGACGCTCCGCCGTCCAACGCCTCACGCGCAGCTTTGCCCATCTTTGCCCACATCAGACCCAAGCAGACATGCCCAAACATGTGCATGAAGTCGTAGGATCCTGACAATGCGTTGTTCGGGTTCGCCATCCCGTTCTGCATGAAATACATCCCAGCCGACTGCAGATCTTTCGAGGCTGTTTTCAGCGGCTCGATGAAGTCGCGATCGTAGGCTTCGTCCAGGCCTCCATTCGCTTTGCAGAACGACTTGACCATCTCGAAGAAGGCCATGACATGCTTGCCACCATCCTGTGCCAGTTTCCGTCCGACAAGGTCAAGCGCCTGAACGCCGTTCGCCCCTTCGTAGATCATCGCGATCCGGGCGTCGCGGGTATACTGCGACATGCCCCATTCTTCTATGTAGCCATGCCCGCCATAGACCTGCTGGGCCTTGATCGTCATGTCGTAGCCTTGATCGGTCAGGAAGCCTTTAATTACAGGTGTAAGGAGCGAGATCAGACCATCAGCATCTGCATCTTTCGACCGATGCGCCGCATCGATCATTTGGGCACCCCAGAGAACGAAAGCTCGGGCGCCTTCAGCAAAGCTTTTTTGATCCATCAGCGACCGCCGGATGTCCGGATGCACGATCAGAGGATCGGCCGGACCTTCGGGGTTTTTCGTGCCTGTCACGTCGCGGCCCTGCAGACGATCCTTGGCATATTCCAAAGCATTCTGATAGGCGACATCGGCCTGTGCCAAGCCTTGCATGCCAACGCCCAATCGCGCTTCGTTCATCATGGTGAACATCGCGCGCATACCTTTATGCGCGTCGCCCAGCAAATAGCCGGTTGCCTCGTCGTAGTTCATGACACAGGTCGAATTGCCGTGGATGCCCATCTTCTCTTCGATCTTGCCACAGGCCACGCCATTGCGTGCACCGATATTGCCATCGTCATCGACAAGGAACTTTGGAACGATGAACAGAGACACGCCTTTGATGCCTTCCGGGCCGCCGGGGATCTTTGCAAGGACCAAGTGGATGATGTTGTCCGCCATGTCGTGCTCACCGGCCGAGATGAAGATCTTCTGACCTGAAATCTTGTAGCTGCCGTCATCCTGCGGCTCGGCCTTGGTGCGCATGAGGCCCAGATCCGTTCCGCAATGAGGCTCAGTCAAGTTCATCGTGCCGGTCCATTCGCAGGACACCATCTTGGGCAACCACTTGTCTTTTTGCGCGTCGGATCCGTGTGCGAGAATCGCGGAGGCCGCACCATGGGTGAGACCCTGATACATGGTGAAAGCCTGGTTGGCCGCGCTGAACATCTCTCCCACCGCGGTGCCGATCACATAGGGCATGCCCTGGCCACCGTATTCTTCGGGCATATCCAACCCAGGCCAGCCACCTTCCTTGACTTGCTCGAACGCCGCCTTGAAGCCTGTTGGTGTGTAGACCACGCCGTTTTCCAACCGACAACCTTCGGTGTCACCTACGACGTTCAGCGGCGCGAGGACCTCCGAACTGATCTTGCCAGCCTCTTCAAGAATGGCCGAGGTGAACTCCGCCTCAAGCTCATCATAGCCCGGGATGCTGGACGACGTCACATTGAGAACGTCATGAAGAACGAACTGCAGGTCTTTGGTCGGTGCTGTATAGCTTGGCATGAATTTGGCTCCCTAAATTCCTGTTGCCGCATTACTCGGCTGCGTTTTTCGATTGCTTCATTGAGGCGATCATCTGCTCGCCCCACTTGATCTGTTCTTTGAGATCTTTGATGGCTTCGGCCAGCTCATCACGTTGCTTGATCATGTCAGCAAGCCGCTCCTGCGCGATCTCGTAGCTGCGCGTGTATTGCGTAAGCTGCTGATCGCCGACGTTGTAGAGGTTTAGCAATTGTCGGATTTCTTCTAGGCTGAACCCGAACCTTTTGCCTTTCAAGATCAACTTTAGACGTGCGCGATCGCTTTTGGTGAATAGCCTTTTTTGTCCTTCCCGGATAGGGAACAGCAATTCCTTGGCCTCGTAAAAGCGCAAGGTGCGCGGCGTGACATCGAACGTGTCACACATTTCCCGAATGGTCATCGTTTGGTCGGTCATCTCGCGCACTCACACCTTGCTTGTCTGAAAAGCTACATCGTTAGGGTGTCGATTCGATACAATGTCAGCTTACGTTTACGTAACTTATACGTCACGTCATTTGGTCCACGGAACGTTAAAGGCTGTCTTCACCCTTTTGCCCGACAGATTATCCGGGATCGCATCTCAGAAAAGAGAAAGATGGTTTCGCGCCATGGTTGAGGTCAAAAATGGCGGATTTCAGCCCTGCTCAGCCGCTTTCGACCTTGACACCCAATTCGTCCGCGACACTGTCGCGCAGATCCTGCAGTTCCTGCATCGCTTCATCAAGCTGCGCGCGCTGTTCGGCCAGTTCTTTTAACTGCCCGTCTGCCATCTCGACCCAGGTGCGCATCTGCGCCTCGGTGCCTTCCTTTTCGTAGATCAACAGCCATTGCCGGATGTCTTCCAGCTGGAACCCGAATTTACGCCCGCGCAGGATCAGCTTCATCCGCGCCCGTTCACGTGGTCCATAAAAGCGAGACCGGCCTTCGCGGTCGGGTTTCAGCAATTCGATGTATTCGTAGTAGCGCAACGTGCGCGGGGTCACGTCGAATGCCGCGCACATCTCTTTGAAGCTCAGACGATCTTCTGTCATGGCCAGGTCATCCCCCCCGTGAACCTAGGCTATTCCCGCAAGCGAAGAAGCGCAACCGCTCTTGCCTCTTGTCAGTTGCTGCGCTCATATCCCCGCAAAGAGTGAGACCGAAAACGCAATGACAAGCTCCAAGGTCCAAGTGGCCCGCCAGTTCATTGAGGCGATCCCCCATTCCCGCGATCTGGGCATGCAGCTCACCGATCTCGAAGACGGGATTGCGACCATTCTGCTGCCGTATGACAAAAAGCTTATCGGCGATCCCGACACCGGCGTGATCCATGGCGGCGCCGTTTCTGCCGTTATGGATACATGCTGTGGCGCCGCGGTGATGAGCCATCCTTCAAATCCTGGCGGCACGGCAACCATTGATTTGCGCATTGACTACATGCGCGCTGCTACACCGGGCCAGACGATCAAGACTGTGGCGACCTGCTATCATGTGACCCGCAACGTGGCTTTCGTGCGCGCCGTCGCGATGGACGCGGATGAGGAAAACCCTGTCGCCACCGCCACCGGCACCTTCACGGTGGAGGGCAGGCGATGAAGCGCCCCGAACCCGTCCAGGTCGTCAAGCAACGTCGTGATGCCGCCCTGACCGGCTTGGTTGAGGGCGTGCCCTATATTCAGTATCTCGGCATTACCTTCGACCGACGTGGGGATGAACTGACTGGCATCCTGCCCTTCGATGACAAGCTGATCGGAAATCCGCTGCTGCCCGCCCTGCACGGAGGTGTCACGGCAGCTTTCCTTGAGGTCACGGCAATCATTACGCTCAGTTGGTCGTATCTCTGGGAAGACATCGAAAGCGGCGCGCTCGATTTCGCATTGCCCGATGCAACGCCTTTGCCGCGCCTGCCAAAGACGATTGACTTCACTGTAGATTACCTTCGCTCGGGTCTGCCACGCGATGCCTATGCCCGCGCACGTGTGAACCGATGCGGTCGGCGCTATGCCAGCGTGCATGTGGAAGGTTGGCAAGACAATCGTGACAGGCTTTTTGCGCAGGCGACGGGGCACTTCCTGATGCCACCGCGTCGTGATTGAAGACAGCGCTCAGACCATCACCCATCGCCGCGTCCTGAAGATCGCGCTGCCCATTGTCGTGTCGAATGCGACTGTGCCGATCCTTGGTGCTGTCGACGTGGGCGTCGTTGGCCAAATAGGCGAGGCCGCCCCAATCGGGGCGGTCGCAATGGGCGCAATCATTCTGTCGACGGTCTATTGGCTCTTCGGGTTCCTGCGCATGGGAACCGTTGGCCTTGTGGGTCAAGCTGATGGGGCCGGTGACAGCGCCGAGGTTTCTGCCTGGCTGACCCGGTCTCTCATCGTCGCCGGTGCGGGGGGAATACTGCTCGTCGTCCTGCAATCCTTAATCTTCTGGGGTGCTTTTGCGCTGTCGCCTGCGACAGAAGAGGTCGAAACACTCGCACGATCCTATCTTGCCATACGCATCTGGACGGCGCCCGCCGCTATCGCTGTATACGCTTTGACGGGCTGGCTTGTCGCGATGGAGCGGACGGCCGGCGTTTTCTGGGTGCAGATTGTCATGAACGGGCTGAACATCGCGCTCAACTTCGTCTTTGTGCTGGATTTTGGCTGGGGTGTCAGAGGAGTGGCCATCGCCACGGCCATCGCTGAGGTGACTGGCGCTGCCCTCGGCCTCTGGTTCTGTAGATCGGCCTTCCGACATCCGGCCTGGCGCGACTGGCCGCGTATCTTTGATAGCATAAAGCTTGTTCGGATGGCCCTTCTGAATAAGGATATTCTGATCCGCTCGACGTTGTTGATGATCATCTTCTCGTCATTTGTCTTTCTCGGCGCGCGGTTCGGCGATGTGACGCTTGCCGCAAACGAGGTACTCGTCCAGTTCATGTATATCACAGCCTATGCCATGGACGGCTTTGCCTTTGCGGCCGAAACACTGGTGGCGCGCGCGATCGGCCGACACAATCGGGCGGCCTTACGGCGCAGCGTGGTGGTGACATCGACATGGGGCGCTTTGATCTGTGTCGCAATGGCGATGATCTTTGCGTTGAATGGGCCCTGGATCATCGATGTGATGGCCAAGGATCCTGATGTTCAAAGCACAGCGCGAGAATATCTACCCTGGATGATTGTCGCCCCGCTTTTTGGCTGCGCGGCCTGGATGTGCGACGGGATCTTCATCGGAGCAACCTGGGGACGGGACATGCGCAACATGATGATTCTGAGCTTTCTCGTCTATTGGGCCGCGATCTTTGCGTTGTTGCCGACGTTCGGCAATCACGGGCTTTGGGCGGCTGTGATCATTTCGTTCATTGCGCGCGGGGTCACGCTGGGCGCGCGCTATCCAGCCCTGGAGCGGGTGGCAGAAGGGTGAATGGGGCGTGGCCCGCGCGGCTTTGCCGCTCCCCCGGGATACTTTTACCCAGAGAAGATCAGAGCCAACGTTCTTTGTCGGTCCCGACAGCCTCCGCCACGTTGGCATAGCCGTGGCATTCAAGCAGCGTGTCGAGATCCCGCAGGATGTTCTCGACAAGAGAGAGGCCACCAAAGACCAGCCCGGTATAGATTTGAACGGCTGACGCTCCAGCGCGGATCTTGGCAAAGGCATCATCGCCCGAAGCCACACCGCCCACACCGATCAAGGGGAGTTCCGTCAGGGTCGAGAGCCGCGCGAGAACCCGCGTGGATCGTTCGAAAAGCGGGCGGCCGGAAAGCCCGCCGGCTTCTGATGCATGGGCGCTTTGCAGCCCGTCGCGGGAGAGTGTGGTATTGGTCGCTATGATGCCGGCGATCCCGCTGTCATTGGCCACGGTTGCGATATCGGCGATTTCGGTGTCATGCAGATCCGGCGCGATCTTCAAGAAGACAGGAACATTGCAGGCAACGGCAAGAACACCCGAAAGAAGCGAGGCAAGTGCCTCTGAACCTTGCAGATCGCGGAGCTTTTCGGTGTTGGGGCTGGAGACGTTGACCGTCGCAAAATCCAGATGATCGCGCGTTGCGGCGAGAACCATCGCGAAATCTGCGGCACGATCGGCGCTGTCTTTGTTGGCCCCTAGGTTTAGTCCGACAGGAATGCATCGTTGATGTGAGGAAAGGCGCTGACCGATGGCTTTTGCACCCTCGTTGTTGAAGCCGAAACGGTTGATGGCGGCCTGGTCCTCGGTCAAGCGGAACAGACGGGGACGCGGATTGCCAGGTTGTGGGCGAGGGGTCGCCGCTCCAACCTCCAGAAACCCAAAGCCGGTTTGCGACAGAGGGGAAAGCTCGGTCGCATTCTTGTCGAACCCAGCAGCAAGGCCCAAAGGGTTGGGAAGCGTCATGCCGGCAACTTTTGTCGCAAGCCGGGTTGACTTGATCGGACCCGGTGTTGCCGCAAACGGTGTTCTAAGGGCGCGCAGGGCAAGCCCGTGCGCGGTTTCTGGGTCAAGGCGACGTAGCAGGGAAAGTGCCGCCCGCTCTGCCAGACGGGTCATCCGAACTGCGCGCCCCCATCGGTGGGGGTGCAGCGGATCAGACGCGAGGTTTCGACAGCGGCCTGACGGTGCACGACAGCCTTTTGATATTCGGGATCTGACACCATGGCGAGGAAGGCATGCGCTTTGGGGTATCTCGCGATAAAGACGGCATCCCAGCGTTCATTTTCCGGGCCGATCAGCGTCGTTTCAAACAGGCCCCGCCACAGGATCGTGCCGCCGACACGTTGCAAGATCGGTCCACTTTCGCGCCCGTAGTTGGAATAGGCCTGCGCGCCCGTCAGATCTTCCTTTGAGAGTGGATGATCCTCCGGATAGGCCGCCCCGGCTCGGAAGCGAACCATATTCAGCATCTCTATCGGTTGGTCGCGATCAAGGTCCTTGAAGGCATCGAACTGCGCGCGGGTCGGGTCCACATGCGTCATTCCAGATCCTCTGGGAACTGTTGAAAACCTTCATCCACAGGAATCGGCCAGTGCCAGATCAAATCTTCCATACGCAGATTACGATATAGATGGGGAAAGTCCTGCCCATCGCGCGAGGCTTCCCATTTTAGGTCGTCTCCAAGGCTTTCTGCGCTGACCGCGAGAAGGTACAAGTCTTCTTCGCCAGCGAAGTGCCTGGCTGCGGTTTCTGCCACTTGTTTGGCTGTTGAAAAATGAACGAAGCCATCGGCCAGATCGACGGGCGCCCCGGCAGTTTCGCCCTTGGCCTGTAGGTCGGCCCATTCGCCCGACCGGAAAATCTTGTATATCAACATGGCTTTCGTGATGCCCATGACGGCCGGGCAGGTCAAGCAGGAACCGATTGGGAACCTCGCCGTCTCGACCCAAATGCCTTGTGCGCGAAGTGCGGCCGGGCGTTGGCGAAACGACTTGGTTTGGTCAGTCGCGAAAACGCCATTTCGGGGGGCGAAGCTCCGACGTACCGTTTGGTAAAGCCCGCAACAGGTCGGATGTCTTTGACAATTGCTGCAAGCCAGCGGCAACATGGTGCTACAACCGATAGGGGGATTATCCGAATGACAAGATTTCTAGCGGCAGCTTCGGTGTTGGGTCTAACGGCAGGAGCGGCAATGGCCGAGGGTTCGCTGACCATTCTTTTTACCAACGATTTTCACGACCGGTTCGAACCGATCAGCAAATACGACTCGACCTGTTCGGACGAGGACAATGCTGCTGGCGAATGCTTTGGTGGTATCGCGCGGCTTATCACAGCCATTGAGCAAGAGCGTACAGCGGCGGGCGACAGCGTTCTGCTGCTGGATGCGGGTGACCAGTTTCAGGGCTCTTTGTTTTTTAACCAGTATGGCGGCGACTTGGCTGCTGAATTCATGTCGCAGCTTGATTATGATGCGATGGCGGTGGGCAACCATGAGTTTGACAAGGGGCCAGAAGGCCTGGCCGAGTTCTTAGAAGATGTGTCCTTCCCGGTGATTTCAGCGAACATCGACGTGAGCGAGAACAACCTGCTTTCGGGTCGAATCGGCAAGTCGGTCGTCTTGGAAGCAGGTGGCGCGCAATACGGCGTTGTTTCTGCGCTGGCTGAAGATACGGCGGAGACGTCATCGCCAGGTGATACGGTCGTATTTTCGTCTGCCGTCGACGCCGTGCAAGCCGAAGTGGACCGACTGACGGAGGAGGGTGTGAAGAACATCATCCTTCTCACCCATGTCGGGTTCAATGCCGATCAGCGGTTGGCAGCGGCCTTGACCGGGATCGACATGATCATCGGGGGTCACAGCCACACTTTGTTGTCAAATACCGATGACGATGCTGCGGGGCCTTATCCGACAATCGTGAACGATGTGCCTATCTTCACAGCTTACGCCTATGGAAAGTATCTGGGCAAGATCGAGGCGACGTTTGACGGTGATGGGAATCTCACGGAGGTGGGTGGGGAACCCATGTTGCTTGATGCGTCAGTGGCTGAAGATGAAACAGCGGTCGCCCGGATGGCGGAGCTGGCCCAACCTCTCGAAGAAATGCGCAACACGGTCGTGGCCGAAACGGACGTTGAGATTGGCGGTGATCGGGCTGTGTGCCGCGCGCAGGAATGTTCGATGGGAAACCTCATAACCGATGCGATGCTGGAGCGTGTGAAGGATCAGGGTATTCAAGTGGCCATACAGAATGGAGGTGGTATTCGAGCCTCAATCGATGCGGGGCCGGTCACGATGGGTGAAGTGCTGACGGTTCTGCCCTTCCAGAATACGCTGTCGACATTTGAAGTGACGGGTGCGGTCTTGAAAGAGGCGCTGGAAAACGGTGTGAGCCAGATGGAAGATGGGGCTGGGCGTTTCCCGCAGGTGTCGGGCATGTCCTATACTGTGGATCCGTCGCAACCTGCGGGCAGCCGGATCTCGGACGTGATGATCGGTGATGCGCCGCTTGGCATGGATCAGGTTTATGGGGTTGTATCAAACAATTATGTTCGGAACGGCGGCGACGGCTATGACATGTTCGAAACGGCTGAAAATGCCTACGATTTTGGTCCGGATCTAGCAGATGTAACGGCTGAATACCTGGCATCCAATGCGCCATACAAGCCGTATACAGATGGGCGGATTACGGTGAAATAGCTGCGAGGGCGGGCGACACGCCCGCCTTACGGATTGACCAGATTACGGGCGGCGGCGACGATATCTTCAACGGATGGCAGGGTCGCCGCATAAGCAGGGCCCGTGGCGATAAAGCTGTCCTCGGCTGTGAGCCGGGCAAAGCTTCGGTGGTCGCTTTCATGGAGGGCAGCCATCACAGCTTCGGCCACGCCACAAGAGCGCCGCGTTTCGTCGACGACCAGCACATGCTTACAGCCCGCGAGGGCCATGTGCATGGCCCTTACCGGCAAAGGTGAGAGCCAGCGGAGATCGATGATCCGCGTATCGATGCCGAGGTTTTCCAGTTGCGGCACTGTCTTATGGCTGAGGTAATGGCCATTGCCGAAGGTCACGATGGCAAGGTCTTCTCCCCCGCCTGAAACCCCGACCTCGCCATTTGGGATGCGATGTCCTGCCGCCGGGTATCTTGTCATCCAAACGCCGTCGCCCTCTTCGATATCTCGCACTGGATAGAGTGCAATCGGTTCCACGAAAACGCAGACGCGCTGTTCTTCTCTTGCCAGACGGTGACATTCCCGCAGCATGCCCACAGCGTCGGCCCCGTTGGACGGGCAGGCAACGATCAGCCCGGGGATGTCACGTAGGACGGCCAAAGCGTTGTCGTTATGAAAGTGCCCGCCAAAGCCCTTCTGATATCCAAGCCCTGCTATTCGAACCACCATCGGATTTGTCCACTGACCGTTTGAGAAAAAGGGCAGCGTGGCGGCCTCTCCGCGGATCTGATCCTCTGCATTGTGGAGATAGGCGAGGAACTGGATCTCTGGCAGCGGCACAAACCCATTGTGTGCCATGCCAATCGCCAGACCTAGAATGGACTGTTCGTCAAGAAGGCTGTCGACAACCCTATGTGCGCCGAAACGGCTTTGAAGCTTTTGCGTGACACCGTAGACGCCACCTTTTTGCCCGATATCTTCACCCATCATGATTGTTTCGGGATAGGCCAGCATCAGATCGGTGAGGGCCCAGTTGATCAGTTTCGACATGGGCTGGGGTTGGTCCATCAGGCTGTGATCCGCGCCAAAGACCCGCGCGCGGTCTGCCTCGCTTGGCCCGTTGCTTTTGGGCAATGATCGCTTGGGCGGGATAATGCTTCGCATCACGTCCGATGCCGCACTCAGACGCGGTGTGTTACGGATGTGGCGCGCCTCTTCTTGCACCTGCTTCATCGTGGTTTCATAGATTGAGGTGATTTTGTCAGCATCCATCCCTGCCTGCGCCAATCGCGCCGCAGAGAAAAGCAACGGGTCGCGCGCCTCGTCCGCCTCAACCTCTTCTCTGGAAAGATAGCTGGTCGCCACATCCGCGCCCGCATGCCCATAAAGCCGGACAGTGTTCAGGTGCAGAAAGGCTGGGCGTCGCTTTGTTCGGACGTATTCCGTAGCTTGACGTGCCACAGCAAATGCGGTTTGCAGATCCAAACCATTCGCTTCGAAATACCGTATCCCCGGGCGGTGCCTCATGGAGGCCCCAATCCACCCTTGCGGGGTCTTGACCGAGATACCGATGCCATTGTCTTCGCAGCAGAACAGAAGCGGCAGCTTGGCACCTTGAACGACCGTCCATCCGGCAGTATTGATCGCGCCCTGCGCTGTCGAGTGGTTCAGCGAAGCGTCCCCGAAACTTGCAAATATAATGCTGTCGGGGGGCATCTGCGCATGTTCGGGCTGATGACGTTTGGCCAACCCAATCGAATAGGCAGCACCAACAGCCTTTGGCAGATGACTGGCGATTGTTGAGGTCTGAGGTGGGATCATCAGCTCTTTGGAGCCCAGAACCTTGTGTCGCCCCCCGCTCGTCGGATCTTCGGAGGAACAGGCAAAAGACAGCAGCATATCGCGGCACATTTCTTTACCGACCTGTGCCGCGCGGGCGATCTGAAAAGCGGCATCACGGTAGTGCAGAAAGGCCATGTCACTGGGCCGCAAGGCATGCGCTACTGCTGCCATCCCCTCATGTCCGGACGAGCCGATTGTGTAGAAGCCTTCGCCCCGCCTCTGCATGGCTCGGCTTTCGATGTCGAGCGCCCGGCTGAGACACTGCGCGCGAAAAAGATCGATCAGATCATCCCGCGACAGGTCCCCGATCTCGTCGTCGATGGTCGGCAGGTCGGATGAAGCCACGCGCCGCAAAAGGTTCTCGTGAACGATCTGAACGCGATCCATTTTTCTTCCCGATACCGACCCTTGCCACCGCTCATATGACTTATCCGCCGACTTCAATCAAACCTGGCAGGCCTTGGCTCAGTAACGCGGGCGTATCGCCCACCTCTACCTCAGAAAAACGCCTGTAAACCCGTCTGTGCGCGCCCTAGGATCAGCGCATGGACGTCATGCGTGCCCTCGTAGGTGTTCACAGTTTCCAGGTTCATCAGATGTCGCATGACCTGAAACTCGCCCGATATTCCGTTGCCGCCATGCATGTCTCTCGCGTTGCGCGCAATCTCTAACGCCTTACCGCAATTATTGCGCTTGACGATCGAGATCATTTCGGGCGCTGCTTCCGCCGCATCCATCAACCGCCCAACCTGCAGCGATGCCTGAAGGCCAAGTGCGATCTCCGTTTGCATGTCCGCCAATTTCTTCTGGAACAATTGGGTGCCTGCTATAGGCTTGCCGAACTGTCTACGATCCAACCCATACTGTCGCGCCGCATGCCAGCAGAATTCTGCCGCACCCATGGCCCCCCAGCTGATCCCGTAGCGTGCTCGGTTCAGGCAGCCAAAAGGCCCTTTCAGCCCTTGCACATCAGGCAGTAAGGCCTCCTCGCCAACCTCTACATTGTCCATCACGATCTCTCCCGTGATCGAGGCGCGCAGGGACAATTTTTTCTCTATCTTCGGCGCGCTCAGACCCGACATGCCCTTCTCAAGGACAAAGCCCCGGATTTTGCCGCCATGTTCTTCGGACTTCGCCCAAACCACAAAAACATCCGCAATCGGGGCGTTCGAAATCCACATTTTTGCGCCGTTCAGAACATAACCGTCGTTGGTTTTCTTGGCCAAAGTCTTCATGCCCGCCGGGTCAGAGCCTGCGTCGGGCTCCGTCAGGCCAAAGCAGCCAATCCACTCACCGCTTGCCAACTTCGGCAGGTACTTCTGGCGCTGCGCCTCTGACCCATAAGCATAAATTGGGTACATCACCAAGGAAGACTGCACCGACATCATGGACCGATAACCACTGTCGATCCGTTCGACCTCGCGCGCGACCAGACCATATGCCACATAGGATCCGCCAAGCCCGCCATACTGCTCGGGAAGTGTCACGCCCAAAAGGCCCATCTCACCCATTTCCCGGAAGATCTCCGGGTCCGCGGTTTCCTCGGCAAAGGCCTCCACGACGCGTGGGGCAAGTTTTTCGCTTGAATAGGCTTTGGCGCTGTCGCGGATCATCCGCTCGTCCTCGGCCAGTTGGTCATTCAAGCGAAACGGATCGACCCAATCAAAGCTGCCAAGATCCGGCTTGTCTTTCGCTTTCAGGATTTTCGTTTCTACATTCATGCTATCGCCTTCCGTCCGAAGTTGCGCTTTGCGTCATTATTGCAGGTTTTCGCGCAAAGTTCTAACGATGCTTTGTTGCCACAATCATGAGTTTTGATCATGCATCATCCACCGCGGCGTCTTTTGCCCTCCATTTCAGCGCTCCTGGCGTTCGAGGCCGTCGCACGGCGCGGCTCGGCCACTGATGCAGCACACGAGCTTTCGGTGACGCAAAGTGCTATCAGCCGTCAGCTCAAGGTTCTTGAAAATCAAATCGGCGTGGCACTACTGCGCCGGGAGGGGCGGCGTTTGGTTCTGACGCGGACGGGGCGGGATTACGTGGAAGAAGTACGCGCCGTGCTGTCTCGCCTCGGGACCGCAACGCAGATGGCCGCGGCCCCAAGCGGAGGAGGTGTTTTGGATCTGGCCATTCTGCCGGCATTTGGAACCCATTGGCTGGCGCCGCGTTTGCCAGACTTTGCCGAGCGTCACCCCGGCGTGACCGTGCATTTGACGACCCGCTTGGCCCCTTTTGATTTTCGAGCCTATAGCTTCGATGCCGCAATCCACTTTGGAAGAAAGGATTGGGCCGGGGTCGAATACCTGCATTTGATGCCGGAAACCGTGCTGCCAGTCGCGGCGCCGTCGCGCCTGTCGATCTCGGAGGACCAGATTGTCGGTCAACCGCTTCTGCATCTTGAAACCCGCCCCCGTGCCTGGGCGCGCTGGATGGCTGCACGTGGTCTGCCTGAACCCCGTCAGCAGGGCATGCTCTTTGATCAGTTCGGCGCTATGGCGCAGGCGGCCATTGCGGGATTGGGCATCGCTCTACTGCCCGATTTCGTGGCGAAGCCGCATCTCAACAACGGACAGTTGGTGCTCGCCTCGAGCGCCATAGAACAAAGCGTCGGTGCATACTACCTCGTCTGGCCAAGTGAGCGGGCGGACTATTCCCCGCTTTCGGCCTTTCGTTCCTGGATCTGCAAATCCGTCGATCTTGTGTAAGGCGCGGCGCACAACTAGGCTGCAAACGTAGTCAGTTGGAGAGTTGCCTGATGCAGAATTACGATGAACGCGGCCCTCTGTCGATTTCGGGCTATCTATTTCTAGTACTGCTTCTAGCAGCTATAGGCTATCTCGCCTGGCCGTTGGTCGCCGATCCATCGAACACGACAAATGTCGTCTTTCTGGTGCCCGCATTGGTCGTCTCGGTCATCCTGCTGTTAGGCTTCTACATCGTTCAGCCCAACACTGCCAAAGTGCTTACATTTCTGGGCCGCTATGTCGGAACAGACAACAATGAGGGGCTGCGCTGGACGATACCCTTCTTGATCGCGCGCCAAACAGTGTCAAAGCGGCTGAGGAACTTTGAAAGCACAAAAAGCAAGGTGAATGACGCCACCGGCAACCCCATTGAGATCGCGGGTATCGTCGTTTGGCGGATCACATCGCCAGCGGCTTCGGTCTTCGGCGTCGAAAACGTCTCGGAATTTGTAACGACACAAGGAGAAGCCGCCATCCGCGCGCTGGCCAGCGCCTATCCCTACGGATCTTCGCGGCACACCGAAAGCGGAGCTTTGACGCTGCTTGGACATCCCAACGAGATCGCCGATCATCTTCAGCGTGACCTTCAGGACCGCGTGGCCGATGTTGGCGTTACCATTGGTGAGGCGCGGATCAGCCATCTGGCCTATGCACCCGAGATTGCCGCCGCCATGCTCCAGCGTCAGCAGGCCGACGCGCTGGTCGACGCGCGGGAGGTCATCGTTGATGGTGCGATTGGCATGGTCGACATGGCCTTGAGACAGCTTGATGAAAAGCACATCGTCGATCTGGATCCTGCGGCCAAAGCTGCGCTTGTCTCCAACCTTTTGGTCGTGCTTTCAGGTGATCATTCGGCTCATCCCGTGATCCAGGCGGGCGCACCCACCGACAAGTTCTGATCGTGTCCTCCGCATTTGTGGCCCTGGCTTATCGCCCAGGCAACGATCACAAGCAGCGCTTAACAGACACCATCGCTGCGGGAATTGTAAGTGACGACGGCACGCCTTAATTAATGGACATTGCGGACACGAACGACTGCGATTGGGACAGGCCGGATGCTACCGATACCGTTCTGTTCGGCTCTCCAACCCATATGGGATCCGTCGAGACCGAAACTGCGTCTTCCTGGAAGAAGCTGCAATTCGTTGGATGGCTCTTGGCTGGGCGGATAAGATCGCGTGGGGCTTCACCTTGGCCACGAACCAATCGGGCGACAGGCTGGCGGCGCTGCAGCGCTTGTCCATTTATGCTTTTGAGATGGGCATGATCTGGGTGGGACCAACGGATATCGGCGCGCCGGTTTTTCCCGAAAAGGTCGGCATCAATGAAGATGGCGGCCGGATAGGTCTGATGTCGAACAGCTTGTCAAACCCCCGAGGAGTTTTGCGGTCTGGCGATCTTGTTGCGACTGCACGTTTTGGGGCGCCGGTCGTACAGATCTTGCGCCGGTCTGAGGACCGATATCTCAGCTTGCCAGTCGCGCGCCTTCTGCCAAGGCCTCCAGCTTAGCGTAGGCGATGTCTGGATCGACAGTTCCAAATCCGGCAAACGTGCCAAAGCCGCAATCAGATCCGGCAATGACGCGGTCCGATCCGACAATCTCGGCAAAGCGGGTGATCCGTTGGGCCACAAGCTCCGGGTGCTCCACAAAGTTGGTCGTCGTGTCGACGACGCCCGGCACAAGGACCTTGTCATCAGGGATTTCGGATTTGCGGTCGCGGAACACTGTCCATTCATGCGCATGACGGGGATTTGAGGTTTCAAAAAGAACATATCGCGCCTTGGTCCGCATAAGCGTGCCGAACACTTTGTCCATGCCGATGTCGCAGACATGCGGGCCCTCATAATTGCCCCAGCATATATGCACCCGAACCTTGTCGGTCGGGATATCCGAAAGCGCGTGGTTCAGTGCCTCGATATGACTTTCGGCGATCTTCAGAAATTCCGCGTCACTCAGATCCGCAAAGAGCATATGACGAGACAGGGCAAGATCCGGGCAGTCCAGCTGCAATTCGATACCGGCGCCGACGATCGTCTCATACTCTGCCTTCATCGCATCCGCCAAGGCCGCCAGATAGGCCTCTCGCGTGGGATAAAAGTCGTTTTGCAGGAACAAGGAGATCACACCTGGCGAGGCTGCGTTCATGAAACCGCGCGTCGCACCATGCGTCTCCATCGCGGCCTTTAGGTTGGCGATGTCCTTTTCCAGTTCGCCCTGGCCCTTGCTACGCACTTCGCCCGTACACATGGGTCGCGCGTATTTGGGCGTGCCACCGTCATCCGCCAACCGTTTGAGAAAGCTGGGAAACCGCAGAAGATCTGCCGGTGGTTTGCGCGGGCTGTCGCCCGAGAACCCGCTATAACGATCCTTGACATAGGTCGCATAGCTGATCTTTGAAGTTTCGCCATCGCTGACGATGCCGACACCCACCGCGACCTGCCGTTTGACGGTGTCAGAGACCGCCTCGGTCATCGCCTGGTCAAAATCATCTTGGTCAAAGGGCTTTTGCTGTTCGCGCGCGAAGATGAAGTCGACAACCTTCTGGCTGCGCGGAAGCGATCCCACATGCGTGGTCACGATGCTCATGTCGTTGGTCCTTACTGAAATTGTACAAGTTCGCTACCGTTCCAGCCCCAAATCGTCTGGCAGCCGAGGCTGTTCGCCCCGCATGAGGCAAAGCGACCGGCGATGGAAAGACCAGTGCGCCCGTTCGACAGCGCAACGAGCGATGTGGCCTGCGACAGGAAATCCATGGGCTCAGCACTCTGGGACAGAAACACCATTGCAGAGCAATTGGAGGCCCCGCAAAGCGGTCGTGAAAGTGCGCCTGAGCAGGTGATGGCGTCCCATTTGATGACTGTGTCGGGCGCGCTGTCGCCGTCGATTAGACCGGTCAGGAAAGCCGGCTCTGTCTCGGTGTAGCCGCCCTCGCAGATCTCTGTTGCTCGGGCCCTCGCCCGCGCCATTGTTCCAATTGGATTTGTTTTCGCAGGCGCAGCGGTAGTTGACGAAAAGCGTGAAACGATGGCTTGGGCCTGTGCCGGAATGCGAGTGCCGATCAGGGCCCAGCGTTGATGGCAACCCGCGACGACAACTGAAAGCGCCTCGGTCAGACCTGCGGCGGGAAGCTGTCCGATGGGGGTGCCGTCCGCACGGATCTCGAACGGTCCGCCGTCAATCATGGCAGCAAAAAGCGGATCGCCCATGTCCAGGAGTTGCAGCCAGCCGAAGCCATTGAGCTCATCGATCTGCAGATTTGGCAGCATATAGCCCGTTGTGCCCTTGACCAACATCACATCGTTACGCTGGGTGGGGTAGTTTTCTTGGGTTGCAAGTCCCGGCAAATCGAGTTTCAGCATGAGCTGGTAGTCAGGGGTCATCAGTGGTTCATCGGTTTGGGGCAGGGGCACGCCCCCAGCCGATCTGCCACCGCAGTAGATCGTCGCAGTTTGGCCGATAGACGCGCTGATCGTAAACCAAGATGCGTTATCGAAGACGCGAGGCTGCCAACCTTGCGCCGAGGCGACCCCGGTCGTGATCAACCAGCACAGCGAGACAGCTTTAAGCAGTCCGCGCATCTAGCCCGTTTCCAGCAAGATCTGCTTCCAGATCGCCGTTTCATCGAAAAGCGTGTATTCTCGGCGCAGACCCCGGGGCCCGAACTCAGCGTGGCTGATCCCCAGAACGTAGATATGCGCGCCGGTTGGTTGGCCAAAGACGCCCCAACCGTCATGCCTGCCCTCAAGCGACCAACGGATTGCAGCCCGGGGTGGCATCATTGGATCCTCCCGCCCGATCTGGTGATCGATTGTGAAGATGGCGTCAGGAAAAGACGCGCGCAGGCCCATCCAGAAGCGATCCACAGACTCGGTGCCATGCGCTGTTTCCCCGCCTGGATATTCGCACTGCACCGCGCGGTCGTATTCTGCGGGTATCGCCGCCATGTCGGCGTTCATGATCCGTCTTAGGATCCCGCCATATTTTGTGCCCCATTCATTGTTGTTCCCACGTCCCTTGTACGGTCCTCTGAGATCTGTTTCGGCGGTCAGTGGTTGGACGCAGGCATCTGGCCCACCTTCCCGCAACATCAATTCGGCAGCATAGGCCTTCGGGTCATATCCCAACTGCCGCACGATAGCTGTCTGATCTCGGATCAGCCATTCGTCGTTGATCTGACCGTTTATGGCATGACAATCCGCAATGATACGGTATTGCAGGGCCTTTCCGGTCGCACGCCCATAGACCCCATCCCCCAGATGCGTGGCCGTGCTGAGGATCCTGTGCGAGGATAGCATGCCATCTTCCGGTGTGCCCGACCATATCACGTCCTCGCCCAGCAGGGTCCGGTCTGGGAACTCTGCCAACGTGGCCATGGTGGATGCAATAACCTTTTCATTGCCCACCACGACCGAGGCAGGTGAACGCACGACGATGTCGGGCGCATAATATTTGTGCAGAGTGGAGATGCCGCGATCTTCCCAAACCTCTTTCGTGATGCCGATGATGTAGTGGGGGAAATCTGTCCAGCGTTCGTCAAAGCCCTTCATGGATCCATCCTTCCGGAATGCGGGCAGATCCGCGCAGGATCATGCGCCCGGGCAGTTGGATCTGACGTGGTGGTGCGTCAGACCTGTCGATCCGCTCCATCACCACGCGGACGGTTTCGCTGGTCATTTGCTGGGCGGGTTGCCGAATTGTAGTGAGATTATAGCTTGGCCAGGCCGCCAGCGCTGTGTCGTCATAGCCCACGACGGACACATCGTCTGGTATGGCGAGGCCAAGCTCAAACCGTAGCACATCCATCACGGCGAAGGCCATGTGATCGTTGGCTACAAACACCGCATCAGGTGGAGTGCTGCTCTTGAACATATCTCTTGTGGCCGCGCGCGTGGTTTCAAGATCGAAGTTGCCCACGGCACGATCCGAAATCCGGCGGCCCGCTTGGGCAAGACCTTCCGTGAAACCGGCCTCGCGGTCCCGCTGTGTCGACGCGCCTTCCCAACCAGCGATGTAGCCGATGCGTTCATGCCCGCCTTTAATAAGCAGATCTGCGACCATCCGACCGCCCGCGCGATTGTTGGTGGAAACCGAGGACAGCCGATCATCATCTTGTGTTCTGTTGAAGAGCACAATGGGAATGCCTGCCGCAGCACAGCGCAAGGTCAGCGTGTTCGACATCCCGATCGAGGCGCCGATGATGGCATCGACCTGGTAGTCCAAAAGCTCTTCGATGACCTGTTCGGTTTCAGCTCCGGTATTGGAGGCCATGAAGACCAGCGCGTGATACCCCTCAGCCTGCAGAGCCCGAGACAGGTTTTCCAGCGCTTCAGGATAGAATTGGTTCTCAAGGTAGGCCACCACGACCCCGACGATCCGGCTGCGCCCCGTGATCAGTGACCGCGCCAGAACATTCGGCCGATAACCAAGCTCGCGCGCTGCTACGCGGACCTTTTCGGCCGTTCGTTTTGACACCGAGGCGCCCGGAGTAAACGCGCGACTCACCGCAGACCGGCTGACGCCGGCGCGCTTGGCCACCTGGCTGGATGTCACCTTGCCATCGCTCACTCTGCCGTCCAGCCCCCGTCCACTTTAAGCGATGTGCCCGTAATCATCGCGGAGGCGTCCGATGCAAGGAAAACTGCAGCGCCCATGATGTCTTCGATCTCACCGACCCGGTCGAGCTTGATCTTCTCCATGATCCAGGCGTGCTTGTCAGGATCATCGAACGTGGATGCCGTAAGAGCCGTGCGGATGAAAGTCGGGCAGATCGTGTTGATGCGGATGCGGTCTTTGCCCCATTCAATGGCCATTGCCTTTATCATGCCCTCTACCCCATGTTTCGAGGCGCAGTATACCGCCCGTTCGATCCCGCCGACATGACCCATTTGCGATGAGATATGTATGATCGACCCGCCTTTGCCTGAGGCCATCATGCCGCGCGCGGCCTCTGTCGACAGAAAGTAGGCACTGCGCAGATTGATGTTCATGACGGCGTCGAAGTCTTCGGCCTTTGTCTCCAGCGCTTTGGAATGGCGGGCAAGTCCGGCCGAGTTCAGAACGATGTCAAAGGGATCTTGCATCACGTCGCGAATGTCGTCGAGATTGGTCTGATCGAGTGTCGCCGCCTCCCCGGAAAAGCCCTGTTCGGCCATCGTGGCAACTGCTTCGTCAAGCGCCTCCCGCCGCCGCGCAGCGCAGACAACATGCGCGCCCGCTTCCGAAAGGGCTGCGGCGCAGCCAAGACCGATGCCAGAGGACGCTCCTGTGACCAAGGCGCGTTTGCCCGAAAGGTCGAAGCCAGGGGATCGGGGTAGCTTCATCTAATGTGCTCTTCCTGTGCTGGGGTCAAAGCCGTGACGCGCCTTGTTGAATTCGCGCATACGGGCCAGCACGTCCACCCCGATCTGATTATAGACATCCAGCAGATCGACCAGCACCCAGTTTTCGCGTATCAAACCTTTCTCGATCCGCCAGAAATCGAGACTTCGCATTTCCACGCGCTGGTTGGTTGGTGCGATACCCAACCATCCGTCATCGGATATTGTCTGGATCATATTGGGCCACCCCGTCACAGCGGCATAGTTGCGATCACCAAAGAAGTGATAGGTGATTTCATCAACATATCTTCCCCGATCCGGCATCCCTTTCAAGAAGGGGATCTGGTGCCAGTTGCGAAAGCCCTTGATACCGCGCCCCGTCCCAATCCCCGCAGGGCCATACCAACTCATCTTGGGATGCCAGAACCGCTCCATCTCCATGACTTCAGGACCGCCTTGGGAAGGATGCCGCTTCATATATTCCAGCATTTCGATGATGTGATCGGCAGAGGCTTTGCTGGCATTGGGATCATAAGGACCGGGCACGATCCCGTCGCCCGTTGCGGGCGCGGGAACACACCATTCGCGCCCCAAAGACGGTGCGAGGGGCCAGGCACCTGCCTGCATCATGAGTTCCGGCAAATCCCAGATCGCCTGTGTTTCGACGACCTTTTCGTCTTCGAAGCGGTAGAATTCGTGGAACCGCATGTGGACTATGTGGCCTGTCGGCGGCATGTCGTGCCAGGGACACAGGAATGTGCCGGTGTAGTACCCGCCGCAGCCCACCCAATGCTCGCCCCGCTCGGCTGTGCCGGCCATCACGATCCAGTCGCGCCTTTCAAGATCGGGGATGGCTTGAGCGAATGGCTCATACACGGCATCGACATAGGCGTCGGCCCCGGTGCTTTCGCCGAAAGGAAACGACAAACGAAAGATGGTCTCGGGGATTGTCAGATCGGCAAACGACCTTTTCAGCTTGAAGAGATCGAAATCGTACATGGCCGCCCGTATGGGGGCCAAGAGCGCCTTGTGTTTTGTGTTGGTATCCATTGTCTTATAGGAAATTTGGTGGTGATCGACCGTTGCGGCTGCACATCTCGTTCAACCCGTCGGTCTGGGAGGAACGGCTGCGCCGCAGTCAAAGCTTTCCCAACCTTTGCCACCAAAAACATCGACGCCAAGCTGGGAAAGCACATGCGGGAAATCGACCATGACCCAATTGTCGGTGATCTTTCCATCTTCGACTTTCCAGAAGTCCATGTAGCGGATCTCGACTCGTTTCCCGGTGGGGGCCAGGCCCATGAAAGTGCCCGAATGTGTGGCCTCTTGCCGTCCAAAAGCGGCGGCCCACTCTCCCATATAAAGGCGCGCCTCGTCCACGCAGACCTTGTCGGAAAAGGCCGCCTGGAAGGGCCGTTGCCAATTGTCCTGAAATTCGCGAAGTCCGTTCTTCGTCCCGCAGCCGAAATTGCCTGTCCAGCGGAAGCTTTCGGCAAAAAAGGCTCCAATATCGTCGATGCGGTGGTCGTTCAGGCCGTCTACCATGCCTTCGACAACCGCTTTTGTCGCATCGGTTTTGGTCATGTCTGTGTCACGGCTAAGCACCGCCTGTTCGGGACGCGATCCCTTCATCCTTTGACGGCTCCTGCAGTGAGGCCGCTGACGATCTGGCGCTGGAATACCATGACCAGCAAGAACAGCGGTGCTGTGATCGAAACAGCAGCTGCCACGGCTTCGACCTGATCGGTTGTCGTTGTTTCACGGTTGAAGTACCCCGCGATGGCCGGAACCATCGTCTGGTTCTGCGCATCAAGAAGCAGGGACGTTACAAGGAAATCATTATAGCCCAAAAGGAACGAGAACAGCCCGGTGGTGATCACGCCGGGCCACATAACCGGCATGATTACGCGGCGAAAGGCTTGAAAGTGCGAGCAGCCGTCGACCCGGGCCGCCTCGTCCAGTTCGGTTGGTATGTTCTGGAAGAAACTGCGCAGCATCCAGATCGTGAAAGGCTGATTGATCGCCACGAGCACGGCAATCACGGCCCACGGCTGGCCATAAAGCGTCGGAGATATCTCTCCGAAGATCGGACGCAGGATCTCCGCAGAATTGATGAACCAGGGCAGATAGCCGGCCACAAGCACTGAATGGGGTAGGGCGCGGAAGATCAGCGCTAGGATCAGAAGCCAGAAGGCCAAGTTGGATCCCGAACGTGCAAGGCCGTAGCCTGCCAGAGTGCCGACCGTTAACGAAACGGTGACGACGCCCGCTGTCACAATCATCGAGTTGATGAAGTTGCGGTAAAATGCATTCTCGGCCCAAACTGCAATGTAGTGTTCGGTGGTGAGGCCGATCAGCGGGACGCCCAGTGGCCCAGCGATACCGTTGATCGCCCCCAGCAGGACAGGCAGGATACCGACAAAGGCCAAAACAAAAGCAAGCGCATAGACTGCTGCGCCAACCAGCCAGCCCAGGACGATCCATGCGGGTGGCGTCCACTTTGCGATCAGTTTCGGCAATGCGGAGAAAGCCCACCGCAGCGCAAAGATAAGTGCCGTTCCGCCCAGAACGATGTCTAGTGCCGAAAGCCCTTGGCCACTGGCCCGTGTCACCGGCCCAAAAATCACGTCCGCGGGGTTTGCGGCGAAGGCGTCGCGAGGCGACTTGAAGCTCATCACGGTGATCCAGAAGATCGGGAAGGCTGCAAGGAAGCACCAAAAGGCGAGGAAACCGCCCGATGCCACGCGCAGGGCCAAGGGCTGTGCCAACGCTTTGGATGACATTATGCGACCTCCTTACGACAGGGCATCAGGTTGTTCCCTTGTGGTCGCGCCATGTGCGGCGCAGTGGCAAGATCAGCAGAACAACAATCCCGATCATCGTCAGCATGGCAGAGGCAGAGGCGCGGCTGATTGCGCGGTTCCCTGCATCGTCGGGCGTGAGGAAATCGTAGGTCAGCCATTGAAGTGAAATGACATGCGCCTGGCTGCGGAAACCGACGATGACCTCGAAAGCGCGATACGTGTCCATCAGGTGGATAAGCGCTATGAAGATGATCAGCGGCATCAGATGCGGAATGATAACGTGCCGTAGCCGCTCCCAGCGGTTTGCCCCATCAATCACGGCGGATTCCAGCGTGTCCATGTTCACGGTCTGAAGTCCCGCGTAGAATATGACGAAAGCGAACGGAGCGACGTGCCAGACCTGATAGACATACATCAGAAGCTCGATCGTCCATGCCTGGGCGAACATCGCGATGTCGTTACCTGTCCAACGTTCGATCAATGACGTGATGATGCCATCGCCAACAAACAGCCAGTAAATCGCCAGAGAGCCTATGACCGGCGTGATGATGAAGGGCAAAAGCGATATGAAGATCACCGGCCCGCGTAAAGACCGCACGGCATTGTTGACGGCGAGCGCGATGGCAAGGCCTACTCCGATGACCATTGGCAAAGTCAACAGCGTAAAAACCAGTGTGAAACGTAGGGCTTTCCAGAAATCAATCTGCAGAATGTTCCCCCACTGGCCGGTACTGATCGCATCCCAGACCCGCGGCATTTGAAGCAGGTTGCGGTAGCTTTGAAGGCCAACCCAAGTGGTCGTCGTCTGCGTCTTCCCGGTTTCCTCGTCAATCAGGGGAACGGTCTTTGTTTCCGTTATACAAGTCTGGGTCAGAAAGCCCGGAGTGCAGGTTTCCACCTCGATCTGTTGCATCACGGGCTGCGTGACCTGAAAGCTCTGCATAAGAACGGAGACAAGGGGCGCCGCTATAAAAAGCAGCATCATGAAGACGGAGGGGCCGACAAAAGCGACCAATGTGCGAAACTTCATTGCGTCCCCCTACTGCTGATTGGATCGGGGGGCTGATGGTCTGACCAAATGCCGTTGGCGATGTGACCTTTCATGACAGCCCCAATGCGATGTTTGGTTTGGCCGGGCCCATCGAGATGAGCCCGATTGCTTTATGGCAGGATGCCTGCTTCTTTGGCTGCCGTTGTGTAGGCGTCGGTCACCGCGGCCAGTGTTGCCTCCGCACTGCGTTCACCTGTAAAGAAAGCTGGTAGTTCGTTGCCCACAGCCGTGTGCAGCAAACCCATTTGAGTGGTCGATGGGTAGGCCGGGGGCGCAGGCGTCGCAGTGGCTGTCGCAACGACACCCGCGGCAAGATCTGTCGGTTTGTATCCTGCGATCAACCAGATGGCCTCATCGTTGTTTTCGGTCACCATGTCGCTGTCGAGTCCTTCCATCACTACACGAAAGGCCGCGTCTGCGGCATCATCCCCGATGTTGCTGGCGATCACGATACCATCCCACCACATGGTCGTTGCAGGCGCACCGCCTTCCATCGCTGTCGGGGCCGCAGCCATTTTGACCTTACCGACCACCTGGCTTTCAGCCACGTCATCCATAGCGGCAGCACGGCTGGACCACAGGTTCGCCATCGCGATCTTGCCTTGCTGGAACTGCTGCTGAACATAGGTGGAGTCCGAGACAAGGTATTCGGGATCCATATATTCTGTCAGCGCTTTCATCATCTCAAGCGCTTTGACACCCGCCTCGGAATTCACGGTTGTTGTGTTGTCTGCGTTAAAGAACTGGCCGCCATAGCCTGCAAACATGTTGTTGAAGTCCTGCGCTATGTTCCAGCCGGACTTCATGGTCGCCCCGACTGGGTAGTCCACGACGCCGGCATCTTTGATCGCCTTTGCGGCGGCGAGAACGTCATCGTAGGTTGTTGGCACATCAAGACCCAGATCGCTCAGGATATCGTCGCGGTACATCAGATGTTGCGTATTCACCATCATCGCAACGGCCATGGTCTTGCCGTCGACCTTGATCAATTGGTTGGGTGCCAGGTTTTGCCCGTACTTTTCAACCAGGTCGTCCAATGGCCGTATTGTGCCCGCGTTTAAAAGCGGGGTGATCGTACCGTTTGAGACGCCGCCAATTTGATAAAGCGACGGGTTTGCATCGAAGGCCGCTGGCTGCTTCTTCCGGAATTCCTGATCAAGTTCAGCCGAGAAGTTGCCGCACTCCGACATGGCGTCCGTCACGGCCTTCCATGCTTCAAATCCGGCGCTGAGCGATTTGACCGGTACGTCATTCTCAAAAGCGCAATCCGCAAAGACCGCTGATCCTATCAGCGAAATTGCACCGCCGAGGGCCAATTGTTTCAAAGCCATTTTCAAACTCCCTGTTTTTCATACTGGGGATTTGCCCCTTGTTTACTTTGCAACCTTGCGCCCGTTTCGGCATCGAAAAGGTGGCAAATATCGGTCGGGACGGAAAAGGCGACCTGTTCGCCGATCTCGGCCCGGTAATCCTTGGGGGCCTTGACCGATACAAGCTGTCCGCCCGCCCGCACGGTTAGCATTGTCGCGTCGCCCAGAAGCTCGATCGTGTATATGGGCGCGCTGATCGCGCCGCTGCCTTGGGCAAGGCCCGCATCTTCGGCCCGGAAACCCAGTGTGACTGGCCCCTCAGTGCCTTCCAATCCGCCGATTTCGACGTTGTCGCCACGGAAAGTACCTGCCTCAAGCCTGCCCTCCATAAGGTTCATGGCGGGGCTACCGATAAAGCTGGCCACAAAGGTGTTGGCTGGATTGTCATAGATGTCGGTGGGTGTGCCGACCTGCTGCACCTTGCCCTGTTTCATGACAACAACGCGATCCGCCAACGTCATGGCCTCGATCTGATCATGCGTTACGTAGACAGTTGTGACCTTCAACTCGTGCGACAGGTTCTTGATCTGTGCGCGCGTCGACACGCGCAGCTTCGCGTCGAGGTTCGACAGCGGTTCGTCCATCAGGAACACATTCGGCTCTCGCACGATGGCGCGTGCAAGGGCCACACGCTGTCGCTGACCGCCTGACAATTCCGCTGGTTTACGATGCAGAAAATCGTCCAACTCGACCATTGCCGAAGCGCGGCGTACCTTTTCATCGTGGCTTGATGGCTCAACCTTACGGACTTTCAAAGGGAAGCGGATGTTCTCGTATACATTCAGATGCGGATAGAGACCGTAAGACTGGAAAACCATCGCGACATCCCGATCTTTTGGATCGAGATCATTGACGACCCTCCCGTCGATGACAATTTCGCCCTCGGTCACATCCTCAAGCCCGGCGATCATCCGCATCGTCGTTGTTTTACCGCAGCCGGATGGGCCCAGAAGAACAAGGAATTCCTCATCCGCGATAGTCAGATCGAAGTTATCGACCCCAACAAAGCCGCCCCAGCGTTTGCTGAGATTGCGCAATTGGATTTCGGCCATCTGCACCCCCCGGCTGCCATGAATAACAGGCTAGACACTGGCTTGCAGCCTTGGCAACACTTTTATTGCACACGTGTGCAAAATTATTCTGGAGAACGATGTGGCGTCTAAGTTTTTACCTTATTATCAATCGCTCAACAACCTTGCGACCGCGCCGAACGGCGACGCGCTGACCAGCATCGCTGCCGCCGCCCTGTCATCCGATTGCGTATTTGATGTTTCTCATCCTGTCGGCCGATTGGAAGGCCGGGCTGCTGTCCTGTCCGGCTTCTTTCAGCCCTTGCAAAAAGCCCTGCATCATATGCGCCGGAGGGATGAGATTTTTGTTGGTGGCCCCAATCGAAGAGACGTTGGCGGCACATGGATCGCGGCCGTGGCGCATTACTTGGGCAACTTTAATGATACGCTTTTCGGCATCCGGCCGTCTGAAAAACTGGCGTTCTTAAGATCCGGCGAGTTTTATCGGGTCGAGGGCGACCGCATCATCGAAGCGCGGATCATTCTGGATCTCCCGGATCTCATGCGTCAGGCGGGACGCGATCCCCTTGGCGACATGCTGGGCACGGAAATGCTGTTTCCGGGACCTGCCACACATGATGGCGTGTTGCCGATGGGGGAAAACGGTAACACCAGCCTTGATCTGGTCGAGGCAATGCTCGCCGATCTACATCTTTTCGACCCTTCGACGAATGCCTCCAAAGGACAGACCGGTGTGGACGGATACTGGTCGGATGACATGCTGTGGTACGGCCCAGGCGGGATCGGATCGAACTATCGCTGGGAGGGTTTTGTTAAGGATCACCGCGCGCCATTCCTCGCCGCCTTCCCGGATCGCAAAGGTGGCAATCATTATTGCCGGATAGGGCAAGGCGATTATGCTGCAGTGTCGGGCTGGCCTTCAATGACCATGACCCATCAGGGTGACTATCTAGGAGTGAAGGCGGATGGGCGTCCGCTGACCCTGCGCGTCATGGACTTCTATCGGTGCGCAGGCGGGAAGATCGCCGAAAACTGGGTGCTGCTGGACTACATGGATCTAATGACGCAGATGGATGTTGACCTGATCGCGCTCTCGAACGCCATGTGATCCGTCAGGCCTTGCTGGAGTAGGGCGTCTTGAGTGTGTGCAACCGAAGATGCCGGACAAAGGCCCGCGCAATGGCCGGTATCGGGCGGTGTTCCGGCATCACGAAGTAACTGCGATATTCGATGGGTGAGGCAAAGGGGCGGAACACCAGATCGTCTGATCGATACTGAAGCACGGGGAAGGGATTGACGATTGTCATGCCCAATCCCTCTTTCGCAAGATCAACTGCGGCGAACGACGTGGACACCTCTGCCACAATGTGGGGCACGCTTCGCGCTTTTGTCAGCACCTTGTCTAGCTGCGCCCGCCTTGCGTGGCGATGGGTGAGGGCAATAAAGGAGTGTTCGTGGAGATCTTCCGGTGTGATCGTGTTATTCGCGCTCAGCGGATTATCCGGTGTCATTGCACAGACGGCCTTCGACACCTGGTAGGGGCTCAGCTTCACGCCTTCGCGGGAAAGCTCGACGCCGATCAGGCCGAGATCGAAGCGTGCTTCTTGAAGGCCTCGGACGACGTCTTCGGAGGATGAAACCTCGAGGCTTACGAAAAAGCGTGGGTTGGCTTTCAGGAAGGTCGCAATGTGATGAACGAGAAAGCGATGCGCGTAGGTGGGTGGTGCGATCAGGCGCAGCGTCTCCTGTGCGGGTTCGGGGGGTCCATCGATGCGGTCCAGCGCTTCGAAGAGCGGATCCAGGCGTCGGTTCAGAAGCGTTGCCTCGAATGTTGGGCGCAGGCGTCCGCCATCGCGTTCAAACAGCGTCTGGCCGATGCGCGCCTCCAAACTACCGATAGACCGACTGACCGCAGATTGCGAGAGCCCCAGGCGGACCGCCGCTTTGGCGGTGGTCCCGCTTTCCATTAACGCTCGAAGTGCGCGGTATTCCGGCAAACTGTGCCAGGCCTTTGCGACCATATCATCCCTGCGCAAACATCATTCTTCTATGATGTATAATCGTTGAATTGTATCTCGCCCATGAGAATTTATTGCGTAGCCTGCCATTTAACACGTGGGGGTGGCACATTTTGAAAGATATATCTGAACCGCCGATCTTCGATGGGCACAACGATGTCCTCTCAACACTGTACCGCGCGGGCGGTTTGTCAGGATCTGAAACTTTCATTTCGGGTAGGGATGGCGCCATCGACGTCGCTCAAGCCAAAGCGGGCGGTTTTGCAGGTGGGTTTTTTGCGGTTTATGTATCATCACCCGTTGATTCCGACTTTGCCTACAAAGAGATGGAGAAACCCAGCTACGATCTGCCCTTGCCAGAGCCGATTGACTGGGAAGATGCGTTTCCCGTTGCTATGGCGCAGGCCGCGATCCTGTTTGATCTGGAAAAGCGGGGCGGTCTGAAAGTCTGCCGAAGTGTTGCTGAAATCCGCCAGGCGATGGCCGCTGAAAAGATGGCGGCGATCTTTCACATCGAGGGCGCCGAGGCGATTGATGCGGATCTCAATACGCTCGAAGTGCTTTATCAGGCGGGCCTGCGGTCGCTTGGCCCGGTCTGGAGTCGTCCGACGATCTTTGGCCATGGCGTCCCCTTCCGCTATCCAGGCATACCCGACACTGGGGATGGATTGACCGATCATGGGCTGCGCTTGGTGCAGCGCTGCGATGAACTTGGGATCATGATCGATTTGTCGCATATAAACGAGGCTGGTTTCTGGGATGTGGCGCGCCATTCGACGAAGCCGCTGGTCGCCACCCATTCGAATGTGCATGCCATCTGCGCGCATACCCGCAACCTGACCGACAAGCAGCTTGCCGCAATTCGCGAAAGCGAGGGGATGGTCGGCCTAAACTTTGCTGTGGCTTTTCTGCGCGATGATGGACGTATGATTGCAGATGTGCCGCTGAAACAACTTATGCGGCATCTCGATCACCTGATCGAGCATCTGGGTGAGGACAAAGTAGGCTTTGGCTCGGATTATGACGGGGCGATCGTACCAAAGGATTTGACGTCATCTGCTGGCCTGCCCAAACTTCGGCAAGCCATGCTTCAGCACGGATATGATGACGCGCTGATTGCCAAGCTCTGTTTCAAGAACTGGTTGCGTGTTCTGGAGAAAACCTGGGGTTCCTGAACGCCGCCAGCAGCATTGGACAAAAACAAAACAGGAGAGGTTGTTGAACATGAATGTCTTTACACGATTATTGAGCGGGGCCGCCTTGGGCCTCGCTGTCAGCCTGACGCCCCTGACGGCGACGGCTGAAACACCGCCAAACATGTTGGTGATTGCGCACCGGATCGATGACATAACCACGGTTGATCCGGCTGAAAGCTTTGAGTTTGCGGGATCCGACATCAGCCGAAATGTCTATTCGCGGCTCGTCTACTTGGACCCAATGGATCTTGAAGCGGGCTATAAGCCGGACCTTGCGACAAGCTGGGAGGTTAGCGAGGACGGCAAGACGATCACCTTCACCATGCGCGAAGGCGTGACCTTCCATTCCGGCAATCCGGTGCGGGCTGAAGATGCGGCGTTTTCCTTGCGCCGGGCGGTGATGCTCGACAAGACGCCCGCGTTTATTCTGGCGCAATTCGGCTTCACGCCCGAAAACGCTGAGGAAACCATCCGTGTTGAGGATGGCAAGCTGGTCATTACGACCGACAAGAAGTATGCGACATCCTTTGTCCTGAACTGTCTGACAGCCACGATCGGTGGCATTGTCGATATGGAAACGGTCATGGCCAACGAGGTCGATGGGGATATGGGCAACACGTGGCTCAAGACCAATTCGGCGGGGTCCGGTCCCTACAAGCTGGACAGCTGGAAACCCAACGAAAGTGTGACGCTGTCCTCCAATCCCGACTACTATGACGGCGCGCCCACGATGGAGCGGGTGATCGTCCGGCATGTGTTGGAAAGTGCCTCCCAACGCCTGTTGCTGGAACGCGGGGATGTCGATATCGCACGGAACCTCAATCCAGAGGATGTTGCAGGCGCATCAGCGACCGACGGGATCAAGATTGAAGACGAGCTGAAGGGGCGCCTGATGTATCTGGCGCTGAATCAGAAGCATCCTGAACTGTCGAAGCCCGAAGTGCGGCAGGCCTTCAAGTATCTCATCGACTACGAGGGTATGAAGAACAGCTTCCTGAGCGGGCAATACACGATCCACCAGAACTTCCTGCCCGCCACCTATCTGGGCGCGTCAGATGAAAACCCGTTCATCTACAACATCGAGAAGGCCAAGGAATTGCTGGCCGAGGCCGGCGTTGAAAACCTTGAGGTCGAGATCGGCGTTCGCGAGGCTCAGGAAAGGATAGAGATCGGGCAGTCTTTCCAGAATGCTGCGGCCCAGGCCGGGATCAAGGTCAACATCACCGTCGGCACTGCCAAGCAGATCCTCGCCCGTTATCGTGCGCGGGAATTGGATGTCTATCTGGGCGCATGGGGGCCGGATTATCCGGATCCGCAGACCAATGCGGGGACGTTTGCCTACAACCCCGACAACTCGGATGAGGCGAACGCGACGGGGCTTCTGGCCTGGCGCAACAGCTGGGACACTGGCGGACTAACCGAAAAGGTGGAAGCGGCCGTAACAGAAGGCGACCGGGACAAGCGGGTGCAGATGTATCTGGATATACAGGCCGAATTCCGCGAAACCTCGCCCTTTGTCGTGATGTTCCAGCAGATCGAGCAATCGGCGGTGCGCGACAACATCGCGAATTGGTCGACTGGTCAGGCCGTAACGTCCGCCGCCTATTGGCAGGTTACCAAGTAAGTGGCTGTCACAGACCACAAAAAGGGGCACTTTCGAGTGCCCCTTCCAAATTGGCTGAGGACCACTCTTCTCACGCTGGGGTCGATTGCCGTGACCTTGCTGGGGTTGCTATTCGTCACCTTTGTTATCGGGCGGGTTATGCCGATCGACCCGGTACTCGCCATCGTCGGCGAGAGGGCATCGCAATCGACCTATGACGCCGTATTTCAGGAACTCGGACTCGACAAGCCTTTGATCGTGCAATTCGGCTACTACATCTGGGATGTTATTCGCCTGGATTTCGGAACGTCGCTTTTGAACGCCCGACCCGTTTCCGAGGATCTTGCCCGTGTCTTCCCGGCAACGTTGGAGCTTGCCACGCTTGGTATCTTTATCGGGATCGTGCTGGGCGTGCCACTTGGTGTTGTCGCTGCGGTACGCAAGGGATCGTGGATCGATCAAGTCGCACGGGTCGTCGCGCTTGTGGGCTATTCCATGCCGATCTTCTGGCTTGGGCTTATGGGACTTTTGATCTTTTACGGCATTCTGGGCTGGGTGGGTGGACCGGGGCGGGTTGGCATCTTTTACGTCGACGTTGTGCCATCGGTGACGGGCATGATCCTCATCGACGCTGCACTTGATGGCAATTGGGACGTCTTCAAAAACGCGTTCAGCCACATCATCCTGCCCGCATCGCTTTTGGGCTACTACTCGCTGGCTTACATCAGCCGGATGACACGCTCTTTCATGTTGGAACAATTGAGCGCGGAATACATAACCACCGCTCGGGTCAAGGGCATGTCCGAATGGGACGTCGTCTGGAAACACGCCTTCAAGAATATCCGCGTGCAGCTGATCACGGTCATCGCCTTGAGCTATGCGAACCTTCTCGAAGGGTCCGTGTTGACCGAGATCATCTTCAGTTGGCCTGGCATCGGCAGCTACATCACGACCGCCCTGCTGAGCGCCGATATGAACGCGGTCCTTGGCGGCACTGTCGTTGTTGGTCTGATCTTCATCATGCTGAACATTTTTTCGGATCTTCTCTACAAAGTCTTCGATCCGAGGGCGAGGTGATGGCAGATGCGAGTGGGCAGACAGGGGGCCTCCGTGCATGGCTGCTGACCGACACACCGACATCCCGTCGACACGCACGGATTTCCGCTCTCTATCAGGGCTGGTTGTCCTTTCGCTCGAACACAATGGCGATGGTCGGACTTGGTATTCTGGTGTTGCTGGTGCTGATAGCCTTTGCCGCGCCGCTTCTGGCACCGCATGATCCCTTCGCGCAGGATCTGGGCAATCGTCTGGCGCCTTTGGGTGCCCCTGGACATGTCCTTGGCACGGACAGCCTTGGGCGGGATATCCTATCGCGTCTGATCTATGGCGCGCGCATTACGTTGTACATCGTCGCCTTGGTGGCCCTGATCGCTCCAATCGCGGGCCTGCTGGTCGGCACAGTCTCGGGCTATGTTGGCGGTTGGGTCGATATGGTCCTGATGCGGATCACTGATATCTTTCTGGCCTTCCCCCGGCTGGTGCTGGCCCTCGCCTTTGTCGCGGCCCTGGGTGCCGGTATTGAAAACGCGGTACTTGCGATATCGCTTACGGCGTGGCCGCCCTATGCCAGGATCGCCCGGGCAGAGACGCTGACGATCCGAAAATCCGACTATATTAGTGCGATCCGTCTGCAGGGGGCAGGGCCCTTGCGTATCATCACTACGCATATCTGGCCGCTCTGCGTGTCGTCGCTGATCGTGCGCGTGACGTTAGATATGGCGGGCATCATTCTGGCCGCCGCTGGCCTTGGTTTTCTAGGGTTGGGGGCGCAACCGCCAAGTCCAGAATGGGGGGCGATGATCTCGGAGGGGCGTCGGTTCATACTCGATCACTGGTGGGTGGCCACGATGCCTGGGCTTGCGATCTTCACGGTGTCGCTGGCCTTCAACCTTCTGGGCGATGGTTTGCGAGATGTGCTCGACCCGAAGGCCAGTGAATGATGGCCGATCTTCTGGACATCGAAAACCTCTGGGTCAGATTCCCAACGCGCCAGGGTATTTTTGATGCGGTCCGGGGGATCTCATTCTCGCTGGGTCGCGAACGGCTGGGCATCGTGGGGGAGAGCGGATCGGGCAAGTCGATGACCGGGCGCGCTATCCTGCGCCTGATCCGACCTCCCGGCATTGCGGAAGCAGATCATATTCGTCTGGACGGCACCAACCTGCTGGATCTGTCCGAAAAAGCGATGCGCGATGTGCGGGGCGAAAGGATCAGCATGGTGATGCAGGATCCGAAGTTTTCACTGAACCCGGTGATGACAATCGGTGACCAGATTGTGGAGGCTTACCGGCTTCATTCTAAAGCCTCCAAGGCGAAGGCCAAAGCAAAGTCGCTTGAGATGCTGGGGGCGGTTTCGATCCGCGACCCGGAACGTGTGATGCGGGCATATCCGCATGAGATGTCGGGTGGCATGGGCCAGCGGATCATGATTGCCATGATGTTGATCCCGAACCCTCAGATCCTGATCGCGGATGAGCCAACCTCGGCGCTTGATGTTTCTGTGCAGCGGCAAGTGCTCGACATTATGGACAAGTTGGTGACCGTGCGCGGCATGGGCCTGATCTTCATCAGCCATGATCTGAATCTGGTCGCCGATTTCTGTGACCGCGTTTTGATCATGTATGCGGGCCGGATCGTGGAAGTCTGCGATGCGGACCGGTTGCATGAGGCGCGGCACCCTTATACGCAAGGGCTCCTGAATTCGCTTCCCCGTCTGTCCGAACCGCGCGATCGGCTGGAGGTCTTGCGGCGGGATCCGGCATGGTCCGAGGCCCCAAGCGTGAGCGGACGGCTGAGCGCATGTTAGAGATTGAAGATTTGAATGTCTGGTTCGGATCGGGCAGGGATCGGGTCGATGCGGTAAAGGGGGCGACATTTTCTGTCGCACAGGGTCAAAGTTTTGGCTTGGTTGGCGAAAGCGGTTCCGGTAAATCCACCATTCTTCGCGCGATCACCGGACTGGCTCCGGACTGGTCGGGCCGGATCTCGGTCGCTGGCGCCGCACTGAACAAGAGGCGCGCGCGGCGGTTCTTCAAGACCGTGCAGATGGTGTTTCAGGATCCCTACGCCTCGCTGCATCCGCGGCACTCGGTCGATCAGGTTTTGGGAGAGACGCTGTATCTCCATGGCTTCCGCGACATCGACGCCTGTGTCTCAAAGCTGCTTGATGACGTTGGTCTTGGTCAGAAGTTCCGGTTCCGCTATCCGCACCAGCTTTCGGGCGGACAGCGCCAAAGGGTTGCTATCGCAAGGGCGCTTGCCCCCGAACCCGATCTGCTGCTTCTGGATGAGCCGACCTCGGCCTTGGATGTCTCGGTGCAGGCGGAGATCCTGAACTTACTGTCTGATCTGCGTGCAGCCCGTTTGCTGACTTACGTGATGGTGTCTCACGACCTGTCGGTCGTTGGTCATATGTGCGACCGTCTTGCCGTTATGAATGGCGGCCAGATTGTCGAGATCATGGAGGTTGCGGCCCTGCGCGCAATGAAGGCCAGCCATCCCTATTCCCAACATCTGCTGGCGGCGTCAGTCTAATGGGATAACTTAAAGTTACATGCAGAAACAAATCGGGGGTTATCATGTTTACATTGCGATCGACACTGGCATCCGCCTGCATTGCCGCTACGCTTGCGATGTCACCGTCACTGGCCGAGACACCATCGGATGTTTTGGTGGTGGCCCAAAACATTGACGACATCGTCACGATTGATCCGGCCTCTGCCTACGAATTCACGTCCGGAGAATACGTCGCAAACACTTATGACACGCTCGTGCGTTACGATGCGATGGATACAACCGTACTGGCACCGGCCCTGGCAACGGAGTGGAGCGTGGATGCGGCCAACAAGACGGTCGCCTTCACGCTGCGGGACGGGGTCAAATTTCATTCCGGCAATCCCTTGCGGGGTGCGGATGTGGTCGGGTCCTGGACCCGCGTGGTTGCCCTGGACAAGGCGCCGTCGTTCATCCTGACCCAACTTGGCTGGACCGCAGACAATATCGACGAGATGGTCACGACGGAAGGCAACGCAGTGACCGTTCGTTATGAAGGCGATTTCGCGCCGTCTTTCGTCCTGAACGTACTTGCGGCCCGTCCGGCCTCGATCGTCGACATGGAAACGGTCATGGCCAATGAGGTCGACGGCGATATGGGGCACGCATGGATGAACAAGAACTCCGCTGGCACCGGTCCTTTCAAGCTAGTCACCTATCGGCCTGCTGAGATCCTGACTCTCGAAGCGCATGCGGACTACTATCAGGGTGCGCCCTCAATGAGCCGCGTGGTGGTTCAGCACAATCCGGAAGGGGCCTCGCAGCGTCTGCAACTCGTGGCGGGAGACGTCGATATTGCAAAGAACCTTGATCCCAATCAGGTCGCTGGTTTGACGGATGAAGAAGGTGTGCGGATCGAAACCTATCCGCAAGCTGCCGTCCATTGGATATCCTTCAATCAGAAGGTTGACGCGCTGACAGATCCGGCAGTGTGGGCGGCGGCGCGCTATCTCGTCGATTACGAGGGCATGGCCGGGTCTTTGCTAGACGGGCAGATGAAGGTCCACCAGGCGTTCTGGCCGGACGGATTTCCCGGGGCTTTGACGGACACGCCCTTTAGCTACGACCCCGAAAAGGCAAAACAGATTCTCGCGGATGCGGGAGTGCAACTGCCAATCAACGTCACGCTGGATGTCATTTCGGCCACGCCCTTTGTCGATATGGCGCAGTCGCTGCAATCGTCTTTCGCGCAGGCTGGTATCAACCTTGAAATCGTTGCGGGCACCGGCGCGCAGGTCATCACAAAATACCGGGCGCGGACCCATGAGGCGATGCTGCTTTATTGGGGACCTGACTTCATGGACCCGCATTCCAACGCCAAGGCCTTTGCTTTTAACGCCGACAATTCCGACGACAAGTACGCGTCGACCACCACGTGGCGCAACGCTTGGATGCCGCCCGAGGAGATGAATGCCAAAGCGATGGCAGCGCTTGGCGAACAGGATCCCGACAAACGGCTTGGCATGTATTTGGATCTGCAGCGCGAAACACAGGCTGAAGCACCCTTCGTCATCATGTTCCAAGCCATCAAACAGGTTGCGATGCGCGACAACATCAAAGGGTTCGTCAACGGCGCAACTTCGGACTACGTTTTCTATCGGTTGGTTGAGAAGAACTGACGATGCCAGGCGGCAGCCAGGAGCTTTATGCTAATCTGCACAGAGAGATCAGCGGTAAGCTGTTCACCGTGACTGTTCTGGACCGCAACGCTGGTTTTGCGCGTCGTGTTTATAGCTCTTGCCCCGAGACCTACCCGGTCTCCGGCACCAAACCGATGGCTCAGGGGGCTTGGACCGATCAGGTGATCGTGCGTGGTGAGACATTCGTTGCCAACAGTGTGGCCGAATTCGCGCCGTACTTCGCTGATTACGCGGTGATTGAGACTCTTGGCTGCGCCTCAGCACTCAATGTTCCGGTCGGGCAGGATCAGGTCATTGGCACGGTGAACGTTCTTGATGTGGCAGGGTTTTTCACGCCGGAACGGGTGCGCCACTGCGAGCATGTGATTGCCGAACGTCTCACGGATGTTATCGCAGTGATGACGGCGGAGCAGGCCAGCCTGTAGGTATGAGTATTCCGATGGGTCGGGGGGCGGTTGCATGAACGTCCGACATTAGCGAACAGTGTTGCGCGAACCTGGTTTGACAACTCCGAATCGAAATCCCGACGTCGACATGCGAGGGGTATACTCTCGGTATCGCTGCCCGAATATGCGAAAATACTAACTAAAACAGGGGTTTCTCCCTGCAAAAACGTGCCGCAATGCCGTTCCGGGCGTTTCCTAAGGCTTGGATTAGGCCTATAGTCGGTCAAATATCGAAGAGCTCGGGGGAGTGACTATGATCCGTTCGGAATTGATCCAGAAGATCGCGGATGAAAACCCACATTTGTATCAGCGCGATGTCGAACGGATTGTAAACACCATATTCGATGAAGTGACCGACGCGATGGCGCGTGGCGACCGCGTCGAGCTCCGTGGCTTTGGTGCGTTCTCGGTCAAACGCCGCGATGCACGCGTTGGGCGCAATCCCAGGACTGGCGAAACGGTACAGGTCGAGGAGAAGCACGTTCCATTTTTCAAGACTGGCAAATTGCTGCGTGACCGGCTGAACGGGAAGGCCTGATGCGCTACATCCGATATGCCTGCATTGCCGTTGTAGCAATCGCGTTGATCGCCGTTGCCTTGGCAAATCGTACGATTGTCGAACTCAAGGTTTTGCCGACAGAGCTTGCAGGTCTTTTTGCACTGAATCCGTCGATAGAGCTGCCGTTGTTCCTCGTGATTTTCGGCGGGGTCGCAGCCGGTCTTTTGATCGGTTTCATATGGGAATGGATCCGCGAGGCCTCCATTCGATCCGAAGCCAAAAAGTCGGACCGTGAAAAACGGCGGCTTGAGCGCGAAGTTAAACGGCTCAAGACTGAAAAGCACGACACCAAGGACGAAGTTCTGGCGCTTTTGGATGACGCCGGTTAGACAACGCGTTATGTCGGACCAGATCGCCGTCAAAATCTGTGGTCTTACCCAAGCAGACCACATCCGAGCGGCCGCTGAAGCTGGCGCGCGTTATGTCGGTTTTGTATTTTTCCCCAAGAGCCCGCGCAACATTGATCCAGAAGCCGCTCGCCTTCTTGCAGGGGCGGTGCGCGCAGGCGTTGATAAAGTCGCGTTGGTCGTCGATATGGACGATGACGAATTGGACAAGCTCCTTGATCGGGTGCCGATCGACATACTTCAGCTCCATGGTCGCGAAACGGTCGAACGGGTCGCAGAGATCAAAAAACGATATGGTTTGCCTGTGATGAAAGCTGTCGGAGTGGCCGATGCTCACGATCTTGCGGCCATCGACGCATATTCTGGCGTCGCCGATCAGATCCTTGTCGATGCCAAACCGCCCAAGACTGCCGTTTTGCCGGGCGGTAACGGGCTGTCTTTCGACTGGAGACTGATTGCTGGTCGGCGGTGGCCGACTCCCTGGATGCTCGCTGGCGGTTTAAGTGTAAAAAATGTCGCAGAGGCCGTTCGGCTGACCGGCGCACGGCAAGTAGACGTTTCGTCTGGAGTTGAAGCCACGCCGGGCCGCAAAGACAAGCGGCTGATCGAAGCCTTCATTGCTGCGGCTCAGCAGGCGCGACAGGTCACAGCTTAGACAACGAGGGTCGCTGCTTCTTGTGGATGGTCAAAACAGCGCGGCGAAGCCGGCGCGGCTTTACCTCATGCATCAGGAACGATAGGGCTTTGTGATCGCAGCGATGTGGGAGAATGCAATGCCCAATGAACTCTTCAACAGCTTTATGACCGGTCCTGATGAGGACGGACGTTTTGGCAAATTTGGCGGGCGCTTCGTGTCCGAAACGCTGATGCCGCTGATCCTTGAGCTGGAGGCGCAATACGAAAACGCCAAAACGGACGAGAGTTTCTGGGCCGAAATGAACGATCTCTGGACCCACTACGTCGGTCGGCCCAGCCCGCTCTATCACGCGGAACGACTGACCGAGCATTTGGGCGGTGCCAAGATCTATATGAAGCGGGATGAACTGAACCATACAGGCGCTCACAAGATCAACAATGTCCTGGGGCAAATCATCCTGGCGCGCCGGATGGGCAAGACCAGGATTATCGCGGAAACCGGGGCAGGGCAGCATGGTGTGGCCACGGCCACTGTCTGCGCGAAATTCGGATTGAAGTGTGTTGTTTATATGGGCGCCCATGATGTGGAACGTCAGGCGCCCAATGTGTTTCGGATGAAGCTTCTCGGGGCCGAGGTGGTGCCAGTGACCAGCGGTCGCGGTACGCTGAAAGACGCGATGAACGATGCGTTGCGTGATTGGGTCACCAATGTCCGCGACACCTTTTATTGTATCGGAACCGTTGCGGGCCCGCATCCCTATCCTGCTATGGTTCGCGATTTCCAAAGCATCATCGGCAAGGAAACCAAACAGCAGATGATGCAGGCGGAGGGGCGTTATCCTGACACGATCATCGCAGCCATTGGTGGAGGCTCAAACGCAATGGGTCTCTTCTACCCATTCCTTGATGATGAGGGTGTCGACATCATCGGTGTCGAGGCTGGTGGCAAGGGTGTGAATGAAAAGATGGAGCATTGTGCCTCGCTCACCGGCGGTCGGCCTGGCGTTTTGCATGGCAATCGTACCTATCTTCTGCAGGACAATGACGGGCAAATCCTTGAGGGCTTTTCGATTTCGGCAGGGCTCGACTATCCAGGCATCGGACCGGAACACGCCTGGCTGCATGAGATTGGACGAGCGAAGTACGTGGCAATCACCGATGCCGAAGCGCTGGAAGCCTTCCAGCTTTGCTGCGAAAAAGAGGGCATCATCCCCGCGCTTGAGCCCAGCCATGCGCTCGCCTATGTCGCGAAGATTGCTCCTGAACTGCCAGCGGATCATATCATTTGCATGAATATGTGTGGCCGAGGTGACAAGGATGTATTCACGGTTGCCAAGGCACTGGGCTTCGGCATGTCCGAAGCGGGCTGATCGGGATCCTCTTGAGGATCTCGTTTTCAAACCACCAAACGTCGGCAATCGGCGTGTTTTGCCTCATAAACTCAGGTTTATTTGCTTAATCCGCATGGTTTAGTCAAACTCGATTAAACGGCAGCTACATGGCGGTGCCGACCTGCATTGACCTAGCTTGATTGCAGGAGGCGCAGTTGTTTCTGCGCTGATCTGACCATGTTGGAGGCACATATGGCCCTGATCTTTAACTTCTCTGCCGCCGTCGTCGTTTTGGCAACCGTGGCCGTTGCGCTCGAGACGCGCCCCGCAGATCGCGACAGCCGGATCGTTCTGGCCTCGGAGGCTTTCGCCGATGGGCTTGCGCATTGAGGGGGTTGCTATGAACTCGCCACAGACCGTGTCGTCAGGATTGGTCTTCCGGAGAGCCTGATGAAGAAAAACTCCCAAATCAGTTCGGTAAAGAGCACGTCATTCACACGGCGCGCGGTTTTGGCTCCCTTGATGCTGGGAGGCCTTCTGGCAGTGGTGCAGGTCATCCCTGCCTTTGCCAACCGCATCGAAGACGGCATCACCCGCCAGTTGCGAAATCAGGGCTACACCCAGATCAACACCCGAAACACCCTGCTAGGCCGTATCCGCATCACAGCGCGCCGCGGAAACACCTTTCGCGAGATCATCGTGAACCCTTCAACCGGTGTGATCCTGCGCGACTATGTCCGGGGCGCAGAGGGTGGTCTTGGCGGCCTCATCAGCCCGGATCGCAGTGGCGGTGCCGGTGGTCGGACGGGCGGCGGCGACGATGGAGATGACGGTGATGATGGTGACGATGGCGACGATGGAGGAGATGACGGGGGTGACGATGGCGGCGATGACGGAGGAGATGACGGTGGAGACGACTGATTACCTCAAGGAGCCATAGTGATGGCAAGCTCTTACCTCTTTGGCATTATCCTAGTCATTCAAGTGCTTTGTGCTGTTTTCTTCGTATCTGACATATTAATCTCTGTCTTGGGATTGACGGTTGAACCGATCAATTGGCAGGTTCATGAATTGATAGAGATCGGGGCGGCAATCGGGCTGATCATAGGCGTCGTGCTCGGGGCTTTGACGTTGCGCGCATCGAACCGCAGATCGGACCGCATCGAAAGCCAATTGCGCGCAGCTTCGGGCGCTTTCATGGAGCTTTTGTATGACAAGTTCGAGGAATGGTCGCTGACACCGGCAGAGCGAGATGTGGCACTTTTTGCTATCAAAGGTTTGTCGACCCAGGACATCGCAGCGGTGCGCGAAACCTCAGAAGGTACTGTAAAAGCGCAGACAAATGCCATTTACCGCAAAGCCGGAGTGAGCGGTCGCCCACAATTGCTAAGCGTGTTCATTGACGATCTGATTGATGGCCCACTTCACAGTTCCGAACGTGCGTGACTTTCTAGGATTGTCAGCGGAATAACATCCAATGCCCGCTTGTGAGTGGCTGAAAGATCAACATCGGGTGCACAGCCTTCCTCATGCGCCTGCATGAAGCGCGAGGCGCATAGACACCAGCGATCACCAGGTTTCAGACCGGGAAACCGGAACTCTGGCCTCGGGGTGCTAAGATCATTTCCGACATAGCTCGAATAGGCCAGAAATTCTGCGGTCACGATTGCACAAACCGTGTGACTGCCCTGATCGGCGGCGCAAGTGTTGCAGTGGCCATCCCGAAAGAAACCCGTCACCGGATCATTCCCGCAGACTTGCAGGGGTTCACCCAAAACATTGATGCTTTCATCCGGCTTCATTGGATACCTGTTTGTTTACAAGCGCTTCATCACGGTTCCTGAATTGGCACACGAATTGGTCGGCTCTTCGTTCTTTCGTCAATTTTGTCGCGAAACATCATCCGAAATTTTCGAAAACTGCTCACTGAGCCTAAGTATCCGCGGAAAAACTGCCTGTGAGCGCAGCTTTTGCAACTTCCGAGGGTTTTCCTTCACAATGCCCACTTGATCCACCTTCCGTGAAAATCGGCTTGTCCCAATTCCAGCGTGATGTCGCCCGGCCAGAGGCGCAATGTCAACAGCGCGCCTATAGCGCCTGTGGTGTCCCCTCCTGTTTCCATGCTCAGCCACGCAAGGGGTGTTTCATCAGTTGCGCGGGCGCCTTGGGCTTCGATCAATTCGGTGCCGCGGATTTGGGCGCTTTTCGGGAAGTACTGCCAGGCCACCGTATGCTGAATCAGGTGCAAATGGTTGGCGGGCGCGGATTGCAGGCGATGTTCGAGCCAGTAAATCGCATCTGACCTGGCCAGTCCCGCGTCCCAGATCTTTGCCGCAGCATTGGTCAATTCGAAACGGTGCGGTTGATCAGGCCAAAGGAAAGCGGTCAGCCTCAAAAGATCGTCCGGGTTTCTTGGGTTAAGCGGATTCAGGTCAACTCCCGCGCGGTCAGCAATGTGTGGGGTTGCGTCAGGCGGGGCTGCGCCATCCCAGTCTGGTTTGAGCGTCAGGACCGAAGCCGCCGGACCGAATTGCGCACCTGCAATTTCCAATGCATAATGATCCCACATGAGGTTCAGCCCGCCGCTCGCCCCCAATTCACTTAGAACGATAGGCCGGTCGAAATGCTGCAGCGCCACATGCGCCCCGGCAATTAGTGCAGCGCTACGCCGCACCTCATTTGTTTGCGGCGGTGTTTCGATCCAATCGAGAAGAAACGCCTCGTGTTCCTCTAAGGTTTCCAAAACAGCCGCTTGCAAAACAGCGTCGGTCACAGCCTTAGGTGGATAGGCGGCTTTCAAGGACGCGCTGCGACCGCTCAGGACAAGTGCATGCAAGCCGCCTGCTACCCGCAATGGTAGGGAGTGGCCAGCAGGTCCGATGTCGCCTTTAAATTCGGTAAGACGGTTGGTGAGCGGCGCGTCAGAGGGCAACTCTGTGGCGAGAAGACCAAGCAATTGCCCCATAAAGGGTGAGCCCATACGTGCGCATGTATCGGCCTGTTGTTGAAAGGCGTTTTGGAGTGTCATCGAAAGCGATCCACCAGTTTTTGCAAGGGCGATCTGCTGTCTCCTGCGACAGAGGGCGTCTTTGCGGCTGGTGGTTCTTCCGCCCTTTTGCCCGTCCCAGAGCGCGGTGGGGAGACGCGCAAGGCAACTGCATTCAGAAAGCGTCCGCTGTCGCCGGCGGCGAGATAAGGCGCGCCATCTCCGCAGCCCCGCAACACATCGTCCAGCCAGTCCTGATCGCTTTTTGCAAAATCATGCAGCACAAAGCCCGGCACGCGATCCTTGTGACCGGGATGACCAACCCCGAGACGCACGCGCCTGTAATCGGGCCCTATATGCGCGTGGATCGAGCGAAGGCCGTTATGGCCTGCATGTCCACCGCCCATCTTGAACCGCACTTTGCCGGGGGCCAGGTCAATCTCGTCGTGGAAGACAATGATGTCTTCGGGCTCAATCTTGTAAAAGCGCAACGCGGCCCCGACGCTGTCGCCCGACTTATTCATGAAGGTTTCGGGCTTAAGCAACACGATGCGGTCAGAGCCAAAACGCCCTTCGCTCACGCTGCCCCTATGCTTGGATTTCCAGGCGGGAAAATTGTGATCCCGCGCGATCTGATCCAGCGCCATGAAGCCGATATTGTGCCTGTGGCCGGCATACTTTGCCCCTGGGTTCCCCAGCCCGACGATCAGTTTCATTCCTGCCTCCAATTCCGCGCTGCAGCATAGTTGCGAGAGGTGTCAACGTCCAGTCAAGCGCAGATGGCTAGGTGATCTCCTGGAGATCTGACAGCCAGCCAAGCAGCTCTGATGTGCTCGAACCAAGCGGTTTGAATTCGGCTCCGATTGGCGCGTACCAGCCGAGATCCGCGACATTTTTCAAAGGGAAAGCATAGTCGACCTCACCCTGATCTGACTCACCGCTGTCGGGCCCGCCAGCGATCTGAGTATGCTCAATCTTCGGCAGCAATCGCGTTACCGAGTTGATCAGATCACCTGTCATGACTTGCAGGTGCCAAGCGTCGAACATCAGCTTGAGATTGGGTTTGCCCACGGCATCGATATTGCTTTCGGCGCGATCCGTCGTTGACAGATGGTATCCGGCGACATCGCGAAGGTTGATTGGTTCAATCAGCACGGTGATCTCTCGTGCTGCTGCCAGATCGCAGGTGTAAGTCAGGGCGTTTTGAAAGGCGTTGTCCGTTCCGCCACGACCGGTCATCACGTGAACGGCTGGCGTTTAGGTGGCGACGACATAGTCGACCGTCCGAGCGATTGCTGCGCGCGCCTCTTGGGCTCGGTCGGGCAACGCGGCCAGGCTGAAATCACCCTTTTTACGTTCCCCGGACCCAGCGTTAAGACCCAGCATGCTAAGGCCGGTTTCCTGCAACGCCGTGCTGACGGCATCCGTTTCCATATCAAGCGGAAAGTGGCATTCGACGGCATCGAACCCAGCACCTGCCGCAGCGCGGATGCCTTCAGGCAATGAAAGTTCGGTAAAAAGAAACCCGAGATTGGCCGAGGATTTCACTAGTCCCACTTCACATCGAAGCGCGTGACGACCTTTGTGATGCCCAAACCGCCTATCATTAATGGCAAGTCTGCCGCGGCCGTGCCCAGAATGATCAGATCCTCATCCCGGATGGCGCCAAGGCCGGTGCGCATAGCATTGGCGCCCGTAAAGACATCCTCAATTGGAAGATGTTCGACCCCACCTTTAATTGCAGTGCCGGCCAACGGCGCAGGTTTGGATCGGTCATTGGGTTCAGGGGATGCGCCTCCATCCCGCTTTCATTCAGCAACTGATCCTTGACAAAAAGATGGCCCATGTAGACGGAATTCCCTGTCGCCGGGAAGGTGGGCAGACCATCACACTTTTGCCCCCAAGCGCATCGACTAAGGCCTCGGTCACCGGCCCGATACTGCCCTCTGGCGTGCTGTTGAATATCGAGCAATGCCGGAACAGAAACCGCTCGCAGCCCTAATCACGAGACCAGGCCAGTGCCCTCGAAGACTGCGCAATTGAGTCTTACGCGGCGATTGAGCGGGATATGATCGATGCGATCCCGGCTTCGACGTCAGGTGCGGTGGAGGCGTCTGGCACGCCTACATACTGGGTGGCCCTCATATGCGCCTTGGTCAGCGTGTTGCCCAGATCGGACGAGCTGGTGAACTCACCGCCGATCCAGGCCAGAAACATCAGCTTTCCCCCGGCGGTTTGATCCCGGCCGCGCGGTCGTGAACTTTGGTAAGGGCGGCATCGTCCGCAGTGCCCAGCCCCACATCAACAGGTGCCTTAAACCGATCAAGTGCCGTATGTGCCATCGTCGTAGGAACACCCGAAGCTCCAGCAACCTTTGTCAAGATGCCTGGACCCTTGGGCCAGATGATTACTGAGGATCGGGGCGCGCAGTCTGCCTCAACGACATGCGGCGCGCGGCTTCCGAACATCTAACTAATACGAGCCAGCCGAGACCGAAGTCACTTTGACGACCTCGCTCAGATTCAAGGATTGCGAGGCCCCAAAGCTAACGCGTCGGCGCTTAAGGCGATATTTGATCCCGCGACCAGCTGGTTGACCGCCTTCATTGCTGTGATCCTGCACCTGCCGCATTGCCAGGCCTTTGCACTGTTTCAGCCATTGCATCGCTTGCAGGTTTTGCTGCGGCGAAGGTCGCTGGTGTTCCGAAGGCCATGATTGACAAAGCGCCTTGCGCGGCCTTTGCGGACCCGTCAGAGATCGGCGCGTAAAGATGGCGAAGACCTAGATCCTTGCTGTGCTGACCAAAGTTCTGGGCGCAATCGGGCGGGATTGTCGCGCACAAGATCACCACACCACACCGTCCCGACTAAGACGTTCGGCCCGACGTGCAATACCAAAAGCGTATCATCGATCTGCGCGGCGTTCAGGATCAAATTGACCACGATTTCATAGCTGCCACCGTCGTCTGGTGCTCCCTCAGTTCGGCGGCCCCCGCAGCATTGTGTTTTAGCCCGTGACGTTCAGGTTTGCTTTGGTCGGACTTTTCACCAGACCGTTCATGGCGACTTTCCGACTGCTCTTGCGCATCCTATCCCGTGTCCGCCTCAAAGCCCGTCGCTTGCGCAAACAGCAAGGTCAGTCAGACTGACAGGGTGGCTTCGACGGCGCGCTGCCAAGCGGCATACTTCGCGTTGCGGGTCACTTCGTCCATGATCGGCGTAAATCTTTCGTCAAGCGCCCAGGCATCTGCGAAGCCCTGCATGTCTGGATAGACCGCTGCCTGCATCCCGGCGAGCCAAGCCGCTCCGAGGGCCGTCGTTTCCGTGATCTTCGGTCTGTCGACAGGTGCGCCAATGACATCGCTTAAAAACTGCATCGCCCAGTCCGAAGCAGTCATGCCGCCGTCGACCCTCAACACCTGCTGGCTGCGATCCGCCGCCCAATCGGCATGCATGGCTTCTAAGAGATCTCGGGTCTGGAAGCCCACGCTTTCGAGGGCCGCTTTGGCGAATTCAGCGGGTCCGGAGCCGCGTGTGAGGCCGTAAATCGCGCCGCGACAATCGGCATTCCAGTAGGGTGCACCGAGCCCTGTGAAGGCCGGGACCATGATGACGTTTTGAGCATCATCGGCGCATTCAGCCAGAGGCTGCGTTTCCGATGCGTCCCGGATGAGCTTCAATCCGTCGCGCAACCATTGAACGACGGCACCTGCGATGAAGATGGAGCCTTCCAAAGCGTAGGTCGGTTTTCCATGCAGCTGATAGCCGATCGTTGTCAGCAGCCGGTTATCTGAGGTTACGGGCGTTTCACCGGTGTTTAGCAAGGCGAAACATCCGGTTCCGTAGGTCGATTTCAGCATGCCGGGCTGGAAACACGCCTGGCCGATGGTCGCCGCTTGCTGATCACCAGCAACGCCAAGGATCGGAATTTCGCGCCCGAACAAATCCGCGCGGGCCATTCCGAAGTCACTGGCACAGTCACGCACCTCGGGCAGAATTGACATCGGAATGTCGAGCATGTCGCACATTGTCTCGCTCCATCCGCCCTCGCGTATGTCGTAAAGCATTGTGCGTGCGGCATTCGTTGCGTCGGTCACGTGAATTCTGCCTCCGGTCAATTTCCAGATGATCCAACTGTCGACGGTACCGAAGGCCAGTTTGCCCGCCTTCGCCTTTTCACGTGCGCCGTCGACGGTATCGAGGATCCATTTCAGCTTGGTGCCCGAGAAGTAGGGATCAAGCAAAAGGCCGGTGATCCGGGTCACTTTAGCTTCATGCCCAGCATCTTTGAGGCGCTGACACAGATCGGATGTACGCCGGTCCTGCCATACGATGGCATTGTGTATCGCTTGGCCCGTTTCGCGGTCCCATACAACCGTCGTTTCGCGTTGGTTCGTGATTCCAATCGCGGCAATGTTTTTGGGGTCGATCGCTGCGCGTTCGATCGCTGCGCGACATGTTCCTGCCGTGGTCGCCCAAAGATCGGATGGATCATGTTCAACCCAGCCGCTTTTGGGAAAGTGCTGGGGGAATTCTTCCTGTGCAGATGCGGTGATGCGCATGTTTGCGTCAAACACTATGGCCCGGCTGGATGTCGTGCCTTGGTCGATGGCAAGGATATGGGTCATTGGCAGGCCTTATGGTGCTGATCTTTTCGGATCAGGTCGTATCAGCTTATTGATGGGGATCAAAAGGGTGGTCGGGGCCCGAAGGCCCCGGCCGACGTGCATTACTGCCAGGACTGGATCAACTCGTCATAGCTGACAGTGATCGGTTCCTCGTCTTCATTGTCGAGCTTCGGGAAAGGCGCGCCAGCTTGGCTGAACCACTCTTCCGCGTCTACCTCATCGTTCATGACCGGGCCGAGATCGCCCTGAACGCCAGCGCGTTCAAGCCGTTCGAGCACACGCTCCTGATCCGCGCAAAGTGAATCCAGCGCTTCCTGTGGTGTCTTTGCACCTGACATCGCATCGCCGATGTTCTGCCACCAGAGCTGTGCAAGCTTCGGATAATCCGGCACGTTGGTCCCCGTGGGTGACCAGGCAACCCGTGCTGGTGAACGGTAGAATTCGATCAGACCGCCCAACTTGTCAGCGCGTTCGGTAAAGTGGTCCGAGTTGATCGTGGATTCCCGAATAAAGGTCAAACCGACATCGGACTTCTTCAGATCAACTGTCTTCGACGTCACGAACTGCGCATAGAGCCATGCGGCCTGCGCGCGGTCCACCGGCGTTGACTCCATAAGTGTCCACGAACCCGCATCCTGGTAGCCGATCTTCTGACCTTCTTTCCAGTAAACGCCATGGGGCGAAGGTGCCATCCGCCATTTCGGCGTGCCATCTTCGTTCATCACCGGCAGGCCAGGTTTCACCGTGTCCGCAGTGAAGGCCGTGTACCAGAACATCTGCTGGGCGATGTTGCCCTGCGCAGGGATCGGACCGGCTTCGCCGAAGGTCATACCAGCCGCTGCGGGCGGAGAGTACTTCTGCAGCCACTCGATCGCTTTCGTTACGGCATATACAGCAGCGGGAGAGTTGGTCGCCCCGCCTCGCGCCACGCAGGATCCAACCGGCTGGGAATTCTCGTTCACCCTGATACCCCATTCGTCGACAGGCAGGCCATTGGGTTCGCCAACATCGCCCATACCTGCCATGGACATCCACGCATCCGTGTAGCGCCAGCCAAGGCTTGGGTCTTTCTTGCCGTAATCCATATTGCCGAAGACTTCGCCGTCGACGCCCATATGGCTCAGATCGCGCCCGGTGAAGAACTCCGCGATGTCTTCATAGGCCGACCAGTTCACGGGAACGCCAAGCTCGTAGCCGAACTGCTCCTGGAAATCCGCCTTGTTCTTTTCGTCATTGAACCAGTCGTAGCGGAACCAATAGAGGTTCGCGAATTGCTGTGTTGGCATCTGGTACAGCTTGCCGTCGGGGCCCGTGGTGAAGCTGAGCCCGATGAAATCATCCAGATCAAGCGTCTGTAGCGTCACATCCGCGCCATCGCCCGCCATCCAGTCCGTAAGGTTGCGCACCTGCTCATAGCGCCAATGCGTGCCGATAAGGTCGGAGTCGTTGACATAGGCGTCGTAGATGTTTTCGCCCGACTGCATTTGCGTCTGAAGCTTTTCGACCACGTCGCCTTCGCCGATCAGGTCATGTGTGACTTGGATGCCTGTGATGGCCGTAAAGGCAGGCGCGAGAACTTGGCTTTCGTATTCGTGCGTGGTTATTGTTTCCGACACCACCTTGATGTCCATGCCCTGGAAGGGTTCCGCCGCATCCACGAAGAACTGCATTTCTGCTTCCTGTTCTTCGCGGCTCAGCACCGACAGATCCCCGATCTCATTGTCGAGAAAAGCGCGCGCCGCGTCCATATCCGCCCATGCAGGGGCGGCCAGCATGGCTGTGGCCAAACTGAGCGCGGTTGTGGATTTGAGGATGTGGTTCATGTGGTACCTCCCATTATTTGAACCTCTGTTTGTTGCGCCGGGATCATACCCAGCGAAAGACAGCCGCAGCATAGACGACACAGACGGCCAGCGCCCAATACTGCGCTATATCCGTCAGCCCAAGCCATGCCAGATTGATAAAGGCCGAGCCCAAAAGCGTGATGAAGAGCCGATCTCCCCGCGTTGTCTCGATCCGCAGAATACCCACGCGCGGCGTTTCAGGATAGCGGATCGCAAGCACTGTAAAAGTGATCAGAAGCGCCGCAATTGTCCCGAAGAAAGCGGCCGTGGGCCAGGTCCATGCCATCCAGTCAAGCATCGTATGATCCTCTTTCTAGCATCCGCATTCAAAGCCTGTTTCGAAGTTTGGTTCGGCCGGGCAATAGAGTTCCTGTCGTGGAAATCCGATCCGTCGGTGTTCCAGATCAGCGACGAAGCCTCCATTTGCCCAACACCATGTGCCGGTTCCAAGATGTTCGCTGAAGGCGTCGCAGTCCTTGCCGAAATAGATGACCTCCTCACCGGTTTCGATCACGGTTGCTGCGCCGGTGCCGACGAAGCGGCTCACAGGCCATTTGGAGCGCAAGACATACCCATTGTCGTTGCAGGTGACATCATAGCTATGACCGTCACTCGACACCTGGGCAAGCGTGCCTGTCGCCATAAGCGCAAAAGACAATGGATAAAGGGTGCGCAAGCTCAAACCCTCCCAAGGGCAAAGCCCTTGGCGATGTAGTTACGCACGAAGTAGATCACCAACGCTCCTGGCACGATTGTCAGGATGCCCGCGGCCGCCAGCACGCCCCAGTCCACACCACTTGCCCCGACTGTACGGGTCATTGTGGCGGCAATCGGTTTGGCATCAACGGTTGTCAGTGTCCGGCTCAGCAGCAGTTCCACCCAGGAGAACATGAAGCAGAAGAATGCCGCCACACCGATGCCTGACGAGATTAGTGGCATAAAGATCTTCACGAAGAACGATCCGAAGGAATAGCCGTCGATATAGGCTGTTTCGTCGATCTCTTTCGGCACGCCGCGCATGAATCCTTCAAGGATCCAAACCGCGAGCGGCACGTTGAAGAGACAATGCGCAAGCGCCACAGCGATATGTGTGTCGAACAGGCCGACGGAGGAGTAAAGCTGAAAGAAAGGCAGCGCGAAGACCGCTGGCGGGGCCATCCTGTTCGTCAGGAGCCAAAAGAACAGATGCTTGTCGCCCATAAAGTGATAGCGGCTAAATGCATAGGCGGCCGGCAGGGCCACGGTGATTGAAATCAGCGTGTTCATGAGCACATAAAGCAGCGAATTCACGTATCCCATGTACCATGCCGGGTCCGTCAGGATGGTAGCGTAATTGTCGAAAGTCAGGTTACGCGGCCAGAGCGTGAATTCGTTCAGGATCTCGAAATTGGTCTTCAGGCTCATGTTCAAAAGCCAGTAGATCGGCAAAAGCAGGAACACGAGGTAAAGCGTCATAACGATCACGCTCGTCTTGATCCGGGGCAGACTGCGCGTCTTGTCGGCGGTCATCGCGACGTCGGTCATCAGACACCATCCCGTTTATCAAGGTTCGTCATGACCGTGTAGAACACCCATGAGATCAGCAGGATCACAAGGAAGTACATGATCGAGAAGGCCGCCGCCGGTCCAAGATCGAACTGACCAAGTGCCATCTTCACAAGATCGATCGACAGGAATGTCGTCGCATTGCCTGGGCCTCCACCGGTCACGACGAAAGGTTCTGTGTAAATCATGAAGCTGTCCATGAAGCGCAACAGGATCGCGATCATCAGAACGCCCATCATCTTGGGCAACTCTATGTAGCGGAACACCTTCCACCGGCTGGCCTGATCGATCTTCGCCGCTTGATAGTAGGCGTCTGGGATCGATTGCAGCCCCGCATATGCCAGCAATGCGACGAGTGATGTCCAATGCCAGACATCCATGACAATCACCGTGATCCAGGCGGCGAGGACGTTCTGCGTGTAGTTGTATTCGATCCCCATCAGGTCGAGCGTGTAGCCCAATAGGCCAATATCGACCCGACCAAAAATCTGCCAGATCGTGCCAACCACGTTCCAAGGGATCAGTAGTGGAAGTGACATCATCACGAGGCAAAAGCTGGCCCAAAAACCGCTCTTTGGCATGTTGAGCGCAATAAAGACCCCCAACGGGATCTGAATGCTCAGGATGATAGCAGAAAATGCAAGCTGCCGTCCAAGCGCATCCCACATCCGTTCGGAGGCGAGCATTTCTTCGAACCATTCAAGACCCGCCCAGAAGAACTGGTTGTTGCCGAACGTGTCCTGAACCGAATAGTTGACCACTGTCATCAGTGGGATCACCGCTGAGAACGCGACAAGCACAAGAACCGGCAGGACGAGGAACCATGCCTTTTGATTGACGGTCTTTTCCATCAGGCAGCCTCTTTTGGTGCAACGCGCCAATCGTCGGCGTAGACGTTGATATGTGCTGGATCAAAGCGGATCCGGTTCCGATCAGGTCCGATTGGCTCACTTTCGGGCGCGATGATGTTGATATCACAACCAAAAAACTCCGCGCGAACGATCTTGTGTCGGCCTACATCTTCGACCCGCCGGACCTTGACTGGTAAACCTTCGGTTTTCGAAAGTGTGACGAATTCCGGCCGCACGCCTATCTCAATCTTGCCGGACAGCGCATCGTAAGGCGCTGCCAGGTCAATTTTAGCGCCATTGATATGAGCGCGCGCGCCGTCTATCTGCGCCGGCAGAACATTCATGCCTGGAGAACCGATGAAATAACCCACAAATGTGTGGGCAGGGGTCTCAAACAATTCTTCGGGCGTGCCAATCTGGACGACACGCCCGTCATGCATCACAACAACTTTGTCGGCGAAGGTCAGCGCTTCAGTCTGGTCGTGCGTCACGTAGATCATCGTGTGGCCGAACTGATTGTGCAGCGATTTCAACTGCGTGCGCAGCTCCCATTTCATATGGGGATCGATCACCGTTAGCGGTTCATCGAAAAGAAGCGCGTTGACGTCCTCGCGCACCATGCCGCGGCCCAGGCTGATTTTCTGCTTGGCGTCCGCCGTCAGACCTCGCGCCTTGCGATCCAGTACTTCTTCCATGCCGATCATCCGCGCGATTTCCTGCACTCTCGACGCGACGTAGCTGGCGTCGTTGCCTCGGTTCCTGAGTGGGAAGGCGAGGTTGTCGCGCACGCTCATCGTGTCGTAGACGACCGGGAATTGGAACACCTGTGCGATATTGCGTTCTGCCGTCGGCGCGCCCGTCACGTCTTGATCGTTGAAAAGGATGCGTCCCTGACTTGGATGAAGAAGGCCCGATATAATATTGAGAAGTGTGGATTTTCCGCAACCTGAAGCGCCAAGCAGGGCGTAGGCTTCACCGTCGTTCCAGTCGTGGTTCAGCTCTTTCAGGGCGAAATCTGCCTCGCTCGCTGGCTTTGGCAGGTACGAATGCGCCAGATTGTCGAGTGTAATCTTCGCCATATCAGGCTGCCAACGCGTAAGCGGCCGACGCGACCAGTGCACCGTCTTCACCAAAGACGTACACATGTGCCGGATCGAGATAGACCTGCATATCAGTTTCCAGCGGCAGATCATGTACGCCGTGAACAACACCAACCCAACGCGCGCCACTATGGTCGACGTGGACAAAGGTCTCCGATCCGGTCAATTCAGTCACGACAAGGCGCGCTGTGAATTCCATTGCCTCTTCACCATGTTTGCTGATTTCCAGATGGTTGGGCCGAAACCCCGCGAGGTAGCGACCGTCGGCAAGTTCAGCCAGTTTTCCGGAGGCTACCGCGGACTGACCGTTACCAAACATGAGCTTCTGACCCGTCTTTGATATCTGAAGGAAGTTCATCGGCGGGTCGCTGAAGACACGCGCTGTGGTCGCGTTAACAGGCTGACGGTAGACGCGCGGTGTCGGGCCGAACTGGGTGACGCGACCCTCCCACAAGGTCGCGGTGTTGCCGCCAAGCAGCAATGCTTCTTCAGGCTCGGTCGTCGCATAAACGAAGATTGCTCCGGATTCTTCGAAAATTTTTGGGATTTCCGCCCTCAACTCTTCGCGAAGCTTGTAATCCAGGTTCGCCAGGGGTTCATCCAGCAGAACCAACCCGGCGTTTTTGACCAAGGCGCGCGCCAAGGCGCAACGCTGTTGTTGGCCACCAGACAGTTCCAGTGGTTTGCGATCCAGCATTGGTGTCAGCTTCATCAGGTCGGCGGTCTGTCTTACAGCCGCGTCAACCTCGGATGAAGATTTCCCCATAAGCCGCAGTGGGGAAGCGATATTCTCGAAAACACTCATCGATGGATAGTTAATGAATTGTTGGTAGACCATAGCGACCTGCCGGTCCTGAACACGCTGACCGGTCACGTCGTCCCCGTTCCAGATTATTCGACCGGTTTCGGGAGCATCCAGTCCTGCCATCACGCGCATAAGGGATGTCTTGCCCGAAAGGGTTGGCCCCAGTAGGACGTTCATGGTTCCTTTGCTGAGTGTCAGATCGGTTGGGTAGATATGTGTCTGCCCACCTGCCTTTTTTGACACATTTTCAAGTATCAGTGTCATGACATGTCTTCCTCAAACAGACTTACTCGGCCGCAGTCGGCTGTGCAGCCTCAAGTTTTTGTTGCATCCAATGGTCTAGCTTGCTGACTTCGGTTTCATTCAACCTCAGTCCAAGCTTGCTGCGCCGCCAAAGCACGTCGTCCGCGGTTTGCGCGTATTCGTGATCGATCAGCCAATCCACCTCACGCTCCGTCAGGCTCTCTCCAAAATCTTGCCCCAGATCCGATGGAGATTCGGCTCCTTCCAGAATGTCCCACGCTTCTGTCCCATATGCACGTATCAGTCTTCGCGCCCAAAAGTCGGATAGAAAAGCATGATCCCGGCGTAAGCGTCCAATCAGATCGTTCACCCCGCCAACGTCAAAATCACCGCCAGGAAGCGACGCGCCCGCAGTCCAAGGGCCGGTTGTCCTTGGAAAGTAAGGTGCGATCTTCTCAAGCGCCGCTTCCGACAAACGACGATATGTCGTGATCTTTCCGCCAAAGATGTTCAAGACGGGCACACCAGCCAGATCGTCGACTTTCAGGGTGTAATCGCGCGTTGCCGCTGTCGCAGAGCTTGCACCGTCATCATAAAGGGGACGCACCCCGGAATACGTCCAGACAATATCGTTGGCGGTGACGTCCTTTGCAAAATACTGCGAGGCGAAGTTGCAAAGATATTCCTGCTCTTCCTGTGTGCAGACGGGCGCATTGTCTGGCGTGTCATGTTCCTGATCGGTGGTGCCGATCAAGGTGAAATCCTGCTCGTACGGAATTGCAAAGATGATCCGACCGTCCGTGCCCTGGAAGAAATAGCATTTGTCATGATCAAAAAGCTTGCGCGTCACGATGTGACTTCCCCGGACCAGCCGGACACCTTCCCGGCTGTTCAGCCGCAGCGTCTGCTGGATGATGTCACCAACCCAAGGCCCCCCCGCATTGACCAGCATCTTCGCAAAGTGATGTGTCTTCCGGCCAGTCGTTACGTTTTGGGTGACAATCTCCCATCTGTTATCAAGGCGCTGCGCAGAAAGCACTTTCTCCCGCACAAGTATGTTTGCTCCGCGCGCTTCCGCGTCCCGCGCGTTCAGGATCACCAGCCGCGAATCCTCGACCCAGCAATCGGAGTACTCGAACGCCTTATGGAATTTTGCGTTCAATGGCGCGCCTTCGGGCGTATCTCTTAGGTCGATGGTGGATGTGCCGGGCAAGATTTTGCGGCCGCCCAGGTTATCATAAAGAAAAAGGCCAAGGCGGATCAGCCACGCGGGACGACGGCCTTTCATCCACGGCATCAAGACGTTCAGAAGTTTTGAGGTCGGCGTTTCGCTTTCAAATTGCATATCTTTGTGAAACGGCAGGACAAACCGCATTGGCCAACTAATATGCGGCATCGCGCGCAGAAGCGTTTCGCGTTCGATCAGCGCTTCGCGCACAAGGCGAAACTCAAAATACTCAAGATATCTGAGCCCGCCGTGGAAAAGCTTGGTCGAACTACTCGAGGTCGCCGCAGCTAGGTCGTTCATCTCGGCGAGGGTCACAGTCAGGCCGCGGCCTGCGGCATCTCTTGCGATGCCACATCCATTGATCCCGCCACCTATGACGAACAGATCGGTCGTGTTTTTCGGATCGGCTGTCGCTGACAATCTCGTCTCTCCCCGATGACAAGCGAAACATAAGAAGCGGATGTCTGTCAAACAAATGTTCGCTTGCTTTCGTATTTTTTCGTTTTTATAGAATGGTCGGCCCAGGCGGGCGTGCGACCTTCAAGGTTGATCCTCTGCGAACATAGTCGCACATTGCATCCAAGTTCGGAGGAGTTCATGCCGCAGTCTTTTCGGCTTCCTGAAATAATCGACATCGCAAGGGCTGAAGGTAAGGTAACTGTGGACGGCCTGGCCGATCGGTTGGGTGTCACGGTGCAAACGATCAGACGCGACCTGTCAGAGCTTGCCGAAGCCGGTAAGCTGGAGCGGGTGCATGGCGGTGCCGTGCTGCCGTCGGGCGTTTCGAATATAGGTTATGAAGACCGGCGCGGTCTGAACCCTGCGGCCAAGATTGCGATCGCGAAAGCCTGTGCGCAACAGATCCCCGACGGCACATCATTGTTTTTGAACATCGGCACATCTACTGAGGCGGTCGCGCACGCATTGCTGCATCACCGCGATCTCATGGTCGTGACCAACAACATGAATGTGGCCAACATACTTGTCGAAAACACGGCATGTCGCATTATCGTGGCGGGCGGCGTTTTGCGCCGGTCGGATGGTGGCTTGATCGGCAACCTGACCACGTCGACAATCGAGCAATTTAAGTTTGACTATGCGGTGATCGGATGTTCGGCCCTCGACAACGACGGAGATCTGCTCGACTTCGACTTTCAGGAGGTGAATGTGAGCCAGACGATCCTGCGCCAGTCGCGCAAGACATTCTTGGTTGCGGACCACTCGAAGTTTCAGCGCAGCGCGCCCGCACGGATCACTTCGCTCTCGCAGATCGATGGCTTCTTCACGGATCGGCAGCTGTCGGGCGGTCTTGCCGCGCGGTGCCGGGACTGGGGTGTAGATGTGCACGTCTGCCGGGGTGACGGTGCTCCGAACAATTGACCCTGATTTAAGAGGCCGCGCTTGAACAAACCCTGCATCATTTGCGTCGCGATCACCGGTTCGGTGCCGACAAAGTCTGACAACCCCGCCGTGCCGATCACGGTCACAGAGCAGATCGAGAGCACACATGCCGCATTCGAGGCTGGGGCCGCCATCTTGCATGCGCATGTCCGCAACGAAGATCAAAGCCCAAGTTCGGATCCCGAGCGGTTTGTTTTGCTCAAGGAAGGGGTGGAGCGGCATTGCCCTGGTATGATTATTCAGTTTTCGACCGGCGGCAGGTCCGGCGCAGGCAAAGCACGCGGTGGCATGCTGCCCTCGGGACCGGACATGGCGTCATTGACAGTAGGATCCAACAACTTTCCAACGCGGGTTTATGAGAACCCGCCGGATCTTGTGGATTGGCTGGCCTCCGAAATGCTCAGGTATGGCGTGAAGCCGGAGATTGAAGCTTTTGATCTGTCTCATATTTTCCAAGCTGCGAAGATGTTCAATGCGGGGCAGATCAAGGATCTGCCTTACGTCCAGTTTGTGATGGGCGTGAAAAACGCGATGCCGGTCGACAAGGCGGTATTCGATTTCTACGTCGAAACGCTTCAGCGCCTGATGCCTGGGTCAGAATGGTGCGCTGCGGGCATTGGTGCCGGTCAGATTACAATCAACGAATGGTCGATTGCAGCAGGCGGTCATGTCCGCACGGGACTTGAAGACAATGTCAGATTGGACAAGTCGACCCTTGCGCCATCGAACGCAGCTTTGGTTGAGCGTGCGGTGTCTATTTGTGATAGGCTCCGACGCCCCGTGGCCTCACCTGCTCAAGCGCGCGAGATCTTGGGTCTGCGCGCCTACTGATGCGATTGCCGCTGCGTCACTCCTCTGCTCTTGTAGACATGTCACGGGAAACGCGCGACGGTTTTTCCAAGCTGTGGGAGGACATCTGATGGACATGAATTTTGGAATGCGGGACGAAAACCGCGAATTGCTGGCGCGTGTCGCGACCATGATCCGCGACGACGTCATGCCCATGGAGGAAGAATATCAGACGGAGGTGAACACCGGCGACCGCTGGGTGTTCACCGAACGTCAGACCGAGATCCTCGAAAGCCTTAAACAGAAGGCCAAGGACGTCGGTCTATGGAATTTCTGGTTGACTGACAGCGACAAAGGGTTTGGCCTCAGCACGGTGGAATATGCACATTTCGCCGAAGAAATGGGAAAGACGCCGCTTGGGGCGGAGGTGTTCAACTGTTCAGCCCCCGACACGGGCAACATGGAGGTCTTCGAACGCTACGGCACCGAGAAGATGAAAGACGCGTGGTTGAAGCCGCTTCTCGACGGTCAGATCCGATCCGCTTATCTGATGACAGAACCGGACGTCGCTTCGTCAGATGCAACGAACATTTCGCTGAGCTGCGTGCGCGACGGTGACGAATATGTGCTGAACGGGGAAAAATGGTGGGCGTCGGGCGCGGGCGATCCGCGCTGCAAGGTCTACATCGTCATGTGCAAGACAGGTGGAGACGATCTGCCCAAGCATAGCCGTCAGTCGATGATCGTGGTGCCTGCCGGGACCGAAGGGATCGAAATCCTGCGTCCCATGCAGGTCTATGGTCATGATGACGCGCCACACGGGCATATGCATATTCGATTTACCAATGTGCGGGTGCCTGCCGAGAATATGCTGCTCGGCGAAGGGCGTGGGTTCGAGATTGCGCAGGGACGTCTCGGGCCCGGTCGCATACACCACTGCATGCGTGCAATCGGTCAGGCGGAAGCAGCGCTTGAGCTGATGTGCAAGCGATCCTTGCATCGGGAGGCTTTCGGCAAACCGCTTGCGAAGCTTGGGGCGAACTACGACATCATCGCTGAATGCCGGATGGAGATTGAGATGGCGCGCCTGCTCTGCCTGAAGGCGGCCTGGTACATGGACCAAGGTGACAAACGTGCGGCGGCGCCTTGGATTTCTCAGATCAAGGTCATCGCGCCACGCGTTTCACTCAAGGTTATTGACGAAGCCGTGCAAATGCATGGCGGGCAGGGGATTTCGCAGGACACGCCCTTGGCCATCGCATGGACGCATCAGCGGACTTTGCGGCTGGCAGATGGTCCTGACGCGGTTCACCGTCGTCAGGTCGCACGAGCTGAATTGCGAAAATACACTCAAGAACCGGTTTAAAATGACGGAACCGGACTGGCGTGAAGGTACCTTCCGGCTCTTGCCGCTTTCGAACTAGCGAGAGTCCAGCAAAACCGGTTCCGGCCGATCCACCCTGCATAGATCGCAGATCCGAACGGCCTCAGTGATACCCATTTCGGCAAGTCGCAGGAATGAGGGTAAGACGTAGTCATCTGCCGCCTCCATGTTGACCGAGTAGCCCATATCGGCAAACGAGGCGAGCGACAGACGGCTAATCGGACGATTGGTACCTGAAAGAAAACCGGTAAGCAGTTCGTCCCCGAAAACGAGTTCCCTCCAGTGGCCCTCTCGGGTGCCAGGACCGCCCGTATTGGCGATGGGAACAGGCACGCTGCCCTGCTGCCCGACCAACTGGCCGTATTCTTGCGCGGCCCCCTGGCCTATGAATTGCGGGTTGTTGGTGCCACTGTTCTGTATCAGCCCCTGACGTACCCAAAGAGTACCAAAGCCCAGCACATGTGCCATTTCGTGCAGGATAACGTCTGCAAACCCGCCCTCCTGTTCCAGTCGCGAAACATCTGCGTCATCGAACTGCATGACGCCCTTCGCCGGCAACCCGCTGCCAGGGCGAAGAACGGTTGGACCGGCCTGACCCAGAACGCCTGCAGGTCCATCGACTGGCGCAAGAGATGCCTCAATCAGCACGCCCGACAATTGCTCACCCTCCACGACCACCGTATCAAAGGACGTATCTATCAGCCCGTTCCACCGTTCAGCGGCGCGTTGAAAAACGTCTTCGCGGGCAGCGCTGGTTGGCGTGGTAAATCGAACAGTGATCATGACGGTTCCTTCCGGGTCTTGAGACCTTCCTTGCAGATTGAACCTAAGCCAAGCGGGCGGGATTTGGAGATGCAGCGCATTCGGACGGCAAATTGTCACCGAAAATGATCACACTTTGCTGAGTTGCGCGCAAAGATGAACACATTCCCGTGATTACGGCCCTTCCGTTTGACATGACAGCTTCGCAAATCACCATATGAGACAGGCGTAAGTGAATGGCCGCAGATAAGCATCATTGCGTAAGTCTACCCTTTGGAAAAGGAAGCTCCCTTGGGCGTTGCATCAAAAAGTCAGCCTTGGGGCGAGGTCCAAAATATCGCGAGCCTTGCCGCAGAGGGTTTGGGTGTCAAACCAACCCACGCATTCCGATTTGGTGCGGCGCTGGCGTGTTATCTGTCGGATGGCTTTGGGCCTAAAGAGTTGCACGCGATCTTGTCTGCTCCGGACGAGATTGACCATCTCTGCGCGCTTGTGGGCGATTTGGTTGAGGGCAGCTCAACCGGGCAGGTTGTTCACGAAATCCCTTCGAACTCCATTCAGCATCCCGAGTTGCTTTGGAGCTTTCTCAAATCACTGCCCTGTCTGGCAGATGTTGATTGCGCCTCTCCTTCGAAAGCCTGGCGCGTACGACTTGATCTGAGCGCCCCAAGCCAGATGAGACGGCCAGCCATGATCGATTTGCCCGCCGATCTGCACAAGAAACTACAAGTTCTCGCTGACAGGGCGCTTGAAATGCGCGATGGATCATCCGGATTGCGGGGAATCAGTGCCATGGAAATCGATGGTCAGGCAAACGGATCCTCCGGATAGCCGACACCTGCTAAGTAGAGCCCATCAGGCGGACAAACCGGCCCAGAAGCCGATCTATCCTTGGCTTCCAACGCTTCCTTCACACGCTCTGCGCTCCATGATCCTGCGCCGACACGCTCAAGTGTTCCGACAAAGCTGCGGACCTGGTTGTGCAGGAAAGACCGTGCTGCGAGATGGAACCGAATTTCAGGACCATAGAGGCCGTCTATGCGTTGTACGTCAAAGTGGTCCAGCGTCTTAATGGGACTGTCCGCCTGGCAGATCGACGACCGGAAAGTCGTGAAGTCATGTCGACCGATCAGCATGTCCGCCGCAGATTGCATCGCGTCGACATCCAGATCGTGATTGACCCGCCAGACAAGCCCCTTGAGATGTGTTGCAGGCGCACGACGCATCAGCAGCCGGAACGTGTATCGCCGCTCCTCGGCCGAAAAGCGGGCGTGCCAGTCCTCGTTTACAAGCGCGCAGCTGAGGATCGCGATGGGGTGCGGCTTGAGGTGATGGTTCAAAGCTTCTGACAGGCGGAAAGGATCCCAGTCTTTTTCCATGTCACAGTGGGCGACCTGGGCCAGCCCGTGCACGCCGGCGTCGGTGCGGCCTGCGGCTGCAATCGTGTGATCGCGCGGCTCCAGCTTAGCCAAAGCTGTCTCGATCGCACCTTGAACCGACGGCTGATCGGCCTGCCTTTGCCAGCCCGCAAACGGGCCTCCGTGGTATTCTACTATCATTGCATAGCGCGGCATGGCGGCCGACCTAGCGTGCGAGCGCGCATGGGGCAATCCCCACTGGAAGGCGCCTCGCCTGCCGCTTATGTTATGCCAAACAAGACTTTGGGGGACCGGGTGGTTCTTACGACGATTGCCGACGGTGTTTGGCGTGGGGTGGAAAACGTACAGGATACACTGTCAGGTGCTTTTCTCGAACCAGTGATCCGCCTGGGCGTGACCGGTCTCGCCCGATCGGGAAAGACGGTTTTTATTACGTCACTTGTGGCTAACCTGCTTGACCGCGGGCGTATGCCTCATCTGGTGGCCGCAGCAGAAGGACGCTTGGCAGCCGCGTATCTGCAGCCACAGCCCGATGATATGGTTCCGCGTTTTGATTATGAAAGCCATATCGGTGCATTGACCGGACGTCCGCCCCACTGGCCGGAAAGCACTCGGACGATCAGCGAATTGCGCGTGTCGCTTCGGGTCAAGCCGAATGGGCTTTTGGCAGGCTTTCAGGGGCCGCGGACGGTGCATCTTGATATTGTTGACTATCCGGGTGAGTGGCTTCTGGATCTGGCCTTGCTGGATCAGGATTATTCCACCTGGTCGTCCAGCACGCTGGCCCGCATCCGCAAACGGCCAGAAGCCGCTGCATTCATGGCGCTGGCTGGGCGGATCGATGCGACGGAGCGTCTGGAGGAACCAAAGGCCCAAGCCTTGACCGAGGCCTTCACCAAGTATCTTCAGGCCGCACGTGCGTCGGGTTTTTCCGACTGCACGCCGGGTCGGTTCCTGTTGCCCGGGGACCTTGCGGGATCACCCGTTCTGACATTCGCGCCGCTGCCAGAGCCGCGCAGCACACCGCGCAGATCGCTTATCCGCGAGATGGATCGCCGTTATGAGGCCTACAAGTCCCAAGTCGTCAAACCGTTCTTCCGTGATCACTTTTCGCGGATCGACCGACAGATCATTCTGGTGGATGCTTTGGGCGCTATCCACAATGGCCCTGCAGCGGTGGACGATATGCGCCAGGCTATGGAGGACATACTCTCGGCCTTTCGGCCGGGGCCGAACGCATTTCTGACGCAACTCTTTCAAGGGCGACGCGTGGAGAAACTGCTTTTCGCCGCCTCGAAGGCCGATCATTTGCACCACGGACAGCACCCTCAGTTGACCGCGATTATGGATGCCCTGACCCGCGAGGCGCGGGATCGGGCACGCTTTGCGGGCGCAGATACGGCGGCGATGTCTATCGCATCGCTTCGAACGACGACCGAAGAAAAGATGACGCATGAGGGCGCCCCGCTTGGTGTGGTGCGCGGCACACTTCTGTCCACGGGCAAGCAGGCCGCCTTCCATCCCGGCGAATTGCCTTCGGATCCGGCGCATTTGCTGACCCCTGCACGAAACGGGTCCAAGACATGGCTCGATGGGGATTACAAAGCGATGCGATTTGCTCCCGCGCCTTTGACCTTGCGTCCGGGCGATGGCCCGCCGCACATTCGGCTTGACCGGGCCGCGCAATTCCTGATCGGGGACAAGCTGTGATCCGCTTTGCACAATCGCTGGATGCCGGTCGTGTTGGAGCAATCCTGACAGAATTCACGACCGAGACCCCTTGGATGCCTAGGCTGCACACAGCGGCCGAAGACATCAGGCACGCCGAGCAGATGATTGATCAGGGCCTGGTCACTGTGTTCGATGACGGCGCGCTGCGCGGTTTTCTGGCCCGGCGCAAAGACGATGTCCTGTCCCTGTATGTGAGGGCAACGGATCGTCGGCGCGGGATCGGTTGTGCGCTTCTGGATGCGGCGAAGGCGCAGAGCGCCGTTCTGACGTTGTGGACGTTTCGGGCCAATCACCCTGCGCGTTCCTTCTATCGACGCGAAGGCTTTTCTGAGATCGGGCGCACCGATGGCGAGAACGAAGAAGGTTTGCCAGATGTTCACCTGGCATGGCGGCGCAAGGGAAAGGACGGCTGATGGCCAAGGGACCCGTACTGATCGATCTGGAAGACGCGCCTCAGGCCCCTTCGGTGACCGAGGCGCCTCCGATTACCGATCCGGATCCGATTGATCTGCCAGACGGGCGGGCGATGCAGATGGCGGCCCGTGTTGTGACCCGGCAGCCCTCCTGGTTAGCGCGTGTGTTCTGGACGACAGTTGTCGCATTTGTAACGGCAATCTTGTCTGCGGCGGCCTGGCAGATGGTCACAGGCTGGATTGAACGCGCGCCCCTTTTTGGCTGGTTTCTGACTGTATTGGTCGCCGTTTTGCTGCTTACCCTGCTGATGATTGCCATGCGGGAGTTGGGGGCTCTGGCTCGGCTGAAACGGATTGACACGCTGCGCCACAAGGCGAACACGGCTCTGGATCAAAACGATCTAGCCGCAGCCAGGGATGTCACCGATCGTCTGGTCGAGCTTTACGAGACGCGTGAGGAAACGCGGTGGGGACGCGAACGGCTCGACGCGCTTGAGAACGATCAGATGGATGCGGAAAGCCTTCTCCTGCTTGTGGAGGCAGAGCTTTTGGCGCCGCTTGACCGGGCGGCACAACGCGAGGTCGAGGCCGCGGCCCGCCAGGTCGCGACGGTCACCGCCCTTGTACCGCTGGCCCTTGCAGACGTCTTTGCCGCGCTCACCGCCAATCTGCGCATGATCCGCCGCATTGCGGAAGTCTATGGTGGGCGCACCGGGCGACTTGGGTCCTGGCGGCTGACCCGGGCTGTCCTGGCCCATCTGGTCGCGACTGGGGCAGTTGCGGTCGGCGACGATATGCTAGAGCCGATTCTGGGCGGATCCTTGTTGGGCAAACTGTCACGCAGATTTGGCGAAGGCCTCGTAAACGGAGCCCTGACCGCAAGGGTCGGGGTCGCCGCAATCGAAGTCTGTCGGCCAATGGCGTTTTCGGCTGGCAAGCGACCAAAGGCGCGCCATCTCGTCAAACAGGCCTTAAGCGGCCTCATGTCACGCTCAGACACATAGGAGATATCGTCCGTGGAAAACTTCGCCGCTGATCTGCGCACAATGGTTCGAACCCCGTTGCTGGACGAACATGTGGCCGCAATGCGCGGGGTTGGAGCCGAGGAAGAATTTGAAGAAGGCACATTCGTGCAAGCGCCTGGCACGTCCTTCACCCATTTTTCTTACCTCGTTGACGGCGAACTGGAGGCATTCGATCCCGCCACAGGCAAACGCTATGGCGAAGCGACTCTGGGTCCAGGCCAATTCTTCGGTGATCTGAGCTTTCTGTCAGGTGCCAAAACACTGGTGGGCAGTCGGGCGGTGGTTCGGTCCAGAGTTCTTCGGGTGCCGCGCGATCAGATGCTGAAGCTCATGTCTGACATCCCCGAAATGTCTGACATTATCATAACCGTCTTCGCCGCCCGTCGTCGCAGGATCGTCGAGGCTGCCCAAGGTGGTCTGAAACTGATTGGCGGGGAAAGCGATCGCGCTGTACGGCGCCTTGCAAGTTTTGCGTCGCGCAACCGCATACCTTTCAAGGAAGTGCCTGTTTCATCAGATGAAGGGCGCCATCTGGCAGAACAGTGTCAGATAAACACAGCGCAGCCTGGGGTGGTATTCGGTCAGGGGCAGGTGATTGATCCTCCTACACCGAAAGGTGTCGCGGATGCACTTGGTCTCAACCTCAACCTTCAGAATGAAGAGGTTTTTGACGTGGCAATCGTCGGTGGCGGCCCTGCGGGCGTGGCGGCGGGCGTTTATGCCGGGGCGGAAGGGCTTTGCGCTGTGGTCTTGGAAGATCTTGCAATCGGCGGGCAGGCTGGCACGTCCAGCCGCATCGAGAATTATATGGGCTTTCCCACAGGTATCTCTGGCGCGGATCTTGTTGGCCGGGGTGAGGTGCAGGCAATGAAGTTCGGCACCCGATTTGCGATGCCGGTCCGTGCACGCAGTGTCATGCAATGTGAAAAGCACCTGTTCCACGTCACGCTTGATAACGAAGAGGTCGTGAGCACCCGCGCGCTGATCATTGCGACAGGCGTGCAATATCGCCGCTTACCGTTGGACCGACTAGAGGATCTTGAGGGCAACGGTGTCTATTACGCGGCGACGGAGGTCGAGGCGCGCTGGTGCAAAAACAGCGAGGTCGGGATTGTCGGTGGCGGCAATTCAGCCGGTCAGGCGGCGATGTTCCTTGCTCGTTCGGCCAAACACGTTCACGTATTGGTGCGTGGCAAGTCACTGGCCGCGTCCATGTCCGATTACCTGCTTCAACGTCTACAGTCGCATCCACGGATCACCATCCATCTGCAAACTGAGGTCCAGACCCTGCACGGAGACATTGCTCTGGAGGCGATAACGGTCTGCGACAGATCCGCAGGTGAGGATTGGCGACTGAACACCGGCGCCCTCTTCATCATGGCAGGGGCCGCGCCCAATACGGCCTGGCTGTCTGGTCTGGCAGCGCTTGACGATCGTGGGTTTGTTCCAACCGGCCCCGAGGTCGGTGGACGCAGCCAGTTCGAAACGTCATGTCCAGGCATCTTTGCGGTCGGAGACGTGCGTGCGGGATCTGTCAAGCGCGTGGCGAGTGCTGTCGGAGAGGGCTCCGTGGTGATGTCTGCCGTTTGGGAGCATATCGGTGAACGCTAGCGGAACTCCAACGATCCCACGGGCGGGATCATGTCTTTGCAGACCAATCGACCGACTGGCACCATGCCTTTCAGCAGCGCCATGTTTGCATCTTGCGCAAAATTGGGGAGAAGCCCGAAGCGTTGTATCGCCATCATGCATTATGTGGCCTTTAACCGGTCATGACAGCGATCCAAGCGAATGGGTGGCAAGCTGATCTCATCATGTGTTTTGACCATTTCGACAAAGGGCACCAAATCGGGCTACGGCAATTTTGCCTTGTCCTTCCAAGTGTCAACGAGGCCGCGCCCGGTCTGAATGGGTCCGCACCAATGTCTTAAAGAACCGACCGTTCCGCTGGCCGGATCACCGCGCCAGGCCCGACACAGCGAGACGTGGCAAGCTGATCAAATACGAAAACCTTGTGTCTGTCCCCGGCCAGCAGTGCTCAGTCTGCCGAAGCCCCCACCGATGAAGGTAATTTTCCAAATGTGTTCCACATCATACCAACTCGTGCGCGATCATGTGAATGACCCTGCGGCGAAGGGTTCCAGCGGGCATCGCCCAAACGGGACTTGTGGGGCCAATATGCGCTGCCTATAAGGCGAGCTATGATCCGCATTGGCGCAATCATCATTCGAATTATATCCCCGGCGCTCTGACATTTGAGACGCCGGGCCAAGGTGTTTGAGCATTCGCACCGCCTCCCTGACATTCCGAGATCCGAAGGACGCCCGAGATGAGCGCCGAAACGCCTGACTACAAAGACACCCTTAATCTGCCGCGCACTGACTTTCCGATGCGCGCAGGCTTGCCCAAACGTGAACCCGATTGGCTGGCTCGTTGGGCAAAAATCGGTGTCTATGACCGCCTGCGTGAAAAAGAGGGCCGCACGCCGTTCACGCTTCATGATGGCCCACCTTACGCGAACGGGCACCTGCATATCGGCCACGCGCTGAACAAGACGATTAAGGACATGATCGTTCGATCTCATCAGATGATGGGCTACGACAGTCGGTACATCCCCGGCTGGGACTGCCACGGCCTGCCGATCGAATGGAAGATCGAAGAGCAGTACCGCAAGAAGGGCAAAAACAAGGACGTGGTTCCAATAAACGAGTTTCGCGCCGAATGCCGCAAATTTGCCGAAAGCTGGGTCGACATCCAGCGTGACGAATTCAAGCGCCTCGGCATCACAGGTAACTGGGCGGAACCGTATCTGACCATGGACTTCCACGCCGAACGCGTGATCGCCGAGGAATTCATGAAGTTCCTGATGAACGGCACGCTTTATCAGGGCTCGAAACCCGTGATGTGGTCCCCAATCGAGCAAACCGCTTTGGCTGAGGCGGAGGTCGAGTATCACGACAAGGAAAGCTTCACGATCTGGGTAAAGTTCAAGGTTCTGCTGAATGAAACCACGCCAGCGGTCGAGCGCGATCAAGGTCGGGTCCAGGCGCTTAGTGATCTCGATGGCGCGTTTGTCGTGATCTGGACAACAACCCCTTGGACGATGCCGTCGAACAAGGCGGTGGTCTATGGCAACGACGTCTCATACGGTCTCTACGAGGTGACTGACCGGCCGGAGGAATGCTGGGCAAAGGTCGGGGATCGCTACATCCTCGCTGACAAGATGGCCGGTGATGTGCTTGGTCGCGCGCGTCTCGATGAGAGCATGTATCGCCGACTGCGGGACGTGACAGCGGACGAGTTAAGCCATGTAAGCCTGACCCATCCGCTCAAAGGTGCAAACGGTGCGGCTGGCGAATGGGACCAGATCCGCGATTTCCGCGACGCAGATTTCGTCTCGGACGAGGAGGGCACCGGCTTTGTCCACTGCGCGCCGTCTCACGGGATGGAAGAGTACGAGCTTTACCGCGATCTCGGGATGCTTTCCGAGGTGATCACCTACAACGTGATGGATGACGGCAGGTTCCGGGATGATCTGCCATTTTTCGGTGGCAAATACATCCTGTCGCGCAAGGGGGGCGAGGGCGACGCGAATTCGGCCGTCATCGATAAGCTGTCCGAGGTGGGCGGGTTGCTCGCGCGTGGCAAGATCAAGCATTCCTATCCGCATTCCTGGCGCTCGAAAGCGCCGGTGATCTACCGCAACACACCGCAATGGTTCGCTGCCATCGACAAGCCGGTGGACGATGGACAGGATCAGCACGGCACAACGATCCGCGAACGCGCGCTGACCGAGATCGACAACGTCAAGTGGACGCCGAAGTCCGGGCGCAACCGGCTTTATTCCATGATGGAAACACGGCCCGACTGGGTGCTCTCGCGCCAGCGCGCCTGGGGCGTTCCGCTCACTTGTTTCACGAAAAAAGGCGCGATGCCCACCGATGTGGACTTCTTGCTGCGGGATCCGGTCGTCAACCAGCGGATCACCGAGGCGTTTGAAGCCGAAGGTGCGGATTGCTGGTATGCCGAGGGCGCCAAGGAGCGCTTCTTGGGCAACGACCATAATCCTGACGACTACGATCAGGTGACGGACATCCTGGACGTCTGGTTCGATTCCGGCTCGACCCATGCGTTTACGTTGCGCGACCGCGAAGACGGGACCGAGGACGGGGTCGCTGATGTCTACATGGAGGGCACCGACCAACACCGTGGTTGGTTCCATTCCTCGCTGCTGCAATCAGTCGGAACAACGGGCAGGGCGCCCTATCGCAATGTGGTGACGCACGGATTCACGCTGGATGAGAAGGGCATGAAGATGTCCAAATCGCTCGGCAACACCATCGTGCCGGACGAGATCGTCAAGCAATACGGTGCCGACATCCTGCGACTATGGGTGGCGCAGACCGACTACACTGCCGATCAGCGGATTGGGCCGGAAATTCTGAAGGGCACCGCCGACAGCTACCGCCGACTGCGCAATACCATGCGGTTCATGCTCGGCTCTTTGGCAGACTTCACTCAGGCCGACCGGACCGATCCAGCCGACATGCCGGAACTTGAACGCTGGGTGCTGCACCGTCTGGCAGAGTTGGACGAGATCGTTCGGAAAGGATACGCCGCCTTTGATTTCCAAGGGGTGTTCTCGGCCGTATTCACGTTCGCGACGGTGGATCTGTCTGCATTCTATTTTGATATCCGAAAGGATGCGCTTTACTGCGACGGCGACACGTTGCGGCGCAGATCGGCCCGCACGGTTCTGGATCTGCTATTTAATCGACTGACCACATGGCTTGCACCCATTCTAGTTTTCACCATGGAAGAAGTCTGGCTTGAACGCTTTCCGGGCCAAGACAGCAGCGTTCACCTGACAGACATGCCCGAGACGCCAGTGGAGTGGCGCGATGAGGCTTTGGCCAAAAAATGGGCCGTTGTGCGTCGTGCCCGCCGCGTCGTCACCGGGGCGTTGGAGGTTCAGCGGACCGACAAGGCCATCGGCGCCAGTCTAGAGGCGGCGCCTGTTGTGCACGTAGACGAAGCGACTGCGGAAATCCTCAAGACCGTCAATTTCGAGGATGTTTGCATCACGTCCGACATCTCCGTCACGGCTGATCCTCTTCCGGCGGAGGCCTTCCGGATGCCTGAAGTCGATAGGGTCGGCGTCGTCTTCGAGCGTGCTTTGGGCACAAAATGCGCACGCTGCTGGAAGGTCCTGCCCGATGTGGGCAGCCACAGCCATGTAGGGGTTTGCGGACGCTGCGATACGGCGTTGTCGGGCTGAATGAATGCGGCACTGCGATCCTGATAGCACTGGGACCGCATCGCCGATGTTATCATGCAGGTCTTGATCAGCTGGTCTGCTGGCAAGACTTGTTGTTGTTCCGGGATCGCGCGTTCATTCGACAACGACTGGCGACCCTTGATGCCCACCATTCGAGACGTTGGGACTTTGATCGCCGAGGAGGGCTGGCTGGGGAGGGCCGGATCGTCATCCTGCAAAAGTGCCATCCGGTTCATAGCGAAACTATTGAGGGGACCGATCCGTCCGGGCTTTTCGCAAGATCCGGGTTGATGCATCCAATGCCTGGGGACATGATCGCACCATGCTGTATTGTGATGCTGAAACCCAATTCGGAACACTCTGTCTGACCGAGACCGACGGCGCGATTACGTTGCTTAACTGGGGCAGACGCGGTCGCCAGGACCGATCGGCCGTGCTGAATCAGGCCAGGCGCGAGCTTGAGGAGTATGATGCAGGCTCACGCGAAGTCTTTGAGGTTCCCCTACGCGTTGACGCTTCGGACTTTCAGCGTGATGTTTGTGCAGCCATGTCAGCGATACCCTTTGGTGAGACCGTCACTTATGGCGATATCGCAAAGAGGCTGGACGTTACCCCTCAAGCGGTCGGACAAGCCTGCGGTGGCAACCCGATCCCTATCATCATTCCATGCCACAGGGTCATGGGGGCGAAGGGTCTTACCGGCTTTTCCGGTGCAGGTGGGGTTGAGACGAAGGTCGCTTTGCTGCGTCACGAACGCGCCGGTGGCTTTCTGATCTAGCCTGCGTGGCGCGCGGGTATGATCTGTTGCGTGACGCCTGCAAGCAGCAGATAGACGGATGTCAGAACCAGCCCCCAATGCGCCCAGCTTTCGGGATGGAAGTCGACCCAGGCCGCCCATCCAGCGAAGAATGTCCAAGCCAGCGCCACAGGTAGGCTAACCGACCGCCAGCGATCCGTGCGGACGGGATGAATGAATTTGAGTGGGACAAACATCGCGACCGATAGTATCGTGACAACGAGCAGGCAGATCCACCAGGCGGGCTCTAATGCGAAAAGGACGAGTACGACCATATTCCAACAACCGGGAAAACCGGAAAAGGAGTTATCCTTGGTCTTCATACGGGTGTCGGCAAAGTACATGGCCGAGGCGAAGGTGATGATGATGATCATGACCCAACCGCTCCACCCATCCATCAGGCCTGAGGTAAAGAGCGCAAAGGCAGGAATGAAGACGTAGGTCAGATAGTCAATTATCAGATCGAGCAGCACCCCGTCGAATTCGGGTGCATTGTCTTTCACGCCGTATTTGCGCGCAAGCGGTCCGTCTACCCCGTCAACGGCGAAGGCCACAACCAGCCACAGGAACATGAGGTCCCATTTCGCATCTACGGCGGCCAGCATCGCAAGCATGGCGAAGACCGCACCCGTCGCGGTCAGCAGATGGACAGATAGTGCCTGGAGTTTCAGTATCATCGCGTTCTCTTGGCCCATTGTGCTGTTGAGTGCAAAGAGAAATCTTAGACGCTCGCTTTTCCCTGTGGTTTGAGCGGCTTAGCCGAATGCCTCACGCCTTGGGATGCGCCTTGGCGTATACCTCCATAAGCCGCGTCTGATCGACGGCAGTGTAGGCCTGAGTGGTTGAGAGCGAGGCATGCCCCAGAAGTTCCTGGATTGAACGCAGATCGCCGCCTGCATGCAGCAGATGTGTGGCAAAGCTGTGCCGCATGGCATGCGGCGTGGCCGATGCTGGAAGGCCCAGTTGCATCCGGGCCGATGCCATCGTCTTTTGTATCGTTCTGGCATTGAGCGGTCCACCCCGCACCGCGCGGAACAGCGGCTCTGCTTCGTGCAGATTGTGGGGACAGGCAGCGACGTATTGCGCCACGGCTTCGCGCGCTGCGTCAATAACCGGCACAATCCTCTCCTTCCCACCTTTGCCTTCAATCCGCAGGGTTTTCGGCAAAGCGGCATCTGCACCGGTTAGTCCGAGCGCTTCGGATATCCGCAGACCGCAGCCCCAAAGAAGGATCAGAACTGCCAGATCCCGCTGCCCGACCCACGGCTTGATGGATTGAAGCGGTGCGATATCGAGCACATCCTGTGCCGCTTCAACAGGCAGGGGGCGCGGCAGTTTCTTGGTGAATTTGGGCGCGCGGGTCATGAGTACTGCGGTTGGTTCGAACCCTTCGCGCTGCGCGAGCCAACGATAGAAGCTTTTTACAGCGGAGAGTTTGCGCGCAAGTGATCGCGGCCCGACATCACCGGACCGCGTCTCTGCCATCCATGCGCGCATGTCACGGTTGGTGACGCGTGACAAGGCGGCAAGCCCCTGCGTTTCGCCGCTGTAGGCTGTCATGAAGCTCAGGAACTCACGAAGGTCCGCCGCGTAGGCCATGATGGTATTCTCCGCGGCGCCCCGAATGGCCCGCTGATGTGCCAGGAATTGCTCCAATGCATCCTGTGAGGCAGGCGAGATCAGACTCACTTGAACCAGCGACGCATTGTCCGTTCAAAGACGCCGCCAAAAAATGCCAAAAGATCGGTGCCCTGCTGAGGTCCGAACACATGCGCGTCCTCTGCCCCCATCACAAGCAGACCCTGAAGCTGCACGTTGCCCAGATCCAGCCGCAGGCAACCTTCGGACCGGATTTTGGGTGCTCTTGTGCCGTAGACCAGCGCGTCGCCCTCGGCGATCTGGCGCAGCTTGACCGCCGTATCTGCAGTGCCTCGACCATCGGTCAAGAAGCCATCGATGAAGCCGGGTTCTGTGATCAGAAAGGTTTCCGCAAGCGTCTCAGCCATCGGCTCTTCGGCGCGAATGCTGGTTTCGACAACGACACGCATCGCATCGACTTTTAGGATTTGGGCCACAGGTCCGTTCAGATCTGCGAGGAAGTGCTCGAACGTTTTGGCTTCAAGCAGGGCGAGGGCGGCCCGGTGGATCTGGTTGGTGCTGGACAGGTTTTCATACGCGGCCGCGATCACGCTGCGATGCGTATCTTCGAGCCGGTTCAGTCGTGTTTCAAGCCGGTCCATCGCCAAACCGCGCATGTCGATAATGTTGTCGCCCATCGCCCGATCATTGGCGCTGACCAGCGCCTGCATCAGGTCATTGTCTTCCAGGATAACGTCGGGCCGCGACATGATAACGTCGCGCACTTGGCCCTCAATTTTTGTGCTCATGCTTGTGCCTCAGTAGTTTTTTGGTTTGTTTTGAGGTGCATGTAACACGAAGTTCGTGCGAAATCTGCGCTGTCGTGCGGGCCAGCCCCGGATCGGCGGAAGAGTGTTGCCTGCAAACGTCAGATCACAGGATCTTCTGCCCGGTCTTCGCCCAGTCACTCAGGAACTGGTCCAGTCCCTTATCGGTCAGTGGGTGGAAGGCCAGTTTCTTAATGACATCTGGCGGTGCGGTGATGACATCCGCTCCGATCCGGGCGCTTTCGAGCACGTGATTGACCGACCGGATCGACGCGGCCAGGATCTGCGTTTCAAAATGGTAATTGTCGTAGATCGTGCGGATATCCTCGATCAGGTCCATACCGTCGAGGTTGATGTCATCCAGCCGGCCGATGAAGGGTGAGATGAACGTGGCCCCGGCCTTTGCGGCCAAAAGCGCTTGATTCGCTGAAAAGCACAGCGTGACGTTGACCATGTGGCCGTCGCCTGTCAGCTCTTTGCAGGCTTTGAGACCGTCCCATGTAAGCGGCAGCTTGATCGTGATGTTCTCAGCGATTTCAGCGAGCTTGCGGCCCTCTGCTATCATCGCATCCGCCTTGGTGGCGACCACTTCGGCGCTTACGGGACCATCGACCAAATCGCAGATTTCCTTGGTGACCTCAAGTATATCGCGCCCCGATTTCAGGATCAGGGAGGGGTTCGTGGTCACCCCATCCACCATGCCAAGGTCGTTGAGTTCGGCGATCGCGTCGATCTCTGCTGTGTCGACGAAGAATTTCATGTTGTGGATCCTTTGGGTGGGTTGGCCTTGCGCTTGGTTTATCCCATGATCGGACGGCCCGAAACCACAATCCCGCTGCCACAGGCCCCTTTTGAACCAGCCAGACTTCTTTGACGAAGGCGATCTTGTCGGCGTGTTGACGACGCAGCCGCTGGATCGCTTGCTTGACTACAAAGCACCCGAAGGCGGCTGCCATCTGGGCGCATTCGTCGAGGTGCCATTGGGTCCGCGCAAAGTGCTGGGCGTGGTCTGGAGCGCGGGCCGAGGCGACTATGATCTGGCCAAGATCCGCAGCGTCATCCGCGTGTTAGATGCGGCCCCCATGCGGGACGAGATGCATATTTTCATAGAAAAAGCAGCGGCTTACACGCTTACACCCATGCCTGCCATGCTGCGGCTTGGCACGCGCGCGCCCGGGCTTGGGGATCCGCCTTCAATGCGCAAGATCTACCGGCGTGGCACGGCGACGCCTGAACGTCTCACGGATGCGCGGCGGCGCGTGCTGGACACGTTGCAACGATATGGCGATCTTTCATTCACCCTCAAAGAGTTGGCAGAGCAGGCCGGGGTGACATCTTCGGTGATCAAGGGCCTGGTGAAGCAGGGCGCAGTGCTGGAGGAGGACAGCCCGCGTGATCTACCGTTTCTACGCATGGATCCAGATCGGCCGGGCAAGGATCTGACCGATGATCAGAAACGAGCGGCAGCGCATCTCAAGGCGGCGATACGGACCGAGCGATATGGAACAACCTTGCTGCGCGGCGTGACAGGGTCGGGCAAAACCGAGGTCTATCTGGAAGCCGTTGCCGAAGCGCTGCGGATGGGGCGGCAAGCCTTGGTGTTGCTGCCGGAAATCGCCCTGACGGCCGAGTTTCTGGCGCGGGTGGAGGCGCGTTTCGGAACGCGGCCCGCCGAATGGCATTCCGGGGCCACCATGACAGAGCGCCGGAGGATCTGGCGTATGGTTGGGCAGGGTCAAGCGCAGCTTGTGATCGGGGCGCGTTCGGCGCTGTTTCTGCCCTACCAGCATCTTGGTCTGATCGTGGTTGATGAGGAACACGATACCTCTTACAAGCAGGAGGACGGCGTGCTTTACAACGCCCGCGACATGGCGGTCCTGCGTGCGTCGATCTGCGGGGCGCATGTCGTCTTGGCAAGCGCGACACCCAGCCTTGAAAGCTGGGCCAACGCCGAAAGCGGTAAGTACCAACGCCTGGATCTTAAAGCACGTTTCGGCCCCGCCGTGATGCCGCAGATGAACGCGATCGACATGCGCGCCGAGACCTTGTCCTCCGGTCGGTGGGTATCGGATACGTTAAAACGGGCAGTCGATGCGCGGCTGGAAGCCGGTGAGCAGGCGATGCTTTTTCTCAACCGGCGGGGTTATGCGCCGATCACGCTGTGCCGGGCCTGCGGGCATCAGGTAGGCTGTGATCAATGTGATGCGCGGATGGTCGAACATCGTTTTTTGAAGCGTCTGATGTGCCATCAATGCGGAGATACGAAGCCGATACCTGAAGTTTGTCCGTCCTGCGGGGCCGAGGGGCGTATGGCCCCCGTGGGACCAGGTGTTGAGCGATTGGCAGAGGAGGCGACGGATCTTTTCCCTGAGGCGCGGGTGGCTGTGCTGAGTTCGGATCTTTATGGCTCTGCCAGAGCGCTCAAAGCCGAGATCGAGGCGATTGCGGACGGTGCGGCTGACGTGGTGATCGGAACGCAGCTTGTCGCAAAAGGGCATAACTTTCCGCAGCTTACGCTGGTGGGTGTCATCGACGCGGATCTGGGCTTGCAAGGATCGGACTTGCGCGCTGCGGAGCGTACGTTTCAGCTGATGCGACAGGTGGCTGGCCGGGCTGGGCGTGCCGAAAAGCCCGGCACGGCGATGCTGCAGACCTTTCAGCCGGAGCATCCGGTGATCCGCGCGATCCTCGCCGGAGACGAGGAAGCGTTTTGGCGGGCCGAAGCGGCCGAGCGGGAAGCAGCGGGCGTGCCGCCCTACGGTCGGATGGCAGGTATCATCCTAAGCGGGCCGGATGTGGGGCAAGTCTTTGATGTCGCCAATCATTTGGCGCGCAACACGGCACCGCTGCAACAGGTTGGTGCACAGGTCTTCGGGCCGGCCCCCGCCCCAATCGCACGCATCAGGGGACGTCACCGTGTGCGGCTGTTGGTCAAGGCGGGCAAGGGCGTGGCGCTTCAGGGTGCCGTTGCCAAATGGGTGGGACAGGTGCGGCTGAAAGGCGACATCCGTCTGGCCGTCGATATCGATCCGCAGAGCTTTTATTGACGCAACGCACGCTGCACAACGTGTCAAAACGCGCCAAAGCAAGCCTTAACCCATCAAAACAAAGCAAAAACCCTGTCTGTTTTATGTCGGTATCACGTCGGTATTGCGTCGCTGCAGGATACCGAATGCCTGTGGCTAAGGCGGCGCACGCTCCGCGAAGTTTAACGCACACTCACCCCAACCGATTTGCACACAGCGCGGACTCGCCAAGACCTCAAAAGAGGCGTAAGGCCAGAGCATGGCCCGCATCGTTCGCCTTGCTGATGCCCGGACGCTTCCGTTCTGGCAAAGACCCACCACGCTGTTGTTTTTAATGGCAGCGGCCATGCCCATTGCGTTTTCGACTTGGCTGGCTCTGCTTAACAACTTTGTCATCGAGATCGCCGATTTCGACGGGTCCGACATTGGCCTTTTGCATACGGTACGCGAGATCCCCGGTTTTCTGGCGGTCGGTGTCATCGCGATTCTGCTGTTCATGCGCGAACAGGTGCTTGGCCTTGTCTCGCTGATACTTTTGGGCGTTGCCACGGCGCTGACGGCACAGTTTCCGCAGATGGGTGGCATCCTTGCGCTGACCATGCTGAGTTCGATCGGGTTTCACTATTACGAGACGGTCAATCAGTCGCTGCAACTGCAATGGCTGCCAAAGGATCGTGCGCCCCAGATGCTGGGTTGGCTTCTGGCCGCAGGGTCGGTTTCGACTTTCCTTGTCTACTTTGTCATCATGATGCTGTGGGAACCGTTGGGCCTGACCTACAATTTAGTTTATATGGTCGGCGGCCTGATCACTGCGGCTGTCGCGGTCTTTGCAATGCTGGCCTATCCGCAATTCGAGGCGCCGTATCCACAGCTGAAAAAGATGATCCTGCGCCGCCGTTACTGGCTATACTATGCGTTGCAATTCATGTCGGGCGCGCGCCGTCAGATCTTTGTCGTTTTTGCGGGCTTCATGATGGTCGAACGCTTTGGCTTCGACGTGCATGAACTGACGGCGCTTTATCTGATCAATCTTGTTATCAACATCATTGCGGCGCCCTTGCTGGGCCGGGTCGTCCAGAGATTTGGCGAACGCAATGCCCTTGGGTTTGAATATGTCGGGCTGATTGTCGTGTTTCTGGCCTATGGCGGCGTCTACTACATGGGCTGGGGCCTGATGGTGGCGGCGATCCTTTATGTTCTCGACCACATCTTTTTCGGGTTGGCGCTGGCGCTGAAAACCTATTTTCAAAAGATCGCGGATCCCGGCGATATCGCGCCCACGGCGGCAGTGGCCTTTACCATCAATCACATTGCGGCCGTGTTCCTTCCGGTGCTTCTGGGTTTTCTCTGGCTGATCTCGCCGGCGACCGTCTTCTTTCTGGCTGCTGGTATGGCCGGCATTTCGCTGATCTTGGCACTTCTGATCCCGCGCCATCCGGAACCGGGGCATGAGACGATCTTTGCCCATACCGCGCCCGCCCCGGCTGAATGAGATGGAGCGGGGCAGGTTTCTGACAGGCTCGACCATGGGGCATGTGGTGCGAATGACCGCGACTGGCGCCTTTGGTCTGACCTTCGTCTTTCTGGTGGATGCGGCGAACCTTTTCTGGATTTCGCAACTTGGGGAGCCGCACATGGTCGCGGCCCTCGGTTTTGCCTATGCGATCCAGTTCTTTTCGATCTCGTTCGGGATCGGTCTGACCATTGCCACGACAGCGATGGTGTCGCGCAGTATCGGCGCGGGGGACAGGTATCTGGCACGCAGACAGGCAGGAGTCGGCATCGTGTTGGCCGCCATGGTGCAGACATGCGTGGCCTCGACGGTCGTCTTCTTTCGGCACGAGCTTGTCGCGCTGTCGGGTGGGGTCGGTGAAACGGCGGAACTGGCCGCACATTATCTGGCCTTCACGATGCCGTCGCTGGTGCCGATGGCCATTGGCATGGTCGCCTCCGGCACCTTGCGGGCCGAGGGGCTGGCGGCCAAGGCGATGTACGTGACGTTCATTTCCGGGCTGATCCTGATGATTGCCGATCCGATCCTAATCTTCTGGGCGGGCTTCGGCTTTGACGGTGCGGTCATCGCACTGGTTCTGTTCCGGGTGGCGATCATGCTGCTGGGCCTTTTCTTCGCGGCGTATCAACACGGGCTTGTCGCGATGCCGGATGGGGACGCGATGCGCGCTTCGGCCAAACCCTTTGCGCTGCTGGCGGTCCCGGCGATTGCGACACAGCTTTCGACACCTGCGGGCAACTATCTTCTGACCATTGTAATCGCACCATTCGGGGATGAGGCCGTGGCGGCTTGGGCCGTGGTTAGTCGACTTACGGTGTTGGCCTTCGGGGGGATCTTTGCGCTTTCGGGGGCGATCGGTGGGATCTTCGGGCAGAACCTTGGCGCCGGGCAGTATGACCGGCTGCGCAGCACATACCGCAATGCGCTTCTCTTCTGCGTGGTCTACACGCTGACCATGTGGGCGCTTCTCGCGGCCACGACACCGCTGGTGATCGAAGGCTTTGGACTGAGTGGTCTGGGGGCCGAAGTCATCCGGGCCTTTACGAGCGTCGGGGTGGGCGGGTTTGTCTTTGTGGGGGCTTTGTTTGTATCGAATGCGGCCTTTAACAATCTGGGGCGTCCGTCGCGGTCCACGCTGATGAATTGGCTGAAGGACGGGGCGTTGACCTGGCCAGCGGCCACGTTGCTTGCGGGGGGCTTCGGGGCCGTGGGTGTGATCTATGGGCAAGCAGTGGTCAGTGTCATCATGGGTGGGCTTGCTGCGCTTTGGGGCTGGTCCTATGTGCGCAGTCTCGGGCCTGAGGCGAACGTCGTGCCGCCGCCCGCGCGACCGTGGCCCAGTGTAGACCGATACCGGAGACGATGATGACAACCTGGACCGCACTGACGACGATTTCCGGCAAGGATGCCGCGGAAAAGCTGGGCGATCTGCTGGAGCGGGCAGAGCCAGCACCAACGGGTGTCGGAGTTTTCGAGGTCGAGGATGGATCGGGGCTTTGGGAGGTCGGGGGGTACTTCGTTGAGACACCTGACGCGGTGCAGCTTGCTCTGATGACAGCGTCGGTCGGGGCGAAGGAGTTCACTGTGTCCGAACTACCCGAAACCGATTGGGTCGCGCATGTGCGGCGAGAGCTGGCCCCGGTCGAGGCCGGGCGCTTCTTTGTGTATGGCAGTCATGATGCCGACAAGGTGCCCGACGGGGCCGAGGCGCTGCTGATTGAGGCGGCAATGGCCTTTGGCACCGGGCATCACGGGACGACGCTGGGATGTCTAAGGGCGCTGAATCGCTTGGCGGATGACGGGGTTGTTGCGCAGCGCGTGGCGGACATCGGCTGCGGAACGGCCGTGCTTGGTATGGCGGCATCCCGGATCTGGGACGGCGAGGTCGTGGCCGGTGATATCGACGCGCAGGCGGTGGACGTGGCGGTGGCGAACCTGGCCGCCAACGATCTGGAGGGTTGTGTCCGGACGGTCGAGGCCGCCGGATTTGACCACCCCGCGCTGCAGGGCCCCTTTGATTTGATCTTTGCCAACATCCTTAAAGGGCCGCTTTTGTCCCTTGCCCCCGCGTTTGGCGAGCACTTGGCAACCGGGGGTTATGCGATTCTCTCTGGCATCCTGACCGAGCAGGCTGATGAGGTGGTCGAGGTTTATGCACAGCACGGCATCAATCTGATTGGGCGAGAAGACATTGTTGAGTGGACGACACTCACGCTGTGCAAAACGGACAAAAAACAGCCCTAAATGCGTGCGCTTTAAGGCAAACTTCTTGCTTTTGCCCCAATTTCAGATGATCCTTACACATCTTTCGGTGGGGGTCGGAAGGTTGGTTTGAGATGGCAATGACAGAATCGCACGCGATGTTTGATAAGCGGCTTAAGTCGCTTGACCGGAAGCACCAGGCGCTGGCCCGTGGTTATACGCCCAGAGTTCGGGATGATGGTCTGATCGTGTTAAAGCCGCGTCGCCGTGGTTTTTCAATTTCGCCCCGTGCCGTATTGATGGCCGTGGCAGGATTTTTTCTTTTTAAAGCACTTATGGTCGCTTCGCTGGGTACGACCACCTATGACGCTCGGGTGGATCGCCTTGCAATCGGAACGCCTATTGAACAGGGCGGCGCGTGGGTCATGCAGATCGATCCAGTGACGCAGTTCGTGGCTGGCCAAATCGGCCCCTACATTCGCTAATCACAAAAGATATTTCATAAGAAAAGCCGCGAGCTGGTTTCAGCCGCGGCTTATTTGCGTAGACAAAGTCGCCTCTTAGCGGCGGCCGAATGCGACGTCGTCGATGTCGCCCCGTATAAGGCCGATGTCTTCCAATTCCCGGTCGCTGAGTGCCGAAAGAGCATTGCGTGTCAATCGTGCGTCATTCCATGCGCGCAGATTTGAAAATGTGCCGGTGAACAAGCGGGTGAATTGGCCTGCAACAGGTGCAGAGCCATAGCTGGGGCGGGTGGTGTCGAAAGCAGCCATTGCAGCAGTCCTTTTTTGTGAGCGGTGCCGGATTGTCCGGTGACCTGATCCGCATGTAGGAGGGCTTCTTTTGGTGAGCAAGCAGTGAAAATGCATGTTTGCTATGCATTTTTTGCATGGTGGTAAGATTGCGTTAAGACTATGACATAATTAAGAAAATATCTGCCTTCCTGTGTCGAAAATAACCCGTTGGATGCCGCAAACGGAATTGTTTGCTCAAGAAATGGCCGAAATGTGAAAATGGATCTTCCGACAAGCGCGCAAGCAAATCTGTTTTCAAATGTTCGTGTTTCGTGCTAGTGCAACACAAAAGCAACAAAACTGCGGGATGACGGGCAGATCATGCGCATTCTGGGAATAGATCCGGGCCTTCGGTCGATGGGTTGGGGCGTGATCGATGTGGAGGGATCGCGGCTAGGGCATGTGGCCAATGGTCAATGCGCGGGGACGGGCGATGATCTGGCGCGTCGATTGCTTGCGCTGCATGTCGCGTTGAGTGACGTGGTCGCCACCCATGCGCCCGATGCGGTGGCCGTTGAAAAGACCTTCGTGAACAAGGACGGAGCAGGCACTTTGAAGCTGGGGCAGGCGCGGGGCATCGCGTTGCTGGTGCCGGCGCAGGCGGGACTGGACGTTGCCGAATACGCGCCCAACGTGGTTAAGAAAACGGTTGTCGGGGTTGGGCATGCTGAGAAGCGGCAGGTGGGTCACATGGTGCGGATGCAATTGCCCGGGGCCGAGATCGCAGGAGCGGATGCGGCCGACGCGCTGGCCATTGCGATCTGCCACGCGCACCACGGCGCAACAGCCCTGGCAAATGCTGTGCGGCGGGCACTTGTATGATCGGTAAGCTGACGGGGCGGATCGGGTATCGGGCCGCGGACTATGTGCTGCTGGAGGTTCAGGGGGTCGGCTACATCGTGCATTGTTCTGACCGTACGCTGGCAGGTTTGCCAGGGGTAGGAGAGATTTGTGCGCTTTTCACCGAAATGGTGGTGCGCGAGGATCTGATGCAATTGTTCGGTTTCCCGACGCTGGTCGAAAAGGAATGGCACCGTCTGTTGATGAGCGTGCAGGGTGTAGGCGCAAAGGCGGCTTTGTCGATCCTCGGCGCACTTGGCCCCGACGGGGTTGGCCGGGCGATTGCCCTGGGTGATTGGAATACGATCAAGGCGGCCAAGGGGATCGGACCGAAGATCGCGCAGCGCGTGGTGTTGGATCTCAAGGACAAGGCGCCGCAGGTCATGGCGATGAGCGGAGGTGTTGCCGAGGCCACCGGCGATGCGCCGCCGGTCGAAGCAATCGGACCGGTGGCCGTCCCTGCACCTGCGGCGCCCGGCGCGCAGGCGGAGGCGTTGTCGGCCCTGAGCAATCTTGGCTATGGCCCGTCAGAGGCGGCGGCGGCTGTGGCAGAAGCTGCGGGGGCCGCACCTGAGGCGGAGACGCCAGCGCTGATCCGTGCGGCGCTGAAGCTCTTGGCACCGAAAGGCTAGTTCATGAGTGATATCGACCCCACGATCCGGCCCGAGCCTTTGCCTGAGGATTTCGACCGGGCCCTGCGTCCGCAGGTTCTGGATGACTTCGTGGGGCAGGCCGAAGCGCGGGCCAATCTGCGGGTTTTCATTCAATCGGCCCGACAGCGGGGCGAGGCGATGGATCACACGCTGTTTCACGGACCGCCCGGTCTGGGCAAGACGACGCTGGCACAGATCATGGCGCGGGAGTTGGGGGTAGGGTTCCGGATGACATCGGGTCCTGTGTTGGCCAAGGCTGGCGATCTGGCGGCCATCCTGACGAACCTCGAAGCGCGGGACCTTCTGTTCATTGACGAGATCCACAGGCTGAACCCGGCCGTGGAAGAGGTGCTCTATCCGGCGATGGAGGATTTCGAACTGGATCTGGTAATCGGTGAAGGCCCGGCGGCGCGGACAGTGCGGATTGAGCTGCAGCCTTTTACACTGGTGGGGGCTACGACGCGGATGGGGCTTTTGACGACGCCGCTGCGGGACCGGTTCGGGATCCCGACACGGTTGGAGTTCTATTCCGAGGACGAGCTGTTTCAGATCGTGCGGGGGAATGCGAAGAAACTGGGCGCCCCGGCCGATGAAGCTGGGGCGCGCGAGATCGCGCGGCGGGCACGGGGGACGCCGCGGATCGCGGGACGTCTGTTGCGTCGGGTGGTGGATTTCGCGGTGGTCGAGGGTGACGGGACAGTCTCGCAGGCCTTGGCGGATCGTGCGCTGACGCGATTGGGGGTGGATGCGTTGGGCCTTGATGGGGCGGACCGGCGGTATCTGAAACTGATGGCAGAGCACTACGGGGGCGGCCCGGTGGGGATCGAGACACTGAGCGCGGCCCTGAGCGAAAGCCGGGATGCGCTGGAAGAGGTGATCGAGCCTTATCTGTTGCAACAGGGGTTGATTCAAAGGACGCCTCGGGGGCGGATGCTCGGGCAGAGCGGTTGGCGGCATCTGGGACTGGACACGCCGCGCGGGCATTCGGATCTCTTCGAATAGGGTTTGATCCTGTTTGATCTATCGGAGCGGGCTGGTGCCCGCACGCGATGTTTTGCACCTCCATCCGGAGGCGGGTTTGCGAGGTTGCACCTCGCGCTCCGCCCGTATTTGGGACAAGAAGAAGCGATGGTTGTGCGCGTCTTTTCTTGGCGTTAAGCGAGGTCCATGAGACCTGAAGATATCGAAGCGCTGTTCACGCGGGAAAGCGGTGCGTATGCCTTTGCTCGCTGGGGGCGGCCTCTGGCGCCGGTTGTGTTTGGTGTAGAGGAATCCACGTTGTCGACGATCAAAGGCGCGATCGAGGCCGTTTGTCAGCTGGCCGGGCACGAGATGGCCGAGACGGATCCGGAACTGGGCAGCAACTTCATGTGGTTTTTCTTTCGTGATTGGGCGGAATTGCGCGAGGTTCCGGGGCTGGACCGGTTGGTGCCGGATCTGGGACCATTGGTGGATCGGTTGATTTCGGTCGAGGCCAATCAGTACCGGATCTTTCGATTTGACGATGCGGGAGCGATCCAGGCCTGTTTCGTCTTTCTGCGCATGGACGCGCATCTGGGGGCGGTTTCGGCCGACACGTTGGCGCTGAGCCAGGTGGTGCAATCCTTCTTGCTGTGGTCGGATCTGGCCTTTCGCGATCGCTCTCCCCTTGCTTTAGCCGCAGAGACGACGCTTTTGCGACCGGAGATCGCGGATCTGATCCGGGTGGCTTACGATCCCGTCATGCCGGTGGCTGCACAGGACAACAGCCATGCGCTGCGCCTTGCGGCGCGGCTGGAGCCTGCGCGACCCAACTAGGCGCGTCCGGGCCAGCGATATAGCGCCATCCCACACATCAGAAGTGCCGCGCCCGAGGCGAGCGTGCGGATGATATTCCAGAATTCCCATGTGCGTGCGTAGTCTTGCCAGATCTGATCGGCCTCTGCGTTCGGCAGTTCCACAATTGCGAGGACTTCGTTCATGGGCACGTTGACCATCATGGTCAGCATCATTGCGCCGAAACCGTAGGTCAGACCGGCAAGCATCAGCCAGCGCGCGGAAAGCGCCGCCCGGGCGCGGTGCGCGGCCCATGCGGCCAGGAAGGCAAGTGGTGTTGTCCCAAAGAATGTCGGGGCAAATACGGCATTGCGCACGGAGGCGTTCATGGCTTGCATGGCTGCGATGGCCGTGTTGGGTTCAAGCCGGTCCAGACCCCAAATGGTCGAACAGATCCAGGCATAGAAGAACCCGAAAATGGCGCCCAAGAAGATCAATGTTGTGTAGGCCAAGGGACGGGCGAGCGGTGCGAATGTCATGTTTTAGATCCATTGAGATGCAATGATCCTAGTACGCAGGTCTTGGACCTTTCCGTCGCGGGATCTTGCAAATCATTTCGGGCCAAAGCAGTGTCGCGCCGCAAGAAGGGGTCTGCCATGACGCATGAATTTCCGATCACCGTCTACTACGAAGACACCGATATGGCCGGGATCGTCTATTATGCGAACTACCTGAAGTTCATCGAACGCCCCCGGTCTGAAATTGTCGAACAGTTCGGTCTTGATCAGAAAGCGATGCGCGCTGAGGGCCTGGTCTTTGTCGTCACGCGGGTGGAGGCCGATTACGTGGGTTCGGCCCGGTTGGGCGACCGCCTGACCGTTGTCACGGATCACTATGCGACGTCACCAGTGCGGTGGATGTTCGATCAGGAAGTCCGTCTGGGATCGGCGGCGATTTTCCGGGCAAAAGTGACGGCGGTCTGCATGACGACGGAAGGCAAACCAGCTCGTCTTCCGGCAGAAATACGCGCACGTCTGTCAGAAAAATAAGGCCAATGACGTCGAAGTGATGGCAATCGCGGTGGTGTTGCGATAGCGTCCTCACGCATAAGGGTGACAAACGCCCGACCTAAAAAAACGAGCAGGCGGATGGAAGCAGAGACGCTCGCCCTGGCACGGGAGATTGATTTCTCCATGTGGGGCCTTTTCATGCGGGCCACTTTGACGGTCAAGCTGGTGATGATAATTCTGGTTGTCGCCTCGGTTTGGGCGTGGGGCATCATCATTCAGAAACTATTGGTTTATCGGTCGGCGCGGTCGCAGGCGGATTCATTCGATCAGGCTTTCTGGTCAGGTGAGCCGCTGGATGGCCTTTATGACGACATCGCGCAGGCGCCCAATGGTGCGCCGGAGCGGATCTTTGCCTCTGGCATGAGCGAATGGCGGCGGTCGCACAAGGATGATGGCGGGCTGATCGCCAATGCCACATCGCGGATTGACCGGAGCATGGATGTTGCGATTGCCAAGGAATCCGAGGAGTTGACGCGGGGACTGACGGTTCTTGCGACGGTGGGGTCCTCGGCGCCTTTTATCGGGCTTTTCGGGACCGTGATCGGGATCATGAATGCTTTTATCGAGATTGCTGAACAGCAAAACACCAATCTGGCCGTTGTTGCGCCGGGCATCGCCGAGGCGCTTCTGGCTACTGGACTTGGTCTGCTGGCGGCGATCCCGGCAGTGATCTTCTACAATAAGCTGACGGCGGACAGCGACCGGATCGTGGCGGGCTACGAGGCCTTTGCCGATGAATTCGCGACGATCCTCAGCCGGCAATTGGACAGCTAATGGGCGCGGGCGTTGTCAAAAAGCAAGCGAGCGGCGGACGCAGACGGCGGCGCGGACGATCGCAGCCGATGTCCGAGATAAACGTGACACCCTTTGTGGACGTGATGCTGGTTTTGTTGATTATTTTTATGGTGGCGGCGCCGCTTTTGACGGTCGGCGTGCCGGTGGAGTTGCCGCAGACGGCTGCGGGCGCTTTGCCGACGGATCAGGAAGAACCGCTAACCGTGACGATAACCGAGGATGGCGGGGTCCAGATCCAGAGGACGGATACGCCCCGGGATGAACTGGTGACAAAACTGCGGGCCATCGCGGCAGAGCGGCAGGGCGATCAGGTGTTTCTGCGGGCCGATGGGGCGGTACCTTATTCCGATGTGATGCAGATCATGGGTGCGCTGAATGCCGGCGGGTTCTCCAATATCGGTCTTGTAACGGATATCGGCGGGCCGACGCTGGACGAGACGGGGCAGTGATCTTTGGATACCGGACAGACCATATCGGTCTCGGTGCATACGCTGCTGATCGGCTGGGTCATCTTCGGAGGTGTCTTCCAGAGCGAGCCACTGCCGTTTGAGGTGCAATCGGTGTCCATGATCACGAGCGAACAATTCGCGGCGCTGACAGCGCCCGATGCCCTTCCCGAGGCGACGACAGATGTGGTCGCGCCAGAGACGCCGGAACCTCAAGAAGCAGCGCCCGAATTGCCGGAGCCGGTTGAAGCGCCGCCGCCGCCTCCTCAGCCCGAGGCCGCGGAGGAGGTTGTCGAGGATGCACCGTCCGCACCGCCAGAGGATACCGCGATCCTGCTGCCGGAAACCAACGACGACCCGACGCCGCAGGATTCCGAACGTGTTGCGCCAGAGGTTGTCACACCGCCCGATCCCGAAGCGGCTCCTGATGAGGTTGAGCAGGAGGCGGTGACAGAGGATCAGAGCGCGGACAGACCGGCCGAAGAGCAGGAAGCCACTGCGCCCGAAGAGGCGACGACAGAGATTGTGACGGAAGCGGAAGAGCCTTCGGGGCGTTTGACCTCATCTCTGCGGCCACCGCAGAATAGGCCTGCACCGCCCGCTAGTGTGGACCAGGAAGTACCTCCGGAAGAGGTGCCTGCGGCGGAAGAGCCCGCTGCGAGCGACACGGATGATGCGGTGCGTGCGGCTTTGGAAGGTGCCGCGGAGCCGGATGTGCCAACCGGACCTCCGCTTTCGGCCGGGGAAAAGGATGCGCTGCGGGTGGCCGTGTCGTCCTGCTGGAATGTCGGCTCTTTGTCGTCGGAAGCCTTGCGCACGACCGTCGTGGTTGATGTTGCGATGAACCAGGACGGAACGCCGCAGACAGGCAGCATCAGAATGGCGTCATTCTCGGGCGGGTCTGAATCGGCGGCGCGGCAAGCGTTTGAGGCCGCGCGGCGGGCAATCATCCGCTGCGGGGCACGTGGATTTGATCTGCCGGTTGAGAAATACGGCCAGTGGCAGGAGATTGAAATGACGTTCAACCCAGAGGGTATGCGGCTGAGATGATCCTGCGCGCCGTTCTTTTTTTCATTGTGTCGATGATCCGCGGGACTGTCTTGCGGGCCGATACCGCGCCTTTGTCAGCGACCGCGTCAAAGCCGACTGAAAAATCGCAGATCCAACTGGTGCAAGACCAGGTGGTGCTGCAAACGATCAACCGTTGCTGGAACCGAATTGGCCTACCGAATGAGGAGTCCGATATGATGTTTCAAACGACAAGAACGATAGGGAGGTCCGCCTCATGATCCTTCGTCTGATTTTCTTTTGCTTCATGGCCTTTGCCGCCTCGGCGGCTTGGGCCCAGCAAGGCCCTTTGCGGATAGAGATCACTGAAGGCGTGATAGAGCCTTTGCCCTTCGCAGTACCGGATTTCGTGGCGGAAACGGGCGATGCGGGTCAGTTGGGCCGGGATATCGCGCGGGTCATAGCGGCCGATCTTACAGGCACAGGGCTTTTCCGGGAATTGCCTGCCAGCGCCTTCATCAGCCAGGTCACGGATTTTGGCGCTCAGGTCCAGTATGCCGACTGGAAGGCAATCAATGCCCAGGCTTTGATCACCGGGGCCGTTGCCACGCAGGGGGACCGGATCACAGTGAAGTTCCGGCTCTTCGACGTGTTCTCGGGTGCGCCTTTGGGCGACGGTGTGCAGTTTGGCGGGACGCGCGAAGGCTGGCGGCGTATGGCGCATAAGGTGGCCGATGCTGTCTATTCGCGGATAACGGGCGAGGGTGGCTATTTTGACAGCCGCGTTGTTTTTGTGTCGGAATCAGGACCCAAGGGGGACAGGCGCAAACGCCTTGCGATCATGGATTACGATGGGGCCAACGTGCTTTATCTGACGGGTTCGGAATCCATTGTGCTGGCGCCGCGATTTTCACCAAACGGTGATCGGGTGCTTTACACAAGTTATGAGACAGGCTCGCCCCGGGTCTATGTGCTTGACGTGGGCAGCGTGAACCGGCGCGTTTTGGAAAGCGGCGTGGGCACGATGAGTTTCGCACCGCGTTTTGCACCTGATGGAAGTCGGATCGTTTTTTCTGTGTCGGAAGGGGCCAATACGGACATCTATGAGATGGACATCTCAAGCGGACAGATGGGGCGGTTGACCAACACGCCGGCCATTGAGACGGCGCCGAGCTATTCGCCGGATGGCAGCCAGATCGTGTTCGAAAGCGACCGGTCGGGCAACCAGCAGCTTTATGTGATGCCCGCCAACGGGGGAGAGCCGCGCCGCATTTCCTTTGGGGAAGGACGATATGGCACGCCGGTCTGGTCGCCGCGCGGGGATCTGATTGCATTTACCAAGCAATCGAAGGGGCGTTTCCACATCGGCGTCATGCGCACGGATGGCAGTGAAGAACGGCTCCTGACGGCATCGTTTCTTGACGAAAGTCCCTCTTGGGCGCCCAATGGGCGGGTGATTATGTTCAACCGGGAAACGCAGGGGGCGCAGGGGCGGTCATCGCTTTATTCAGTGGACATCACGGGCCGCAATCTGCGCCCGGTGAGCACACCTGAAGGCGGCTCTGACCCATCGTGGGGGCCCTTGCAGAACTGAAAAGCCTTTCTTTAATGGCCCGGCGCTTCATGCTAGGCTTGGCCCCAACAAAGAAGAGCAGCAGGTGAAGAGAGGCAGGTAAAGATGAACCTTTTGAGCAAATCCCTGATCGTTGTGGCGGCTTTGTCCGTTTCGGCCTGTACCGAAGGCGGTCTGTTCGGCCGGGGTGGCGCAAATGACGATGCTTTGGCTCCGGGTGCTGGTGCCGGCGTGTCGGATCCAACAACGGTCGCTTACTTCCAAGAAACGGTCGGCGACCGCGTTCTGTTTGAGGTTGACCAAGCGGTTCTGACGACCTCTGGGCAGGCGACGTTGGATGCGCAGGCAAGCTGGCTGTCGGACAATCCTGCCTATACGGCGGTCGTTGAAGGCCACGCGGACGAGCAGGGCACGCGGCAATACAATATTGCGCTCGGCGCCCGCCGTGCGGACGCGGCAAAGGCCTATCTGGTCAGCCGCGGTGTGGCCGAAAATCGGCTTTCGACGGTGAGCTTTGGCAAAGAACGCCCGCTGGCCATTTGCAGTGACGAGGCCTGCTATGCCCAGAACCGCCGTGCGGTGACGGTGCTTGCGGCTGGCGGTTTGGCGGGTTAGGCGATGCGGGTTGTTCTGCGCGCGTGTGCTGTGGTGCTGGCGCTTGCGGGGTCGGCGGCCGCGCAGAACGAGCAGACCCTGGCAGATATCCGTCAGGAGATGTCGGTGCTTTATGTCGAGATACAGAACCTGCGGCGCGAGTTGAGCACAACGGGCAGCCCGCAGGTGAATACCGGCGCCGGTCCTTTGCTGGATAGGGTCAACACGATCGAAAGCGAATTGCAACGGCTGACAGCCTTGACGGAGCAGTTGCAATTCCGGGTGGATCAAATCGTGCGCGATGGGACCAATCGGCTTGGCGATCTGGAATTCCGACTGGTTGAGCTTGAGGGCGGGGATGTCAGCCAGTTGGGTGAGACATCGACACTGGGGGGTGGTCAGGCACCTGCTGTAGCCCCGGCCCCGGTCGCCCCTGCGGCACAGCCCGAAACGCAATTGGCCGCGCAGGAGCAGGCCGACTACGACCGTGCGGCAGAGGCTTTCGCAAACGGTGATCTGGCGACGGCGGTAGATGGATTTGCGCGGTTCAATCAGACTTATCCCGGTGGTCCATTGGCCGCGCGCGCCGATCTGACACGCGGGCAGGCGCTTGAAGGTCTTGGTGACACGCGAGAGGCTGCGCGGGCGTATCTGTCGGCCTATACCATTGATCAATCGGGCCCTGACGCGGCAGAGGCGCTTTACCGCCTTGGGGCCGCGCTTGGCGGTCTGGGTCAGTTGACCGAGGCTTGCGTAACCTTGGGCGAGGTCGCCTTGCGCTTTCCTAATTCAGCCTTCATTGCCGATGCAGAGGCCGAGCGATCGGCGCTCGCGTGCAGCTAAGGAATGACGGTCGATCTGCGTCGGACAGTCGCTGACCACTTTCTGCCAAACCCACCTGATCGACTGGCGGTCGCCGTGTCTGGCGGTGGTGATTCAGTTGCGCTGCTCTGTTTGCTGACGGATGTCATGCAAGGACAGGGCGTGGAGCTTCATGCGCTCAGCGTGGATCACGGGCTGCGCGAAGCAGCACATGAGGAAATCCGGCTTGTCACGCAGGTTTGCGGAACACTTGGTTTGCCGCATCACGTCGAATACTGGAGCGGCTGGAAAGGTGCGGGAAACTTGCAAGAACAGGCGCGTATCGCAAGGTACGAGTTGATGTCGGGCTGGGCCGAGGCGAACGGGATCCGGGACATCGCCCTGGGGCATACGGCGGATGATCAGGCTGAAACGCTGATGATGCGGCTGGCGCGTGGATCTGGCGTCGACGGTCTTTCGGCGATGAACGCCCGGCGCATCCATTTGGGCGTGAGCTGGCATAGGCCGCTTCTTGATGTCCGTCGAACGAAATTGCGCAGCTATCTGGACCGGATCGGTATGCCATGGATGGATGACCCGACCAATGACGATCCGACATTCGAACGTGTGCGGATGCGCGAGGTTTTGCGCCTTCTGGAACCGCTTGGGGTGACGGCAGAAGCATTGGGGCAGGTGGCCCACAATATGACCAAGGCGCGAGAGGCGCTGGATTGGCAAACCTTCATATCCGCACGTGACATGAGCAAGGTTGTCTTCGGGGCGATCGCCATAGCATCACGCCCTTTTCGCACGCTGCCCGATGATATCGCGCGGCGCTTGGTGATCGGTGGTTTGCGGTGGCTCGCGGATATCGATTATCCTCCGCGGCGCAAGACGCTGGATGCCGCGTTGCGAGCGATCCGGGACAAGCAGACCTTCACGTTTGAGGGCTGCCAGATATCGCATCATGATGGGTTGATCTGGCTCTACCGCGAATGGAACGCGGTCAAGCATTTGCGCTGCGAGGTTGGAGATCTCTGGGACGGGCGCTGGTTGGTCACGGGCCCCGAAGACGACCCTGACCTGACCGTGCGCGCGCTTGGTGAGGACGGATTGGCGCAGGTGCCGGATTGGCGCGACGCTACGCTGCCCCGGGCTGCGCTTTTGTCCACGCCTTCGGTCTGGGAAGGCAACGTTCTGGTCGCGGCCCCGTTGGCCCGTAAGGAAGAAGCCTGGATCGCCGAGGTGGAAGGCGGATCGGAGGCATACTTTGCCGCGCTATTATCGCATTGAACTGAACCGCCCAGCCTCTATTTTAATTGTAACGCTGTTGCAGCCGTGCGGCAGTTTGATCTGTTAGGAGATTTGCCTTGGGCAACGTACGCAACATCGCCTTCTGGGTGGTTCTGTTTCTTCTTATCCTCGCTTTGTTCAACCTTTTCAGTGGGTCAGGCAACACATTGCAAAGCCGGGAGGTGAGCTATTCCGACTTCGTAAGCGCGGTTGAAGGCGGCAATGTAAGCAATGTCACTCTTGATGGAGAGCAAGTGCGATTCCGTCGGGACGGACAGGATTACGTGACGATCAAACCGGAAGATGCCGAAATTACCGGGCTTTTGATCCAAAACGACATACCCGTTCGGGCTGAACAACAGCAACAATCGGGTTTCCAGACCTTCCTCCTGTCTCTGCTGCCGTTCCTGCTGTTGATCGGTGTCTGGATATATTTCATGAACAGGATGCAGGGTGGTCGCGGCGGCGGTGCGATGGGCTTTGGCAAGTCGAAAGCCAAGATGCTAACCGAAAAGCATGGCCGCGTGACATTCGACGATGTCGCGGGCATCGACGAGGCCAAGGAAGAGCTTGAAGAGATCGTTGAATTCTTGCGCAACCCGCAGAAGTTCTCGCGTCTTGGTGGCAAGATTCCTAAGGGTGCGCTTTTGGTGGGCCCTCCAGGCACTGGTAAGACGCTTCTTGCCCGGGCGATTGCGGGTGAGGCCGGTGTGCCGTTCTTCACTATTTCGGGCTCTGATTTTGTGGAGATGTTCGTAGGTGTTGGCGCAAGCCGTGTCCGCGACATGTTCGAACAGGCGAAGAAGAACGCACCCTGCATTGTGTTCATCGATGAGATTGATGCCGTTGGTCGCCACCGCGGCGCTGGTTATGGCGGCGGTAATGACGAGCGTGAACAAACCCTCAACCAGTTGCTGGTCGAGATGGACGGCTTTGAGGCCAATGAGGGCGTGATCATTATCGCGGCGACCAACCGGAAGGACGTGCTGGATCCCGCGCTTCTGCGTCCGGGCCGCTTTGACCGCCAGGTGACTGTGTCGAACCCAGACATCAAGGGCCGGGAGAAGATCCTGGGCGTGCATGCACGCAAGACACCGCTTGGCCCCGATGTGGACTTGCGCATCATCGCGCGCGGCACGCCGGGCTTCTCGGGTGCTGATCTGGCAAACCTCGTGAACGAAGCCGCACTCATGGCGGCACGGGTCGGTCGGCGGTTCATCACGATGATCGATTTCGAAAACGCCAAGGACAAGGTCATGATGGGGGCCGAACGACGATCCATGGTTCTCACCCAGGACCAGAAGGAAAAGACGGCCTATCACGAAGCGGGCCATGCAATCGTTGGACTGAAGCTGAGCAAGACCGATCCGGTCTACAAGGCAACAATCATCCCACGAGGTGGGGCGCTTGGCATGGTTGTCTCTTTGCCGGAAATGGACAAGTTACAGATGTTCCGCGATGAAGCGCTTGAGAAGATCACCATGACAATGGCGGGTAAGGCCGCCGAGATCTTCAAGTACGGCGCTGAATCCGTTTCAAGCGGTCCAGCGGGTGACATCCAGCAGGCCAGTGGTCTGGCGAGGGCGATGGTGATGCGGTGGGGCATGTCCGACAAGGTCGGTAACATCGATTACGCCGAAGCCCACGAAGGCTATCAGGGCAATACGGCTGGTTTCTCGGTCTCGGCACAGACAAAAGAAATGATCGAGAATGAGGTGAAGCAATTCATCGATGATGGTTATGACCGCGCCTACAAGATCATCGAAGAGAACGAGGAAGAGTTCGAGCGTCTTGCACAGGGTCTGCTGGAATACGAGACCCTCACCGGTGACGAGATTAAGCGTGTCATGAATGGTTACCCGCCGCACAAGGAAGACGATGATGACAGCGGCACGCCCGAGGTCGAGGATCGTCCAAGCCTAACGGCCATTCCGAAGGCCAAATCGAAGAAGTCGCCCCCGCCCGATGATGGCGGTATGGAACCTGAGCCCACGGGTTGAGGGCCAGTCTAATGAGAAAGCCGGGTCAAAGCCCGGCTTTTTCATTTCAGAGTGCGCGCAAAAAGTGCATTGAACCTGTTCCCGCTCTGCGAGAAAGTGGCGGTGTATTTTGAACAGACAGGTTTGTTATGCCAGCTTTGATGAAGACAGATATTTTGGCCGAGGTCGTATGGCTCGGCACGGTGGGACAGGGATCAAAAAACATCCGTTCGGAGGCGAATGAATCTCTGACGTTGTCCTTTGAGGGGGTGGCCGGAGAGGCGCATTATGGTGCCGAGCGTGCCTCGTGTTCCCGCGTCACCTCGCAACATCCCAAGGGCACGAGGATCCGCAACGTGCGGCAATTGTCGGTGTTGTCACAGGAAGACCTTGATGCAGTGGCCGCGAAGATGGGACTGGAAAGGCTGGATCCGCGTCATCTTGGGGCAACGCTGATCTTGAAAGGGATTCCCGATTTCACACATGTGCCACCCTCGGCGCGGATACAGGGGCCTGACGGGGCGACACTGGTGGTCGACATGGAAAACCGGCCCTGCCATCTGCCAGCGCGGGAGATTGAAAAAGACTTGGCTGGCTTTGGTGCGCGTTTCAAAGCTGCAGCAGAAGGCCGTCGAGGCGTCACCGCTTGGGTCGAGCGCGAAGGACAGCTGGCCTTGGGTGACAAGCTGAGCCTGCACATCCCTGATCAGCCAAGCTGGGCGCATCTGCAAGCGGTTCGGGCAGGCAACGCGCTTGAACTTACGTAAACTCCGTTTCCAAAGCGAAACATATAGCTGACCAGCGACGCTGTCAGCGCCGGAAAGGTCGGAAATTGCCCGTATTTCCGGGCGATGCGCGCGCATATGCAAGGTACAGAATTGCCTGACCTGCCAATGGGGATGAGAATGGCCTACAAAAGCGATATCGAGATTGCGCGCGAAGCGCAGAAAAAGCCGATACAGGAGATCGGCACAAAGATCGGGATCCAAAGCAGCGATCTGCTGCCGTATGGCCATGACAAGGCGAAGGTCAGTCAAGACTTCATTGACTCCGTCCAGGACCGCACGAATGGCAAACTGATCCTTGTTACCGCGATCAACCCCACGCCAGCGGGCGAGGGCAAGACGACGACCACAGTTGGTCTCGGCGATGGTCTGAACCACATCGGCAAGAATGCAATGATCTGCATCCGGGAGGCCTCGCTTGGGCCAAATTTCGGGATGAAAGGCGGAGCCGCGGGCGGTGGCTACGCGCAGGTTGTGCCGATGGAAGAGATGAACCTGCATTTCACGGGAGATTTTCACGCGATCACGTCGGCCCATTCGCTGCTGAGTGCGATGATCGACAACCATATCTACTGGGGTAACGAACAGGAAATCGACCTGCGCCGGGTCACATGGCGGCGGGTCGTCGACATGAACGATCGGGCTTTGCGTCAGATCACGGCATCTCTGGGCGGGGTCGCGAATGGCTTTCCCCGAGAGGCCGGCTTTGACATCACAGTGGCATCCGAGGTTATGGCGATCCTGTGTCTCGCAACTGACCTGAAGGATCTGCAAAAGCGACTTGGCGACATGATCGTGGCCTATCGGCGCGACCGTTCGCCTGTCTTCTGTCGGGACATCAAAGCGGATGGCGCGATGACCGTCCTGCTGAAGGACGCGATGCAGCCCAACCTCGTGCAGACGCTGGAAAACAACCCAGCTTTCGTGCATGGCGGGCCTTTTGCGAATATTGCGCATGGCTGCAACTCGGTCATCGCGACTTCGACCGCATTGAAACTTGCGGACTACGTGGTGACAGAGGCGGGCTTTGGCGCGGACCTGGGCGCCGAGAAGTTCATGAACATCAAGTGCCGCAAAGCCGGTTTGGCGCCATCGGTCGTTGTGGTTGTGGCAACCGTACGGGCTATGAAGATGAACGGTGGCGTGGCAAAGGCCGATTTGGGTGAAGAGAATGTCGACGCGGTCCTGCAAGGCTGCCCGAACCTTGGCCGCCACATCGAGAACGTGAAGTCGTTTGGTGTGCCTGTCGTAGTGGCCATCAACCACTTCGTGACCGACACCGACGCAGAGATCGACGCCGTCAAGGGTTTCGTCGCAGAACAGGGCGCAGAAGCCATTCTGAGCCGCCACTGGGAGCTTGGCAGTGAAGGATCTGCCTCGTTAGCAAAGAAGGTTGCTGAACTTGCTGACGCAGATACCGCGAACTTCGCGCCGATCTATCCCGATGACATGCCACTGATGGAAAAGATCGAGACGATCGCAAAGCGGATCTACCGCGCGGACGAAGTTCTGGCCGATAAGAAGATCCGCGATCAGCTCAAGCTATGGGAGGATCAGGGCTACGGCAACCTTCCGGTTTGTATGGCAAAAACCCAGTATTCGTTCAGCACGGATCCGAATCTGCGGGGTGCACCAACGGGACATTCCGTCCCTGTCCGTGAGGTCCGGCTGAGCGCTGGGGCCGGATTCATCGTCGTGGTCTGCGGCGAGATCATGACAATGCCAGGTCTGCCGCGCGTGCCCTCGGCGGAGAACATTCGCCTCAACGATGATGGGCAGATCGAAGGTCTGTTCTGACGCATTCCAGTCGGGTTTTGAACACATAGATCGGGGGTGCACAGCATGAAGGAGAACCACATGCGCACCCCTGAAGAGTGCAAAACCATGGCTGAATTGCGGGTTGAGATTGATGCGTTGGACCGCCGTTTGATCGACCTTCTGGCGCAAAGGGTGCGCTACATCGATAGGGCAGCGGAGTTGAAGCTGGTCGAAGGCCTGCCCGCCAATATCCCCTCGCGGGTCGAGGACGTGGTGGCCCAGGTGCGACAGACAGCCGCAAGAGCCGGGTTCGATGCGGGCCTCGCCGAAAAAATGTGGCGCGCGATGATCGCCTGGTCAATTGCGCGCGAAGAAGAGAAATTGGGCTCGGGAAGCCCGCAGGCATAAAGGAGTATGCCCCATGTCCGCCACCCTCATCGACGGAAAGGCCTTTGCTGCGACGGTGCGCGGTCAGGTTGCGGATCACGTTGCGCGGTTGAAAGCGGATCATGACCTGACCCCGGGGCTTGCCGTGGTGTTGGTGGGGGAGGACCCGGCAAGCCAGGTTTATGTCCGTTCAAAGGGCAAGATGACCGTGGAGGTCGGCATGAAATCGGTCGAGCACCGTCTTGAGGCAGAGACGTCAGAGGCCGATCTTCTCGCGCTCATTCAATCGCTCAACGCCGATGAGACGATTCACGGTATCCTTGTGCAGCTTCCCTTACCGGGTCATCTGAACGAGGATCTGTTGATCAATTCGATTGACCCGGCAAAAGACGTCGACGGCTTTCATATCTCGAATGTGGGCCTGTTGGGCACTGGACAGAAAAGCATGGTGCCCTGCACGCCCTTGGGCTGCCTGATGATGCTGCGGGATCACCACGGGTCCCTTTCGGGCATGGATGCGGTTGTCTTGGGTCGGTCAAACATCGTCGGCAAGCCCATGGCTCAGCTCTTGTTGGGGGACAGTTGCACAGTGACAATTGCCCATTCGCGCACGAAAGATCTGCCCAAGGTCGTGCGGCGCGCAGATATCGTTGTGGCTGCCGTTGGCCGTCCCCAAATGGTGCCGGGCGACTGGATCAAACCGGGAACGACAGTGATTGATGTGGGCATCAACCGGATCGATGCGGGTGATGGCAAGACGCGGCTGGTCGGGGATTGCGACTTTGACACTTGTTCCACGGTGGCCGGGGCGATCACGCCGGTGCCGGGCGGGGTGGGGCCGATGACCATTGCCTGCCTTCTTGCCAACACCCTGACGGCCTGCTGCCGGGCCAATGGACTGGCAGAGCCGGAAGGCCTGACGGCCTAGCGCGGCATCGGGATCCGGGTGGGGTGCGGGCCGGTCATAATCGCCTCGGCCCCTGCAGCCATGAGTGCGGCCAAAGGATTAGCATCGCAGCGCAATCCCCCTGTATAGGTACCGTAGGCGGGCATCACGATCCGGGTTTCATCCAGAAGAAAGACGGGGCGGGAAATTGCGCGGGCTCGGGTTTGGAGCACTGCTTTGGGGTGATAGTGGCCCGAGATCTCACCTTTAGCACTCGTTTCGGCGATGTGGCGGAACATCAGACCGTCCAGCGCCAGTTCGGCAAGGTGGGTGCCGCCGAGATCGACGGGACCAGGATCATGATTGCCCTCGATCCAGATCCAGCGCCGTCCGGCTTGTAGCCGCGTGATCCATTGCCGCGCGTCTTCCTCAAGCGCCAAAGCGGCGGCCCTATCGTCAAAGCTGTCACCGAGGCAAACTACTGTTTTCGCTTGCGTTTTCTCAATATCTTGAGATAGCCGCGCGAGTGTATCTTGCGCTTCATAAGGCGGTAGCGAGGTGCCCCCGCGCCGGGCCATACGCTCTGATTTGCCCAGATGCAGATCCGAGACACACAAAAGCGCCTGATCTGGCCACCAAAGCGCGCCCGACCCCATGGCCTGAAGTTGTGCACCTGCAAAGTCGACTGGACATGAGTTCATGCTTTGTTCATCGCTGAAACTGTCACTTTGCGCAACGGCAAAACAGATTTTTGGATCAGGCGTCGAGATGCGTGCGGTTAGCCCAGAAGAACAAGACCAATTGGCGGTCGGTATCACGTCGATAAAACAGCGGTGCCGATATCGGTGATTTTGGGGGCAATGAGGTGTGAGGTTCTGATTGGCAAAAACGCATGAACCCGGCTTCTGGCGCTGGCATTCGCGCGGTGAACAGGTCATGCAGGCGGCAAGTACGACGGCCGGAGGATGTGGCATGTTCAAGTTCGAGACCCTGGGGAGCGAGCACGAGGATCTGGTGATCTTTTTGCATGCGGCGGGACTTTCCTCTTGGATCTGGAGCGATGTGATCGCCCGGCTTTCCGGGATGGGGGCCCTTCTGATCGATATGCCAGGGCACGGACAGAATCGCGATACACGTTGGGTGTCTATTGACGAGACAGCGCGTCGGCTGAACGCGTTGGCGCGTGCTGAGCAGAACGGACGGCGGCTGCACATCGCCGGTCTGTCGATGGGATCATATGTGGGTCTGTCGATGCTGGCCGATGCACCCGGCCTTTATGACAGCGCGACGCTAAGCGGGTTTCATGCAGGTCGGATGCCGAAACGCGGATTCAATCATCTTGTGATCCGTTTGATGTCGCCCTTTCTGACGACGCGTTTCATGGCGCGTAAAACCGCGCAGATGTTGGCGGGTGGCGATGTCGATCTGGACCGGTTCGTCGAAGAGGCGACACAGGCACGTTGGCAGGATGTAGCGAAATGCGCTCACGAGGCCATCGACTTTGAAGTCCCCACGGATCTGTCTGCGATAACGAGCCGGGTGATGATCGCGGCGGGCTCGAAAGAGCATTCAGCGATCCTGCAATCGCTTGATGTCTTCAAGGCAAGGTTGTCCCAATGTGACACATATGTCGCCGATGGCCTGGGGCATGGATGGCCGGGACAGGCTCCGGGCCAGTTTGCCGATCTGCTGCTGCGCCACGTCCGAGGCTAGAACGGCACGCGCCACGTGCGCTTTGCCGGTTCGGGCGCAAGACCTGCTGTGGTCATGAGCCGCTCGGCCTCCTCGGCGAGCAGTTTTTCCTCGGCCAAGCCCTTGATCGGAACGCGCCCCACTTCGAGCATCAGGGGCGCTGCCAGCGGGGTCACGCGGTCATGCTCGGTCAGGTCGATCCTGTTGCCTATACGTTCGCACATTTCTTCGATCCGACCGAAATCCACAAGCCCACGCAAGGCTTCCTCGCGGGTGATGTCGAGCATCAGGTGGCCGGGATCATATTTGTGCAGCGTGTCGTAAAGGATATCGGAACTGAAGGTTGCTTGTCGGCCGGACTTGCGAGCGGACGGCGTGTTGCGCTCAATAAGTCCCGCGATCGTTGCGCTGGCTCGAAAAGTCCGTTTCATCACCGCGTTACCTGCCAGCCAGTTTTCCAACCCATCCCGTAGGGCGTCGATCTCAAAAAGTGGGTGCGGGTCGGTGATTTTGTCGAGGCCCCAAATCAGAGTGGCATAATCTGTCGCTAGAAAGCCCAAGGGGTTGAGCCCGGTCTCTTCCATTCGTTTGGTAAGCAAGAGACCAAGTGTTTGCATCGCGTTCCTACCGGCAAATCCGTACACAGCCGTATGGACGCGGTTGTCGTGTGGGAAGCTTTCGATGAGCAAGCGGTCGGGCTCGGGCAGTCGCGAGACTTCGCGTTGCAGGCTTAGCCAGTCGGATGTGTGATCCGGCAGAGCCGGCCATTCCGCTTGTTGAAACATCTCCAGAATGCGTTCGGAAAGTTGTGTGGACGTCGCAAACTTGGTGCCGAGGAACGTCGCGATCTTGGGTTTTTTGTCAGAACGGCGCGTCACTTCGACCGTCATTTCGCGCAGGCCTTCGTAGCGGACGATCTGACCACCGATCAGGAAGGTGTCACCTGGGGTGAGGGATGCGGCGAAGCCTTCCTCGATCTCGCCGAGAGGTTTGCCCCCACGTGAATTCTTCATCCGAACCTTGAGCGTGTCGGTGTCCTGGATCGTGCCGAGGTTCATGCGGATGCGTTGGGCTCCACGCGGATCGCGCAATTGCCACAGGCCGTCGGCGCGGTGTTGCAGACGCTTCCATTGGTCATAGGCGCGCAGGGCATAGCCGCCGGTTGCGCAGAAATCGAGGCAGGCGTCAAACTCGGCCCGGGTGAGGGAGGCGTAGGCACCGACTGTGGTGATCTCCGCGTAAAGCGCGCTGGCATCAAACGGCCCTGAAGCCGCGGCGATCAGGATATGTTGGCAAAGGACATCACGCGGGCCACGGCCTTTCGAATCGCCGTCAAGCGCGCCCTCTTTGACAGCATCAAGGGCGGCGATACATTCCACGACCTCGAACCGATTGGCGGGAACGAGCAAGGCCTTGGAAGGCGCGTTATAGCGGTGGTTGGCTCGGCCGATCCGCTGAACCAGCCGTTTGACGTTTTTGGGCGCGCCGATCTGGACGACCAGATCCACATCGCCCCAGTCGATCCCGAGGTCGAGGCTGCCGGTGCAGACAATGGCCCGCAGATCCCCATTCACCATGGCCTGTTCGACCTTTTCGCGCTGCTGGCGATCAAGACTGCCATGGTGAATGCCGATTGGCAGGCTGTCCTCATTGGCGAGCCATAGATTGTGAAAGAAAATCTCGGCCTGGGCGCGGGTGTTGTGGAAGATCAGCGTGGTTTTGTGCTGCCGGATCTGATCGAGCACGGTGGGAATGCTGTACTTTGCGCCAGATCCGGCCCAGGGTGGTTTTTCATCTGTGACAAGCATCCGGATGTCCGGGGCCGGGCCGGGATCGGCCATAAGGATCTCGCAAGGGTCGGGATGGCGGGCCAGTTGATGCGCGATAGCGGCCGGATCCTCGACCGTGGCCGAAAGCCCGACCCGCTTGATGTCGGGTTGCAGCGCTTGCAACCGGGACAGTGCCAGCATCAGTTGATCGCCGCGTTTGCTTTCTGCGAGCGCATGAATTTCATCGACGATCACACGTTTCAGCCCCGCAAAGATGCGCGGGGCGTCTTCGTATGAGGTCAAGAGCGCCAGGCTCTCCGGGGTGGTCAACAGGATATGTGGCGGATCGGCGCGTTGGCGGCGTTTCTGGGTGTAGCTTGTGTCGCCGGTCCGATCTTCGATCCGGATGGGCAAGCCCATTTCCCCGACCGGCGTGCGCAGGTTGCGTTTGATATCAGCGGCCAGGGCCTTGAGTGGCGAGATGTAAATTGTGTGCAGACCCTCGTGAGCTTCTTCGGCCAGATCAGCAAGGGTGGGTAGAAATCCGGCAAGGGTTTTCCCGCCCCCCGTGGGCGCGATCAGGAGGATTGCGGGGGCGTCAGACCGGTTCAGCATCTGCTGTTGGTGCGGATGGACCTGCCAGCCCCTGGCCGCGAACCATTTGTGAAAGATTTGGGGCAGTGTGCGCATGGCGCTATAGGTAAGCTGCGGGTCCGTCTGATCCAATAAAGGTTAGCGGGGCCGCAGCCTTTTGACGGCCGCTTTGATCGCTTCAGGCAAGGCTTTGTCGGCTCCTGAGGGTGCTGCATCCATTGCTGCGTCGATATCTTTGACGAGGATGCCTATGGAATTGCCCGAGGAATGGCCGTCGCGGGCAAATTCGATGTTGCGATAACCGGAGGCGAACCAGTTCTGGCCGGACGACGTGTTGATCAGTTCCAGCAGGCCGTCTTCGTCAATGCCTGTCTGGTCGGCCCAATCGAGAACAAGCCGGGTCATAGCAGTGTTCGTGGCGGCCAGAAGGTTGTTCAGAACCTTGGCCTGCATGCCCGCACCGAAGGGACCTACCCGATGAAAGTGCTTGCCCATTGCCTTGAACAGGGGTTGAGCGGCGTTGAGGTCCGCCTCTTCCCCGCCCAGCATGAAGCTGAGCGAGGCTGTCTCGGCAGCGACTTGCGCACCCGACATGGGTGCGTCGATCAACACAATATGTTCGGGCACACGGTTGATAAGCTTGCGCACGTAGCGGGGTGACAGGGTCGAACTGATGATGATCCGGCGCAGGTTGGGGGCCGTCACGAAGTTCTGCTTGCCGAAAAGGACGCTTTCTGTCTGGTCCTCGTCGCGCACGACGCTGATTAGTGTATCGATCCCGATCGCGAACATCGCTGGATCTGTGGTGATCCAGCCGCCGGATTTCGGTACGATGTCGAAACCTTGCGCCTCAAAGCCCGCGCCCCGCAAAGCGGCGAGCATCGGGCCACCCATACGACCACAGCCGGCGATACCGATCATTTGATGATATGTTCGTCCTTGACGAACATATTGGCCCAGGCCCGGTCGATCAGGTCCGGGGTCATCTGGTAGGCGATACCTTCAAATTCGCAAATCGCTATCATCTGATCGATCAGGAAGACTGGCTGGTAGTTCGAGTAAATGCTGTCGATCGTGGGATACTTAACCTTGAGCAGATGCACCAGCGCCTTTTCGTCAAGCGGCATGCCCTTCTTCTTGGCGACCATCGCGAAGATTTTCAGGAAGTTTTCCTGATCCGGCCCGTCGATTTTGATCTTGAAGAAGATCCGGCGCAAGGCGGCCTGGTCGAAGATCTCGTTCGGATGGAAGTTGGTCGAAAAGATGACGAGCGTGTCAAAGGGCACCTCGAACTTTTCGCCGGATTGCAGGGCAAGGATGTCTTTGCTTTCCTCCAGTGGCACGATCCAACGGTTGACGAGCGCCTGCGGCGGTTCGGCCTGGCGGCCAAGGTCGTCGACGATGAAGATGCCGCCCGTTGACTTCAGCTGCAGCGGGGCCTGGTAGGTCCGCGCGGTGGGATTGTATACCAGATCAAGCATTGAAAGGCTAAGTTCACCACCCGTCACAACGGTTGGACGTTCGCAGCGGACATAGCGTGTATCGAAACGCCCAGAGGTACGGCGCAATGAGGTCGGGTCGTCCTCTTCCTCTTCTACCGCATTGTGCACGATCGGATCATAGACAGTGATGACCTGTCCCGAATATTCAATGGCGCGGGGTACGTAGACCTTGTCGCCAAGCGCATCACGAATGCCATTCGAGATTGAGGATTTACCGTTGCCAGGAGGGCCATACATCAGAATGGACCGGCCAGCAGAAACGGCAGGCCCCAAGTGATCCAGCAGGCTGTCGGGCAGAACAAGGTGCCCCATCGCCCCGGTCAGTTGGTCGCGTGTGACCTGAATGTTGCGGATCGACTGCCGCTTGACCTGTTCGCGATAGACATCCAGCGGAACCGGCATCGCGCCAAAATATTCGGATTGAGACAAGGCGTCGTGTGCGCGGGATTTGCCCGCATCGGTGAGCTGATAGCCCATTTCGTTGCCGTTATTGGCGTTCAGCGTCCCTGTCGCCTCGACCAGTTTTTGGTCCCGACACATGTCGACGAGTTCCTGTACCACGGGGATTGGCAGACACATGGCCTTTGACAGTTCCGACACCATTTCAAGGTTCTTACGGAACATGGTTTTCAGCGTGATGTCTCGCATCATCACGATGGGAAGGCGCATTTCTTCCAGCCGCTTGGGTGCTGGAGGTGCCATCACGTTGGTGGTCTGCATATTCATCTTTGAACGCCCCGAATGCTCAAGTCGACACTCTGCCTAAAAGCTTATTAGGACATAAATATGGCGCTTATGCGCCGAAAAAGACGCCAAGGCCAAGGTAGGCGGCCAATGTGCCGCCCAAGGTGAAGCCCATGGGAAACTTCTTTCGGGTCCAGCTTTCCCAGTGGGGGGCGATTTGCCTGAGCGGCGTAAACTTGATGATACGGTGGGTGGTGAATGCCGCCAGAAGGGCGGCGGCAAAAAGACCCATTATCAGACGCACATCGCCAAGCAGGACATATGGTGCCGCGGCGGCAATGAATTTAGCATCGCCTGCGCCCATCGCGCCGCGGGCATTCAGGATCATGCCAATGATCAACATCACGACCAGATGCGAGAGCTGCCACAGGTATTGGGTGAATGGCATCAAAAGCGGAGCGATCAGGATGAAGATCAGTCCAAGGACGATCACGGCATGGTTCTTGATTCGCATTTCGCGCAGATCCGTGAACGCAACATAAAGGCAGATGGGCAGCGTGAGGAGAAAAAACCACAGCGCGGCGTTCTGAGTTAATTCCACGTGCTATCAGCCGGTTGAGGTGTTGTCTTCAAGTGCGCGGAGCGAGTTCACGGCCGCTTCGAAATGTTGAGGATGAGTTTTGATCGCATCGCGCAACAGGCCCTTAGCTGTCTCAACGTCGCCCTGTTTGACGGCGGACAGGGCCATCGTGTGTAGAAGCTGTGCGCGTTCGATCTGATCCATCGGCATGACGGGCAGCGTGTAGTTGCGCTGCGCTGCGCGCGCGATGACGAGGTTGTTCTTGGCTGTAAACAGCTTGTTGTCCTGACGGACCGCATCGATAAAGAGGCGCTCTGCCGCAGTGTAGTCGCCCCGGGTCAGCTTTGAATAGCCCCAGTTGTTCATCACGCCTGCGGGCGTCGTCGTCAGTCCCACGGCGGTTTCGTAGAAGCTGTCGGCTCTTTTCCATTCCTTGTTGCTGTCGGCGATCATGGCCTCAAGCCGGTAGCGCTTGAACGTCTCATGGGTGGGTGGAACGGCATCGAGTGTCTGTTCTGCCGTCGCCCAGTCGCCCGAACGTATCAATGCATCGGCGTATTCGACCCGATCAGCATTGGTCGCACCTGGCATGGCGACCAGCTTGGCATACGCGGCCGACGCCTCGGTGCTGCGCTTGGCCCTCACGAGACTGACCGCCAGACCGCGCTGCAAATCGATACGGTCGGGGTTTTCCTGAGTGGATCGTGAGAAATGTGCGACTGCCTCGTTGGGATCGGCGACGGTCAGCATCACGTCGTTCAGATTGCTTTCATCGACAACGTTGATGTCCTTGAGGGCCTCATCAACGTCTTTGCTGCCGGACGTGTCACCGCATGCTGTCAGAAGTACCAAACTTGCCACGCTCGCGGCGAGGGAGATGGAATGGCGCATTTTTGCGTCCTCTGCTGCTCTTGCCCTGTTGGCCTCAGATGCCCGTATCGATCAAGTAGTCTGCGCTACCTCGCCGAACCAGTTTGTATGAGGCGTCCTCTTCCACACCAATATCAGAATTTTCAGTTTTTGCGATAGCCAAGCGAAGATTATCGCGAATATCCGTGCTTTGACCGCTGTCGAGGGCGTAGGCTTTGCGGAAGATCTGCATAGCTTCAGGCGTTTTTCCTTGCTCCATTAGAACGACACCGAGATTGTTCCAGATCTCTGGCCAGGCTTCATGTTCGGTCGTGGCGCGGCGCAGCAGCCGTTCCGCCTGATTCAATCGCCCGAGCCCCAAATTGGCCGTGCCAAGACCCGATAGGATTTCCGCATCCATCCCGTTTTCCAAAGCTGCCCGGTTGAAGGATTTGATGGCAAGTTCGTATTCGCCCGACGCGACCAATCTATGCCCAACTTCGACCCCGTCGACGGCTTGTCCGCGCGGATCGACCCCCGGGGCAAAAGGCCCGCTCTGAGAACGATCAATGCCGCCCGTGCTACAGGCGGCAAGACCAATGGTGAAACATGTAACGGCGCAGAGCCGCTGTATCTTTAGTGTCATAGCCGCCTAGTTGAGACCAAGTTCGCCCAGCTGTGTGATGCCGTGCACCGAAGGCCCAACGAGGATGATGAGCAGCGGGGGCACAGTAAGCATCATTGTGGCAAGGGTCATCTTCGTTGGCAACTTGTTTGCGGCTTCCTCGGCGCGCATCACGCGTTTGTCGCGCATTTCGGACGCGTAGACCCGAAGCGCTTCGGCGATCGATGTACCAAAGCTGGTTGACTGAACCAGAACGGTCACGAAGCTGGAGACATCCTGCACGCCGCAGCGTTCGCCCATGTCATTCAGGACGGTGATCTTATCCTTGCCGGCCTTCATCTCGTAGCTGACAACCATAAACTCCTCTGCCAGGGCAGGGTAGGAGGCGGTCAATTCGTTGGCCACGCGGTTGATCGACTGGTCGAGTGACTGACCAGCTTCCACACAGACCAGCATCATGTCGAGCGAGTCTGGAAAACCACGCGAAATCTGATCCTTACGCTCTTCAACACGGCGAGTGACCCAGTATTGCGGCAGGTAGTAGCCGACAAGGCCCGGAACGATTGTGAAGCCCATGGTCTGCGCCGTGCTCATGCCTTCGCCACCGAAGAAGTTCACGTAGACCAGACCCAAAACCAGGCCGATGATGCCAAGAGCGAACTGCGCGAAGTGAAAGATGCGGACCGCGTCGCGTGACTGGTATCCGGCCTGACGAAGCGTGAGCTGCCGCTTGCTGAGCTCGGCCACGTCCTGCGGTTCGAGGAAGTTCGAAAACCGCTGAAGTTGTTCATTGCGATTGCCGTGCCGCAGCCTTTCTTTGCGATTGCCGGTGTCAGCTGTTGGCGATTTTGAAGCACGCTTGAGCTTGTCAAGCGGATCTTCCGGCTGCCTAAGCATCATCGCGACAACGATGATGATCATCATCAGCCCCAGTACACCCACGATGATGATTGGCCCCAGCGGACCAAGAGCATCAGTTATAGGTTTCAGAAATTCCATAGCGCGTGCTCCTTTAGACCTTGATGTTCGTCAGCATGCGCATGACGAAAAGGTTGAGGGCCAGAAAGATGCCGACCAGGAAACAGGCCGGGATGAAGTAGGCGTGATCACGGACCTCGTCGTAGTAGTTTGGATCGCCCACATTGATGACGATCAGAGCGAGGATCGGGAAGGCAGACAGAAACTTGCCTGACCATTTCGCTTCGGCCGTGATGGCCTTGACCCTCCGGAACAGCCGGAAGCGCGCGCGGATCACCTTGGAAAGACCAGCAAGAACCTCAGCCAGGTTACCACCCGATTGCTGTTGGATCGTCACTGCCACAGCAAGAAAGCGTAAATCCTGCATATCCAGCCGCTCCGCCATATCCTTGAGCGATTCGCCCACTTCACGACCAAAAGCCGCCTCATCCGAGATCACGCCAAATTCCGTTGCAAGAGGGTCCGATACCTCTTTCGCGACGATCTGGATGGCTGACGAAAAAGGGTGGCCGACGCGCAGGCTGCGCACCATAAGTTCAATCGCGTCGGGCAATTGTTCCTCAATCATAGCGAGGCGCTTGTTGGCCTTGTTTGTAACCCAGAAAAACACCCCGCCGACACCAATGACCACCGACAAGAGCATCCGAACGGGGGGATCAGATTCAGTCCCAAGGGTCAGGCCCATGAAAGCAAGAGCAGAAAGGCCCGCCATTATCATGATCAGCTGTTTCGGCGTGAAAGCGATGGCTGCCTTTTGCGCGCGGTCGGCAAGAAGCGAATAAAGGGGAATGGTCCGAGCACCGACATGCTGCTCCATCTCCTTGCGGAGCTTTTCAAGGACCTCTTCCCGACGATCGCCCTTGTTGAGCATTTCGAGTCGGCGGTTCACTCGGCTGTTGAGGCTGATCGATTTTCCGAAAGCAACGAGGTATAGGCCTTCGACCAGCACTAGAACACCGATGAAGATCAGACCGTAAATTATTGGTTCTGCGCTCATATTTCTGGTCGCTCCTTATTGCGCCGCGACGGGATCGTAGATGGTGGAGGGTAGATCATAACCCCAGAGACGGAAGCGTTCGGAGAAGTGCGAACGCACGCCGGTTGCCGTGAAATGGCCAATGATCTTGTTGTCAGGCGTCAAGCCCACCCTTTGGAAGCGGAAGATTTCCTGCATGGAGATCACATCGCCTTCCATGCCGGTGATCTCAGTGATTGAGGTCATTCGACGCGAGCCATCCTGCAAACGCGAGGCCTGAACAAGCAGGTTCACAGCCGACGAGATCTGCGAGCGGACCGCCTTGATGGGCATCTCCACACCGGCCATCGCGATCATGTTTTCCAGACGGCTGATGCCGTCTCGGGCGGAGTTGGCATGGATCGTCGTCATCGAGCCATCGTGGCCGGTGTTCATGGCCTGAAGCATGTCGATAACTTCTTCGCCCCGCGTCTCACCCACGATGATCCGGTCTGGACGCATCCGCAGCGCGTTTTTGAGACAGTCGCGAGGGGAGACTTCACCTTTGCCTTCCACGTTGGGAGGACGGCTTTCCATCCGACCCACATGGGTCTGCTGGAGTTGAAGTTCCGCCGTATCCTCGATGGTGAGGATCCGTTCGTTGTTGTCGATGAACGAGCTGAGAGCGTTGAGCGTCGTCGTTTTGCCCGAACCTGTACCACCCGAGACGATCACGTTGAGCCGCGTCGCTACAGCCGCTTGCAGATAGGCAGCCATCTCTTCGGTGAAGGCACCAAAGTTAACCAGATCATCGATCCCAAGCTTGTCCTTTTTGAACTTCCGGATGGAGACGAGGCTGCCATCCACCGCAATGGGCGGCACCATCGCGTTGAAGCGCGATCCGTCCTTGAGGCGGGCGTCAACATAGGGGTTCGATTCATCAACCCGACGGCCAACGGCTGACACGATTTTGTCGATTATCCGCAGAAGATGGCGTTCGTCCTTGAAGGTGACGTCGGTCAGTTCAAGCTTACCCGCGCGTTCGACAAAGATCTGCCGCGGGCCATTCACCAGAATATCGTTGACGGTTTCGTCTTTTAGAAGCGTCTCTAACGGGCCAAGGCCCGTTACTTCGTCAAATAGTTCCTGGTTAAGGGTCTGACGGTCCTCGCGGTTGAGGATGATGTTCTTTTCTTCCAGAACCTCACCGGCGATTGCATTGATCTCGGACCGTAAGTCTTTTTCGGTCGCATGTTCCAGAGCGGCGAGGTTGAGGTTGTCGAGAAGCGCGCGGTGCAGTTCGAGTTTGATCTCGCCCATCCGTTCTTTGCGCTTACGTTCTTTGTCGAGTTGGGCGACCTGGGCCGGTTCGGGCTTTGACGGGGCGACTTTGCGGGCAACCTTTGGGCCTGCATCCGCCTTAGGAACCTCTGCGACAGCGGGAGCTTCACTTGCCTCGGGCGCCTTAGTGTCCGACTTTTTATACTTTGAAAACATATACTTACTCCCTTACTCGGATCAGGCCGCCTGCACGCCATCGCTGCTGAGCAGATGGATGGATTCTGCCAGTTTCGCGATCTCCTTGCGCAGCGGATTTTTTGCCGCGCCCAAGCCGAGTGGCACGCCATGATCGGCGCTTTCTGTGACTTGCTTGTTGCCATCGGGCAATTGAACCTCGATCGCGATGTCCAGGCTTTCAGCGAGCTTTTTTACCCGCGTCTTGCCATTCATGTCAGTGAATTTCGGACCACGATTCAGCACGTAGCGCAGCTTTTCGATGGGCAGTTGTTCAGATTGAAGTGCCCGCTTGAAGCGCAATGTGTTCTGCGCAGACCGCATATCCATATCCATCGTCACGAAATAAATGTGGGACGCCGTGAGTACGGATTCTGTCCATTGAACGATGGTGGACGGCATATCCACGACAACATAATCAAAGTGCGCCCGAGCCATGTCGACGACGCGCTCGATGTCTTCAGAAGAGACAAGATCGAGCGGCAACATGTCTGTGGGCGCTGTCAGCACCTCGAGCTTTTCTTCGAAGGTCAGGAGGGACTGTGCGAAGATCTCGTCATCCATGGATTCGGTGTCTGACAGCATTTCGAACACGGCTTCGCGCCGTGGAAGATCAAGCGATGTGGAGGCTGACCCGAATTGCAGGTCGAGGTCAAGAAGGCATACCTTGGGGGCGTCGGTCTTTGAGATCGAAGCCAGCTCCCACGCCAAGTTGACCGCAAGCGTGGTCGATCCTGTGCCGCCGGCTATACCGTGACACGCAAAAACAGCCCCTTGTTTGTCTTCGCCGGCCCGCAGCTGTGGGCCAGATTGCGCGCCGGTCGCACCGCTGCCCGAGACGCCGGTCGCCCTTGCAGAGCGGACGCGGTCAATGGCCTGTTGCAATTCGCCATCGGGAAGCGGGTAGGGCACAAACTCGTCGGCACCCTGGCGCAAAAGTTGGTGAAGCGATCCTGGCGTGACGTCTTCGGCTATCAGGATCACGCGAATGTCCTTTGCTTTGGCATTCGTGATGATCTCGCCCATCAGGTCGAGCTTTTGCTCATCGGTTTCATCCAAAGCGAGGGCAATAAACTGAAGGGCCTCCGCATCGGGCTGTTCAAAGAAGGCCAGCGCATCTTCAAACCCTAGATCGCCCCATCCTTCGCCAAGGGCTGTTTCCATATCCTCAATCAGCAGATCGAAATTCTGAACATCCCGGCTGACTGTGCAGGCCACCAAAGGGGCGGTTTCGGGTTGTGGCATCGCGCTGCTCATCGCTAAATGATCCTTGCTTTCAAAGGGCTTAGCAGGGTTCTATTGCGATCAGCGTTGATCTTTGGCCCACCTGCGGTCGCCCATGTCCAATCCTTCGATCGGGTACACGTGTACCGTTGGCCATAATCTCGCAGCCAAATCGGGCGAGATTGGGGCATAAAATCTTCAATTGTTGGATATTTCGGAACGATCCAGCGTCTTAACGCGGATTGTTCGGCGCGGTTCTGGCCGCGCCGAACGGGTGTTTTTACTGTTCGGTCCGCAGGTCGGAGCCCGTGATGCCCGTCAGTGTTGATTCCGCCTGAGCGCTTGCGACATAGTCGCGGTAGACAATCTGAGCATACTTGCCATCCAGTACCAGCGAATTTGACTGAACAAATCCGCTGACCTCGGTCACAGTGCGGCGGTTGCGGCGTTCGCGGTTCTGGGTCTGGATCAGAGGCCGCGTTTCGCCGAACGAGGAGAGTGCCTCAAGCCGTTTTCGACTGATACCCTGCCCAACCAGATAGTTGACGACCGTTTTGGCCCGGCGCAGACCGAGGCGCCGGTTGTAGGCGTTTGACCCGACCAGATCGGTGTGTCCGTAGACCCGGAAGCGGACTTCAGGGAATTGGCGGATCCAGTTTGCCTGTTCCCGCAGTATCGCTTGTGCCTGACCGTCAAGCTGTGCGCTGTTGAAAGCGAAGTTCACCATCGGCATCACTTCGCTCGAGAATCGTTCGGTCAAGGTAACAGTGTATCCTTGTTCGCCGTTTTGGATCAGCGTGTTGTTCAGCGTCGCGTTGCCGAATGTGCCGTTGTCCGTGACTGATCCCGCTTCCCTGTAGAATTGAGTGTAGACGGGATCGTTGCTTGTGGTGCAAGCCGCGAGGAGGGCGAGGCTGCTGATCAGCATGGTTGAGCGGATCGGTTTCATGATGTTTCCCTTCATCGCATCAATCCATCACATAGCCATAAGAGCCACTGAAGTCCTGCTTGGCGACTTCGCCTGCGGCTCCTGTTGTGGGCACCCGCGTTCCGGCGGCTGTGCGGCCAAAGAGGAACAGGTCACGTTCGGACGGTGGTTTGACCCGATCCGTCGGCAGTGCAAGGACCTCTCCACGTGTCGGTTGAACCAGATGGGCCGTGATGATGATCACCAATTCGGTTTGTGACCGCTGGTAGCTTGCGCTACGGAACAGCGCGCCGAGCACTGGCACATCGCCGATCCATGGAAGCTGACGGTTATCGTCAATGAAGTCATCCTGCAAAAGCCCAGCAATTGCAAAGCTTTGACCGTCACGCAATTCTACAGTAGTGGACGTTTCCCGACGCTGGAAAGCGTCGATTTCGAAGCCGTCTACCTCGAAGCCGTTGGTCGGATCGATTGCCGATACGGCCGCTTCGAGCTGAAGGTTAATGATGTCCTGATCAACGACATTCGGAATGAAGTTCAATTCAACGCCAAATGGTTTGAATTCCACGGTGATCGTATCGTCATCTTGAGCGACAGGTACTGGGTACTCACCACCAGCGAGAAACTTTGCCTCTTGCCCCGAAAGAGCGATGAGATTTGGTTCAGCCAGTGTGCGCACCACACCTTTGGTTTCGAGCGCTTCAAGGAGAAGACCGACCTGAGTGGAGCCGACATTGAAGCCGAAAAGCAAAGCGCCGGCATTCGTGTTAGTGGGTGGCAGCCGCCCTGCGAGCGCGCCCCCAACACCTGTGATTGGATTCACGACCGCGCCGTTGTTTACGACGGAGCCAGAACCACCGCGCACGCCCAAGTCGCTGCCACCAGCGCGGTTGAGCGCCAAAGAAGAACTGAGTGATTTCGTGACGTTACGCTGCATTTCTGCAAAACGCACTTTCAGCATAACCTGTTGAATGCCACCAACAACCATCAGGTTGCTGACCCGGCCTTCAGCATAGCGTTCCGCGAGATCAAGCGCGCGTTGCAGGCGCGATGAACTCGAAACAACGCCTGACAAAACGATGCCGTCGTTGGCAGTCCGAACCTCGATCCGTTCGCCTGGTAGGATTTGGCGCAGACGTTCCTTGAATTCGCTGATGTCTGCCGCAACACGAACATCAACATTCGTTATCAACTGACCCGTGCCATCCAGCAGCGTCAATGTTGTCAGACCAGGTGCCTTGCCGAGAACGTATATGGTGCGCTCGGACAAAGATGAAATGTCTGCAATGCCTGGATTGGCAATGCTAAGCTCCGCAAAGGGCACATCGCTTTCAACGACGATTGCCCGGTTCATCGGAACTTCAAGTGTAGAGGACGTGCCCTGTTTCAGGACGCGCAACGTTTCGGCATTGGCCGGAGCGCTGAACGCGATCGGGCTTATCGCCAATGTCAGCCCTAGCAGAGCCGTCTTTATATATGTGTCAATTTTCATGTGACCTGCCTTTTTGATCACGCCTCGGATACAGGGTCTTCTCTTGCCCAACTGCGCTGCACTCTGGGTCACTTTGCTTTTTTTTGCAAGAATCAATGGGTTCGCGTGAGTCTCTTATGTGGATATCTGGCAACAGGCTGGCCAAAGAAAAACGGGCCGCGCTCGGCGCGACCCGTTCAAGTTGTTGATAACGTGATCAGTTTGTACAGGGAATCGGCAGCTCAACCACTTCCGCCCCGCGGCGGACCCGTGTTGTGCAGATTTCTTCTGGCGCTTCTTCGGGTATGACTTCTTCCAACTGGATACCCAAGAGACTGCGTTGCGTCACCTCGATGCTTTCTGCAACGGTGTCATCGCCAGCACCGACCAGCGATAGAGACAGACGCCCCGTCGACTGTGCTTGCGCCAATGCTGCAACCTGTTGCGGCCGAACGGCGACGGTAACCGTGCGCGCAATAATGGCACCTTCCAGATCACCGCCAGCGGTCTGGTCTACAGCGACGATCTGCACGGCAGCTTCGATCAAGCGCGTCACGTCGCCCTGGCCTGAAAGACGGCCTTGGTCGATCTGACCAGTCCAATAAACGTCAACCTTGTCGCCTGGCCGCAGAAACCCCGAAACACCACTGGAAACATCAACGCTAATTGCGAATGCGCGCATCCCGCGCTCCAAGCGGGATGTTAGGCCCGCATCTTCACCAGGTTCAGTGACTTTGGATGCCAGAACGGCCTCGTCCTTTTCGGTGTGGCGTAGGATCAGCCGCCGTTCCTCGCCTTCCGTTGCAAAAAGAGGGTTCTCTCCGGTAAATGCCCCCTCGGGAATGGCATTCTCCGGCCAATCAACGAGGCGAACATCCTCTTCTTTCAGTTCCTCACCGTACTTCAACGTTCGGGTGGTCACGAAAACGGGGATAGTAGGCACGATCTTGGCACGCTCGGCCCGTTCGTAGGCAAGCGCATTCTGATACTGCTCAATATAGCCTTTTGCCATGTAGACGGCCCCACCGGCCAATGCGATGCCCACCAACAGCACCAGTCCGAATACCATACGCATTTCGCTACCCCTCGGTCGATCACAGGCACTTCGAGCCTGAGCAATGTCTTCGGTAATCTATAAATAAATTGTGGCGAAATCAGGGACAGAAGGCCGAATTTCGGATTTTAGATCGACAAATGAGAAACATTTGTTGAAAAAGGAAAACCACCGCCGAAAGAGATCCGACGGTGGTTTACCATTACGATCGATGTTTCAGAATGTGAACGCTGTCATGAATGCAGCGACACGATCAGCAAGCCCAACACCGGCATCGCTCATGCCTGAGAATGCGGCAATGACCAAGCCCACAATCGCCGCCGTCAAAACCACCCAGTCCACTGTCACGGCCCCACATTCGCTGGACAGGAAAGATTTCACCTTTTGCAACATACTACTACCTACAGTTCAAAGCTTTGGGCCAAGCAAAAGGCCGCGCCCGGGATCGGACACGGCCCCTTGATCGTCTAGACGATGAGCTTAAACTTATGGCTCGCCGATCTCGCCGACTGTCAGACCTTTCAGGTATGTGTCGGTGTTTTCTGTCAGTTTCGATGCGCCTGTTTCGATCGATGTATAGGCAGCAACCGCCAGGCCAACAACGGCAGCAGTCAGCACGACCCAGTCAACCGTGACGGCACCGTCTTCGTCTTTGCGGAAATTTTTGATGAACTTCATCATGGGATGTCCCTCCAGAGGATTACACAGTTACAATTTACCTTGCCGTCCGTACTGGGCTCTCTCTCGCACACCCTGTCCGACTTGGTATGAACATATATAGCCCTTGGATTGGGGCATCATTTTGGCGCAGATTAAGGTTTTTCGGTTTTTGCGCGAAAATGAGGTTAAGAATTTTTCAAAGCACTGAAATATATGAGTTTTTACCTCTGACACCCTTGGCTAAGACTTAGTAAACGGGTTTCCGGAGCCCAAATGTGGCAGCTTTGCCATTTTGTTTGCCCAACTTTTCTCGCTCTACCTCCGATTATCTGCGATATAACCGGCAACAGAATAAAGAATACGGTCGGGCAGGGCGAAAATGACAGGCAAATCAATCTATCTGCTGACATCGGCGGCGTGGTTATTGCTGATTCCAGTGTCCTTGGGCGCGCAAGACGCTCCCCCGTTCGAGAATTTCTCCGCCAAGCGCGTGACCCCCCCGAAGCCGGGTGTTGGAAAGCGGATCACAGTTCAGATTGATCCTGCTGAGGTTGCCGCCCGCCTTGAACGGGAACGGACGCGCCGAGATGCGCAGGCCCGCGCCCGAGCGGCGGAGCGGGAAGCCGAAGAAACGACTCCTGCGCCAGATGGCGAAGCGCCTTCAACGGCCTCACCCGGCCGCTACAGCTGGTTCTGGGATCAAGTGTCTCCGCAAATCGGCGGGACAGGTACCGCGCGGCTTGAAGCGGCGATGCTTGCCCTGGCGACGGGTGAGACGACTGTTCCGACCCCGCGGATGCAATCAATGCAAAACCTCGCACAGGCTCATGGGGTGGATATCCTGAAATCCACTGTGGGTACGTCTGTGTCCCCGGCGCTTGTTCTGGCGGTGATGATGGTGGAATCTGCGGGCCAGGTCACGGCAGAAAGCCCAGTTGGCGCGCAGGGCCTAATGCAGTTGATGCCAGCGACGGCGGAGCGTTTCGGTGTCACAGACAGGCTGGAGCCAACACAATCGATCAGCGGCGGGGTCAAGTATCTGAGTTGGCTGATGCGCGAATTTGGCGGCGATCCTCTGATGGTGCTGGCGGGCTACAATGCCGGAGAGGGTGCCGTGAAGAAGTACCAAGGCGTTCCGCCCTTCGCGGAGACAAGAGACTACGTGCCGAAGGTCCTGGCCGCCTTTCAGGTTGCCCGTGGACTGTGCCTGACGCCGCCGGAACTGATCAGCGACGGCTGCGTCTTTGCTGCCCTGAACTAGACGTTGAAGGCATCCGCCCATTCGGGATGTTTGCTACGCTGCGCGTTTACAAAGGGGCAAAGCGGCACGATCTTCCATCCCTCGGCGCGGGCATCCTCGACCAGACGGACGACCAAAGCCTGTCCCGCGCCAGATCCGCGCAAGGCGTCCGGGACGCCCGTATGATCTGCGATGCGGGTCTGGGGCGAGAGGATCGAATAGGTTAGTTCAGCCTCTACGCCGTTATGCAAAAGAACGTAGCGACCTTTAGAGCCGCTTTCCTCGCGGGTGATGTCGAACTCAGACAAGTGTCGCCTGCGTGACGGCGCGCAATTCATCCCCGGTGACGCCGTCTGCCGTCTCGACGATCTGCAAGCCGCCTTCGACGACGTCCAGAACGCCCATATTGGTGATAATGCGGTCGACGACGCCCTTGCCCGTTAGGGGCAGGGTGCATTCCTTAAGAATCTTGCTGTCGCCATGTTTGTTGGTGTGATCCATGACCACGACAACGCGACCAACACCCGCAACAAGATCCATTGCCCCGCCCATACCCTTGACGAGCTTGCCGGGGATCATCCAGTTGGCGAGATCACCGTTTTCCGCCACTTCCATCGCCCCGAGGATCGCCATGGCGATCTTTCCGCCGCGGATCATTCCGAAGCTTTGGGCGCTATCGAAATAGGCTGTCTGGGGAAGCTCTGTGATCGTCTGTTTGCCCGCGTTGATCAGATCCGCATCCACCTCATCCTCGGTCGGGAAGGGGCCCATACCGAGCATACCGTTCTCGGATTGAAGCGTGACCTCGATCCCTTCAGGGATGTAATTCGAGACAAGTGTTGGGATTCCGATGCCCAGATTGACGTACCAGCCGTCTTCAAGTTCCTGTGCGGCCCGCGCGGCCATCTGATTGCGATCCCAAGGCATTCCATCAATCCTCAACTGGCAAAAGGTGGCGTTCGGCGAACACGTCCTTTGCGGTGAATACAGCGTTCAGTGCTGCCGGAAAACCGGCATAAACCGCCATTTGCATGATCGTTTCGACGATTTCCTTGGGCGAGGCCCCGACATTCAGCGCGCCATGCACATGAACCTTCAGTTGCGGTTGTGCATGGCCAAGAGTCGTTAGGCCCGCAATGGTAACAAGCTCGCGCTCGCGCAGATCAAGCCCGTCGCGCTGATAAATGTCACCAAAGGGAAATTCGATGATGTAGCGCGCCAGATCGGGTGCGATATCTTTCAGCGCCTCGATCACCCGCTCGCCCTGTTCGCCGTCAATCTCTGCCAGCTTGGCATAGCCTTCGGCATACCTGTCGCGCGGTTCAGTCACGGTCGATACTCCATGGAAGCTTCGTAACGCCTACTCTGTCACGGATGCCCCGGCGGGCACGTCGATTGTGATGAATGATCCTGCGGCGCCACGGCCAAGATGCAGGGTGCCTTCAAGACCTTCGATCAGGCCCGACACGATGCGCCCGCCCACGGTCGCAGGGTCTGGCCAGGCTTGGCTGAGGGGAATGCCGAGCCCGTCATCGGAAACGATCAGGCGCAGGCCGCCCGCACTAAGCTGGGACATTCGTACTTCGACCAGCCCTGTCTCGATCCGTTCAAAAGCGTGCTGAAGGGCATTCGTCATCAGTTCGGACAGGACCAGACCAACCCGTGTGGCTGTTTCAATCGGGACTTCCAGCGGTTCGATCTGTAAGGACACCCGAATGCCAGAACGTCCTTCGATATGCGCTATCGCCGCAGCCAGACGGCTTAGAAAGCTGCCCATCTGTATGCTGTCGCGGTTTGATTGCGCATCGCTCAACTTCATCTCTTCGTACAAAAGTTGCAACGTCTCGATCCGGCGACTGAGTGCTGCAAAATCCTCTGGGACTGAAGTCGCGCCGGATTGCTGGCGGATCATGCCGATGATCATGGAAAGATCCGACTTTACCCGGTTCTGTATCTCCATCAGTTGGGCATTGACCTCTTCGGCCCGCCCGTTGATATCGCTCTGGCTCAGTTCCTTCTGGATCCCCATAAAGTATGTCGTGTTTCCCAGATCATCGGACAGAGGTGTGACGATCAGCCTATTCATAAAGCGTTCGCCATTGGCGCGGTAGTTTACAATGTCGACCGTGCAGCTTTCCTCATTCGCGATTGCCGTGCGCAGCTTGTCTACGTCCGTTTTGTTGGTTTCTTCACCCTGAAGAAAGCGGCAGTTCCGCCCGATTGAAGCAGAGCGGGCATAGCCTGTTACGCGAGTAAAGGCCTGGTTCACATAGACGATCGGATTATTTTCGATATGTGGATTGGTGACGATCATAGCCACCTCGGCGCGCGAAAATCCTTCGAACGCTTTGTCATCCTGCAGAAGCTCTTCAACTGTATCGGGCATGGGCCTTCGCCTTATGCTGCGCGTGTTGTCCGTTGTTCGATGCGTTTCTCGTGTTCACCCTGGATCAACCTATGGACGTAGATCCCAGGCAGGTGAATGTGATCAGGATCAAGGCTGCCGGTCGGCACGACTTCTTCCACCTCGACAACGCAGACCTTGCCGCACATAGCTGCGGGTGGATTGAAATTGCGGGCCGTCTTGCGGAAGATCAGATTGCCGGTTTCGTCCGCTTTCCAGGCCTTGACGATAGAAAGATCGGCAAAGATACCCTTCTCCATGATGTAGGTCTCACCGTCGAAATCGCGGTGATCCTTGCCTTCGGCAATGACCGTGCCGACTCCGGTTTTTGTGAAGAATCCCGGAATGCCACACCCCCCCGCGCGCATGCGTTCTGCGAGCGTTCCTTGCGGGTTGAATTCAAGCTCCAACTCCCCAGACAGGTATTGACGCATGAATTCAGCGTTTTCGCCCACATAAGACGAGATCATCTTTTTGACCTGATGGGTTTGCAGCAGAATGCCGATGCCGAAATCGTCGACGCCCGCATTGTTGGAGGCAAACGTCAGGTTCTTGGTGCCTGCGTCCTTGATCGCGTCCAGGAGCAATTCGGGAATGCCGCACAGGCCAAATCCGCCGGAGGCAATGAACATCCCGTCGAACAAGAGGCCATCAAGCGCCTCTGCGGCCGAGCCGTAGACTTTTTTCATAGATCGTTCCTGCACATCGCGATTTTTCTTGCCTGTCCGCGTCCGGCTGCATTTGACGGTCTGGCAAATTGGCTCCCTTATCTCTGTTTCTTTGCAGAGAATTAGGTCTGGTTCAAGCAAATGCGATCAAAAAGTATACCGAAGCATACCATCTTTGGTCAAATTCGTCGGAGCACCGGTTCGCGAAGTGCGAACCGCTAGGAGGCCTTCTTCTTCCTTGGCGCGGCTTTCTTGCGCCCTCCGCCCTTTTTGGCGGCCCGTTCTGCGATCAGTTGCACTGCCAGGTCCATCGTGACCTCTTCGGGCTCAGTGCCTTCCGGCAGGGTGGCATTGATCTTTTCCCATTTGACGTAAGGCCCGTACTTGCCCTTCATGATATTGACTGGACCGCCATCATCCGGATGTTCGCCCAGCTCGCGCACCGGTTTCGCGGCTTGTCCGCGCCCGCCCCGGCTGGCCACTTTTTCGGCCAGCAACTGCACGGCGCGGTTCATACCTACGGTCCAAACCTCATCGAGGTTTTCGAGGTTGGCATTGGTGCCCCCGCGATGCGAGGTGCTTTCGGCATGCTTCAGGTATGGTCCGTAGCGCCCGATATTGGCCCACACGGTCACGCCATCCTCGGGGTGAGAGCCGAGTTCGCGAGGAAGGGACAGAAGTCTGACAGCGCGTTCCAGATCCAACTCTTCAGGGGCCCAGTCTTTTGGAATGGATTGTCGTGGGGGTTTTTTGTTTTCTTCCGTCACCTCGCCGCGTTGCACGTAGGGACCGAAGCGTCCTTTGAAAACGCGGATCTCGTCGCCATTGTCCTCACCAAGCATTTTTCCTTCGGGCGGTATTGCGCTGGCCTCGGCCTCCGGGTCGGGCGGGCCAAAGGGACGGGTGTAGCGACATTCGGGATAGTTCGAGCAGCCGATGAACGCCCCGCCAGAGCGCGCCGTGCGCATCGAAAGACGTCCTGTCCCACAATTCGGACAAAGTCGCGGATCGCCACCATCTTCCAACGGCGGGAACAGATGCGGCTCCAGCACTTCGTTGATCTTCTCCAGCACTTCGGTGATCCGCAGATCTGCCGTTTCAGCGATTGCGGCGGAGAAATCGCGCCAGAACTGACCAAGGACGTCCTTGTAGTTGCGGTCGCCTGCACTGACGTCGTCGAGTTGTTCTTCGAGGCCCGCAGTGAAATCATACCCCACGTAGCGACGAAAATAGTTTTCTAGAAACGCCGTTACCAATCGCCCCTTGTCCTCGGGGAAAAGACGGTTCTTATCCTTGCGGACATATTCGCGATCCTGGATCGTCGTGACGATGCTGGCATAGGTCGAGGGGCGCCCGATGCCAAGTTCCTCCATGCGTTTGACCAGCGTCGCCTCTGTGTAGCGGGGCGGCGGCTGGGTGAAGCTTTGCGTTGCCAGCACAGATTCGTTGGCCGACAGCACGGCTGCGCCGTTCTTCAGCATCTGCCCGGTATCGCCCGCATCGACCACATCGTCTGACTTGTTGCCCGCCTTTTCGTAGTCGGCGCGCAAAGAAGATGACGCGAACGCCGCCGTCTCGCCCACGCTCAGTTGCGGCAGGCGTTTGTCATCGTCATCCTCGGCCACGTCGTCGCGACCTTCCTCATAGATGCGGAGAAACCCGTCGAACAAGACGACCTGACCCGTCGCGCGAAGGCCCACTTGACTGTCCGCGCTGCCGATCTCGACCGTGGTGCGTTCCAGCCTCGCGGCCTCCATCTGGCAGGCGAGCGTTCGTTTCCAGATCAGGTCGTAGAGCTTGCGCTGATCCTCTTCGGTGACTTTGATTTGACCCGCATCGCGCGCCATATCGGTAGGCCGGATGCATTCATGGGCCTCCTGCGCGTTTTTGGCCTTGTTCTTGTAAGTCCGCGGCTTGTCGGGGACGTATTCGGCCCCATAGCGGTCCTTGATCGCATCCCGCGCCATGCTGACCGCCTCGGGTGCCATGTCGATGCCGTCGGTTCGCATGTAAGTGATCAGCCCAGCCTCATAGAGCCGTTGTGCCGTGCTCATGGTTTGGCGCGCACCCATCCCAAATTTGCGGCTGGCCTCTTGTTGCAAGGTCGAAGTCATGAAGGGCGGGGAGGGGTTACGCGTGCCAGGTTTGGCCTCGACCGAGGTGACGCTCAGATCGCGGCTTGTGATGGCCTGCACGGCCAGTTCGGCTTGGGTCTCATCCGTTATATCAAAGCGGTCGAGCTTCTTGCCCGCGAGGGTGGTAAGCCGCGCCTCATATTCCTGACCACGTGACGACGTGAAGATCGCGCGGACCTGCCAGTATTCGCGCGGGCGAAATGCCTCAATCTCCATTTCGCGTTCGACGATCAGTCGCAGGCACACCGACTGCACGCGACCCGCCGATTTTGCACCTGGCAGTTTGCGCCACAACACCGGCGAGAGGTTGAAACCCACGAGATAGTCCAACGCCCGACGCGCCAGATACGCCTCGACGAGAGGCATGTCGACTTGGCGCGGATTCTCCATCGCCTCGGTTACAGCCGCCTTTGTGATCGCATTGAAGACCACGCGGGATACAGGGGTGTCTTTCTTGATGGACTTGCGTTTGGTCAGCGCCTCTTGCAGGTGCCAGGAAATCGCCTCGCCCTCGCGGTCAGGGTCGGTGGCGAGGATCAGTTCTCCGTCATCCTTCAGCGCATCCGCGATCGCCTTCACGTGCTTCTTGCTGTCGCTGGCGACCTCCCAGAGCATCTCGAATTCGTTGTCTGTGTCGACAGACCCGTCCTTCGGTGGCAGGTCACGAACGTGCCCGTAACTCGCCAACACAATGTAGTTGTCGCCCAGATACCTGTTGATCGTTTTGGCTTTGGCAGGGGATTCAACGACAACAACTGGCATCCGTGCAGCAGACCTCTGATTATAATTTAGCGCTCTATGGCCGCGCAAAATGTGGGGGGCAAGCTGGAATTGTCAACCGGACGGAGAATTCTCGCCCAGCCGCTGGACCGCGCCTAGCGGTTTGGCAGGGCGCCGCCCCGTACTTGTTCACTGATAGACAGAATGCCACCGACAAGCGCCTTGTTGAGATCATTGTAGAGTTCGTCCAGCCGCTGCAAGAGCCCGAAAGCGTGGGTGTTGATCCGTGCGCAGATCGGCGCTTTCGCCAGAGTGATCAGACAAAGCGCAAGGACAAAAGCGACAGCATAAAACAGCCCTTGCCACCCTGGTCCCTCGTAGACCGGCAGGAGGTTGATCGCGATGTTTCCGAACCCGTAGAAAAAGAGCGTGTCGCGGCCCAAAGACGAGAACGAGACGCGCGAAGCGGGTCTTTTTCGCCAGCCCCAGATAAGCGCTAAGAAGGCGAGTGAGACCGAACAAGCGACGATTCCGTAAGCGAAATAGGCGGGCTCGTTGGCCCAGCGAGCACCCTTGATCGTGTAGCGGATGAAGTCGACAGGATCCTGGGTGATAACGCCGCTTAGGATAATCGCCAGTGCAATCGTCAGGACTGCCAAAGGGTAGATCCAATGGCGTCGGCCCGTGAATGCCTCGCCGATCATTGTGCCAAATGCCACAAGCGTCATGCCGACAAGGATCGCGGGGCCGAACCCGTTGCCGTGTCCGGAAATGAAGCTGATAAAATGGTTTGAGGGGAGATCAGATGCGACTAAAGCGTATTTAAGAGCCCAACCATACAGGGCGACCACCACATAGAACAAAGACCCGAACCTTTCGGCAAATGAGAGGGTGACGAGGATGATCGCGAAGAGCATCGCGTAGATTTTCAGGATGACTCCGAAACGCCCTCCATCCAGATAGAGCACGGCAAGCACCGTTTCACCCGGTGTAAGCTTTTCAGTGAGAAAGGCTGCCAGCGTGATGGCGCAAAAGAGAAGGTAGCAGGTTATCAGGCGGCCCAGCAGGCGGCGTTTCATATCGATCTGCGCCACGCCTTCGCGCAACTTGCGCAGATAAACGACCTCAATCATGATGCCAAAGAGGATCATGAAGGTCGGGGTGGCCGTTCGGGTAAACAGGAGTGCCGGTTCTTGGATCCGCCAGAATTCCGGAATGCCGCCTGTGAACTGGCTGAGAGCATGTGCGAGCATGGCCAGCACTACAGCCATGCCGCGCGCTGAGTCGACGAATCCGAGGCGCGTCATGTCCCGCTCCAAACGCTCTTAAAAATTCAACTCGAGGTAAGCGTAGAGAGCACAGTTGCGCACGACAATGCTGGCTCCCGCAATGCGCGAGCCCTTGCCAAAGGGGTCGATTGCCTAAGTATTACGCGCGTTCGCCTAACAAGCGAGACAAACAAGACCTCCGGCCGGGCGATTGATGCGGCCGTCAAGCTCAAGCTCGACCAATGCCGGCGTTACCGCTGAGGCGGGCGCATTCAGATCGCGGATCAGCTGATCCTCGGCCAGGGGCGAGGGACCCAGACGTGTCAGGATTTCATTGTGCAGAGCGATGGTGTCTTCGGGTGCCGATTGGGTCGGTTTGTCTAACGGCAATTCGTCTTGCTGGTGATCCGGTGCGATGGGGCGCAGGACTTCAAGCACGTCTTCGGCGGACCGGACGAGAGTTGCGCCGTCGCGGATCAGCAGATTGCATCCTGAGGCGCGGGCATCGAAGGGATGTCCTGGCACGGCAAGAACTTCGCGCCCCAGATCAAGCGCGTCGCGTGCGGTGATCAAGCTGCCTGATTTGGTGGCGGCCTCGACGACGACAGTGGCCTGAGACAAGCCCGAAATGATCCGGTTGCGCGCTGGAAAGTGCCGGGCTTGGGGTTGCAGACCCATCGGTTGTTCGGAGATGCGCAGACCTTTCTGCGCGATCTGTTTGGCCAGATCGGTGTTTTCGGCGGGATACATGACATCGACGCCGCCGCCTTGGACGGCGATTGTGCCCGTCTCAAGTGCAGCAAGATGTGCAGCGGCGTCGATGCCGCGGGCCAGGCCCGAAACGATAATGTGGCCTGCGTCCCCCAATTCCTTGGCCAGGGCCCGTGCCATGCGTGTCCCCAGGGAAGACGCGTTGCGCGCGCCAACCAAAGCGATCATTGGACGTGAGAAGTAAGATGAGTCTCCGATGCACCAGAGAAACGGGGGCGCGTCGCTCAGGTCTCTCAGCGCGCTAGGATAGTTCGGGCTGTGCTGGTCGATCAAGCGCGCACCAGAGGCACGACCAGCTTTCATCTCTGCGACGACAACACCTTCGGGGCAGATTTCGTAGCCCTGCACGCCGGCGGCGCGCGCTACCTCTGGCAGCGCGGCCAGCGCATTTTGCGCATTGCCGTGTTCAATCAGCAGACGTTTGTACGTAGAGATGCCGACCCGGCGGGATCGCAACAGACGAAGTCGGTGAAACTGGTCATCTTCCGAGGTGGGTGGGAGTGGGGGGTGAGTGGAAGAAGGATTTGCATCCCTGTCAGTCATCCCGTCGCTCCGTCCGTTGCTGATGCCATTTAGAATCAGCGCGGTTAACACCGGGTGAATCAAAACCTCGCCATTTTAGGGTATGCTGGGGATTTTCTATGAGGCAGAACCACCCAAGGTCAGCCCACCGATCCTCAATGTGGGTTGTCCGACGCCGACCGGTACCCACTGGCCTGCCTTGCCACAATTGCCCATGCCCGGATCAAGTGCCATGTCATTGCCGATGGCGCGGATCTGTTTGAGTGCGGTGGCTCCATCGCCAATCAAGGTTGCGCCTTTAATCGGCGCGCCGATCTTGCCGTTCTGAACGCGGTAGGCTTCTGTGCAGGAGAAGACGAATTTGCCGTTTGTGATGTCTACCTGACCACCACCAAAGCCGACCGCGTATATCCCGTCTTTCAGATCAGCCACGATGTCTTCCCGGGTCGCGTCGCCACCCAGCATGTAGGTGTTGGTCATTCGCGGCATAGGCGCGTGGGCAAAGCTTTGACGACGGCCGTTGCCTGTCGCTTTGACCCCCATCAGGCGCGCATTCTGGCGGTCCTGCATGTAACCCACAAGAATGCCATCATCGATTAGGACATTCTTGCCCGAAGGCGTTCCTTCATCATCGACCGTAATTGATCCACGACGATCGGGTATTGTGCCGTCATCCAGCACAGTGACCCCGGGGGCCGCTATACGTTGGCCCATGAGGCCTGCAAAGGCCGATGCGCCCTTGCGGTTGAAGTCGCCCTCAAGGCCGTGACCTATCGCCTCGTGCAGCAGGATACCGGGCCAGCCAGGACCCAGTACGACATCCATGACACCGGCGGGGGCGGGCACCGCATCCAAGTTGACGACGGCGATCCGCAATGCTTCGCGCGCCTTCACCTGCCAGTCGGCAGGGTCCAGAAGGCCGTCGAGGCCAACCCGTCCTCCACCGCTGGCTGATCCCGCTTCACGCCGACCATTGGCATCCTCGACTATGATCGACACATGGATGCGGGTCATGGGCCGCGCGTCCTGCACAGAATGACCATCGGCGCGCAGGATCTCTACTTCCTGCAAACTCGCGCCAAGGCTGGCCGACACTTGCACGACACGGGCATCCAGATCACGCGCAAAGGCGTCGATGGCCTTGAGTGTCTCAAGTTTGATGGGGAAGGCCGCGCCCGTGATCGGATCTTCATCGGAATAGAGCTTGCGATTTGTCGCCACTGGGCCATTGGCAGCGCTTCCGCCACCGTCCCCAACGGCCAGGCGTGCTGTTTCCGCCGCGCGTTTCAGTGCCGCCTCGCTGAGCTCCGTAGAATGTCCGTAGCCTGCCACCTCGCCCCGCACAGCGCGCAGGCCGAACCCTTCGGACGCGTCATAGCTGGCCGTCTTGAGCCGTTTATCATCAAAAACAAGCGACTCAGAGCGGCGGCGTTCGAAAAACAGCTCTCCGTCATCCGCACCTGCAACGGCCTCTCTCAGGATCGCCAGCGCGCTGTCGCGGTCAAGTTTGTCTTCGAATGGTGAAAATGGGATCTGAGTCATGTCGTGCCTTCCAGGACGGGCTTGGGCAAAGCGTCCGTTTGACGCGCCTCAAACTTCTTTATCTCACGGCTGATATATGATTGTAAGCTTCAGCAAGACAACGGGGAGTTGGACGCACGGCGTGCGGGTCATTCCCATCTGAGACATGTGATCACAAGATCAGGACAGAACATGAAAAAACTTTTCTCGATCTCGGGTGTACTTACGGCTGCGATGACCGCACCTGTTTGGGCGCAGGACAACCTGGAAATCATTGGTACACCGACGCCGAATGGAACGGGTTTTCAGCCTGCAGCAACCGAGATTGCACGACGTTTGCAGTGGCTTGATGGCCTAATCCTGGTTATCATTACGCTGATCGTTCTGTTCGTTCTGGGTTTGATGGGTTACGCGATTTTCAAGTTTAATCGAAAAGCCAATCCCGAGCCCGCAAGTTTCACTCACAATACACCTGTTGAGGTGGCTTGGACGGTTGTTCCCATCGTGATCCTCGTCTTTATCGGTGCATTCTCGCTGCCCGTTCTCTTCCATCAGCAGGAGATTCCAGAGGCCGATGTCACCATCAAAGTGACGGGTTATCAGTGGTTTTGGGGCTACGAATACGTTGATGAGGGCTTTCAGTTCGATGCCTACATGATCGGCGCGCCGGCCACTGGCGGGAACAATGCCCTGACACCGGACGTTGAACAGCAACTGGTTGATGCCGGTTACAGCCGGGAAGAGTTTTTGCTTGCGACGGACAACGCGGTTGTAGTGCCTGTCAACAAGACGGTCGTCATGCAGGTGACCGCAGCTGATGTGATCCATTCCTGGACCATTCCCGCTTTTGGGGTGAAGCAAGATGCCGTTCCGGGCCGCCTGGCCGAACTTTGGTTCAAGGCCGAGAAAGAAGGTGTGTATTTTGGCCAATGCTCAGAGCTTTGCGGCATTGCGCATGCTTATATGCCCATCACGGTCAAAGTGGTCAGCGAAGAGGCCTATGCCGAATGGCTGGCGGGCGCCAAGGAAGAATTTGCGGGCGTCCCGCAGACTTTCACCGTTGCTTCAAACGATTGATAAAGGCAGGCCTGCGGGCCCACCCGGGATGCACTGATGAGCGATGCAAGCTACAGCGAACGACCGATTGAAGGCGAGGCCAGCCTGGGCGACTACTTTGCGCTTTTGAAGCCGCGAGTGATGTCACTGGTTGTTTTTACGGCTCTTGTTGGCCTTCTTGCAGCGCCGATCTCGGTGCATCCGATTGTCGCCTTTGCTTCGATCCTGTTCGTCGCGATCGGTGCCGGGGCATCCGGCGCGCTGAACATGTGGTGGGACGCCGATATCGATCAGGTCATGAGTCGTACGGCAAAACGGCCCATACCTGCAGGTAAAGTTACACCTGATGAGGCGATGACCCTTGGTGTGGCACTGTCGGGCTTTTCGGTCATCATGCTTGCCCTGTCCGCCAATGTGTTGGCTGCCGGTTTGTTGGCCTTCACGATATTCTTCTATGCCGTAGTCTATTCGATGTGGCTAAAGCGTTCGACGCCACAGAACATCGTTATTGGCGGTGCGGCCGGTGCCTTTCCACCGGTCATTGGCTGGGTTATCGCGACTGGCTCAATGTCGGTTGAGGCATGGTTGATGTTCGCATTGATTTTCGTGTGGACTCCCCCGCATTTCTGGGCGTTGGCATTGTTCATGAAGTCGGACTACGACGATGCGGGCGTGCCGATGCTGACTGTAACGCATGGCCGCAAGACCACGCGGAACCACATTCTGGCGTATACTGTCATTTTGGCCTTCCTCGCAATCGGCGCTGGCTTCACTTCAATCGGCGGGCCCGTCTATTTGGCCGCGGCGGTAACCCTGAATATCCTGTTCTTAAGGGGTGCCTGGAAGATCTGGCGGCGCGATGAGACAGCGGCCTTGGCGGACGACTACGCGGTCGAGAAGTCGTTCTTCAGATTGTCGCTGCTCTACCTCTTTCTGCATTTCGGCGCGATCCTGGCCGAAGCAGCGCTTCGGCCCTTCGGCTTGGGGGGCTGGGGATGAGCCTGCGCGCGGAACATGAACTGCACCAGCGCCGTAGAGGGCGCAACGTAGGCGTGGGCCTGATGCTGGCATCCTTTGTGGTTCTGATCCTCGCACTGACCGTGGTAAAAGTGACCCGAGACAACTTTCAACTGCCAGAAATCGAGGAGGCACAGTGATGCAACTGTCCGGCCCGACAAAGACGGTTTTTCAAACAGTGGGACTGGTTTTTGTTATGGGTGGTCTCGCCTGGGCCTCTGTTCCCTTCTATGACTGGTTCTGCCGGGTCACAGGATTTGGCGGCACGACCAGTGTCAGCGAGGTTGGTCCCGAAGATGTGTTGGATCAGACCATTCGCGTGCGCTTTGACGCTTCACTTGATCGGGACATGCCCTGGCAGTTCACACCTATGGAACGCCAGATGGAATTGAAGATCGGTGAGACGGGACTGGCCTTTTACGAGGCCTACAACCCGACTGACAAACCAGTGGCCGGATCGGCCAGCTACAATGTTGCGCCTTACGAGGCCGGTGGCTTTTTCTCGAAGATCGATTGCTTCTGCTTCGAACAGCAAGTCCTGCAGCCCGGTGAGCGCGTGCAGATGCCTGTGACATTCTATGTCGAGCCGGAAATCGTGACAGACCGGGATGCAAAATACGTCCATACGATAACGCTCAGTTACACGTTTTATGAGATCGACCTGCCCGAAGAATACGCTGCTGCCGAGAAAGCCCAGCAAGATGAAGAGTCCAACCTGAATTAAGGGACCACGCCTATGGCCCACGCCAAAGATCACGATTATCACATTCTTTCGCCCTCCATCTGGCCGCTTGTGGCTTCGGTCGGTGCTTTTGTCATGCTGTTCGGTGCGGTGCTTTGGATGCATGGCGTTACACCTTGGATGTTCTGGATCGGCTTTGTCGCAATCCTATATGTCATGTTCGCCTGGTGGGCCGAGGTCGTAAAGGAAAGCAGTATCGGTGATCACACGCCGGTCGTTCGGATCGGTCTGCGATACGGCTTCATTCTCTTCATTATGTCGGAAGTGATGTTTTTCGCCGCCTGGTTCTGGTCGTTCTTCAAGCACGCCATTTATCCGATGGATGAGTATTTCGGCAGCGAATACATATCACCCGATATCTACCCGGTCGATGCGCTTGGTCTGCCGCTGATCAATACGCTGGTCCTTCTGCTTTCCGGTTGTGCCGTCACATGGGCGCACCACGCTCTGGTCCATGAAAACAATCGCAAGGATCTGATAAACGGGCTGGCGATCGCGATTGCTTTGGGTGTCTTCTTTACTGGTCTTCAGGCATACGAATATGCGCATCTGCTGCACGAAGGTTGGGAATTCGGCGGAGACAAGTTCTATTCGAACTTCTTCATGGCCACGGGCTTTCATGGTTTGCACGTGATCATCGGGACAATCTTCCTTGCAGTTTGTCTATTCCGCGCGATGAAGGGGCATTTTACGCCTGAGAAGCATGTCGGCTTCGAGGCGGCGGCTTGGTATTGGCACTTCGTTGATGTCGTCTGGCTGTTCCTGTTCTTCGCCGTATATCTCTGGGGCATCTGATCCGGTTGAACCTGAGCGACAAAGGCGTAAAACCTCAAACGGCATGGGCGACACCCGCTCATGCCGTTTTGTATTGAGGCAATGATGCGGCGCTTGGCATTTCTTTTGATCTGCGGTTTGGGCGGGGCGGCGATCCTGATTTCGCTTGGTGTCTGGCAGGTGCAGCGCCTGGCCTGGAAGGAAGGGATCCTCGCGCAGATCGAAACGCGCATTGCAGCCGATCCCGTGGCCTTGCCCGCCGACCTTGATACAGAGGTCGATGAATACCTGCCTGTTATGGCGGCGGGCACGATCTCTCCGGAAAGTCTGCGCGTGCTTGTCTCGCAAAAGCAGATCGGGGCAGGCTACCGCCTGATCCATGCCGTACAGCTTGTCGAAGGGCCGCGGATCCTCGTGGATCGCGGGTTTATCCGGACGAGCGCAACGCCTGCAGTGCCGCCAAACGGGCCGCTCAGATTGACCGGTAACCTGCATTGGCCTGATGAGGTGGATGGTTACACGCCAACTCCCGATCTTGATGAAAACATCTGGTTCGCGCGTGATGTTTCGGCCATGGCGGAAACGCTTGAAACCGCGCCGATCCTGCTGGTCCTGCGTGAAGAGTCGTTTGTTGGCGAAAACGTGACGCCTTTGCCCGTCGACACCGGCAATATTCCGAACGATCACCTGCAGTATGCAATTACCTGGTTTTCCCTCGCCGTGGTTTGGCTTGGAATGACTGTCTACTTCATCCGGCGCAGCCCGCGCCGGTCTGGCCCGGAAAGAGCGGCATGAACTACATCTCAACCCGCGGCAGCGCACCTGTCCTGACCTTTGAAGACACGATGCTGTCCGGCCTTGCGCGGGACGGTGGTCTGTATGTGCCGCAGGCGATCCCGGCGCTTAGCCCCGATCAGATCGCCGCGATGGAAGGGCAGAGCTACGAGCAGATCGCTTTCATCGTCATGCGTCCCTTTATCGACGACACGATCAACGACGCCGATTTTCGCGCCATCATCGACCGGGCATATTCTGTCTTTGGTCATGCCGCCCGCGCGCCGATGGTGCAGCTAGAGCAAGGGCATTTTCTGCTGGAACTGTTCCATGGCCCAACGCTCGCCTTTAAAGATTTCGCCATGCAGATCATCGGCCAGTTGTTCCAGCACGTGCTGGCCAAGAAGGGGGAGCGTGTGACGATCGTCGGTGCGACCTCCGGGGATACAGGTTCGGCTGCCGTCGAAGCGTTTCGCGGCCTCGACAATGTCGATGTCTTCATACTCTACCCGCATGGACGAATCTCCGAGGTGCAGCGGCGCCAGATGACCACGCCGCAGGAGTCGAATGTGCATGCGCTGGCTCTGGAGGGCGACTTTGACGATTGCCAGGCGCGGCTTAAGGACATGTTCAATGATTTCGATTTCCGCGATGGGGTGCGCCTTGCCGGTGTGAACTCGATTAACTGGGCCCGGGTGCTGGCGCAGGTTGTGTACTATTTCTCGTCCGCCGTGGCGCTTGGCGCGCCGGGTCGGCGTGTCAGCTTCACCGTGCCCACGGGCAATTTCGGGGACATCTTTGCAGGTTACATCGCCAAGCGCATGGGGCTGCCCATCGATAAGCTTGTCGTTGCGACCAACCAGAACGACATCCTGCATCGCTGCCTGAGTGGGCAGGGTTATCACAAGGGTGAAACGATTCCCTCGATCAGCCCTTCGATGGATATCCAGATCAGCTCCAACTTCGAGCGTGCGCTTTTTGACGCCTATGACCGTGACGGAAACGCCGTTGCGCAATTGATGGATGAACTCAAAGCGGGTGGGTTCGAGGTCAGCCAGGGTGCGATGGAGGTGCTGATGGATCACTACGCCTCGGGCCGGGCTTCCGAAGACCAGACCAGCGCCCAGATTAAGGCCAGCCTTGCAGAAACCGGCGAGCTTCTTTGCCCGCATTCCGCGATCGGTGTCCATGTGGCCGACAGACACCGCCAGCCCGGCACACCCATGATCACGCTCGCCACCGCGCATCCGGCCAAGTTTCCCGACGCGGTCGAGGCCGCAACGGGTGTTCGGCCACCCCTTCCCCCGCGCATGGCAGACCTGTATGAGAGATCGGAGCGCCTGACCCGGGTTCCCAACGATCTGGAGGCGCTGAAAAAACATATTATGGATCACCTGCAAACGTGACGACCCAAGAACATCGCCTGTCCAATGGCTTCCGCATCGTAACAGAACATATGCCGGGGCTGGCCTCAGCCGCCATCGGTATCTGGGTAACCGCTGGCGCGCGTCATGAGACCGCACAGCAGAACGGCATCGCCCATTTCCTCGAACACATGGCATTCAAGGGTACCAAAAGACGCACGGCCTTGCAGATCGCCGAAGCTATTGAGGATGTTGGCGGCTACATCAATGCATATACCAGTCGCGAGGTCACCGCCTACTATGCCCGCATTCTGAAAAATGACGTTCCGCTCGCGCTGGATGTGCTGGCCGACATCGTGCTGAATCCGATCTTCGATGAAAACGAGATCGAGATAGAGCGCGGCGTGATTCTGCAGGAAATCGGTCAGGCGCTCGACACGCCGGACGACGTGATCTTTGATTGGTTGCAGGAGCAGGCCTATCCCGAACAGCCGTTAGGCCGCACCATCCTGGGCCCGTCCGAACGTGTGTCTGCCTTTGCTCGCCCCGATCTGTCTTCCTTCGTGGATCAACATTATCGCCCCGATCAGATGATCCTGTCGGCCGCCGGGGCCGTGGATCACGATGCGATTGTCAAACTGGCGGAGACGTTTTTTGGGGAACTCAACGCGGGGCAGGGCGGACTGGTTGATCCTGCAAGGTTTCGCGGTGGTGAAATCCGCCAGATCCGGGGCCTTGAACAGGCACATCTTGCCTTGGGTTTTGAATCGCCCGGCTACCGGGACGATTCGATTTACACCGCTCAGATCTATGCGAGTGCGCTTGGTGGTGGCATGTCTTCGCGACTCTTTCAGGAGATTCGAGAGAACCGTGGCCTCTGCTACACGATTTTCGCGCAGGCAGGGGCCTATGCCGATACGGGCATGATCACCATCTACGCGGGCACCTCCGAAAGTCAGGTGGCGGACCTTGCACATATCACGATCGATGAGATGAAGCGGGCAGCCAGTGATATCTCACCAGCGGAGGTGGCGCGTGCGCGCGTCCAGATGAAGGCGGGTTTGCTGATGGGGCTCGAGAGCCCATCGAACCGCGCTGAACGGCTTGCACGTCTGATCCAGATCTGGGACCGCGTGCCTCCGTTGGATGAAACCGTTGCCATGATTGATGCCGTCACCACCGGTGACGTGCGTGAGTTTGCCGAACAGATGGTCGGTTCTGCACCGGCAGCGTTGGCGCTCTACGGGCCTGTCAAAACTGCCCCGGGTCTGTCCCAACTGCAGGAGAGGCGCGCCGCCTGATGCTGCTCGCCAAGCGGAAGTTGCGGATCGAGACCGAGCGCATGACGTTGCGCCCTCCGACCCATTCCGACTTTCGTGCATGGACGACCTTGCGCGCGGGCAGCGCCGAGCACCTCACCCCTTGGGAGCCCTCGTGGGCGCAGGATCACCTAACCCGCAAGGCTTTTACCAACCGGGTCTACTGGGCGCAGCGCTCCGTGGCCAGCGGCACAGCCATGCCCTTGTTTCTCATCCGCCGGGATGATGACACGCTTTTGGGCGCGCTGACGCTCGACAATATCCGTCGGGGTCCTGCTCAGGCAGGAACGCTTGGGTACTGGACAGGTGCTGCCTTCGCCCGCAAAGGTTACATGCGAGAGGCGATTACAGCCGTTGTACACCATGCCTTTGTCCGGCTTGATCTGTCGCGGATCGAAGCGGCTTGCCTGCCCGAGAACACCGCGTCACGCGGTCTTCTGGAAAAATGTGGCTTCAAGTACGAAGGCGTCGCACAAAGCTACCTGCAGATCGATGGGCGTTGGCGGACCCATGTGCTATACGCGGCGCTGCGTGGCGATCGGCGAGGCAAGACCGATGCAGGTTAAGCTTTGTCTTTGTTCGCCCTTTCGACACCTTCATCTATGGCCGCGCGCAGTTTGCGCTCCAGCGTGCGCTGCTTGGCTTCCGAATAGTATTTCAGCCCGAACATGTCCTTTACGTAGAAGGTATCGACGACCTGTTCGCCATAGGTGGCGATGACCGCATTGGCGATGTAGACATTTGCCGAAGCGAGAGACCGCGACAGATCGTGCAAGAGACCCGGCCGGTCACGGGTATCGACCTCGATAATCGTGTAGATGTCCGATCCTTCATTGTCGAAGGTGATATGAGTGGGCACGCGGAAGGCTTTTTCGCGCTTCTTGACCTTGTCGCGATCACGGATGGCTTCGCGCGTGACAACCTCACCGGCCAGCGTTCGTTCGATCATCTTGCGCAGACGGGGCAGGCGGCTGGCATCGTAGGGATTGCCGTCAGCATCCTGGATCCAGAAGGCGTCCGTTACGAAACCGTCGCGCGTCGTGTAGCTGCGCGCATCGACGACATTGGCGCCGACGAGCGCCAGCGCCCCAGTAAGGCGCGCAAAGATGCCGGGATGATCGGGCATGACGAAGCAGGCGCGGGTTGCGTCCCGATCCTCATCAGGGTGCAGATCCATGCAGATCTCATCGCCCTCCATGTCCCTCAGCAGCCTTGCAAAAACCGCATGCGCTGTCACATGCAGTCCCTGCCAATAAGGATCGTAATGCCGAGCGGTTTCGGTCTGCAGATCCTTGCGGGGCCAGTCTGACAATGCCTCGCGCAGGGCTTTTTTTGCTTCCGCTCCACGGTTTTCGCGATTGAGCGCCTCAAGACCTTCCTCAAGCCCGCGTTTTGTCTGTCGGTAGAGTGCCCGGATCAGCACGGCCTTCCAATTGTTCCAGGTGTCGGGGCCGACGCCGCGGATGTCACAAACCGTCAGCACGCACAACATATCCAACCGCTCGACTGTCTTAACGGCCTTCGCGAAATCCCGTACAGTGCTGGGTTCTGCAATGTCGCGCTTTTGTGCGAGATCCGACATCAGCAGGTGGTAGCGCACCAGCCATTCGACCGTATCGACCTCGTCCTGTTTCAGACCCAGCCGGGGCGCGACACGGCGCGCGATCTGAGCTCCGATGATCGAGTGATCTTCGGGCCGACCTTTGCCGATATCATGAAGCAAAAGCGCAGCGTACAACACGCGCCGATTAACGCCGTGCTCCAGAATGCCAGAGACGACGGGCAGGTCTTCGATCAGCTCGCCCTTTTCGATCATGGCCAGCTGTGCGATGCACTGGATCGTGTGTTCGTCCACCGTATAGCTGTGATACATGTTGAACTGCATCATCGCGACGATGGGTTCAAACTCCGGAATCAGCGTGGCCAGCACACCCAATTCGTTCATGCGCCGAAGCGCGCGTTCAGGGTTGCCATGCTTCAGGAGCAGATCCATGAAGATGCGTTGCGCTTCCGGTGTGTTGCGCAGATCATCGTCGATCAGATGCAGGTTTGACTTGATCAGCCGCATCGCATCCGGGTGAATTAACATGCCTGTCCGCAGAGCTTCCTCAAAAATGCGCAAAAGGTTGAGCTTGTCTGAAAGCCATTCGGTTTCATCATTGATCCCGATCCGGTTGTGAATCACGGTGTAATCCGCGCGCACCCTTGGCTTGCGTTTGAACAGACGTTCAAGAAGTGGCTCGTCCTTGGCGTGGATCGCCTCCATCTTGGTCAGCACGATGCGCGTCAGATCCCCAACCTCGGTGGCGTGCAGAAAGTAGTCCTGCATGAAGATCTCGACCGCCCGTCGCCCAGCCTTGTCGGAGTAGCGCATAACGTCGGCGAGCTGCACCTGGATGTCAAAGGTCAATTGTTCGGTGGGGCGGCCCGTCAGCAGATGCAGATGGCAGCGAACGGCCCAAAGGAAGTCCTCTGCCGCGACGAAGGCCCCGAATTCCTCCTCGGTGAAGACGCCCACGCCGACCAACTCGGCTGCGTCGCGTACCTTGTGAATGTACTTCCCGATCCAGAACAGGGACTGGAGATCGCGCAGGCCCCCTTTGCCTTCCTTCACGTTGGGTTCGACCACGTATCGCTGGCCCTGGCGCATGTGACGCTTATCACGTTCTTCCAGCTTGGCGGTGATGAAATCCCGTCCTGAATCCTTGAAAAGATCGGACCATAAACGTTTATCCAACTCCTGCGCCAGTGTGGCGTCGCCAGCCAGAAACCGATGTTCCAGCATGGCCGTGCGGATGGTAAAATCCTCGCCGCCAAGACGCAGGCAATCTTTCACCGTGCGGGAGGCATGCCCGACTTTGAGTTTCAGATCCCACAGCAGGTAGAGCATAGATTCGATCACGCTCTCGACCCATGCGGTGATCTTGTAGGGTGTCAGGAACAGCAGATCGACATCCGAAAACGGCGCCATTTCACCTCGGCCATAGCCGCCGACCGCGATCAGGGCGAGGCGTTCGCCTTTTGTTGGGGCGTGATTGGGATGAAGTAACTCTCGCGAGATGCGCAAGGTCGATTTGATCACGCAATCGGTCAGGTAGGCATATGCGCCGGTTGTGGGACGCGACAAAAACGGCTCTGCCATGAAGGCAGAAGCGATAGTGGTACGTCCCGTTTTGATTGCGCCTTGAAGATGCGCAAAAAGCGCTGCGCGTCCCTCCGCTCTTGGCAAGCCTTGTGCAACGGCAAATGCTTCATCGAAAGCGACCTGGTCAAAAATGGCAGACGCCGAGCAGATCAGCCCGGCGTCTTCTTGCAGATCCTGTGGTTCAGCCAGGCTCAACCCTAGAACCCCGCGCCACCAAAGCTGCGTGGTGCCGGGCTTAGGATTTGGACTTGTCCGCCCTGCACTGTGGCCACGGCCAGACCGCGTTCGTTTGTCCCATCCGAACGCAGGCGGAAGACACCCGATGCGCCTTGGAAACCTGCCCCTTGGGTCAGCGATCCTCGGGTCAGAGCGCGGCTGCCGCCGCTGCTGACCAGCGCGCCAATGGCTGCAATCCCGTCAAAGGCAAGTCCTGCGATGGGGTGCGGTGCGCGCCCGTACGCGGCTGAATACCGGCTGGAGAACGCGGCAGAGCGGTTGGGATCAGGTACGGCAAACCATCCGCCTTGAACGCCCGGCAGATCCAGCGTTTGGGCAGGCACGTCCCATCGGGTCAGCCCGATATATTGCGGCATGCCCGTTGCGACGCCGGCTTCCGGCAATAGCTGTGTCAGGAGCGGTAGGGCGCCTGCCGAAGGCGCCGTAAGGAAGAGCGCGTCCGCTCCGCTGGAATCGACGGCCGACTTGATGCGCGGGATGGCTGCCACAACGCCCTGTTGTGACACTGGGTAATCCACGGTGCCTGCAATCGAAGCGCCCGAGCGCGAGGCTGCCGACCGGATCGCCGCAAGTCCGAGCTGACCAGCGGTATCCTGCGCATGTACGACCACCATTCGGGATTTGCCCTGAGAGCCCGCATAGCTCACCAAACGGTTCGCTGTATTTTGGAATGTCGGACCCAGGACGAAGACATTCCCGCCTGCGATCGTCGTTGTGTTAGAAAAGCTCAGGACATTGACATTTCGCCCGCTGACGGCAAGGCCCGCAGCATTTGCCGCTGCCGAATAGACCGGGCCTAGGATGATGCGTGCCCCGTCATTCACCGCTTCTTGCGCCCGAGCGGATGCGGTCTGCGCATTGCCCGCGGTCGCATAGACGCGCAGGTCAATCTCAACCCCGTTAAGATCGCGCATTGCCAAACGCGCAGCATTTTCAAGGCTCTGCGCCAACAGCTCATCGCTCGAAGATCCGGATCCGCGTGGGATCAACAGTGCGACAGGCACCGGTTGAGACGGGTTGATTGAGGGTCCACCACCGCCCCCGGGCAGATCGATCGTGTCACAGGCGGCCAGCGCGAAAACCGTTGTGATCGGCAAAGCCAGGCGCCGGAGCGTCTTGCGAAGGGGCTGGAAACGCGCGAACATTAATTGGGCACTCCTGATCTTGTGAGCCGGCCGGTAAGCGGCCTGCAGAATTGTGCGCGATAATAGACGTCACGAAAGGCGGGTCCAGCGTTGAATTTCCGGAAGACCGTTCTGCCACCAGGTCTGATTTTCGTCGGCGTTCCCATCGGGGCGGCACGGGATATCACCTTGCGCGCATTGGATGTTTTGGCTTCTGCCAATGTGCTCGTGGCAGAGGACACGCGGAGCTTGCGCAAGCTGATGGAGATACACGCAATCCCCTTGGAAAGACGCAGGATCCTTTCACTGCACGACCACAGCAGCCCTGGCATCGTGGCGCAACTGGTCGACAAGGTGCGGGAAGGTGCAAGCGTGACCTATGCATCTGAAGCGGGGATGCCACTGATTGCCGATCCGGGCTTTGAACTCGCTCGCGCCATGCGCGACGCGGATCTGCCGGTCACTGCCGCCCCGGGGCCCTCCGCGGTTCTCACGGCTTTGGCAATTGGCGGTCTCCCCACGGATGCCTTTCATTTCGTCGGTTTTCTGCCACAGACAAAAGGTGCGCGGCAAAAGGCACTTGGCGCGCTCAGTGGCATTCAGGCGACGCTGATCTTCTACGAATCCCCCAAACGGCTGGGTGCGATGTTGGCGGATGCCGCAGATGCGCTTGGCGCGGATCGACAGGCGGCTGTGTGCCGAGAGCTAACCAAGAAATTCGAAGAAACCCGACGGGGATCATTGTCTGATCTGGCAGCAGCCTATGAAAAACCACCCAAAGGCGAGATTGTGGTGCTGATCGATCGGGCGCGTTCGCAAATCGTTCAGCAATCGGACGTAGAAGAAGCCTTGAGTCAGGCGCTTCAAACGATGCGCACGCGCGACGCGGCACAGCACGTGGCCGAGAGGTTTGGCCTGGCACGGCGTGATGTCTATCAAACGGCTTTGCGGCTCAGCAAGGATGGTACGGACTGAAATGGCATGAACGCGGACCCCGATACACAGGCCAGATCGGATCGTGGCCGTTTGTCATACGAGGCGGGCCAATCCGCCGAAGACGCGATTGGGCGAGTTTATGCTGCCAAGGGTGCGACCCTCGAAAAGCAGCGTTGGCGCGGATCGGCAGGTGAGATCGATCTGATCTTCCGCCTCGGCGATCAGGTTTTGTTTGTTGAAGTCAAACAGGCAAAGACCTGTGCCGCTGCTTTCACCCGCGTTTCGCCCAAACAGCAAGCCCGCCTTTTCGCTGCGGCTGAGGAGTATATCGGCACACTTCCGTCTGGCCTATTGACCGAGATACGCTTTGACGTTGCGGCAGTCGATGCAAAGGGCATGTTCGAAATTCTCGAAAACGCCTTCGCCTGACAGGCCTTGCGCCCGCGCCGCCACTGCCGCATCTAGAGGCGACACATTACGGGGGCAGTGATGAAGATAGCGTTTCAAATGGATCCGATCGGCGCGGTCGATATCAATGCCGATAGCTCCTTCCGGCTCGCCGAAGAAGCGCAGACGCGCGGACATGATCTTTTTTTCTATACGCCGGACCATCTTGCTTATCAGGAAGGGCGCATCACGGCCCGCGGACAGGATCTGAGCGTGCGGCGCGTGCAGGGCGATCACGCCATGCTCGGTGATATGCGCGAGGTTGATCTGGCCGATTTCGATGTGATCTGGCTGCGTCAGGATCCGCCCTTTGATATGCATTACATAACATCGACCCATCTGCTTGACCGGCTCAAAGGACAGGCGTTTGTGGTCAATGATCCTTTCTGGGTGCGCAACTCACCAGAAAAGCTGCTCGTCCTCGACTTTCCAGACCTAACGCCGCCCACGACGATTGCGCGGGATCTTGAGACGATCAAGGCGTTTAAGGCCCGGCACGGCGACGTCATCCTGAAACCTCTCTATGGAAATGGAGGAGCGGGGGTTTTCCGGCTTGATACAAACGACCGCAATCTCACTTCATTGCATGAACTCTTCACAGGCTTCTCGCGCGAACCCTTGATCGTTCAAAAGTTTCTGCCGGACGTGTCCAATGGCGACAAGCGCGTGATCCTGGTCGATGGTGATCCGATCGGCGCAATCAACCGCGTGCCAGCGCCGGGCGAGACGCGCTCGAACATGCATGTGGGCGGTCGTCCCGAGAAGATTGGCCTAACAAGCCGGGATCAGGAGATTTGTGAGAAGATCGGCCAGCGCCTCAAGGAGATGGGACAAGTCTTTGTCGGCATTGATGTGATCGGCGATTACCTGACCGAAATCAATGTGACCTCCCCGACGGGCATTCAAGAGCTCGAGCGTTTTGACGGCATCAATGTGGCGGGCCGCATATGGGACGTGATTGAAGCCAAGCTGGCATGAGCTGGCAGGCCCGGCTCCTCAACCGCTTTCTGCGGCTGACAGAGCGACCGGCGCTTGAGCGCGCCGACGACCACATTCGCTTGCGAAGATCTTTTGAACGCAAATCACGGTTCTACTTTCATGCGCCCTTTGGCACCCGGTCCGAAACCACATTGCTGGGCGATCACCAGACCTTGCGCGTTCACCACAAGGGGGCACGGACAGACCGTGTGATCCTTTACTTTCATGGTGGGGGATACGTCTTTGGGGCCCCAAGAACACATGCGGCGATGCTGGCGCGTCTGGCAAGGGCGTCGGGTGCCATCGCGCTTTTGCCACGCTATCCGTTGGCGCCTGAGGCCACTTTCCCCTCCGCTCCAGATGCGGCTTACGAGATCTGGATGGCCCTTTTAGACAGCGGCGTCGATCCCGACACTGTTGCGATTGGTGGCGATTCAGCCGGTGGGGGCCTGGCGCTCGCGCTTCTTGGTCAGCTTTGCGCAGAAAACGCACCGCGCCCAGCTTGTGTCTTCGGATTCTCGCCCTTGACCGATCTCACATGCTCTGGCCAAAGCGTTGTCACAAATGCCGACAAAGAGGTGATCCTACCACCCGCACGCGTGCGTGAAATGATGACGGCGGTGCTGGACGGTGCGGATGGCGATGATCCGCGCGCAAGTCCCCTTTTTGCTGGCTTTGCTGGTGCGCCACCGATCTGGCTCTGTGTAGGGGATACGGAGATACTCCTGGATGACACGCTCCGTATGGCGGAGCGGTTGCGTGCGCAGGGTGCGCCGGTTGACATGATTGTGGAAGAGGATCTACCCCATGTCTGGCCCATCTTTCACAACATTTTGCCGGAAGCGAACAGGACGCTTGATGATCTTGCCAAGTGGCTTAACCAGTGTTGGCTCCGGCCAGTCGAAAGCTGACCGCTTCGGCGATGTGTGGTTTGCGGACATCTTCGGATCCGTCCAGATCTGAAATGGTTCGCGCGACACGCAAAACCCGGTGATATCCCCGCGCCGAGAGACCAAACCGTTCCGCCACCCGTGTCAGAAAGGCCCGGCCTTGTTCATCCGGTGTCGCGAAATCTGTCAGAAGATCGCCTGCCATGTCTGCATTCGACCGGAGATCTTGGATATTGGCGAAGCGCGCCTCCTGTCGTTTCCGAGCCGCTGCAACACGCGCCGCAACAGTGGTCGAGAGCTCGCCAGCGGCGGGCAGGTCCAGATCTGCATAAGCGACAGGCGGAACGTCAACGCGCAGATCAAACCGGTCCATCAGTGGACCAGAGATACGGCCCAGATAATCCTCTCCGCAAACTGGCACGCGGGCGCAGGCCCGCTCAGGATCGCTGAGATAGCCGCATTTGCAGGGATTTGCGGCGGCCACAAGCATGAATTTGCAGGGATACTTCACATGTGCATTGGCGCGGGCCACCATGACCTCGCCCGTTTCAATGGGCTGGCGCAGGGTTTCGAGAACAGTACGTTGAAACTCTGGAAATTCGTCCATGAACAGAACACCATTATGCGCGAGCGAAACTTCCCCAGGTTTTGCGCCCCGTCCACCGCCGATTATGGCGGCCATGGACGCGGTGTGGTGGGGTTCGCGAAACGGGCGACTGCGCGAGATACCCCCTTCGTCCAGAAGCCCGGAGAGCGAATGGATCATCGAGGTTTCAAGCGCCTCAGCCGCCGAAAGGGGCGGCAGAATGCTGGACAGACGCGCGGCGAGCATCGATTTGCCCGACCCTGGCGTTCCGACCATCATGAAGTGATGTCTTCCCGCCGCAGCGATCTCCAGCGCCCGCTTGGCGCGCTCCTGGCCTTTGACATCGCGCAGATCGCGCAGGCCGCTTTCCATAGAGACTTCGCCGGGCTTTGAGGGCTCAATCGGACGCTGTCCGGTGTAGTGCCGGACCACATCGGCAAGGCTGGCTGCCCCGATCACCTGTGCTCCACCGACCCAAGCGGCCTCCGCCCCAGAAGCCGAGGGGCAAAGCAGGCTACGATCCTGTTCCGCTGCCGCCATGGCCGCGGGCAAGGCGCCGACGACGGGCACGATGGATCCATCCAGTGAAAGCTCTCCCAGAGCAACGACAGCTTCCGCAGCGTCCTTTGGCACGATTTCAAGCGCGGCCAGCAGGGCTAGGGCGATCGGCAGATCGAAGTGAGAACCCTCTTTGGGCAAATCTGCGGGAGACAGATTGATCGTCACACGTTTCGACGGCAATGCGATGCTCATTGATGCGAATGCAGTGCGCACGCGGTCTCGCGCCTCTGACACGGCCTTGTCAGGCAGGCCCACAACAGAAAAGGCAGGCATTCCGGGACTGACTGCGCATTGCACTTCAACCTCGCGGGCCTCGACCCCCTGAAACGCTACCGTATACGCCCGTGCAACCACCCGCCGCTCTCCTCATCGCGATATGGTTAACCGCTAAGGCTCGTGGGTTGATGAAGAGTTAATCCGCGCCCACTTCAGGCCAGGGGCGCGTTGGCACATCAATACTGTAGGGAAAGGGGTCGTAAGTGACCTTCACCCCCTCCTCTCGCCAGCGCAGAAACGCCGGATCGTCCCGCGCTTGGCGGCAATAGTGTCTGGCATTGTCCGAGACGGGAAGATTGTACCCTGTGATCCGTGCCACAACTGGCGCATAGAAAATATCTGCAAGGCTATAGCGACCAAACAGCCAATCACCTTCTGTCTTAAAGGCCGCTGCATGTGCCCATAGTGTTTCGATCCGCGAAAGGTCGTTACGCACTGAATCGCTGGGGGCAAATCCCTCGAACACATAGGCAAGCTGCATGGGGCAATCGTCGCGCAGGGGCTGGAAACTGGTCGCCATTTCTGCACAGAGCCAGCGTGCCGTCGCACGTGCGGCGGGATCATCCGGCCAAAGCCCTGCGTCGGGGTGACGCTCTGCCAAAGTTTCGGCTATGGCCATCGTTTCACCTACCACGGTTCCATCGGGCAGCTGCAGTGCTGGTACCAGTCGAGCGGGTGCGAGAGGGGCAAGATCGTCGGCCATCGTGCCGGAGTAGAGCCCGACCATGTGTAGATCATAAGGAATGCCGAACTTTTCCAGCATCAGCCAGCCGCGCAAAGACCAACTGGAAAAGAGCTGATCGCCGATAAAAAGAGAATATGTCATGCAGTTAGGCTAAGGCCACCATAATTCATTCGCCAAGCGAATATATGTGCGCACCAGCATCACAAAACGTGATTTATCCGCAAGGCCTCGCCCTTTTCCAGATCCAGCGTGGTGACGGACAGATTGTCGATCTTGTGGGACAGGACTTCGGTTGCCGTCAGACCCAGCACCGATTGTACCTGTGTCAAGATCACGCCGATATGGGCAACGGCGATGATTGACCTGTCAGGATTGGCCATGCGGATGCGCCGCACCGCCGTTTCTACCCGTGCCGCAGCCATGTTCCAGCTTTCACCTCCTGGTGGGGCGATGTCGCCAGGCCTCTCCCAGTAGCTGCGGCTTAGGTCGGGATATCGCTCTGCAATGTCCGAGAAGTGCACGCCATCCCATGCGCCGAAGTGGAATTCTCGCAAATGTGGGTCATGCCGCAGGCGATCACGTTTTCCCATGATCGCATCTGCTGTCGTGATACTGCGCAACAGATCGGACGATACGACAAGTGCGTCGTCTGGAAGATCATCGGAAAGACGCCTTATTGCGGAGAAATCGGACAGATCCGCAGGGACATCGCGCCACCCGACAAAGTTTTTCTGATGCGTCGGACCGTGGCGGACCCAGTGCCACAGGCTCATGGTAAATCTCCTTTGAGGACATTGGACAGGCCCGCCACGACCTGAACGACCAAATCGGCCTGTGCGGCCAAGGCAATGTTGAGCCGCCCCTGTGCTTCGCGAAAATGGCGGGCGAGTGCGTTGTCGGGAACGATGCCCTGGCCCACCTCATTCGTGACGACGACGATGGGGGCTGCGCATGTCTTTAACGCCGCCAGCAGGCGGACCTGCTCTGCCGCAATATCCGTTCCCTCCATCATCTGATTGCTCAGCCACATCGTCGCGCAATCCAGCAAAACAGCCTGATCGGCCGCGCGATCAGCAAGGACCGGCGAAAGGTCAAATGCTGCTTCCAGGTTGATCCAGCGATCACTTCTGCGAAGTTTGTGCACATCGACGCGTTTTTTTATTTCGTCGTCACCGATCAGGGCTGTGGCCAGATAAACAGGGTTTAACCTGCTGTGAAGTATAATATTTTCTGCGAAGACCGACTTCCCGGAGGCGGCGCCTCCTAGCACGACAGACAGCGAAGGCAACACTTTTTTAACCATCATAGTGAACCAAGCAGTGACATGGGACGTAACAGACATGAGTGCGCAAGAAATGCAATGCTGTACGGGGAGACTACGAATGGCTTTGGACACCGCTCGGGACATGTCACTGTCGCGGACTGCCATGAAGGCTGAGCTTTTGGATGCCGAAACAGAGCTCGCACTTGCGTATGCCTGGCGCGATGAACGTGATGAGGCGGCACTGCACCGGCTGATCACTGCTTACATGCGCCTCGCCATTTCGATGGCATCTAAGTTTAAACGGTACGGCGCTCCAATGAACGACCTGATCCAAGAAGCGGGTCTGGGCCTTATGAAAGCTGCAGACAAGTTTGATCCCGACCGCGGAGTTCGATTTTCTACCTACGCTGTTTGGTGGATCAAAGCGTCTATTCAGGATTATGTGATGCGCAACTGGTCCATGGTGCGTACGGGATCGACAAGTAGCCAGAAATCGCTGTTCTTCAATATGCGCCGCGTTCAGGCCCGGCTTGAACGTGAAAGCGCTGCAAACGGTGAGACGCTCGACAAGCATCAGCTTCGGCAGATGATATCCACCGAGATTGGCGTCCCCTTGCACGATGTCGAAATGATGGAAGGGCGCCTTTCAGGCTCCGACTACTCGCTAAATGCGACCCAATCGGTCGATGATGAAGGCCGCGAATGGATCGACGCGCTTGAAGATGAAAGTGAACAAGCCGCAGAAACCGTGGAGCATTCGCACGACACAGAGCAATTGCGTGAATGGTTGCTCTCTGCCCTGAATGCGCTGAACGAACGTGAAAGGTTCATCGTTCGTGAACGCAAACTGCGTGATGATCCGCGCACTCTCGAAAGTCTCGGACAAGAGTTGAGCCTCTCAAAAGAGCGCGTGCGTCAGCTTGAAGCCGCCGCCTTCACAAAAATGCGCAAAAACCTTGAGACACAGAGCAAGGAAGTTCTACACTTTCTCGCATGAAGCGAAACGACCCTCAGTTACAAACTGGCGCGGCCTTTGGTGTCGCGCTTTTTCTTTTTGCGGCAACCTTTGCGTCTGCCTCGACCGACCCCTGTGACCCGGAACAATGGCAGACGGAAAGCCAGGTCATCCTGTTGGGTGAGGTGCATGACAATCCGCTGCACCATGACATTCAGGCCTGCGCGATCGCGGCGATTGCACCATCGGCCCTCGTGTTTGAGATGGTCGCCCAGTCGCGGGTGGAGGCGCTGACAGAAGCTGATCGCGAAGATGCTGACCAGCTTGAGGCATCCCTGCTATGGGAGGCTTCAGGCTGGCCGGACTTCAGGATGTATTATCCGATCTTCACCGCCGCGCCACAGGCGGAGATCTTCGGGGCGGCCATTCCCCGTGAAACGTTGCGCGCAGTTTTTGAGACCGGAGCGGCCCCGCAATTTGAGGGAGATGCCGCGATGTTCGGTCTGGATGCGGCGCTGCCCGAAGAGGAACAGGAAATCCGCGAACAGATGCAGTTTGAGGCCCATTGCGAGGCGATGCCAGCGGATATGATGGGCGGGATGGTCGCGGCACAGCGTCTCAGGGACGCGGAGCTTGCCCGTATGACGCTCAACGCGCTGGATCAGACGGGCGGACCGGTCGTTGTCATCCTCGGAAACGGTCATGCGCGTTACGATTGGGGGGTGCCCGTCTATTTGCGCGCCGTCCGCCCCGATCTGCGTCTACTCAGCGTCGGGCAGGTCGAAACAACCGATGCGGCGCCCGATGCGGCAGGCCACGCCTTTGATCGCGTACTTTTCTCCGATCCGATCGACCGGCCCGATCCTTGCGATGCTTTTCGTCAGGCTGAGTAACGGGGCTGGTGATTGCCGCAGAGCGGGCCTATGGTCAGACGCGGCTGGGTCGAATTGCGGATATCATGTTGACGGGCAAACACATTCTCCTGATTATTTCGGGCGGGATCGCGGCCTACAAGTCGCTTGACCTGATCCGTCGTTTGCGTGAACAAGGGGCGACTATCACGCCTGTAATGACCCGCGCGGCCGAGCAGTTTGTGACGCCTCTCTCTGTCGCTGCGCTATCGGGGTCAAAGCTCTATCGGGATCTTTTCGATCTGACGGATGAAGCTGAGATGGGGCATATCCAACTATCTCGCAGCGCAGATCTGATCCTTGTCGCACCGGCCACGGGGGACCTTATGGCGCGGATGGCGCAAGGGCGTGCGGACGATCTGGCCTCGACGCTACTGTTGGCCACAGACACGCCTGTCGTGATCGCGCCTGCAATGAATGTGCGGATGTGGGATCATCCTGCCACGCAACGCAACATCAAAACACTGACGGACGACGGTATCGCCATGCTCGGCCCGAATGAGGGCGACATGGCCTGTGGCGAATACGGGCCGGGCCGGATGGTCGAGCCGATGGAGATTGTTCAAGCTGTCAAGCGGCACTTCGACAGCGGTCCCCTGGTGGGCAGACGGATCATCATCACCTCTGGTCCCACGCATGAACCGATTGACCCGGTGCGCTACATCGCCAATCGCTCCTCGGGCGCGCAGGGCAGCGCCTTGGCCGAGGCGCTTTCTGCGAAGGGTGCAGAAGTTGTTTTTGTGACCGGTCCGGCCGAGCATGCGCATCCGGCGGGTGCGCAGGTGGTCATGGTGGAAACTGCCCAGCAGATGCTTGAGGCGGTGCAGAGCGCCTTACCCGCCGATGCGGCGATTTTTGCCGCAGCTGTCGCCGATTGGCGCATCGACGACGCCAGCGACCGGAAGCTGAAGAAAACTCGTGATGGTTTGCCTGCTCTGACATTCACCGAAAACCCCGACATCCTGGCCACGATTGCGAAATCGAAGAACCGTCCTCTGTTGGTCGTGGGCTTTGCCGCCGAAACCGACAATGTCTTGGCGCATGCAAAAGCCAAGCGTGAACGAAAGGCGTGTGACTGGATCGTGGCCAATGATGTCTCTCCGGAAACTGGGATCATGGGGGGATCAGAAAACGCGGTGACGCTTATCTCGGAAGAAGGTTCGGAAACCTGGCCCCGCATGACCAAGCGTGAGGTCGCAAAACGCATCGCTGACCGCGTGGCGCAGGCCTTGGCGGAGTAAGTGATGCAGATCAGGCTCATCTGGGACGATGGTGCGGACAAGGATGTGCCACTGCCCGCTTATGAAACCGCCGGGGCTGCTGGCGCGGATGTGCGTGCAAACTTTCCCGAAAGGACGCCCCTGATCCTGCATCCTGGTGAACGGGCGCTGATTCCCACGGGGATGCGCCTTGCGATCCCCGAAGGGTACGAGGTACAGGTGCGCCCGCGCTCTGGGCTTGCACTCAAACATGGGATCGCTCTGATAAACGCACCGGGCACGATCGACAGTGATTATCGCGGCCCGCTTGGGGTCATTTTGCTCAATACTGGGGACGCGCCCTTCACGGTAGAGCATGGGATGCGTATCGCCCAACTTGTCGTGGCTCCGGTGGTTCAGGTCGGGTTTGAAATCGCCGAGGCGCTGGACGATACCGAGCGCGGCACGGGCGGTTTCGGCTCGACAGGGCAGGGCTGATGATCGCCGTTTTCGGCCTCGCGGCGCTCATCTGGTTTGGTGGGCAGCTTATGGATCTGCCAAAAACCGCGCGCTTTTTAATGATTGGCCTGCTCTACGTGGCCGTTATGTCCCTGCATGTCGTGTTCCCTGAAGGCCATCCCTTACGGCAGGTTACCGGAGGATCAGCGATGCTTTGGCTGATTATCGGCGCGCTGGTTGGCCTTGTGCTGGCCTATCGTCAAGGCCTCATGCAATTGCGCCAGCGCGCAGCAGGCAATCCGCCACCGTTGCCGAAATCCACCCGGTCTGAGTTGTTCTCGGAAACGGAACTCAACCGCTACGCCCGCCACATCGTCCTGCGCGAGATCGGCGGCCCCGGTCAGAAAGCAATGAAAGACGCGAAGGTGCTTGTGATAGGTGCTGGCGGTTTGGGAGCGCCAGTCCTGCAATACTTGGCCGCTGCCGGGGTTGGCACAATCGGCGTGATTGACGACGACAAGGTCGAAAACGCCAATCTTCAGCGGCAGGTCATCCATCGCGACAGCGATATCGGCATGCCCAAGGTCTTCTCCGCCCAGGCTGCCTGTCTGGCACAAAACCCTTTTGTCGAGATTCGCCCTTATCATCGGCGGCTGACCGAAGATATCGCACCGGACCTTTTCGACGATTATGATATCATCGTGGATGGGACGGACAATTTCGACACGCGCTACCTTGTCAATCGAACAGCTGTGCAGCAGGGCAAGCCGCTGGTCTCTGGCGCGCTGACACAATGGGAAGGCCAGCTTAGCGTTTTTCATCCTGCTCGAAATGGGCCTTGTTATCGCTGCATTTTCCCGGAAGCGCCTGCACCCGAACTCGCTCCCAACTGTGCCGAGGCTGGTGTGATCGGCCCACTGCCCGGCGTCGTCGGTTCCATGATGGCGGTTGAAGTCATTAAGCTGATTACCAATGCAGGCCAGACCCTGAGGGGTGAGATGGTCATCTATGACGCGCTTTACGGCGAAAACCGGCGCATCGCGCTGGAACGCCGATCTGATTGCCCGGATTGCGGGGCCGGACGGTTGGCTGCTCCCGTTAAGCGCCCTAAATTCTCGTAAAAGGAGATAAGCCATGACAAATCCCCTGCTGCAGCACTGGGAAACCCCGTTCGAATTGCCCCCTTTTGATCAGATCTCCGACGATGACTTCAGCCCCGCCATGGAAGAGGCACTGGCCCGCCATCGGGCTGAAATAGGCACCATCGCGGATGGTATTGATGAACCCACTTTTGCAAACACGATCGAGGCACTGGAGGCAGCAGGCGAGACCTTGTCGCAAGTGCTTGGCGTGTTCTTCAATGTGGCTGGTGCTGACAGCAATCCCGCACGCGAGGCATTGCAGCGGGAGTTTTCACCGAAGCTTGCAGCGCATTATGCCGAGATCTCCGGGAACAAAACGCTCTTTGCCCGCGTGGCAGCGTTGTGGGATCAGAAAGACAGTCTTGATTTGACGGATGAACAGGCCCGCGTACTGATGCTGACCCATCGCGGCTTTGTGCGAGCGGGCGCGGCACTCGAAGGAGCCGATGAGACGCGGATGAAGGAGATCAAGAACCGCCTTGCCGTTCTGGGCACTGAATTCACACAAAACCTGCTTGCCGATGAACGCGATTGGTTCATGGATCTTGGGGAAGGCGATCTTGCGGGCCTGCCGCAATTCGTCGTCGAAGCCGCCCGCGCCGCCGGTGAAGAGAAAGGAGCAGGTGGTCCTGTCATTACCCTGTCGCGGTCACTGATCGTGCCGTTTCTGCAATTCTCGACCCGACGCGATCTGCGCGAAATCGCGTTTCGCGCCTGGACCGCACGCGGCGCAAATGGGGGCGAGACGGACAATCGCGAGATTGCTGCCGAAATCCTCAAGCTCCGGGAAGAGCGGGCAAACTTGCTGGGCTATGACACCTTCGCCGACTACAAGCTTGAAACCGAAATGGCCAAGACGCCTACGGCTGTGCGCGATCTGCTCATGCAAGTCTGGGCGCCCGCCAAATCGCAGGCCGAAGCGGATGCTTGGGTGTTGGAACAGTTGATGCGGGAAGACGGTGTCAATGGCCCTTTGGAGCCATGGGATTGGCGGTTCTACGCAGAAAAAAGACGCAAACAGCTACATGACCTCGATGAGGCGGAACTGAAACCGTATCTGCAGCTCGACAAGATGATCGAGGCGGCGTTTTCCTGCTCCGAGCGGCTGTTTGGCTTGTCATTTGCGCCGTTGGATGTCCCGCTTTACCACCCTGATTGCCGGGCATGGGAGGTTAAGCGAAACGGTGAACATGTGGCTGTTTTCATTGGCGACTATTTTGCGCGGGGTTCAAAAAGGTCGGGTGCGTGGTGTTCGGCCATCCGAGCGCAGGCCAAGCATCCGAAAGTGCAGGCCCCTATTGTCGTCAACGTCTGCAACTTCGCCAAGGGTGATCCAGCGTTGCTCAGCTATGATGATGCGCGCACGCTTTTTCACGAGTTCGGTCACGCGCTCCATCAGATGCTGTCAGACGTGACCTATGAGAGTGTGTCGGGCACGTCCGTGGCCCGCGATTTTGTCGAATTGCCCAGTCAGCTTTATGAGCACTGGCTGGATGTGCCGGAAGTGCTGCAAACCTATGCGGTTCATGCCGAGACGGGCGCACCGATGCCGGGCCAGTTGTTGGACAAAGTGTTGGCAGCCGCGACCTTCGATATGGGATTCCAGACGATAGAGTATGTGGCTTCTGCCCTTGTCGATCTGGCCTTTCACGAGGGGCCAGCTGCAGCAGACCCGATGGCGAGGCAGGCTGAAGTTCTGGAGGAGATTGGCATGCCCTCTGCGATTACGATGCGTCACGCCACCCCGCATTTTGCGCACGTCTTCGCAGGTGACGGCTATTCTTCGGGTTACTACAGCTATATGTGGTCCGAAGTCATGGATGCCGACGCGTTTGAAGCGTTTGAGGAAGCGGGCGGCGCCTTTGACAAGGACAAGGCCCGTGCATTGGAGGAACATATTCTGTCCACTGGTGGCAGCCGTGATGCTGCCGAGCTTTACATGTCGTTCCGTGGCCGCATGCCAGGTGTCGAGGCATTGCTAAAGGGCAGGGGACTGGCCGCGTGATCGCAGAGCCAGGATCCGTATAACGTCCTGGCTAAAGTCTCCTTCTTTTTGGGCTCAGTATCCTCGATCGCGATCCACAAGATTGACGAACGGCAGACCTGACTCACCGCGCGAGATATTTTCCGCGATCGTTTTGGAGGCATAGTCCGAACGAGTATCGGACGCGATATGGGGCGTAACGGTCACCATGGGATGCCGCCAGTACGGATGATCCGCGGGCAGAGGTTCCAGGCGGAATGTATCCAGAGTCGCGTGTCCGATTTGTCCTGCATCCAATGCGGACAGCAGGGCGCCATCGTCAATCAACGGGCCGCGCCCCGGGTTCAGGATCACTGCACCACGCGGTAAAAATGCCAAAGTGTCCGCATTGAGGATGTTTTCGGTTGCAGGCGTATCGGGCAGCAACAGCACCAGGATCTCAGATCCCGTCAGCACGTCCCGCAGCCCCCGTGCCCCATGTGCGGCGGCTACGCCCTCGATCTCCTTCGCACTCCGACTCCAGCCCGTCACGTTGAACCCGATCCGGCTCAGCATTTGTGCGCTTGCCGTACCCAGTTCGCCCAATCCTAGGATTCCGATCTTTCGATCCCATGACAGAGGTGGAGGCGCGTGCACCCAATCGCCCGGTTGTGCGTGGATATGCCTGTCCATGCCCAGATGATGGCGCAACACATGCCCAGTCACCCATTCCACCATGCCTTGGGTAAGCGCCGGATCGACCATCCGCGCAAGGGGTACCTTCAGCGTCGGATTGTCCACGACAGCCTCAACCCCGGCCCATAGGTTCAAAACCGCCTTGGTATTGGTATAGGGCGTGAAATCCTGAAGTTTTGAGTTTGGCGCATAAACGATGTAGTCGACATCTTCTGGCGCAATCTCTGTGGCTACATGCGCCGCAACGCCAACGGCTGCGATCGCTTCTCGGAGCGGTGCCTCATATTCGGCCCAGCGTTGCCGTCCGGCTGCGAAAAGTACGTTGACCACCATTACCTGGGCCTGTGCACATGCGCGCTTTGAACAAGGCCAAATGCCAGCATCAGGACCAGCATCGCCGACCCTCCATAGCTTACCAGCGGCAAAGGCACGCCCACCACAGGTGCCAGCCCCATGACCATCGACATGTTGACGGCGAAATAGAGAAAGAAGTTTAGCGCGATGCCCAAGATCAGCAGCGAGGAAAACCGATCCCGGTTGGCAATCGCTGACGTCACACAGAAAAGGATGATCAGCGTATAAAGCAGAAGCAGCGACACCCCACCGATGAAGCCAAATTCTTCAGCCAGCGTCGTGAATATGAAGTCGGTTTGCTTTTCCGGCAGGAAGTTCAAACGCGATTGCGTCCCTTGCATGAAGCCCCGGCCGGTCCAGCCGCCGGACCCCAGGGCAATAGTAGATTGGGTGATGTGATAGCCCGCTCCCAACGGATCAGAGCTTGGATCAAGGAACGTGTCGATCCGCCTATACTGATAGTCCTGCAGAAGCTGCCAGGCCGTGCCGCGGCTCTGGAACACCGCCAAGACCAGTCCCGTGCCGCTCGCGATAACGGCGGTGAAGTAGCCCCAATGCACGCCCGCCAGGAACATCAGCCCACCGCCCACGGCCAACAGCAGGATCGAAGTGCCCAGATCCGGCTGGCGTAAAACCATGTAGACCGGCACGAGGATCATGATAACAGGCAGGATCACCCAGAGAGGACGCGAGGCCTTTTTCGGGGAAATCCAATCATAATAGGCGGCCAGCGCCATGATCAGCGTGACCTTCATCAACTCAGATGGTTGCAGACGGAATGATCCCAGCTCGATCCAGCGTTGCGCACCCTTGCGCACTTCGCCCGCGAACTCCACCCCCAGAAGCAGCAGGATCGACACGATGTAGGCCACCCCTGCCACGCTGCGCCAGAACCAGATCGGCACGAAGGCCACAACGAACATGGATACCAGGCCCAGCGAAAAGATCATCATTTGCCGGTTGGCCCAACGGTCCATCGTCCCGCCTGCCACAGAATAAAGCATAAGGAAGCCAATACAGGCCACCGCTGCCAGCAAAAGTGCGAGCGGCCAGTTCAGGTACAGCACCTTGCGCGGCCCGGTTGGCACATGTTTGACGGTATACTCAAGGTAACTCATACTTGATCGTTGCCTCCGATGTCGGCAACGGGCCGCACTGCGCGAAGCTCTTCTTGTTGCAGGGCAATGCGGTCGCGATCCTTGGTCGGATAGGCCTCAAGCGGTGGCTCTCCACCATAAAGTGCCTGCAAGGTGATGTCCCGCGCAATCGGAGCCGCAGCTTTTGACCCGCCTCCGCCATGTTCCACCACCACGGCCACGGCATATTTAGGATTGTCAAAGGGCGCAAAATTCACGAACAGCGCATGATCGCGCCGTTCCCAGGGCAGATCCTCGTTGCGCACCACGCCAGCGCGGCGTTCTTCGGCGGTGATATTGCGCACCTGGCTTGTGCCGGTCTTGCCCGCCATACGCATGTCATCCGCGATGGTCCGGCTGGAATAGGCCGTACCCTTACGGTCGTTGACGACCGCGTACATCGCATCCTGCATCTTCTTCAGATTGCGCCGGGCGATTCCCATATCCTCGCCTGCGCCATCTGGTTCTTCGATCCCGTCCACCGACTTGATCAGCCGGGGCGTGACAGACCGGCCTGTGGCAAGCCGAGCGGCCATCACCGTCAGCTGCAGGGGGGAAGCCAGCATGTAGCCTTGCCCGATTGAGGCATTGACGGTGTCGCCAACCCGCCAGTCGGCACCATGGACGCGATATTTCCAATCCTTTGTCGGCGTCAGCCCTTCGGCAATAGCCGACATTGGCAGGTCATGCCGGGTGCCCAGGCCAAAGCGCCGCGCCATCGCCGAGATCTTCTCGATCCCCACCTTCACAGCCAGATCGTAATAGTAGACATCGCAGCTTTGCTTGAGCGATTGCCCAAGGTCCATATGTCCGTGTCCAACGCGTTTCCAGCAGTGGAAACGTCGACCCGCCACTTCCAGATGGCCCGGGCACCAGACGGTTTCCTCAGGCGTGATCAATCCGTCCTCAAGCGCGGCAAGGGCCGTCATCATCTTGAAAGTCGACCCCGGCGGATAGATCCCCTGAACGGATTTTGAGGCAAGCGGGCGGTACTTGTTTTCCGTCAGGGCCGAGTAATCCGCAACAGAAATGCCGCGCACGAACAGGTTGGGATCAAAACTTGGGGCCGAAGCAATGGCCAGAAGATCACCGTTTTGGCAATCCATGATGATCGCACTCGCGCTTTCCTCGCCAAGCCTTGCCTGCACGTAATTCTGCAATTGCGCATCGATGGTCAGTTGTACATCCGCACCGGCCACGCCATCGCGCCGGTCAAGTTCTCGCATCACGCGGCCGGTTGCATTGACCTCGACCCGCTTTGCGCCGGCCTTGCCGCGCAGAACATCCTCGGACTTCGCCTCGACGCCGACCTTCCCGATCTGAAAGCGCGGTATGCGCAAAAGTTGGTCCGGCGTTTCCAGCTTTTCCAGGTCGTAATCCGAAACCGGACCCACATAGCCCAGCACATGGGCGAAATCGGATCCAAGCGGATAAACCCGGCTCAGCCCAACCTCAGGTGTGATACCAGGCAGGGCAGGGGCGTTGACCGACACTCGACTCAAGTCGTCCCAACTGACGTCTTGCGCCAGTGTGATTGGCAGGAAGGGCGCACTTCGGTTCACTTCACTCAAAGCGCGTTCAAGCTGTTCTTCATCCAGATCAACAATGGTTTTCAGCCTTGCGACGACATCGGCGACGTCGCCTGCATCTTCGCGCACGACCACGATCCGGTAGCTTGGCACGTTGCGGGCCAGCGGCGTGCCGTTGCGGTCGAACACCTCGCCGCGTGCGGGCGGGATCAGGCGAATGTTGATCCGGTTTTCTTCAGCCAGCATCCGGAACTGATCAGCCTGATCGACCTGCAGATAGCGCATCCTGGCACCGAGCCCAGCTACAAAGGCTAGCTGCAAACCGCCCAGGATCGCTGCGCGGCGCGTGATCAGGCGATGCTGTGCTTCAAGGTCGATGCGGGGCCGTTTCACAAGCGCCGTCCTCTGCTGACGTAGTCACCTGGCACGATCTTCCGGACACCCATAAGGCTGTGTGTCACCAGAGCGGCCAAAGGATAGAAGGCCAGTGTCATGATCATCTGCATGATTTCAAGGCTAAGCGGCGGCAGGTCGACAAGGAAGACCACCAGCACAAGACGGTAACCTATGGAAACGGCAATGATCAGCCCTGCCACGGAAAAGGCCTCTGTCGGAAAGGTTGCGGCACGCAATTGACGCGATTGAGATTTGAGGCTTTCACAAGCCACCAGCATCAGAAGCGCCCAAAGCCCAGGAGGACGTTGCAACAGCAGATCCGCCATGAGGAAGACCAAAGCAAGCATCGCAGCTGGCATGTAATCGGGTCGTCGCACCGCCCATGCAAAGGCAAACGCCATCAGCCAGTCCGGTCCCGCCCAGCTTTGCGGGGCGGTCTGCAGAGGCAGCAGATGCAAAAAAACGATGAACAGGGCCAGCGCCACAAAACCCAAACGCCGTGTCCAAAGCTGAAGGGGGCTGAGTTCACTCATCCGGGCGCGCCTCGCTCGCCAGAGTGCGCGGTCCGTTGGGGGTCAGAACCTGTTGGGTGTCCGACACGCTTTCAGTTCCATAGTGTCGCAGAACCCGAAGAAACTCAAGCCGTTCATAATCCGCCGCCAGCCGCACGCGCAGCCGCCCCACCCGGTCCGCCGCGACCTGTCCAATCAGCAGGCCCGCAGGGAAAACGCCGCCATCGCCCGAGGTTACGACGCGGTCGCCGGGTCGCACAAGATCAGGATTTTCCAGAAAGTCGATTGGTGGGGTGGCGCTGTTGTCACCCGTGACGATCGCCGACTGACCCGAAGGCTGGATAAGCGCGGGCACCCGGCTTGACGCGTCCGTCACCAGCAAAACGCGCGATGTGTTCTTGGCCACGCCCGAGATCCGACCCACAAGCCCGATGCCGTCCATCGTCGCCCAGCCTTCGACCAGGCCATCTCGCGCGCCCACATTCAGCAAGACCGATTGCCGGAAGGGAGATCCTGAATCGGCAAGCACAACACCCGTTATGTAGGTCAGTCGAGGGTCCAGCCGCACGTTGTTGAGGTCCAGAAGTCGTGCGTTCTCCTGTTCCAACTGCAAGGCCGCCTCTTTCCAGGCTTGCATTTGGCGCAATTCGCGGCGCAATTCACGGTTCTGTTCCGCGATCCGGCGGTAGCTTTCGAAGTCCCGGATCAGGTTGATAGTGCCCGTAATTGGCGCCATTGCCCAATCGAAATTCGGCACGATCCGATCAGTCATCTGGGCGCGGAACCTTTCCACCCGGGGGCTGTCGATGCGCCAGATGATGAATGTGCCTGCCAGGACCAAGATCAGGACAGTCAGAAGCAGCCGACGCATCGGGCCGGCATATTCCACACTTGATGAACGGTCCTTGGCCAACGCGCCTGTCCTTTTGGCTCTCGCCTGGTCAGTTCAGATGAGTTTCGGTGATTTCGATAGTCGACGCAAGAAAAGCTCAACTGTCGTAGTCGATTGCGTGCCGCAACTGTTTTTCATATTCCAGCGCCTTGCCGGTGCCGAGAGCGACGCAATTCAGGCTTTCATCGGCGATGGAGACCGCAAGGCCCGTCTGTTCGCGCAGCGCTAAGTCCAGATCGCCCAGAAGTGCGCCACCGCCCGTAAGCATCACGCCCCTGTCGACGATATCGGCAGCCAGATCGGGTGGCGTCGTCTCAAGCGCTGTCATGACCGCTTCGCAGATCTGTTGAACGGGTTCCGCCAGTGACTCCGCGATCTGGGCTTGCGTGACCTCGATTTCCTTTGGCACTCCGTTAAGAAGATCTCGCCCGCGGATCTGCATCGAGGTCCCGCGCCCGTCATCGGGCATCCGGGCAGTTCCGATACTGGTCTTGATCCGTTCCGCCGTTGTCTCCCCGACAAGCAGGTTTTGCTGACGTCGCAGATAGCTTACGATGCCTTCGTCCATCCGGTCGCCTCCCACGCGGACCGAGCGGGCGTAGACGATATCGCCAAGCGATAGCACGGCCACCTCAGTTGTTCCGCCTCCAATATCGACGACCATGTTGCCGGTAGGATCCGTGATCGGCATGCCCGCCCCGATCGCTGCTGCAATGGGTTCGGCAATCAATCCGGCGCGTCGCGCACCCGCGCTGAGCACTGATTGGCGGATGGCTCGCTTTTCCACTGGTGTGGCGCCGTGCGGTACGCAGACGATGATCTTGGGCTTGGAGAACGTCGAACGTTTATGCACCTTGCGAATGAAATGCTTGATCATCTCTTCGGCGGTGTCAAAGTCCGCGATCACACCCTCGCGCATTGGACGGATGGCTTCAATGGAACCCGGCGTGCGACCCAGCATCAGCTTGGCATCCTCGCCCACAGCGAGCACTTTCTTGACCCCGTCCTTGACGTGGTAGGCCACGACCGAAGGCTCGGACAGGATCACGCCGCGGCCTTTTACGTATACCAGCGTATTTGCCGTGCCGAGGTCTATGGCCATGTCTGCCGACAACAGCCCGCCAAGATTTCCGAATATCGACATCTGCCTGAACCCCGATTCCCTGTCTGTCCCGAAGCCGAGTCGGGCAACATTTTGCCGAAAGCTTATAAGGACGGCCCAGTCCGGGTGAAAGGCCGGAAACACAATCGGGACAGCGTCAATCCGCGCATTCTGGCCGCATTTGCATCCGCCCCGGTCACAATTGTTCAAAAGGTCGGGTCTGCTCCAAAAGGTCTAGAGCCTTTCGTGCACCGCCGCGCTATCATCTAGACAACCGCAGCGTGCTGATATGGTGCGGGTCGCGGAAAACAGATTTGGGAGGAAGACATGTTTCTAATTTCACGCATCACGTTTTGCGCTGCCGCGTTGTCGGCATTTGCATTTACTGCCCAAGCCGAGGATTGGGTGCTGGATGGTGGAGCGTCTAGCCTGGCCTTTGGGTCGATCAAGAAGGACAGCGTGGGTGAAACCCACCGTTTTGGATCGCTGAGCGGTCAAGTTGGAGCAGATGGAAACGCCACGCTCGAAATCGATTTGTCGTCGATCGAGACGAATATCGACATCCGGAATGAACGGATGATCGAACACGTCTTCAAGAACGTGCCCACGGCCACCGTGACCGCAGAAATCGACATGAGTGAGTTCAATGAGACGGCTGTCGGTGAAAGCGTCACCACGTTTATTGATGGGACGCTCAACTTTCTGGGAGCCGAGGTGCCATTCGACGTGGACGTCTACATGATGCGCCTGACTGAGGATAAGGTAATGGTTACGACGGACGGTATGTTCTTCGTGGCTGCTGAGGATGCGGGCATAAATCCAGGGATCGACAAGCTAATGGAACTGGCCGAATTGCCCAGCATCACAAGGGCCTCACCTGTAACATTCCGGCTGATGTTCGACGCGAAGGATATCGAATCTTGAGTGTGGAGTGGGCGATACGCTCACCTTACTCGGGTCCGATGTAGTGCGGATGCTATTCCGCCTCTTTTTTTTGGAGGTCGCCGCGCGGCAGTCCTTGGTATGTTGCGGAGGACGTCTCCGCCACCCATCGTTCACTTGCGGTTGGCCTACGTTCCGACCTCATAGCGAACAAATGACGCGGGGCCGGGGCGATGGCGGAGAGGCAGGCCTTCGGGCAGCGGTCGTACCGGGTCGACACGCGCCGCCAATCC
>ERZ1740067.12-NODE-12-length-178989-cov-42.415528_pt1 | contig 178989 bp, 194 predicted proteins | sample MGYA00581736_ERZ1740067 | MGnify/ENA primary metagenome ERZ1740067 (study PRJEB43018, sample SAMN04849236) | marine metagenome | isolation source: floating plastic debris | place: Pacific Ocean | collected 2008-08-27 | study: EMG produced TPA metagenomics...
CTCGAACTCCCGACATCTTCGGTGTAAACGAAGCGCTCTACCAACTGAGCTAATCACCCGCCTTGTTGCCTTTAGCGCATCTCACCCAAGCGCTTCAAGTCCCTTCCGGCAGGCAGATCTGCACGCCCCTCTCGACATGATAGACAACCCCCTGCCGTCCGGGCATCTCGGCAAATCGCATCGGGTCGAGACCAAGCGCAAGACAGCGGAGGATACGGCTGGTAATCCCATGCGTCACAACGATTGTCGGCCCATCAAGATCCGACAGGAATTGCTCGGCCCGTTTGGCCACCGCGATCAGACCTTCACCACCTGGCGCGTGATCATACCAAAGCATCTCGTCCATCATCTCAAAGAATTGCGGATTCTCTTCAACCAGGTCGTCGCGACGCAGTCCTGTCCAGGCCCCTACATCAATCTCCACCAGACGTAGGTCTTCGGACAGATCCACCCCAAGGCCTTCCGAGGCGATGCGGGCCGTTTCCATCGCGCGATCTTTCGGCGACACACGCCAGGCCCAACCCGTGACACCAAAGTCGCGCAGCAACCTGCCTTGCCGCGCAGCCTGCGCGCGTCCAAGATCTGTCAACGGGCTGTCGAGCGCCCCTTGCAGACGGCCTTCGCGGTTCCATTCCGTTTCTCCATGGCGCAGAATCAGAAGCGGGTGCGTCATCGCTTTTCTCTGCGGACGAGGCTTGGCTGATTGAGCGAACCAAGGCCGACCTGACCCGATAGCACATCGCGCACCGCCGCAACCACCCCGACCAACATGCTGTCCGAGACGCGCCGATGGGCAGGGGGTCCCGCAAGGTGCTTGTTCCGGCCACGGCCACAGGCACGATCTAGAAGCGCCCTTTGAAAGCAGTGAATTTCAGAAATCGGCTTATCCCGCTTTGCAGCCAACCTCGGCAAGGCTCCGTTTGTCAGGTCCAACCAGACGGCCTCAAGTGCAGCGCGATCCTCCAGCGGTGGAAGCAGAAAGGCCGAAGCGTTCGAAACACTTTTGGACTGTTCTGACATGCCGGTGTCCCCCGCCCCATCCCGCCGCCTCGACCTACGTGCTCGGCTCCGCTCTGTCAAAGGCAGGTCAGATGTGCGGCACGAACTCTTGAAGCACCGAAGCGGGCCAACCTATGGACGCTGCCGACCACCTTCCTTATATCTTTAGTCAGAGAAAAGAGGCACACCCGATCATGGATCAGCAAAACGACATGCTTGAAGGCACCCCGCTTATCAAGCCATCGTCAACCGATCACCCCCTTTACGAAGGTGTCGTCGAAGCATGCCGGACAGTCTTTGATCCCGAAATCCCGGTCAACATCTACGAGTTGGGCTTGATCTACACCATCGACATCACGCCTTCGAACGAGGTGAAGGTGATCATGACGCTGACGGCCCCCGGCTGCCCAGTCGCGGGTGAAATGCCGGGCTGGGTTGCGGATGCCGTAGAACCCCTTCCAGGTGTCAAACAGGTTGACGTGGAACTCACCTGGGAGCCTCCCTGGGGCATGGACATGATGTCGGACGAAGCAAGGCTCGAATTGGGCTTCATGTAGGTTAGCCCAGGTTTTTCTTTCTTAACAGGGCTTTGAACGCATCGGTCGCGTCAGAAAACTGTCATGTAGTGCGCTCATATTAGACCGCATTACACCTTTTGAAAGAGAGACCATGCGCATCAAGATCACGGCCATCGCGCTGACCTTACTGCCTTCCATCTGTTTGACCGAGGCACATAGTTCCGGACCAGCAATCGATTACGGCCCCAGACCAGCCTACTTGATAGACAAATTGCCAGACGGCGAGTTGAAAAGCAAACTTCTGAGTTGTGAGGGCCAGACCCCGCAGCGAACTGACTTTTCGATCGGCCACCGCGGGGCGCCATTGCTCTTTCCTGAGCATACGGTTGAATCCAACGTCGCAGCCGCGCGGATGGGGGCGGGTATCCTCGAATGTGACGTCACTTTCACCAAAGATCAGGAACTGGTCTGCCGTCACGCACAAAATGATCTGCACACAACAACCAACATTCTGCTGACCGACCTCGCCAGCACTTGCAACGTGCCTTTCACTCCGGCCTCCGGTGACACGGAGGCCGCTGCCGAATGCCGCACCTCGGAACTGTCGCTCGCCGAATTCCAAACGCTGACACCCAAGATGGACAGCTCCGACAAGTCCGCGACCACGGCTGAAGGATACCAGGGGGGCATCGCCGATTGGCGGACCAATCTATACACGGATGGCGCCACGATGATGACCCACGCCGAAAGCATTGAGGTCTTCAAGTCGCTCGGCGCCAAATTCACACCCGAGCTGAAATCGCCCAGCGTTGACATGCCGTTCGAAGGTTTTAGCCAAGAGGACTACGCCCAAAAGCTGGTCGATGAATACAAGACCGCAGGCATTCCTGCTTCCAACGTCTGGCTGCAAAGCTTCAATCTTGATGACGTGCTTTACTGGATTGAAAACGAACCAGATTTCGGCGCACAAGCCGTCTACCTGGATGACAGTTACGACATCGACGGCTTCGATCATATGGATCCGGCGACCTACCCCGACAGTATGAAGTCGCTTTATGATCGTGGCGTCCGCTACATTGCCCCGCCGCTCTGGATGCTTGTCACGATCGAGAATGGCGAAATTGTTCCATCGGCCTATGCGACAGATGCCAAGGCGGCGGGCCTCAACATCATCACCTGGACGCTCGAACGTTCGGGCCCGCTGGCGGGTGGCGGCGGTTGGTATTTCCAGTCGATGACAGATGTCACAACGCATGATGGCGTATATTACGAACTGCTTGATGTGCTGGCACAGGACGTTGGCGTTGTTGGCGTTTTCTCGGATTGGCCTGCCACCGTGACCTACTACGCGAACTGCATGGGCCTATGATCCCATCCAAAGGCTTGAGATAAGGCGCGCCTCGCCTTATCTTCGCCGGGAAGGAGAGATACATGTTTTCCATTCCCGGCAAGCAGGCCGTTACGATCACATCGAAAGCGGCGGCACAGATTTCCAAGCTGATGTCCAAGGAAGGGCATGCCGGTTTGCGCATCGGCGTCAAGAAGGGCGGCTGCGCGGGCATGGAATACACCATGGACTATGTTGACCAGACCGATCCAAATGACGAGGTCGTTGAACAGGATGGCGCCCGGATCATGATCGCGCCCATGGCGCAGATGTTCCTCTTCGGTACGGAAATCGACTACGAGGTCTCGCTGCTCGAAGCGGGCTTCAAGTTCAAGAACCCGAACGTGACCGAGGCATGCGGCTGCGGCGAATCCATCAAGTTTGCCGATGTCGACGAATTGGCGGCGCAGCAGACCAAAGGGTGACCTTTGGCCATCACCGATGAACAGATCGCGCATGCGCTGGAACTGTTTGCCGGTGTCGGTCCTTTGAGTACACGCAAGATGTTTGGCGGGCTTGGTATCTATACCGAAGGAAAGATCTTTGCGGTGGTTATGTCCGACGGAGCAGTGCGCCTCAAAGGCATGGGTGACATGATCCCCCGCTACGAAGCGCTTGGCATGGAACACTGGACCTATCAACGCCCGGGTCAAAAGTCTTCTGCCATGCCTTATTGGACCATCCTTGATACCATGCAGGATGATCCCGAGGCCACCTCGGCGCTCGCCCGCGAAGCCATCAGCCATCTCTAGACGTCGCCCAGCACTCCTGCGATGGTGCGCGCAAATCATACTTGGGGAAAACGATGCGGCGCAAACTGGCAGCAGGCAATTGGAAGATGAACGGCAGCCGGGCGGCATTGTACGAATTGGCAAAGATGGCCGAAACGCTTCCTGAAGATCCGCCGGAAGTTCTGATCTGTCCCCCAGCCCCTTACATTGCGCATGCAATCGAAATGGTAGGTCCGTCTATCATGATCGGAGCACAGGATTGTCACACAGCCGAAAAAGGCGCACATACCGGGGACATTGCCACACCGATGATCGCCGACCTGGGTGCTTCGCATGTGATCGTCGGTCACTCCGAACGCCGAACGGATCACGGCGAGAGTGATTCAGACGTGCGCGCGAAAGCTGACGCCGGACTGAAGGCCGGTCTGACATCTATCATCTGCATCGGCGAAAGCGAGGCGCAATATGATGCCGGCGAAACCATAAACGTGCTCAACGCGCAGCTTCGGGGCTCTGTCCCCGACGATATTGATCCTTACCGCACCGTAATCGCCTATGAGCCCATCTGGGCCATCGGTACAGGCAAAACCCCGACATTGGACGAGATTGCATCTGCTCATGCAGCCATCCGCACCACTCTGACCGACCGGTTCGGTGACCGCGCGGATGCGATCCGTCTGCTTTACGGCGGCTCAGTCAAACCGGGCAATGCCAGTGACATCTTTGGCATTCCTGAAGTCGACGGTGCTCTCGTCGGCGGCGCCAGTCTAAAAGCCGATGATTTCGTGCCGATCATCACCGCCCTTTCGGAAAGCTAGCTTAAAACGCGCATCCCGATAAAGCGCTTGGTCATCTTCGGCCAGATCAGCAGCGTCACGTTCAAGATGACAAGACGTACAATCGAACCAAACCCTGCAACCAGCATCTGCGTGGCAATCTTAGCCAGTCGACGTCCATGCATCCCCAACCATCTGCTCTCCGCACGGGGCTGGCTCCACATCTTTCTGAGCGAAAGTGAACGGCTTCGCAATGTCCACTTCATCCGATTGGCAAGATCAGAGCTATGCACAAAGATACCTGAATATTCTTCGCCTTGATCCGCTCCGCCCAATATTGCGCCGCGCTTTCCGCAAAAAGGACCTTTCGCTATCAGCACATGGTTCAATTCTTGGCAGATAACGGCACTGCTTTGTAGTAAGGCACTTAGCTGCCCGCTTCCACCAGATCGGCCCATGTCTAGACCAGCCTTTTCTGAACTGCTTCCCGCTTCGTGCCAGAGCACCGCCTTGGGGACGGACCAGGCCGCAGTTTTGGCCTCCGTGTCCAGAAAAGGCGGCGGCGCTTACGTTTCATCCGCCTGAGCCAGATCCTTTCGATCGTGACGCAGGGTATGATCCAATGCCGACAAATAACCACGACACCCAACGCGAAGCGAGAACCCCGACGATGCCAAAAGACACCTGACCTTGAGGCCGCCTATTGCAATGATCAAAGCGCCGCGTATCCATGCACCGATGCTACAGCTTTCGCCCCTAGATCCCGATTTCGTCCAGGACCCATATGCACTCTACGCAAAAATCCGCGCGCAGCATCCGGTGGTCTTCTGGGATGACTACGGAATGCTTGCCGCTTTCGACCACACGACGGTCTATTCGCTCTTGCGCGACAAACGCCTTGGTCGGGAAGTCCCCGCTTCTCAGCGCAAAGACCCTCCGGTCCATCTGATCCCTTTCTACGCGATTGAAAAGCACTCAATTCTAGAGCTTGAGCCACCCCGCCACACGCGCCTGCGCCGACTGGTCCTGCGCGCGTTCACCTCGCGCCGGATCGCCGGGCTGGGACCGGAGATCAACGACATCGCCCACGACCAGCTCGACCAGCTTTGCGATGGCGACGACCTGATCCCGAAATTCTGCCAGCCGATCCCCGTCCGCGTCATCGCCCGCCTTCTCGGCGTACCCGAAGGCATGGCGCCAGACCTCCTCCGCTGGTCAACGGCAATGGTCGCGATGTATCAAAGCAATCTTACCAGACAGACAGAGGAGGATGCGGCAAGCGCCGCAACCGAATTCGCGGATTTCCTGCGCCAATATGTCGAAACCCGCCGCCACGATCCCCGCGATGATCTGATCACCCACCTGATCGCCGCTGAACAAGACGGCGAAACGCTCACACTGGATGAGCTCATCTCGACCTGTATCCTGCTGCTGAACGCTGGGCACGAAGCAACTGTTCACACGATTGGCAACGCCGTCAAATGCCTGCTCGAACAGAAAACCGACCACGCGTCCCTGGCGCCGGATCGGATTGAAGGAACGGTCGAGGAGATCCTGCGCTTCGATCCACCTTTACATGTCTTCACCCGCTACGCCTATGAAGATGTTTCGCTGGGTCAGCACGTCTTGCGCGCAGGCGAACAGGTCGCGCTGGTCCTGGGCGCAGCCAATCGTGATCCAAAGATCTGGAACGACGCAGAGGTATTCAACCCCGACCGCGCGCCTCGCCCACATACAGCATTCGGGGGCGGCCTGCACTTCTGTGTCGGCGCTCCACTTGCGCGGCTGGAACTCAAGATCGTCCTCTTAGCACTCTTCCAGGCCTTTCCGCAGCTCTCCCTGTCCGAAACGCCGCGATACGCAAACAGCTACCACTTCCACAAACTCGACCGCCTAATCGTTGGTCTATAGCCAAATGCACCGACTTCAGTCGAGACGCGACGCCTCGACACGTGTCAGTATCAAAAATGCGCGGTAGCGCCCCTTTGGATCAGCAGACTACAAAGGCAACATCGTTGTCGACTTGATCTCCTCCATCGACAAAAGCGCCGTGACATTATGCACCCGCACTTCTGAAATAAGCGTCTGATAAAACGCATCATACGCCCGCGCATTCTTGACCCGCACCTTCAGAATGTAGTCGATATCTCCTGCAAGGCGGTGCGCTTCTTGAACTTCGGGCCGGTCACGCAAAGCTTTCAGAAATGCGGCTTGCCATTCCGCCACATGTTCAGACGTCCGGATCAGGACAAAAAAACAGGCCTCAAAGCCCAACGCTTCCGCGTCAAGAACAACAGTCTGCTGCCCAATCACGCCAGCGTCGCGCAATTTGCGAATCCTATTCCAGACAGGCGTCTTTGAACTGCCAACCAGCTTGGCTATGTCGTCCAGCGACCGGCCCGCATCCTGTTGCAATTCAGCCAATATTTTTCGATCCAGTTCGTCCATGCGAACGACCATTCCAACCTGCCCTCTCTTTTACAACATTCGTTCCAAACACAAGTCAGATTGGAACGAATGTCCTTATCTGCCTTCGTATCTAGCAACATATTGGGAATATTTCCTATATTGAAGTTCAAGTCAAACAAGCGGACGGGTTCAGCTCAAATGGCCAAACCTCTTATCTCCAACGCAAGATCGCAGTATGGCAGTGTGCTCTTTGTAGGTGCGGGGCCTGGCGATCCCGATCTGCTGACCATCAAGGCGTTGCGCGCCCTGCAAGAGGCCGATGTGGTCATTCATGACCGTCTCATCAGCGCCGAGATTCTGGCTATTGCGCGGGGCGAACGCATCGATGTGGGCAAGGAAGGCTTCGGCCCCTCAACAGCACAAGAGGTAATCAATTCACTTATCGTCCGACACGCCCGGTCAGGTGCCAATGTGGTACGACTGAAATCCGGGGACTGCACCGTCTTTGGTCGTCTGGATGAGGAGATTGATGCGCTCAGTGCCGCGCGGATCGATTGGCAGATCGTGCCCGGCATCACCTCGGCTTCGGCCGCTGTCGCCAGTATCGGGCAAAGTCTGACGAAGCGCGGCCGCAACCGGTCCGTCCGCTTTCTGACCGGCCACGATATGAAGGGCTTTGCTGATCACGACTGGAAAGCCCTGGCGCAGGGGTCTGAGGTGGCGGCCATCTACATGGGCAAGCGCGCCGCCCGATTTATCCAGGGTCGCCTAATGATGCATGGCGCCGATCGCACTACGCCCGTCACGGTGGTCGAGAATGCCTCGCGCGTGGACGAACGTATCATCACAACGACACTTGCCGAGATGGAACCAAGCATCCGTGCCGCGCAGATGGACGGCCCGGCGCTGGTCTTCCTCGGGCTCGCTCCGCGGAATGTAGGTGCGATGCACCGACAGAATATCGACGTCATACCGACGCAATACAGACAGCCCATTTCAGTGCAGGAGGCATTCTGATGCCAAAAGCCTTTACGCCAAAAGTTGTGACTGCAAATCACCTTCTGAAAGGGGATGTCATCTATCAGACCAAGTCTGGTTGGTCGCGCACGCTTTCTGACGCCGAAGTGCTCGAAGACGAAGCGCATGCGGACCTTCGCCTGATCGAAGCAAGCCAGCAAACCGGAGAGGTTGTCGGCGCCTATCTTACTGATATCATTATAGAAAACGGTGCGCTCAATCCGAAACACTTCCGAGAGGATTTTCGGGCAACGGGCCCTTCCAACTACTTCCACGGCAAGCAGGAGGCCGGGAGCAATGTATAGCTACAACGAGTTCGACACTGCCTTTCTAGCCGAACGCAACCAACAGTTCCGCATGCAGGTGGAGCGCCGGATCAGTGGAGAGCTGACCGAGGATGAATTCAAACCCCTGCGCCTGATGAACGGCCTCTATTTGCAGCTTCATGCCTATATGCTGCGAGTCGCCATTCCTTATGGCACATTGGATAGCGCAAAGATGCGGAAATTAGCCGAGATTGCAGACCGCTGGGATCGTGGCTACGGCCACTTCACCACGCGGCAGAACATCCAATACAACTGGCCTGAATTGCGTGACGTGCCCGACATGCTGGAAGCTCTTAGCGAGGTCGGGATGCACGCCATCCAGACCTCGGGCAATACGATCCGCAACGTGACTGCTGATCATTTCGCCGGTGCGGCTGCTGATGAGGTCGCGGACCCCCGACCTATTGCCGAATTGCTGCGCCAATGGAGCACCGATCACCCCGAATTTCAGTTCATGCCTCGCAAGTTCAAGATCGCTATCACCGGAGCCGAAAGTGACCGCGCGGTGATCCGCGCCCACGATATCGGAATCCAACTCATCGAGAAGAATGGCGCAATCGGCTACAGGGTCATCGTTGGTGGGGGTCTTGGCCGGACACCCATGATAGGAAAAGTTATCAATGACTTCGTGCACGAAGCTGATCTTTTGCCATACTTGGAATCCATTGTTTCAGTCTGGAACCAAATCGGGCGGCGCGACAACAAGTACAAGGCCAGGATCAAGATCACAGTCCATGAACATGGGATAGAGGATATTCGCGAACGGGTGGAGGCCCGCTTTGCATTGGTCAAACCGCGTTTCGAGGGCATCGATCAGGCTTTGCTCGCGGAGATCAAAGACCAGTTTGTGGATCCAGATTTCAAGGCGGCCGACACGGCTGTGTTCGACACGGCCTACGCGACCGATCCAATCTTCCGATCGTGGGCCGACACCAATCTGGCCGCACACAAATCACCCGGCTACGCGATCGTTCAGATCAGCCTAAAGGCACATGGTGCCACCCCGGGGGATGCGACATCGGACCAGATGCGCCTTATGGCTGATCTTGCCGAACGCCACGGACACAACGAACTGCGCATCAGCCACGAACAGAACGTTATCCTGCCGCATGTTCATAAATCAGACCTGCCCGCCATCCACAGGGCATTGAAAGAGCAAGGGCTTGCGACTGCGAACATAGGGCTGATCTCGGATATCATCGCCTGCCCGGGCATGGACTATTGCGCGCTGGCCACCGCCCGATCGATCCCGGTTGCCCAGCAAATTGCCACGCGCTTCGATGATCTGAAGCTGGAGCACGATATCGGTGACCTGAAGATCAAGATCTCGGGATGCATCAATGCCTGCGGTCATCACCACGTCGGACATATCGGCATCCTTGGCCTCGACCGTGCAGGTGTAGAGAACTACCAGATCACGCTTGGCGGCGATCACACGGAAATGGCAGCGCTCGGTCAGCGGACCGGTCCGGGCTTTTCGGCGGAAGAGATCATTCCAGCGATTGAACGTTTGGTACAAACCTATCTTGAAATCCGCGAGGGCCGCGAAGAAACCTTCCTCCAAACGTATCGCCGGGTTGGAATGGAACCGTTTAAGGCCGCCCTCTATCCCGCAGCGGCCGTTGCGGCAGAGTGACATGCTGGATTGCCCAGACATAAATCTTGGCGAAAAGGCGACGGCGCTGAATGACCAATTGCGCCATCACGGTGCAACAGAAGTTCTGCGGGCTGCCTTCGACGCCATTTCGGAACTTGCGCTGGTCTCCAGCTTTGGGGCGGAATCTGTCGTGCTGTTGCATCTTGCGGCCATGACAAAACGCGACGTGCCGGTTCTGTTCATCGATACCGAAATGCTCTTTGCGGAAACGCTGGTCTATCAGCAGGACGTGGCAGAGCGTTTGAAATTGCAAAATGTGCGCGTGATCCGCGCGCATGATCTAAACCAAAGGGATCCGGACCGCAGTCTACATAAGCGCGATCCGGATGCATGCTGCGCCTTACGCAAAACGCAGCCGCTTCAATACGCGCTGTCCCCCTTTGAAGGCTGGATCACTGGACGCAAACGCTACCAGTCTGGACAGCGGGCGCAGCTTGAATTCTTCGAGGCCGAGCCGGGAACCGGGCGTCTGAAAGTCAATCCCCTGGCCCGGTGGAGCCCAGAAGACATTGCGGAGTACATGACCGAAAACCGCCTGCCCCGGCATCCGCTGGTGGCGCAGGGCTATCCCAGCATCGGCTGTGCGCCCTGCACGTCGCCCGTTGCGGAAGGTGAAGACGCCCGGGCTGGACGCTGGCGGGGACAGGACAAAGACGAATGCGGCATTCATTTCGTGGACGGCAAACTGGTCCGCGCAGGAGAGAACACATGACAATCATCGTAAGCGATGAAGGATTTGGTCCCGATACATGGGAACACGGATACGCAGCCCTTGACGAAGCGGCCAATGACCCGGTCTCACTTGACCTGTCTTCGGACATCGACCCCGACAGCATCTCGCTCTCGTCCTCTTTGAAGATGGTGCGAGTTGACTTTCCGTCCTTCGCAGATGGACGGGGTTTCACCATCGCCAAAACGCTGCGCCTGCGCGGTTACAGAGGCCGCTTGCGCGCTAAGGGCCATATCATATCGGATCAATATGCCATGGCACGCCGCGTCGGATTTGACGAGGTCGAGATCAGCCAGGCACTTGCCGCACGACAACCCGAAGACGCATGGCGCTTCCGCGCAAATTGGGAGGATCACGATTACCAAACACGTCTTCGGGGTCGCCTCTAGGCGTGATTTTCAGCCAACATCCGAGATGAGGCGTTTTGCTGACTGGCGCGCCAACAAAACCCTTTCTAAATCGCAAAGGGCAGGTGTAGACCTGCATTGACAAAACCATGACCGAGCAAACCAAAGTGAATCAGGAAACCGCAGTAAAAGCCCCGACCCTGCCAGATGCCCAGACCGTTACCTCGGTCGAACACTGGACAGATCGCTTGTTTTCGTTCCGGGTGACGCGCCCCGCAAGTCTGCGCTTTCGCTCGGGTGAATTTGTTATGATCGGGCTGATGGGCGATCCAGACCCCAAAACCGGCAGACAAAAGCCGTTGCTGCGGGCCTACTCCATCGCCAGCCCCTCCTGGGATGAAGAGTTGGAGTTCTACTCGATCAAGGTGCAGGACGGGCCACTGACCTCAAAACTGCAGCATATCCAGCCTGGCGATCAGATCATTCTGAGGCCCAAACCCGTGGGGACACTTGTCCATGACGCACTGCTGCCCGGCAAGCGCATCTGGTTCTTTGCCACGGGTACGGGCTTTGCGCCCTTCGCCTCGTTGCTGCGAGATCCAGAGACCTATGAGAAGTTCGAAGATGTCATCATCACGCACACCTGCCGCGACCTGGCCGAGTTGGATTATGGAAAACGCCTCATCAACGACTTAAAAAGCGATGAGTTGATGCAGGAGCTTATCGGCGAAGAGAACCTTGCCAAGATCCGATACTATCCGACCACGACGCGGGAAGATAGTGCAAGGATGGGGCGGATCACAACGCTTTTGGAGAATGGGACTGTCTTCAAGGATCTGGGAGTCGAGGGAATCTCTCCCGAGACGGATCGGGGCATGGTCTGCGGCAGCCTTGACTTCAATACCGATATCAAAGCCATCCTTGAAGGTTTCGGGCTTGAGGAAGGCGCCAATTCCGACCCCAAACACTACGTGGTCGAAAAGGCCTTTGTCGGCTAGTTTGGCGTGGCCGCGCAGCATGGCGCGACCGCCAGGTTCTCAGAGGCCCATCGCTTCGCGGATCTGTTGAAGGGCGGCTTCAAGCAGTTGCGGATTGTTCTGCGCCTGTTCAAGCGTTGCAGTCAGCAAGCCCTTTTGAACTGCACCAAGGTCTGATCCTTCGATCATCTCGTTGACCTTTTCGAAGTTAAATCCGTCGACAGTCAACAATTCTTGCGGCGACGCGGGCGCTTCGGCTGCCGGTGCTTCTTCGGTTGTCGCTTCAGACGAAACAGCAGCGGTCTCGGTCGTCGCATCCTCGTTGCTTTCGGCAGTCACATTCGCAGTCTCGTCGATCGCGTCGGCAGCCGCGTCAGCGGCATCTGTCGAAGCTTCAGCCGCCGCGTCAGCACCACCATTCAGGCCTTCTGTGACCGTGTTGGCCAGTTCTTCCGCAGCGGTTTCAGCCTGTTCCACAAGATTGCTCGCCGCGTCAGAAGCTGCATCGGCCGCTTCAGCCGCGGTGTCCGCCACGCTTTCAGCCGCCTCCGAAGCCGTTGCAGTTGCCCCCGCGGCCACTTCAGCCGCTTCACCGGTCGTGTCGGCAGCCGCGTCAGCGGCTTCATCAGTGCCTTCGGTCGCGGCTTCCGCTGCGGCATCTGCCGTGTCCTGAGCGCCCTCAACCGCCTCGGTCACAGCGCCGTCCGTTTCCTCGACTGTATCGCCTGCAGCCTCTGACGCAGAATCAAGCGCCGCTGGCGCATTCACTGCTTCTGCAGCATCCGTCGCAATTTCCTGGACGCTGCGTCCCGAAAACAGCAGATACGCACCTGCCGCCACGGCGAGTGCAACTACGATCCATATGATGTTTCTCATCGTTTGATCCCTCCTTGAAATCGCACAGCGCGCCCCCTGGCATACGCTTTGGCATCTCGTTTCTCAGATGTGTAGGACAAGGGAAACGGACAAGTGCGAATTTCGGTCCCATTGGCGGTCAACGGCCTATTTGCGACTTGAAGATGTACCGCGCGACAGTTACGTTCCGGCTCCGTAATTCTTCCACAATCAGAGGATACTCCCATCGCCCGAAGACCCCACAATGCGCCGCCGCAACGCGACACCGGCCCGCGCGTAAACGATAAGATCCGCTCCCCCGAAATTCGTTTGATTGGCGCCGATGGCGACAATGTCGGCGTTGTCAGCCCCTCGCGCGCCATGGAGCTCGCTGACGAGGCAGGACTGGATCTTGTAGAAATTTCGCCGAATGCCAGTCCGCCGGTCTGCAAAATAATGGATTTCGGTAAGTTCAAGTATGAGCAGCAAAAACGCGAAAGCGAAGCCCGAAAAAAGCAGAAAATAATCGAAATCAAAGAGGTCAAATTCCGACCCAACACCGACACCAATGACTATGACGTCAAGATGCGGAACGTTTTCAAATTCCTGGAAAATGGCGACAAGGTGAAAGTCACGCTGCGTTTCCGCGGTCGCGAAATGGCCCACCAAAACCTTGGGCGTGAACTGCTGGAGCGCGTGGCAGAAGACACCAAGGAGGTCGGCAAGATTGAGAACTTCCCGAAAATGGAAGGCCGCCAGATGGTCATGATGATTGGACCATTGCCGCAAAAAGGCTGATCCCAGGCAGATTGATGCGATTGCAAGGACCGTCGACGCGGTCCTTTTTTATGTGTCCTGGCTCTCGGCCATACGCGCCCGGCGGGGCCTTGGACGGGTTGGGATTTCCTTCAAAAGCCCGCCTACGCCCATCAATGCAATATCGCTCTGATCCAAAGCTTGACCGCAGAGCAGGCGTTCCAACACCCAGTCCGCACCGTTCAGAGCCGGGGAGCGTGCGCAGCCCGGCAGCCCAATGACCGGTTTGTGGTCCAGCTTCCCAAAGAAAAGCAGATTGCCCGGATCGACCGGCATGCCATAGGCGGTGACGACCCCGCCAGCTTGCCGCACCGCCTCAGGCGCCACATCATACGTGTCAGAGGTTGCGGAAGCTGTCAGCAAAAACAGCACGTCGCCCCGGTACTGATCCACCGCATCCGACAGAGGTTCTATGGCATGTGGCACAACCACTCTATCCGCCAGTTCCAGACCCAGCCGATCCAAACGCTCGGCCATCGAACGGTAGCCCTTGTCCGGCGGACTTTCGCTGCCGACTTGCGTTTCGATCAACATCGCCCTGTCGAACACTGGGGGTTGAACGCGGATCGCCCCATCCGCTTGATCGGTTGCGGTCTGAAGCGCGCTTTGCGGGACCGCATATGCAATAATCTTTATCGTAGCGACCATAGTGCCGGGATCGACACGTGCAAAGGGTGGCAGCGTTGCGATTGTGATCATCGGATCGCTTGCGTTGATCTGATGAATGCGACCTTCATCAAGATCGACGATCCCGGGACCAACGGCATATAGATTGACCCGCCCTGCTCCGGCTGCAGCAACACGCAAATGCTGGCCTTGCGGGTCAGGCACCAGCGCCTGCGCCAAAGTCGTTGCGGCCGCGTTCTCTTCAACATCATGTGCTTCAAGCCGGGCTACGGTGACGCTGTCATGTCCGGCCTTTGTCAAAACTTCAAGGTGATCAGCCATCAGCAACGTCCCTTTGGATATCCGACCGGACGGCACGGCCATGGAATGCGCAAGGATCGCCCCAGCTGCGTTTTTGGTTGGAACAGCCCCGAATTTCATGCGCTGCGTCGCAGGGTCTGGATCATTTCAGCCAGAATCGACACGGCAATCTCCTGCGGGCTGGCTGCGCCGATATCAAGACCGATTGGGCCACGGATCCGGGCGATATCATCATCCGTAAAGCCTGCTTGTTTCAACCGTTCGACCCGCTTCGCATGGGTTCGTTTTGACCCAAGTGCCCCTATGTAGAAGGCGTTCGATTTCAGCGCGATATGCAGAGCCGGATCATCAAGCTTTGGGTCATGTGTCAACAAGACCAACGCCGTACGTGTGTCCAATCCGAACGTCTCCAATGCCGCATCCGGCCAGTCATCCAGAATCGTTTCGCCAGGAAACCGCGCTTCAGACCCGAACGCCCCGCGGGGATCGACCAGAACTGGATCGTAACCGGCAATCCGGGCCATGGGCAAAAGCGCCTGAGCGATGTGCACGGCGCCCACAAGGGCCAGACGCAAAGGAGGGTTGTGAATGGCCACAAATGTATCGCCATCCTCTTCGAATCCGGAACGGTCAGTCATAAAGCGTGCCCGATGTCCTACCTCATCCAGGGTCCGCATGCCGGATACGGTATTTACGACGTAGGCCAATGGTTTCCGCGCGGCGCGGCCCGCGACGAGGTCCTGCAAGATGGGTTCGGGCATCACTGGGCCGACAGGCTCAACCAGAACACGGATTGTTCCGCCACAAGCCAGCCCCACTGCAAAAGCATCACCATCGCTGACGCCGTATTCCAGCAGACGCATCTCGCCTGTATCCAAAGCCTCTGTGGCCTCCATCACAACGGCCCCTTCGACACATCCCCCGGAGACAGAGCCTTGCATCTCCCCCTCACCCGAAATGACAAGCTGTGATCCCACGCGGCGCGGCGCACTGCCCCAGGTTTCGACCACTGTAGCCAGAACCGCACCCTTGCCAGCCCTGTGCCAAGCAAGCGCCTGTTCCGGCGCGTTTTCAACGATGCTCATCTGATCTCTCCCCTCGGGTGGACAATGCCGGATTGCAGCACTGCGCGCAGCCACGACCTCCGTCGCAAAGGCCGGAAGTCGACAGTTGAAGACTAATCCGCCGCGAGACCTATTCGCAAGCCACCCTTCCCCGCTTGCCTGCCGGGCCAGAGCGGCTTAGATCTGAGAGGTAAGACCCAGCGGAGACCGTCCATGCCGATGCAAGCGCAGGAAATCGAAGACCTGATCCGGGAAACCTTTCCGGATGCGCAGATCACGATCACGGATCTTGCAGGTGACGGCAATCACTATGCCGCCGAGGTAATTGATGCGTCCTTTTCAGGACTGAACCGTGTGCAGCAGCATCGTGCGGTCACAAAGGCGCTGAAGGGCAAGATGGATGGCAGCCACGGAGAGCTCCATGCCCTTGCATTGACGACCAAAGCGCCATGAACCTTTGGGCGCGTCTCAGCTATCCCTTCCGGTCTCGACCACGCAGACCGCTTGCCATGCGCCAACCCGAACGGCAGGAAGGCCGCAACAATCAAGTTGTTCCGCTGGGCATGGAGGCAACAGATTTGGACATGGTGGATCGCGTCACGCGCCGCAATGATGCGTTGGAACGCGTCAGCAGTGGGTGGCTCGTCAAAAATCGTCCAACCGAACGCAGCTCACATGTCCGAGCGATGCCGGACGACGAAACCTATGCCAGACGCTACTTCAGCATGTTCAAGAAGAAAGGCACACCAGAATGACCGACGCAGCAGCGCAGATTCAGGAAACGATCACCAGCAATGACGTGGTGCTTTATATGAAAGGGACCAAATCCATGCCGCAATGTGGGTTTTCCAGCCGCGTGGCGGGCGTGCTGAACTACATGGGCGTCGACTATCAGGATGTGAACGTTCTGGCTGACGAAAATGTGCGTCAAGGCATCAAGGACTTTTCCGACTGGCCAACGATCCCACAGCTTTATGTCAAAGGCGAATTTGTCGGCGGCTGCGACATCATCACCGAAATGACCCTTTCAGGCGAGTTGGACACACTCTTCAGTGAAAATGACGTAACGTTCGATAAGGAAGCCGCTGACAAGATCCGCGAAGCCAACGCATCGTGATATCAGGGCGCGGTCTTTTCTTCCAATTCGGCGGCCATCGCCTCGGCACGGGCTGCCATCTCTGCCAGCGTATCGGTCACGGTCTGTGGTACAACAGGCACTTCGATGCGTTGAGGCTCTGCTGTGGAAGCCGCTGTTTTCAAGGCTGAAATCTCGGCATCCCGTTTGGTAAGTTGCGCCTCGACCTCGGTGACCTTGTCTTCAATGCTTGCCGTACGATCCGCAAGCATAAGGCCCGCCATCAAAAGCATCCGTGCTTCGGGCATTCGCCCAATCTGATCTGCCATCACTTGCGCTTCATCGTCCAGCATCTTGGCAGCCGATTGGAGGTATTGCTCTTCTCCCGGCTGACAGGCGACCTCAAATTCACGGCCGCCGATCTTGATGGTGACTTCAGGCATCTTGCGTCTCCTTATCAGCCGCTTCAAGCAGCGGGGCGAGCGCGCCAATAATACTTTCGGCTTCAGCGATGTCAGCCGCACGCGCCGCACGCAGAGCTTCCAGTTCGGCCATTATCGACTGGTTGATCAGGTTGGGATCCCCGACCCCCTCCGCATTGGCCTTGCGTAGGGCATCGTTGGCGGCACGCAGATCCGCATTGGCCTGCCGCAAGCGTTGAAGATCCGTATCCAGCATCTGAAGGCGCGCATCAGCCTCTTGCTGTCGCGTGCTGAGCTTGCGAACGCGCTCCATCAATTGCGCATTGGCCAGCTTTTCTTCATCCAGCGCTGTCTGCAGATCGGCTGCCCCCGCTACCGTTTCGCCGACGCGCCCGACGCCGGTCGCAATCCGATCCATCGCCGCACTGATCCGGCGTTCCAATTCTTCGATGTCGCTCATCCCCAACCTCAGCGTCGTCTGTTCCCTTTACCCGCATGACCGCAGACGAATCGCATGGCCCACAAGTTGATCCCGAATGTACCCAATGGCGAGACAAATTGCGCCCCCTTTACGATCAAAGGCTTGCGAGGCGGCATTGATGTGCCATCTGGCGCGCGGCTTCCCGCCGCTTGATCTTTGGCCCCCGGCTGATATGCACCGCTGACACGTGACATCTGCTGCCAAAAAGGAACGCCGCCCGTGGATCTTGACGCCCTTCGCTCTGCCCATCCCGATCATTGGTCCAAAGCGACAGCCATCAGAGCGTTAACGCTGGATGCGGTGGCCGCAGCAAATTCCGGCCATTCCGGCATGCCGATGGGAATGGCCGATGTGGCGACGGTTCTCTTTGAAAAGCACATGAAATTCGACGCCACCGACCCGCATTGGCCGGATCGCGACCGTTTCATCCTGTCGGCCGGTCATGGGTCTATGCTGCTCTATTCGCTGCTTTATTTGACAGGCTATTCGGATATGACGCTTGAGCAGGTGAAAAACTTCCGCCAATGGGGTGCGATTACAGCGGGCCACCCGGAATATGGTCACGCCACGGGAATCGAAACAACGACCGGACCATTGGGCCAGGGCATCGCGAACTCAGTCGGCTTTGCGATGGCCGAAGAAATTCAGCGCGCTCATTACGGCAAGAAAGTCGTCGATCACTACACTTACGTGATCGCGGGCGACGGCTGCCTTATGGAAGGTGTCAGCCAGGAAGCCATAACCCTCGCCGGGCGGCACCAACTCTCCAAGCTCATCGTGCTGTGGGACAATAACAACATCACGATCGATGGCACGGTGGAGCTTGCGGACCGCACCGACCAGATCATGCGTTTCAAATCAGCCGGCTGGGCAGTGATTGAAATCGATGGCCACGACCCGGAAGAGATTGACGAGGCGCTGACCAAGGCCAAACGCGGGCAAAAGCCAACCATGATTGCCTGCAAGACGCATATTGCTTTGGGTCACGCGGCGCAGGACACGTCAAAAGGGCATGGTGCGCTGACGGATCAGGGGCAGTTGCAGGACGCAAAGGCGGCCTACGGATGGACTACAGAACCGTTTGAAGTGCCCGGAGATATCAAGACGGCCTGGGAAACAATTGGCACCCGCGGACAAGAAGCACGGCGCGCTTGGACAGAACGTTTCGCTAGCCTGTCGGCAAAAAAACGTGGCGAATTCGAACGGGCCTACGCTCTTGATGCACCAAAGAAATTGAGCGCGACGATCAAAGCGCTTAAAAAACAAATGTCCGAAAGCGCACCTAAACTTGCAACACGGGCCAGCAGTGAAAAGGTGCTCGAGATCATCAATCCGGTCATGCCGGAAACTGTTGGCGGATCGGCGGATCTGACGGGTTCGAACAACACTAAGACGGCAGATCTCGGGGTTTTTGACGTGGATAACCGCAAGGGACGCTATGTCCATTGGGGTGTGCGCGAACATGGAATGGCCGCGGCGATGAACGGCATGGTCCTGCATGGGGGGGTGCGTCCCTACGGCGGAACCTTCATGGCATTCACCGACTATGCGCGGCCCGCGATGCGACTGGCGGCGTTGATGAAGGTGCCCACGGTCTTTGTGATGACGCATGACTCGATTGGGTTGGGTGAGGACGGTCCGACCCACCAACCGATCGAGCATCTAGCGATTTCGCGTGCAACACCAAACACTTACGTCTTCCGTCCTGCCGACACGATCGAAACCGCCGAGGCATGGGAACTGGCACTGACCGCCAAGGAAACGCCATCGGTGCTGTCACTGACCCGTCAGGGACTTCCAACCGTGCGGACGGATCACAAGACCAAGAACCTGACTGCGCAAGGCGCTTACGTGCTGAAGGACGCCGATGCGAAGCGGCAGGCGATCCTGATGGCCACGGGTTCTGAGGTTTCGGTTGCCATGGCCGCCCGTGACATCCTGGAAACCGAAGGGATCGGAACACGTGTGGTTTCAATGCCTTGCTGGGAGCTTTTCGAAGAGCAAGACGAAGCATACCGCAAGCGGGTCTTGCCCGGTGGGCCTGTGCGCATCGCGGTCGAGGCTGGCATCCGCCTTGGCTGGGATCGCTGGCTTTTCGGGGAACGCGGCAAGCGCGAAAAGTCCGGCTTTGTGGGCATGCATGGCTTTGGCGCCTCTGCCCCAGCGGATGAACTTTTTCGCCAATTCGAGATCACGCCCGAGGCGACGGCCCAAAAGGTACGGGATCTTGTTGACGGGAAATGGCAGCCGTCTGCCGAAGTGTGACAACACCCTATGCCGGTTCGGTGCGTGTTTCGTTCTCAAACAACCGCTTAGCCAAACAAAACAAGGCGAAGCGGATGTCTGATTGACGTGGGCGTTGCGTCGGTTACTGACACCCGGGCGAACTCGATTTCCAGGCTGTGCGTCGCGGCAACTTCACCATCAAGACCTTAGGCAGGTGCCTTGGCCGCGACGGACCGCCAAAGCGGCGTGATGACCTTTTCGCCCACTGGGATCAGGATAAACCCAAGGATCGCGCCGAGCACACCATCGAGTGCGGCCTTCACGATCCATTCCACGGCCCCCTGTCCCTGACCGATCGCATGGGCCACAAAGTGGATCGCCTCTTCCGGTCCGTGCCAGCCCATTTCGGCCAGACCGTGCACAATGATAGACCCGCCAACCCAGAGCATGGCGGCGGTTCCAACAATTGTCAGGGTCTTCATAAAGCCCGGCATGATCCGGACGATGCCGCGACCCAGGGCTTGCAAGATCCCAATCCGCCCGCGCGTGGCGAGTGCGAGGCCAAAATCATCGGCCTTCACGATCAACGCTACAGAACCATAGACCGCGACGGTAATCAGAATGCCGACCATGGCAAGGGTCGCCCCTTCCATCCAGATGTTGCTTTCGGGAATGGCGGCGAGCGCGATTGTCATAATCTCGGCCGAGAGAATAAAATCGGTCTTGATGGCGCCCATTGCCTTTTGTTCCTCAAGATGGGCGGGATCCTCCACGGTGTTTTCCCTGTCGGGATAGTCCTCATGCCCATGCCCGCCGAGCCCAAGTGCATGGGCAATCTTTTCGGCCCCTTCAAAGCAAAGATAGGCTCCACCCAGCATCAACAGCGGTGGGATCAACCATGGCGCAAAGGCCGACAGAAGCAGGCCCGCAGGCAGCAGATACAGGAGCTTGTTCTTGAAAGACCCTTTGGCGATGCGCCAGATGATCGGCAATTCGCGGTCGGCCGAAAAGCCATGGACGTATTTGGGGGTTACGGCTGCGTCGTCGATCACCGCACCGGCGGCTTTTGATCCGGCCTTGATGGCCTGGGCCGCGACATCGTCGATGCTGGTTGCTGCCACTTTTGCAATGGCTGCCACATCGTCCAGCAATGCCAGTAATCCGCTCATAGTGCCGTTCCCTTTTCGCCTTTTGGCAGAGCTAGCACCGCCGGTGCAGGAAACAAACCGCCTATGTGTGCGCTAACACCCTTCTTTATCGCTAACATATTGAAAACGTGTATTTCCCTGTCACAATCAGAGGTCTATAGAACCAACAATTGCTGTACTGCAAAAGGGTTTTTACGATGACGATCAAAGTTGGGATCAACGGATTCGGCCGGATCGGGCGCTGCACACTCAGCCACATCGCGGCCAGCCGCCGCAACGACATCGAAGTCGTGAAGCTGAACGCGACCGGGCCGATCGAAAGTGCCGCGCATCTGATCCGCTATGACAGCGTCCACGGTGCGTTTCCAGGGAATGTGCAGGTTGCTGGTGACACCATTGACCTGGGGCGTGGCCCGATCGAGGTGCAATCGACCTATGATATGGGCGAGCTTGACTGGGAAGGCTGTGACGTCGTCCTGGAATGCACGGGCAAGTTCAACGATGGCCAGAAGGCGAAGACCCATCTGGAGCGTGGCGCGGGCCGCGTTCTCCTGAGCGCACCCGGTAGGAATGTGGACCGGACGGTCGTCTATGGTGTGAACCACAGAGATTTGGTTGAGACCGACAAGATGGTGTCGAACGGATCCTGCACGACGAATTGCCTTGCCCCACTTGCCAAAGTGCTCGACGATTCTATCGGTATCAAAAACGGTCTCATGACCACGATCCATTCTTATACTGGCGACCAGCCCACGCTGGACAAACGCCACAATGATTTCTACCGCGCCCGTGCCGCGGCGATGTCGCTTATCCCGACATCGACCGGGGCGGCCAAGGCGCTTGGTGAGGTTCTGCCCAGCCTTGCGGGCAAGCTTGACGGGACGGCGATGCGGGTTCCGACACCGAATGTCTCTGCGGTGGATCTGACGTTCCAGGCCAAACGTGATGTGACCGCTGATGAAGTCAATGCGGCGGTCCTAGAGGCCTCCAAAGGACCGATCGGACATGTGTTGGCCTACGATCCAGAACTGAAAGTCTCGGTCGACTTCAACCATACAGAACATTCGTCGATCTTCGCGCCGGACCAGACCAAGGTGGTTGGCGACAGGCTGGTGCGCGTGCTGGCCTGGTATGATAATGAATGGGCCTTTTCCGTCCGGATGGCGGATGTGGCTGTGGCAATGGGGCGGCTTAACTAGTTCCTCAGAGCTTGAATGGTAAGGGCGGGGATGTCATAGCCATCCCTGCCCTTTTGCTGTCTGACCCATGACGAACCGCCTTGCCCTTACACTCGCCATCCTGCTTCTGGGCAGCCTCGTGCTCGATCTCTGGCTATATGGATCAGAGCACATGATTTTTCTCGGCAAGAAACTCTTCGAACTGATCGACTGGCTCGCCTTTTGGCGTTGAATTCCCGTTTTCTACAATAGCCTTTTGCTTTTTGCGCCTGTTAGCGATAACAGAGCCTCAAATCGGATCGGAGGGCATGTCATGGCAATCACAGCCGCAATCAATGGGTTTGGCCGGATCGGGCGCAATGTGCTGCGCGCACTGATCGAAGAGGGGCGCGATGACATTGATATCGTCGCAATCAACGATCTGGGCCCGGTTGAGACGAATGCCCATCTTTTGCAGTACGACAGCGTGCACGGCCGCTTTCCCGCAAAAGTGAGCGTGGGTGAGAACAGCATTGATGTGGGGCGCGGCTCAATCCAGGTCACGGCAGAGCGGAACCCGGCAGATCTGCCGTGGAAGGACGTGGACATCGTTTTGGAATGCACGGGCATCTTCACCTCGAAAGAGGCTTGCCAAGCGCATCTCGAGAATGGCGCGGGTAAGGTGCTGATATCCGCGCCAGGCAAGAACGTCGACAAGACAATTGTCTATGGGGTCAATCATGACACGTTAGGGGCTGACGATCTGATCGTCTCAAATGCATCCTGCACGACCAATTGCCTGACGCCCGTCGCGAAGGTCTTGCAGGACAGTTTTGGCATCAACCGCGGGTTCATGACGACGGTGCATTCCTACACGGGCGATCAGCCTACGCTGGACACATTGCACCAGGATCTCTACCGGGCACGAGCCGCCGCACTCAGCATGATCCCGACCTCGACCGGTGCTGCCAAAGCCGTCGGCCTGGTTATGCCCGAATTGGGCGGCAAGCTGGACGGTGTGGCAATCCGAGTGCCGACGCCCAACGTCTCATGCATCGATCTGACGGTCGAGTTGGGGCGCGATGTGTCGGCAGAAGAGGTCAACGTGACGATGACCGATGCCGCAAACGGGCCACTGCAAGGCGTTCTGGGCGCCACGGATGCCAAACTCGTGAGCCAGGACTTCAACCACGATCCGCATTCATCCATCTTTGCGACCGACCAGACCAAGGTTATTGACGGCAACATGCTGCGCGTTTTGTCCTGGTATGACAACGAATGGGGCTTTTCGAACCGGATGCTGGATGTTGCAGCCGTGATGGCCTGACGGCAGTGGCCAGCGACAAGCCCGCTTTGCCGTCACCAAGTAAGCTGGGCGTGTCGCCCGCCCCGATGTTCAAGCAGATGACGCAAAAATATAGCAGCGTGCACGTGGAACACGAAGCCACATAACCGTGCCAGGAGTGGGCAAAAAAACATTGGGCACCGTCACCTTGAGCGGCAGGTGTTCGTGGTCCAGCCGAAACTCGATAAGGCTTTCATTGCCCATGAAGCGCGCGCGTTCGACCACAGCCTTGGCCGAGGTCCCATCGGTATCCGTGGGGTGCGGGCCCTGACCGCCCCGGTCAAAGTCGATGCGGACGTGCTGGGGGCGGAACACGATTTCAACTGTCGTGCCATCTGGAAAGCCCGGCGCAAGGAAGGGACCAAATGGAGTTGCCGCGAGGGCAGAGTTGATTTCGGCAGTCAAGATATTGGCATCGCTGAAAAACGCCATCGCATCCTTGTCGCGCGGCTGCATGTAGAGATTGTAGGGCGCGCCCTGCTGGACGACATGTCCATCCCGCATGAGCGCGATTTCGTCAGCCATGCGCAACGCCTCCTCCGGCTCATGCGTCACCAACAGGACGGCCGTGTCCTCCTCTTTCAGGATGGCCAGCGTCTCATCGCGAATGCCGTCACGCAAACGATTGTCGAGACCTGAAAAGGGTTCGTCCATGAGCATAATGCGGGGCTTTGGCGCCAAAGCCCGGGCCAGCGCGATCCGCTGCTGTTCACCACCGGACAACTGATGCGGGAAGGCATCCACAAAGCCTTTCATCCGGACACGCGCCAGCATGTCTTCGACGCGCTGACGCTTGTCGATCTTGCTGCCTCTCAGTCCGTAGGCCACATTGTCGGCAACGCTCAGATGCGGAAAAAGGGCAAAATCCTGGAACATCAGACCGATCTCGCGCTTTTCTGGAGGCACGCGCCGATGAGCGTCGCAAATCAGCTGTCCATCGACATATATTTCGCCGCTGTCCTGCATTTCGACCCCGGCAATCATCCGCAGCGTCGTCGACTTGCCACAACCCGATGGTCCGAGCAGACAGGTCACCTGACCGGGTTGAACTGACAAAGACACGTCATCCACTACGCGGCGCCCGCCGAAACTGCGCACGAGATTGCGAATTTCAAGTCGTGGAGCGGTCTCCTGCACCCGATCTTCCATTTCCGATCAAAAAGCTCAGGCGGAGGTATCAGGGCGGTTTGCCCTCCGCAAGAACCGAAGCGCGACAAGCGAAACAAGCACTTTGTCAGGACAGCGTCTGGGCGTTACAGTTCGTAAGGCGGGCGTGTCGCCCGCCTCCGCTTAGGGTTCGATCAGTTCAAAGGTTGATGTCGCACGGTCAACGCCATTGACTTGCAGCGTGATTTCGTGAGGCCCAGGATAGAGACGAAAGGTGGTCGCGTCGCCCTTCAGTTTATGATCCTTCGTCAGCCGAATTGCCTTGCCGCTTTTGGCATTGGCCTGTTTCAGCTTGAAGACCTTCTCGCCGCTTTTCCTGCCCGGACGCGCAAAGCGCAAACGATAATCAACCAGTACCGGCAGATCTTCATCCGCCACGAGTTCGCACTCAAAAGATAATGTTTCGCCGATCTTCAGAACGTTTTTTGCAATCTCAATGTTGGCCTTAACGCCAATGTCCCCACGATAACCAAGTTGCAACAAGGCCGCAGGATGCCCGTCTTTGACCAGCGTCCGAAGGGCGTGTCGGGTCATCCAATCAAGCTCCTTTTTGATCTGACGCTCCAAGCCCTGCCAAGCAACCAGTCGATCGAGAACGGCGTCGGGATCTTTTTTGGTGACATCATTCAGGTGGTTTGCGACCGATCGCGTGACAAAGCGTGCGTCATCGGCATGCAAAAGGTCCAAGAGCGGTAAGGTTTGCGCCAGCGTCAGATCAACACCACGCGCCCAGGGCAGGTTGGGACGCGTACCTTCACTCACAAGACGACGCACGTGGTAGTTTTCATCCGTCGCCCAGCGTTCCAAACGCGCAAGCGTTTCGTCCGGCCAGCGATTCAAGAAAGGCCGAATGTAGAATTCCATCGAGAAGCGCTGCGTGGCCGCGTGCAGCAGGTCAAGCGCGACCTCGCGGTGATCTTCAAGCCCGTGGCGGACGGCCAGAACACCGGGAACCGCGTGGATGAACTGACCGAAATCATCATCCTTCAAAGCGGGATCCAATGGCGGCGGCATTATGGCCCGGATCTGATCAGCCATCTCCAGGAAATCATCGGCCAAATACGGTTCGATACAGTCTGCGAACCAATCGAGACACTCCATGAGACTGCGCTCCGCAACGCCGGAAAGGGCCTTTTGCGAAAAGGATTGCCCGTCGAGGTCGGGCAGGCCAGCTTCATATTCTCGACCAAGTTGGCCAAGAGTTTCGGCGTTGAAGAGCCTGTCTTTCATCGAAAAATTTTTGGCCATGCCTTGCCCTTGTTCGTTGCTGAAAAGGGGCTTTGCCCCTCGCGGCTACGCCGCTCACCCCAGGATATTTTAAACCCAGAGAAGTTCAGATCGTGAAGTTTGTGGCCCCCCCATCCAAAAGAATGTTCTGACCGATGATAAAGCCTGCATGTTGGCTGCAGAGAAAAGCGCAGGTCGCGCCGAATTCCTGACGGGTGCCGTAGCGTCCCGCAGGGATTGTTGCGGCGCGTTCGGCGCGGGCTTCATCCAGCGTGATGCCTTTGGCCTTGACCACACCACCGTCCAGCGCATCTGCGCGATCGGTCGCGTGGATGCCCGGCAGCAGGTTGTTGATCGTTACGCCGCTGCGGGCGACTTGGCGCGAGGTTCCGGCGACGTAGCCGGTCAGACCAGCGCGCGCCGAATTTGACAGGCCCAGAACGGGGATCGGCGCTTTAACCGATTGCGACGTTATGTTGACCACCCTGCCCCATCCCCGTTCCATCATACCTGGAACCAGCGCTTTGATCATAGCGATGGGCGTGAGCATGTTGGCATCGAGTGCAGCGATGAAATCGTCCCGGTTCCAGTCGTGCCACATACCCGGGGGTGGGCCACCGGCATTGTTGATAAGGATGTCCGCGTCTCCCGCCGTCTCAAGCAGCTTGGCCTGACCTTCCGCGGTGGTGACGTCCGCGGCGACGGTGGTGACCTGAACCCCATGTACCTGGCGGATGGTTTCCGCCGACGCGTCTAGTGCCTCGGCGCCGCGCGCATTCATCACAAGTTTTACGCCTGCCGAAGCCAATGCTTCTGCGCAGCCCAGGCCAAGCCCTTTGGACGCCGCGCAAACCACTGCTGTCTTGCCAGAAATTCCCAGATCCATCTCATTCTCCCTGTCAGTGTCGCCCCGGCTTAGCGCGCCAGGGCGTGAGGTACCAGAGGATCAATCGGGCAGGATCAAGTGGCGTAAAAGAACTCCTCGCGGGTGATCTTGCCGTCCGCCACGTGGTAGAGTGCGACCTCTTTCATCTCAAAAGTCTGATCATTTGTCTTGTCTTTGCCCGCGACCTCGAAGATCACGGCGAATTTGTCATCACCATGCAGCATCGGATCGCTGACCTCCATGTTGGAGACCTCCATCGTGTTCTCCCACCATTCATGTTTGCCCCGGATCGCGTCGAGACCGGTGACCTCGCGCCCCTGACCACTTTGATCTACGGCTTCAACCGAGGCAGCATCAGGCACGTAGAGCTTGTCGAGATTGGCGGTCTCGCGATGTTCACGACAACCAGCGACGAGTTCGTTTGCGATGTCTTTCAGGGTCATAGTCTTTCTCCCAGATTTTGGTTAGTCTGACTTAATCGGAGCACCTGACAGATTTTGGCAGCAACTTTCCTTGACGATCACTCAATGACAACCGAACCAACGGAAATCTTTCTGGAACTGAGCCTTACGGGTGAGTTCCGCGCAATGGCGTCCAACGGCGAGGACCTCACCCCGAGATCAAGCAAGGCGCAAGCGATCTTGGCAATGGTTGCAATGTCACCCGAGATGCGTCGTGAGCGTAAGTGGCTGGAAAAGATGCTTTGGAGCGAGCGAAACGAGGACGTCGCAAAAGGAGGGTTGCGGCAAGCCTTGTCAGAATTGCGCACGTCCCTTGGTCCCTGCGCTAAGGCCCTGAAGGTGGGTTCTGATGCCATATCTCTGGAGCCCGGCCTCATTCGGAAGACTTACACGCAAGGAGAAACGCTTTTGGACGACTTGTGGGGGAGCGTTCGGGATCCGTCGTTTGCGGCTTGGCTCTCCGGTGAGCAGACTGCCTTTGATCTATCCTGGCGGCAGCAGGAAGATGAGACATCCGCATCATTGCCTGAACAGAATGGTCAGACCGAGCAGGTTTACCAACTTCCCGAAGATCTACCGCTTAGCACCTCGATAACATTCACGGCACAAAGGTTGTCGCTGGGCCCAGGAGATCCGGTGCCCGAACGTGAGGAATTGGCGCAAATCTATGAAGATCTGCGCGAGGCAGTGCGGGATCTGCGCGATTTGGGCAATCTGTCGAACCAGTCGCCACTGCTGGCACGGGGGATCGAACGCTTTCTGGGACGTATTCCGCCCGAATACACCGATCTTGAACAGGTGCGCTTTGGCATCGGGTTACAAGCCCTGCGCCTGCAATTCGAACCAGAGCGGTCCACCCTGCAAGATGTGGCGCCCGACAAGGTCGGACATATCGAAGCTGTCTTGCTTTACTCCGACCTGATCGCGGCAAGGCTGCCAGAGTGGAGGGATTTTCTGGAAGAGGAGGAGGACAATGAGGCTGTCATCGAAGTTCATCGCGAGACGACCGAGCAAATCCTCGATGACGCGGCGAAAGCACTGGCCAAGGATCCCCGGCACTTTGACGTGTCGCTTTTTGAGCGGATCCGCGAATATCTAGATGATGCGACCACGACCGCTTATCTGGCGTCAAAAGACCTGCTGCTGGCGATTGCACACAAAACCTTCACGCTGGCGCGGGAGTTGATCAAGGACACGGCCAGCGCGCAGCGCAAACAGGCCATCAAGAACATTGCCACAGCGTTGAATGTGCAATTGGGCGCGGTGCTTCTGGAACTCGCAGGTCTGCTGCCACACCAACTGAAATGGCTTGTGGCTTGGCTGAACTATTTGCCAAAGCTCTTGACCTAAGCCCGCTTGCCGCTCGGGTTCAGCGCCGATATATGCGCGTCATGCTCGACAACCGCCCAGAATTGCCGCCTGAAATTGCCCGTCGCAGGACCTTTGCGATTATCTCGCATCCCGATGCGGGCAAGACTACCTTGACCGAGAAATTCCTGCTGTTTGGTGGGGCGATCCAGATGGCGGGACAGGTCCGCGCCAAAGGCGAGGCACGGCGCACGCGCTCCGACTTTATGGAGATGGAGAAGGACCGGGGCATCTCTGTAAGCGCCTCGGCCATGTCATTCGACTTCCGCGAGTTTCGCTTCAATCTGGTTGATACGCCGGGTCACTCAGATTTCTCGGAAGACACCTATCGCACACTGACGGCGGTGGATGCCGCCGTGATGGTGATCGACGGGGCCAAGGGCGTGGAAAGCCAGACCCAAAAACTTTTTGAGGTCTGCCGCCTGCGCGATCTGCCCATCCTGACATTCTGCAACAAGATGGACCGGGAAAGCCGCGATACGTTCGAGATCATTGATGAGATCCAGGAAAATCTGGCCATTGATGTCACCCCGGCTTCGTGGCCCATCGGGATGGGGCGGGATTTCATCGGGAGTTATGACCTTTTGAACGACCGTCTTGAGCTAATGGAACGGTCCGACCGGAACCGCGTGGCCGAGACGGTGAAGATCGAAGGGCTTGATGACCCAAAACTGGCGGATCACGTGCCGGAGGGGCTACTGGCGCAATTGCGCGAAGAAGTTGAGATGGCGCGGGAATTGCTGCCCAAGCTGGACCAAACGGCGGTGCTGCAAGGGACAATGACGCCGATCTGGTTCGGCTCTGCCATCAACTCTTTCGGGGTCAAGGAATTGATGGATGGTATCGCGAGCTATGGTCCCGAACCGCAGATCCAGTCGGCTGAACCACGGGAGATCCTGCCCGAGGAAGGCAAGGTGGCGGGTTTTGTCTTCAAGGTGCAGGCCAATATGGACCCCAAACACCGCGACCGGGTGGCATTTCTGCGCATGGCGTCGGGGCATTTCAAACGCGGCATGAAGCTCACCCATGTGCGGTCGAAAAAGCCGATGGCGATCTCGAACCCGGTGATGTTCTTGGCCTCAGACCGGGAGCTCGCCGAAGAGGCCTGGGCGGGCGACATCATCGGCATTCCGAACCACGGGCAGTTGCGCATCGGCGACACGCTGACCGAGGGCGAGGCACTGCGGGTCACAGGCATCCCTTCCTTTGCGCCCGAGCTCTTGCAGGGCGTGCGGGCGGGCGATCCGCTGAAGGCAAAGCATCTGGAAAAAGCGCTGATGCAGTTTGCAGAGGAAGGTGCCGCCAAGATTTTCAAACCTGCGATAGGATCGGGCTTTGTGGTGGGCGTCGTGGGCGCCCTGCAATTCGAGGTGCTGGCGAGCCGGATCGAACTGGAATACGGCCTGCCCGTTCGGTTTGAACAATCACAGTTCACAAGCGCAAGATGGGTCAGCGGCGAACAACAAGCCCTTGATAAATTTACAGAAAGTAACAAACAACACATTGCACACGACCACGATGGCGATATCGTCTATCTCACGCGCCTGCAATGGGACATCGACCGGGTGGAACGGGACTACCCCGATGTTCGCTTGACAGCCACCAAGGAAATGATGGTCTGATCGCGCCATGACGGCGGACGAGATCTATGACGGCGGTTATCCCGCCTTGCGCGACTTTCTTGAAGAACGGCAGCGCTCGTTCCAAGGCACAGATCAGGTGCTCCCGCGCGCAGATGTGGTGCTGGCCCCTCTTAAAAGCCGCCTTGTTGTCGCACCAAGGCTCGAAAGACTGCCGCGCTACTCTGCATCGGCTAAGTGGCAGGATCTGCAGATCCAGTTCGATGGCGCGCCAGAACTTTGGTGTCTGCACGCCATGGTGATCGCCTGTTTGCGTCGCAAGGGTCCGCCTGAGACTGCTCGGTCCCTCTTCATGCGGATATGGGAGGAGGAGGGCCAATGGATGGCCGAAACGCTCAACGTGCGCTGGCTGATTTCGGCGGCCACGACCTTTGCCGATCATGGTCAAACGGGCGACGAGCGTGCCCTTGGCATGGGTCTTTCTGTGCTTTTCGACATGATCAAGCTGCATGACAGCGAACGACGCCTCACCGGCCTCACAGGCAACGATCCTTTCCGCAGACAGGGAGCCGGTCGGGTGCCCGGTATCGCCTTTGGAATGCAGGGCTATTCCTTCAAAGGCGGCGATCTCGACAAGGTGCTGCTAGCGAGGCTCGCGCAACTGGCTGATCGCACACCGCGCATGCGGGCCTTGGCCCACACCATGCTGAACCTGATCATGAGCGAGCGGCGCAGCATTTTTGCGCGTGTCCAGATGGTTAAGGCACGCCGTCGCGGAGCGCAGATGTGACCTGGGGCGTGGTCGCCACCGTCAAGGCAGATACCAAGGCGATCCTACAGTTTGCTGCCTATCATCTGGATGCGGGCGCGCATCGTGTCTTTGTTTACCTTGATGAGGACGATGAGGCGGCGCGCCTCGCCCTGAAAGCACATCCAAAATGCCGGGTGACGCGGTGCACACAGGGCTATTGGCGCAAGCTCACGGGTAAGCGCCCGGTCAAGCATCAGGTACGTCAAACGCGGAATGCGACCCGTGTCTATGTCCGCGCCGATGTAGACTGGCTAGCGCATATCGACGTGGATGAATTTCTAGTGGCCAACGAACCGATCAACGCTATGCTGGCTGATCTGCCAAAACACGTTCAGACGGTACGGGCGCGGCCCATGGAATTGCTGGCGGGTGGCAACGGGACGGCGTTCAAGGCGTTTGTCCCACCGCTATTTTGGCGGCACTCCGTTGTCAGCCGTATTTATCCAACTTTCGGGCCGCAACTGCGCGACGGTTTTATGAGCCACAACAGCGGTAAGCTGTTCGCGCGCACAAGCATGGACGAGGTCGAATTCCGCATCCACAACGTTTTCCGCAATGGCGAAAAGAACCCAGGCGAGGTCGAGCTGAACAAACTACGCTTGGCCCATTGTCATGCAACGAATTGGGCGCATTGGATGGCGGCGTACCGTTTTCGCGTAACCTCGGGTTCCTATCGATCGGATCTCGCGGCAGGCCATGACGGGATGAACCTGCATTCGGTTCTGACAGGGATCGAAGCCACAAAGGGCGAGCCAGGTCTGCGCCGCTTCTTCGACGAGGTTTGCATGGATACACCCGCGTTGCGGACGCGGCTGAAGCAGGCTGGGTTGCTGCAGCGCGCCGATCTCGGCTTAGACGAGAAAACGGCCCGGCACTTTCCCCAGATTTGACGGTGAGATAACCCTCTGTTATGGACCACGCAGAATTGGGGGCCAGCGGGCCCCCTTGGCCATTCAGGCCAATATATTTCGACGCAGCGGGCCAGGTGATAGTGTCCGCAACCCACGGACGCACATGACAAAGTTTTCTGATCTGAACCTGAACCCCAAGGTGCTCAAAGCCATTGATGAAGCGGGCTACGAAAGCCCAACCCCGATCCAGGCGGGCGCCATTCCGCCCGCCCTAGAAGGGCGCGATGTTCTGGGCATTGCCCAGACGGGCACCGGCAAGACGGCCAGTTTCACACTGCCCATGATCACGCTGCTGGCACGCGGTCGCGCAAGGGCGCGGATGCCAAGATCGCTGGTGCTTTGCCCGACACGAGAACTGGCCGCGCAAGTGGCCGAGAATTTCGACACATACACCAATCATCTGAAACTGACGAAGGCACTGCTGATCGGCGGAGTTTCGTTCAAGGAACAGGACGCGTTGATCGACCGGGGTGTAGACGTGCTGATCGCCACGCCAGGCCGCCTCTTGGACCATTTCGAGAGAGGTAAGCTGCTGCTGACCGGCGTGCAGATCATGGTTGTGGATGAAGCCGACCGGATGCTCGATATGGGCTTCATCCCGGACATCGAACGCATCTTTTCGCTGACGCCCTTTACGCGCCAGACACTCTTTTTCAGCGCCACCATGGCGCCCGAGATTGAGCGGATCACCAACACGTTCCTGTCAGCGCCCGAACGGGTCGAAGTCGCCCGCCAGGCGACGGCCTCAGAGACAATCGAGCAGGGCGTGGTTATGTTCAAAGGCTCGCGTCGCGATCGCGAAAGCTCGGAGAAGCGCAAGGTTCTGCGCATGCTGATCGACGCGGAAGGCGAGAAATGCACTAACGCGATCATTTTCTGCAACCGCAAGACTGATGTCGATATCGTAGCGAAGTCGATGAAGAAATATGGCTATGACGCAGCGCCCATTCATGGCGATCTTGACCAGTCGCAACGGACCAAGACGCTGGATGGGTTCCGCGAGGGAGAGTTGCGTTTTCTGATCGCCTCGGATGTGGCCGCGCGCGGCCTTGATGTACCGAGCGTCAGCCACGTATTCAACTTCGACGTGCCGAGCCATGCGGAAGACTACGTCCACCGCATCGGCCGCACAGGTCGCGCCGGACGTGAGGGCAAAGCGATGATGATCTGCGTACCCCGGGACGAGAGAAACCTTGGCGATATCGAGGCGCTGATCCAGAAAGAGATCCCCCGGATCGAGAATCCGCTCAAGGTCGAAAAGTCCGACGACACGCCAAAGGACGAAAGACCCAAGCGCGGAAGGCGCAGGAAGGACGATGGCGAGAGTGGCGAAAGCAAACCCGCCGAAAAGCGCCGTTCAAAATCTGACAGAGGCAACCGTGGTGAGGGCAGCAGCAAAGTCGTTGGCCTCGGAGACCACACACCAAGCTTCATCGAACTCAGCTTTGATGAGCGACGGGCAGGATAGCTAGAAGCTTGCTTCTAATAAGCGCCGCTTAGGTTTCTGCTATTAAGATTGACGGAAAGCGCATTGCTTGCATGATCTAATATCGACAGAACGGGTTCGCGTCGAGCCAGACACCTCCGCAATTGACGGACATATAGCCTTTTCACCAAGCCGCGCTCTTTGGTTGCTAACACATGGAGTTCTGGGTGCAGTCGGCGTCTTGTTCTTTCCAAGTCCTGAGGCTCCTGCAGTTTTCGTCCTGCTTACAGCCATAACGATATGTGCTGGTCACTCCGTCGGAATGCATCGTCTTCTTATTCATCGCAGCTTTGAGACCAGACGGTCAGTAGAGTACTTCTTGGTCTGGTTGGGCACCCTTGTCGGAATGGCCGGACCATTTGGAATGATAAAAGCGCACGACATGAGGGACTGGCATCAACGTCAAACCGATTGTCCTCCGCATCCGGCTCATGCGGCTGGCTTTGCAAGAGATGCTTGGTGGCAGCTTTGTTGCCAACTCGAATTGTCGAACCCACCCACATTCGTTTTGGAAGATCGTGTAAAGCACGACCGGGTCTACTGGTTCATGGAACGATACTGGATGCTGCAGCAGGTGCCGCTTGCGTTGGCACTTTACTGCTTCGGTGGACTGAGCTGGGTGCTCTGGGGATGTTGCCTTCGCACATTCGTGTCTCTGGTCGGCCACTGGATGATGGGCCACTTTGCACACAGCCGAGGCCAACAAGGGTGGAAAATCGATGGACTGCCGGTGCAAGGATACAATCTGCCGGGGTTTGGTCTAGTCACTTTCGGAGAGAACTGGCACGGAAATCATCATGCGTTCCCCTACTCAGCGCAGCTGGGCACCGAGCGCGGCCAGCTTGACCCGGGATATCTGTTCATTCGATTTCTTGAGCGAGTTGGCCTGGCACATGATGTAAAAACGCCAGGCTCAATGCCGGAGCGTCGTGGGCTGACAAAAATTGTTTCTTAGATCAGTTGAATCAGCTCGCAACGGTAAATTTTTGACCAGCACTACTGCATCCTGCCGATTACGACCGTTACCTCTGGTTTCTTCCCGATCTCGTCCTGTGCCGTTTTGCGCGCAATCCGGCGGAGTGCTTCGGTGAGAGTGTCATCATCGCGCAGGGTTTTGCCGTCGGCGCGTCCAAGGAACTGGCTCAGATCTTCTTCGAGCACATCGACCAAGGGCGTGTTCGAATTGCCGGTTTCTGCAAGGCCCGTAACCTCGCACCATGGCTCACCCAGGGGTTCGTCTTCCTCGTCGAGGATCAGCGTTAAGACGATGTGGCCGTTCAGCGCCATGCGGATGCGGTCGCGGACGATCCCGTCGAGCGCGCCGATCTGGACGGAGCCGTCGATGTAGGTACGGCCGGTCTCTACGTAGCCCGCAACCTTGGGTGCATTGCCCGAAAGGTCGATCATCATGCCGTTGACGGCGAGTACGCCCGCCCGGCCCTTGGAATGGGCGAGCTTCACATGCTCGCGCAGATGCCGGTGTTCGCCGTGCATCGGCACGACAATCTGCGGGTTCACGATGTCCTGCAAACGCTCCAGATCCGGACGGTTGGCGTGGCCCGAAACGTGGTACAGACCGGAACTGTCATCGACTACATCCACCCCCTTTTCGGACAATTGGTTGATGATCCGGATCACGCCCTTTTCGTTGCCGGGGATCGTCTTGGACGAAAAGAGGAAGAGATCGCCTTCCTTCAGCTCAAGCCCCATGTACTTGCCATTCGCCAGTTGCGCCGACGCCGCGCGGCGTTCGCCCTGAGAGCCGGTGACCAGCAACATGAGGTTTTCGCGGGGGATATGCTTTGCGTCTTCCGGGCCAACCACGCTTGGAAAGTCCTTCAGAACGCCTGTCTCGACCGCCGCCTCGATCATGCGGCGCATGGCACGTCCCAGAAGACAGATGGATCGGCCCGCGGCCTGCCCCGCCTCAGCGAGGGTTTTCAGGCGCGCGACGTTCGAGGCGAATGTGGTCGCAACAACCATGCCCTCTGCTTCGCTGACGAGCTTTTCGATCTCGGGCCCGACAGACATTTCCGAGCGACCCGGCGCTGGCGAAAAGACATTCGTGCTGTCGCAGATCAGCGCCTTGACCCCCGACTTCGAGACCTCGGCCCAAAGATCGGGATCGAAGGGTTCGCCCACCACGGGCGTCGGATCTAGCTTGAAGTCACCGGTATGGATCACCCGACCGTCGGGCGTGTCGATGATCAGAGCTGCACTTTCCGGTATGGAATGCGACATGGGCAAAAAACCCAACCTGAAAGGACCCGCCTCGACTTGGTCGGGCCACTTGGCGACAACACGCACGGCTTCCTCGTCATGGCCTGCCTCGTCCATCTTCCGCCGCGCGATATTCGCCGTGAAGGGGCGCGCATAGATCGGCGCGCCCAAACGGTCGTAGGTGTGGGCAACCGCGCCCACGTGATCTTCATGCGCGTGGGTGATGAAAATACCGTCAATCTGATCCCGCCGCTCGGCCAGCCAAGCGATGTCGGGCAGGATAAGATCCACGCCCGGTGTGCCGTCCATATCCGGGAAGGTCACGCCAAGATCCACCACGATCAGACGCTCGGCATCCTGGGCGCCATAACCATAGACATAGGCGTTCATGCCGATTTCGCCCGCTCCGCCAAGGGGCAGGTAGATCAGTCTTTCACTGCTCACGTTATTCGTTGTCCTTGTTGTATTTGTAGATGACCGTCAGTCCATGCATGGTGAGGTCGTCTTCGATCTTGTCAAATAGCACATCGCCCTGACTAAAAAGCGGAGCGAGCCCGCCGGTCCCAACGATGCGCATCGGCCTGTCATGTTCGCCCCGAATGCGTTCGCAGATTTCGCGGATCAGACCCACATATCCCCAGAACACACCCGATTGCATGCAGGCGACCGTATTCGTGCCAATGACGCGCTGCGGTTTGGTCACGTCCACATGCGGCAGGGCAGCCGCCGCCTGGTGCAGCGCCTCAAGGCTCAGGTTCACGCCGGGGGCGATGACGCCGCCTATATAAGCGCCGTCCTGATCGACCACGTCAAAGGTGGTGGCTGTTCCGAAATCGACAACGATCAGATCACCGCCATGCCGGTCAAAGGCGCCTGCGGCGTTCACCAGCCTGTCTGGGCCGACCTGTGTACCCTCGTCGACCCGAGGGTCCACAGGCAAAAGGCAGTCGGGTTTGCCGACGACATAAGGACGTGTGTGAAAATAGCGGTCGCAGAAAACGCGCAGGTTAAAGACAACGCGCGGCACAGTGGAAGAGATGATGACATCCGTGATCTCGACATCGATCTTCTGGAATTTGAGGAGAGTTGAGAGCCAAACATAATACTGATCGGCTGTGCGCTGGTGCTCTGTCGAGGTGCGCCAGGTGCCTATGAACTGGCTGCCGTCCCAAACCGAAAAGACAGTGTTGGTGTTGCCGCAATCGATGGTAAGAAGCATGCCTCACCCCCTAGAAATAGACATCGGCTGCTGGGATCGGAACGCGGCCTTTTGGCGTCTCTAGAACAAGTTGGCCGGTCTCGTCCACATCGGCAAAGGTGCCAGACATTTCGACTTGGTTCGTCCGGGCGGTGATCACCTCACCCAAACGGGCAGCGTGGGACAGCCAAGCGGCGCGTATCGGCGCAAACCCGAATGTGGTGAACTGATCCTCGTAGCGGGCATAGGCATCCGCCAGAAGGTTCAGGAAATCCTCGGGCGCGATCTTATGACCGATGGTGTTGAGTGCCACCGGCGGAACCGCGCCGGGCTCCACCTGATCTGGCCGCGGAGCGGCGACAAGGTTCACGCCGATCCCAATGGCAAGATGATCCTGGTCCAACCGCTCAAGCAGAATACCGGCCAGCTTACAGCCCCGCAGCAGGACGTCATTGGGCCACTTGAGGCTGAAGACGTCTTCCCGGCCCGTCGCGGCAATGCAGGCCTCTCGCAAAGCGAGGGAGGCAACGAAGGAGCGTAGCGCAACCAGGGCGGGCGGTTCGGCCACCGGCAAGATCAGGGTTCCAGCAAAGTTGCCAATTTGCATGGACCAAGACCGTCCCCGGCGTCCACGGGCCCGGGTCTGTCTCTTTGCCAGTATCCACTCAGGCCCTTGAACCGGCAGGCGGCGGACCGCTTCATCCAGGGTGCTGTCGACGCTTTCCAGGACATGCCGTCCATAACGGCTGGGCCAATCGATCATGCGACGCTAGTTGACCAGGGCCGTCGCGGCAAAGGCCGCAGCCCCCTCGATACCGAACATGTTAACGATGCCGACCACCATGATGGTGGCCGAGGCCATCAAAAATCCGGACAGGATCGGTGACTTGCTGCCTGTCATCACCTCATCCGTTTCGTCGCCGAAATACATGAAGAAGACGATGCGCAGATAGTAGAACGCGCCGATGACACTCGCGATTACCCCCGCGACGGCAAGCCAGATGAGGCCCGCATCATAGGCCGCGCGCAGGACGTAAAGCTTGCCGAAAAAACCTAGCATCGGAGGTACGCCCGCCAGACTGAACAACAGCACAAGCATGGCAAGTGCGCGTCCGGGCTCGCGCCGGGCATAAAGGTTGAGCGAGGCGATATCCGTCACCGGTTGCCCGTCGCGCTGCATCATCAGGATGAACGCGAAGGTGCCGACATTCATCGTGACGTAGATGGCCATGTAGACGAGCATGGCTTGCACACCCAAAACGGTCCCGGCGGCAAGACCCATCAGTGCGTAGCCCATATGCGCAATGGAAGAAAAGGCCATCAGGCGTTTGATATTGGTCTGACCGATCGCCGCTACGGCGCCGAGGAACATTGAGAGCACCGACAGAAAGGCAATGATCTGCTGCCAGTCGCGTACGGCAGAACCGAAGGCGTCGTGCATCACGCGGGCAAAGAGCGCCATGGCCGCAAGTTTCGGCGCGGTTGCGAAAAAGGCGGTGATCGGCGTTGGTGAGCCTTCATAGACGTCGGGCGTCCACATGTGGAACGGCACGGCCGAGACCTTGAAGGCAAAACCGGCCGCAAGGAAGACAAGGCCGAAGAGCAGGCCCAAAGACATGTCACCCGATTTCGCCGTCTGGATGATCCCGGAAAAGAGCGTCGTGCCGGAATAGCCGTAGACCAGCGAGGCACCATAGAGCAGCAGGCCCGAGGACAGCGCGCCGAGCACGAAGTATTTGAGCCCCGCTTCCGTCGACTTGACGCTGTCGCGCCGCAGGGAAGCCACGACATAAAGCGCCAGGGATTGCAGTTCTAGTCCCATGTAAAGCGACATTAGATCACCCGCGCTGACCATCATCATCATGCCCACCACGGCAAGCACGATGAGCATCGGATATTCAAAGCGCAGGATGCCGCGATCGGCCATGTAGCCCTCGCTCATCAACAGGATGGCCGCCGCAGAGAGCAAGATGGCGACTTTGCAAAAGCGCGAAAACGCATCATCCACGAACATGCCGTCAAAGGCGACATTTGTGCCCTCTCCGGTCGTACCGATCCAGATGGCCATGACAAGAAAGACCGCACTTGTGGCCCAGACCAATTGCGAGGCCATGCCGTCCTTTGAGGTGTAGACCGCCAAAATTAGGCCCAGCATGGCAAAGCAGGCCATAAAGACCTCGGGCAGGATGAGTGTCAGATCGGTTGCCATAGCTGCCCCTTAGTTCATCGCCAGACGCGTCGCCTGCTCCGAGACGCTAAGCGCCGTCTGATAATTGTCCACAAGCTGGGCGACGGTCGGCCCAATGATGTCGAGCGCCATGGCAGGATACACGCCCAGCAGGATCGTCATCACGACGAGCGGCGCAAAGATCGCCTTTTCGCGGCGCGTCATATCGCCGATCGACTTGAGGCTCTCCTTGATCAGATCGCCCATCACAACCCGTCGGTAAAGCCAAAGCGCATAGGCCGCCGAGAAGACGACGCCGGAGGTCGCAACCAGCGCGACCCAGGTGTTGACCTGGAAAACCGCCATCAGCGTCAGGAATTCGCCTACGAAGCCGCTTGTGCCCGGAAGACCGACATTGGCCATGGTGAAAAGCATAAAAATCAGCGCATAGGCTGGCATCCGGTTCACAAGACCACCATATGCGTCGATCTCGCGCGTGTGCATCCGATCGTAGATCACACCGACACAAAGGAAGAGCGCACCAGAAATGAAACCGTGGCTCAGCATCTGGAATATTGCGCCATCAATCCCCTGCTGGTTGCCCGCAAAAATTCCCATCGTGACAAAACCCATATGCGCGACCGAAGAGTAGGCGATCAGCTTTTTCATATCTTCCTGGACGAGGGCGACGAGCGAGGTGTAGACGATCGCGATGGCGCTCATCCACAGGACCAGCGGCGTCATGACATCGGACCCGATCGGGAACATCGGGATTGAAAAACGCAGGAACCCGTAACCACCCATTTTCAAGAGGATCGCGGCCAGGACGACCGAACCTGCGGTGGGCGCCTGCACGTGTGCATCCGGCAGCCAGGTGTGCACCGGCCACATAGGCATCTTGACGGCAAAGCTCGCAAAGAAGGCCAAGAACAGCAGAGTTTGCATACCTCCGACGATCTGAATTCCCAAAAGGCTAAACGTTTCAGATCCAAATTGGTGGTTCAGAAGCTGTTCGATATCCGTCGTACCGGCCTCGACAAACATGCCGACCATGGCAACCAACATCAGGACAGAACCAAGGAAGGTGTAAAGGAAGAACTTGAAGCTGGCATAGATGCGGTTCTTGCCGCCCCAAATCCCGATGATCAGAAACATTGGAATAAGACCCGCCTCGAAGAACAGGTAGAACAGCACCAGATCCAGCGCACAGAAGACACCCAACATAAGTGTTTCAAGTAACAAGAACGCGATCATGTATTCCTTAACGCGTTCAGTCACGTCCCAGCTGGCCCAGATCACAAGCGGCATCATGAACGTCGTCAGCATCACGAAGAGAACGCTGATCCCGTCGATCCCCATCTTGTATTGCAGACCCAGCAACCACTCGGCCTCTTCTATAAACTGGAAACCCGTGTTCAGCGGATCGAAGCGGAAGAGGATGAAGAGAGAGGCCAGAAAGGTTGCACAGGTCGCAAACATCGCCACCCATTTGGCATTGCGCTGCGCATGTTCGTCGTCACCGCGCAAGAAAACGGCCAGGATCAGTGCGGCCAGCGCAGGCGTGAAGGTCACAAGGGAGAGGATGGAATCCTGCATCAGTTTGCCCCTCCGCTCATCGTCATCCATGTGATCAGAACAGCGATACCGATGACCATCGCAAAGGCGTAGGTGAAGATGTAACCTGACTGCACCCGCCCCGCGAGGCGGGTGAAGAAGGGCACTATACCCATGGCAACGCCGTTGATGGAGCCGTCAATGACATTGCCATCACCCTTGCGCCAAAGCTGCCGCCCGATCCACAGAGCGGGCTGGACAAAGATCACATTATAAAGTTCGTCAAAGTACCACTTGTTTTTCAGGAACAGGTACAGAGGGCGCTGATTTTCGGCCAGCTTGCCCGGCAGAGACGGATTCACGATGTAGAACCAGTAAGCAAAAAGCAGGCCGATCAGCATCGCTGCAAAGGGCGACGTCTTCACCCAGTAGGGCACCTTGTGCGCGTCATCCAGAAGGGTGTTGCCCGGCGCGACATAGAGCGACCCCTGCCCGGGCTCGCCGACAAAGGCATAGTGGTGCGCGCCATGCCCTTTTTCATCTCCCTGCCCGCCTTCGGCCGCGTCAACGTGATGCGCGTCAGCCGGGCCGTCGGCAGCAGGCTCGGCCTGGGTTTTGTCATCGTGGTCCTCGGCATGCTCTGTCGCTTCGGCGTATGGAATACCGTAAAATTTGGCGACCTGATCCACGTGGCCAAAGAATGATTTGTACCAGATCATGCCCGCGAACACCGCACCAAGCGCCAGAACGCCCAGTGGGATCAGCATAACCACCGGACTTTCGTGCGCATGTTCGTGCGTGTGCTTGTTGCCGCGCGGCTCACCATAAAACGTCAAGAACATCAGCCGCCAGGAATAGAAACTGGTGAACAGAGCGGCTATCACGAGTGCCCAGAAACCAATGCCTGATCCTGCGGCATAAGCGGATTCCACGATCGCGTCTTTAGAATGGAACCCTGCAAAACCGATGGGGATCTCCCCCAACGTCAGGATCCAGACAGGCACCCCAACGCCGGTAATGGCGAGCGTGCCGATCATCATGGCCCAGAACGTGTAAGGGATCCTTTTGCGCAGGCCACCGTAATTCATCATGTCCTGTTCGTGGTGCATGGCGTGGATGACAGATCCCGCGCCAAGGAACAGCATCGCCTTGAAGAAGGCATGGGTAAAGAGATGGAACATGGCCGCCGAATACATGCCGACGCCAGCGGCCACGAACATGTAGCCAAGCTGCGAGCAGGTCGAATAGGCGATCACACGTTTGATGTCGGTCTGCACGAGACCGACGGAGGCCGCAAAAAAGGCCGTGAGCGCACCTAGGACCGTGACAAAAGCCATCGCTTCGGGGGCGAATTCCAAGACGGGCGACATCCGGCAGACGAGGAACACACCCGCCGTCACCATGGTCGCTGCGTGGATCAGGGCCGATACCGGTGTCGGTCCCTCCATCGCATCAGGCAACCACGTGTGAAGGAGAAGCTGTGCAGATTTCCCCATGGCCCCGATGAACAACAGGAAAGCGACGAGATTGGCCGCATTCCATTCGGTCCATAGAAAAGTCAGTTGCGTTTCAGCGAGACGCGGCGCCTCGGCAAACACATCATCAAATCGGATGGAATCCGTCAGGAAGAAAAGTGCAAAAATGCCCAGGGCAAAGCCAAAATCACCCACACGATTTACGACAAAGGCCTTGATGGCTGCCGCATTGGCGGAGGGTTTGCGGTAATAGAAACCAATCAGCAGGTAAGAGGCGACGCCTACCCCTTCCCAGCCAAAAAACATCTGGGCAAGGTTGTCGGACGTCACCAGCATCAGCATCGCAAAGGTGAAGAACGAAAGGTAAGCGAAAAAGCGGGGCTTGTAGACCTCCCCCTCGCGCCATTGCGGGTCGTGATCCATGTAGCCAAAGGAATAAAGGTGAACGAGCGCTGAAACGGTTGTCACAACGATCAACATGATGGCCGTCAGACGGTCGAGCCTGATGGACCAATCCGTGCTGAGGCTGCCGCTTTCGATCCAACGCAGGATCTGTATCTGTTCGGTCGTACCGTCGAAGGTCAGAAAGACGATCCAAGACAGGATTGCCGCCAGAAACAAAAGCGCCGTCGCGATCCACATCGCCGCCCTTTCGCCGAAGACGCGCCAGCCAAAGCCGCAAAGCAGCGCGCCAACAAGTGGACTGAAAAGAATGATGGTTTCCATTCGGGTCAGCCCTTCATCACATTGACGTCTTCGACCGCGATGGTACCGCGGTTGCGGAAGAAACAGACAAGGATCGCAAGACCGATCGCTGCTTCGGCGGCCGCAACGGTCAAAACGAACAGCGTAAAGACTTGGCCCACGAGATCGCCAAGAAAGCTGGAGAAAGCGACAAGATTGATGTTCACGGCCAGCAGCATCAATTCGATGCTCATCAGCAGGATGATCACGTTTTTTCGATTGAGAAACAGGCCGAAAATGCCAATCACGAAAAGCGTCGCCGCAACGGTGAGGTAATGTTCAAGTCCGATCATGTGCTTGTCCTAGCGGCCTCTTACTTCTTGTTGCGCCGATTGAAGTAGCCAAAGGCCGCCAGAAGCGCGACTGCCACCGCGACAAGTATGACCAGGGTGTCGCCATCCATCAGAGCCCCTGCCCCGGCTTGACGTCTTTAAGTTCCATCGCTTTGGCAGGATCGCGGTACATCTGGGCCAGTACATCCTGACGTTTGACATCATCACGGTGGCGCAGGGTCAGCACGATGGCGCCGACCATGGCGACCAGCAGGATCAGACCCGACAATTGGAACAACAGAAAATACTGATCATAAAGGATCATGCCCAAAGCTTCTGTGTTGTGTCGATTCGTTGGCACGACCTGTTCGCGCAGTGTCTTGGCCACCGGGTTGGCCTCCCACGCGCCGAAGGCAAGCGCGAATTGCATCAGGATGATCACCCCGATCACCATGGCGAGCGGCAGATACTTGGCCATTTCTGCCTTAAGTTCGGCAAAATCCACGTCAAGCATCATCACGACGAACAGGAACAGAACGGCGACGGCACCCACATAGACGATGACGAGTAGCATCGCGACAAATTCTGCCCCCAAAAGCACGAAAAGCCCCGCTGATGACAGGAACGCCAGGATCAGCCAAAGCACCGAATGGACCGGGTTGCGGCTGATCACCGTGAAGAGCCCGCCCGTGATGACGCTGATAGCAAAAAGATAAAAGGCGAATACGGTCATGTGTCGTCCTCGCTTTTTTCTTCCATCGCTTCTTGCGCCAGCTCCATCGCGCGTGTCATGGCGGGAACACCTGCAAACATAGCGATCATGCCGATGGTTTCGCTCACCTGCTGTTCGGTGGCGCCCGCCTCGATCGCATGACGGACGGTCTGGCGGACGGCGGTGGCATTCTGCGCTCCCTGCATCGTCAATCCGCAAAGCGTGATCAGAAGCCGCGTCTTGGCGTCCAGCCCGTTTTCATTGATCGCATTGCCAAACCACGCCTCCATCAGCTCTTTCGGCATGGTCGGCCACATCGCTTCGAAAGCCTTGGGATCAAAGGCATTCATCTGCGGCCAGGCCTTCGCCATGTCCTGCACCTGGGCCATCATCGCAACAAAAGGGTTTTTCGTGTCGGTCATTGTTTGCGCTTTTCCAGCAGATCGATGCGCGCCGTCAAGTCATCCAGCCGACCGAGAACCGCATGCCGCATATGCGTGACATCGCTGTGCAGCACATGGATCTTACGTGCGAGGTGCCGTAGCACTTCAACGGACGGATCCACCTTGTTCTGATCGGCCAGGCGCTCAAAGGCCGCGTGCATCTCGTCATACACTTCCTGTACGTCGGCACCCAATTCGTCTTCCGATGTGATCTCAACCGGCTGGAAGGCGGCATCCAGGTCATGCGTCTCGGCAGCTTTGATCAACCGTGCATCGAGATCAGCTATACTGGCACGCCATGCCGCCGCATCATCCGCCTCCTCCCAAAGTTCGGCCAATTCCGAAACTTCACTTTGCACAAGCACCAACGCGCCGCGTGCACGCCCAAGAACCTCGGCATTTACCTTCAGCGCCAATTCCAGATCGAATACCTTTGCATCCAACACACGCGGCTGACCCAGATCGTTGGCGACCACTTCAGCTGCCGCGACAGCGGTCGCGGCGGTACCCACATCGATGTCGCCCGCTAGCGCTTCGATGCGCAGGGTGCTGAACACCTCGTTCATCGCATCAATCTGAGAAACGGGCTGTTCCATCTTCTCGATCTCAGCCAGCCAATCTGCAGCATCGTCATTGTCGAATGCGAAGTGCCCCCAAGTGCCCATCAGATCATCCGCCTGTTGATCAGTGCTGCTTGCCGATCATTCATGGTCTTCTGCCTCAAATACCTCAATCGCCGCGTTGAGCGCATTGATCATAGCGGGAAACCCACCATAGAGGGTCATCTGGTAAATGATTTCGCAAATCTCTTCCCGGCTAGCACCGACCGCCCGCGCGCTCGAGATGTTCACCTTAAGCTGTGGTTTGGTCTGGCCACCCAAGGCCGCAAGCGCTGCGATTGTTGCCAAAAGCCGTGTCTTTTCATCCACGACACCACGGCTGTAGAATGTGCCATAGGGCACTTCGACCACCATGCGCGACAGCCCCGGCACCAGCGCGTCATAGCGTGCGGCCAGTGCGTCTTCCATACCCGGATTAACGGCTTCGGACAACGCTTTGCCACGCTTATATGTTGGCTCATCCAAACTCAAGTTTCAGAACCCTCCGGTGCATATGTCTGGTGCGGCCCATGCTTTGGCGGGCAGATAGGCATTGATCAACTCCGGACGGGTCGAACCGTTCTGCCAGCCCCGGGGACACGTCTCGCCCATCGAAACGTAAAACACGTAGTCCATCGTCGCCGCAACGACCGAGCTGTGCGGTCCCGTCACAAAAAAAACGGCGCCTGCCAGGAAAACGAAAGCCACATATTTGGACCAGCGTTTCATCGGTAGGGTGCGTCCAGTTCGAGATTGCGCGCAATCTCCGCCTCCCAGCGTTCGCCATTGGCGAGCAGCTTTTCCTTGTCATAGTAAAGCTCTTCCCGGGTTTCGGTGCTGAACTCAAAATTCGGCCCTTCGACAATCGCATCGACAGGACAGGCTTCCTGGCAGAACCCGCAATAGATGCATTTCGTCATGTCGATGTCGTATCGCGTTGTCCTGCGGCTGCCATCATCGCGTGGTTCCGCATCAATCGTGATGGCCTGCGCCGGGCAGATTGCTTCGCACAGCTTGCAGGCGATGCAACGCTCCTCTCCATTTGGATAGCGGCGCAAGGCATGCTCTCCCCGGAACCGCGGCGAGAGCGGCCCTTTTTCATGCGGGTAGTTCAAGGTTGCCTTCGGCGCGAAAAAGTACTTTAGCCCCAGCTTCATCCCCTGCCAGAAATCCTGCAAAAGGAAATACTTGGCGGCGCGGGTGTAATCCATCTGCGTCATCAGTCGATGTCCTTTTCGTTGGTTTTCATGAAAGCCCAGGCGGCCATGGCTTTGCTGATCTCTTTGGGGTCAAGGCCCGTCATTTCTCGGGTCGTCACGTCCAGCGATTGCATCTCGAATTCGGCCGCAAGAAACGCCGCGAGATCATCGCGTTCATGCGCGGATGCGTCGGCTATGCATTCGGCCAGGCGCATCACTCAGCCCCCCACCGTCCAGCGGGCATAGGCCCCCCAGAACCAATCGAACTTAGCGGCGAAGGACACAAAAACCACCCAGAATAGGCTGAGCGGCAGAAAGACCTTCCAGCCGATCCGCATGAGCTGATCATAGCGGTAGCGAGGCGTGATCGCCTTGACCATTGCGAAGAGGAAAAAGAAAAACGCCATCTTCGCCACCATCCAAAGCGCCCCATCAGGCAGGCCGGGAATGGGTGACAACCACCCGCCGAAGAACAGCAGCGACATCAAAGCACACATCAGGAAAATGGCGATATATTCGCCCGCCATGAACAGAAGGAACGGCGTGGAGGAGTACTCCACCTGATATCCGGCCACCAGTTCCGACTCCGCCTCTGGCAGGTCGAAGGGCGGGCGATTGGTTTCCGCCAGCGCGCTGATGAAAAACAAGAACACCATCGGCAGGTGTGGCAGCCAGTACCACGAAAAGAACCCGTATCCACCATCTTGACTAGCGACGATCTGACCGAAATTCATCGATCCGGCAGATATAATGATGCCAATGATAATCAGGCCCAGCGACACCTCGTAAGAGATCATCTGCGCCGCCGACCGCAATGACCCTAGGAACGGGTATTTCGAATTGGACGCCCACCCCCCCATGATCACGCCATAAACCTCAAGAGAGGAAACGGCGAAGACGAACAGGATAGCGACATTGATATCGCTCAAAACCCATGTCTCGTTGAAGGGGATCACCGCCCAGGCAAGGATCGCCAACACAAAGCTGGTCATCGGCGCGAGCATGAAAACAGTCTTGTCGGCGCCCGCAGGGACGACGATTTCTTTGACCACATATTTCAAGGCATCAGCGACCGTTTGCAGCAGACCATAGGCCCCCACGACATTCGGGCCGCGACGCATCTGAACGGCCGCCCAGATCTTGCGGTCACCGTAGACAAGGAACAGCAGGCTGATCATCACAAACGCCACAACGGCCAGCACTTGCGCCAGGATCAGCACAGCTATTCCGCCCGGAGTGGTAAAAAAATCAGCCATGCTTCCTCAAGACGTCGGTATTCCCTTCTCCGCGCATGTTTTGGCCACCTCGTCGGCTTCAAGCGTGACCAATCCGCGCGGACGTGTTGGCGAGATGGTGTAAACCGCATCGGCACGCCAGACGCCAGATACTTCATCTACTTTTGTGCGCAAATGCCGCGCAAACGCCCAGCCCTGACGCAAGGTGTAGCCTGCAACGGCGCAGTCGGCATAATCCTCGACATCAGCCTCGGTCAGAGCGTTGGTCATCTCCACATCAATATGCACCAGGTTCTCATCAAGGCCCAAGGTCCGAATGCCCAGATACTCGGGGATCAGGTCCTCAGCTGCGGGGCCCCTATCAGCGCATGCGGCCATGGGCAACACAGCTATTAGGGCCAATGCCCTCACTCCGCCGCCAGCGGTTGTGCCCGTCTGGACGCGGCCCCCGCCGAAAGCTCGGCCATGAGCTGGCTGGCCCGCGCGATGGGGTTGGTCAGGTAGAAATCTTTCATCGGATAGTCGAAATCACCCTCTCTCAGACCCCCGACTTCAAGTGATTGCCATTCGTTTTCAGGTACTTCGTCGACTTTCTTGAGATGCGGGATATCCTCAACAAGCGCCTGACGCAATTGCGCAAGGCTGTCCCACGGCTGCGTCGCTTCAATCTCGGCGGATAGCGCACGCAGTATGGCCCAGTTTTCCTTGGCCTCGCCGGGCGCGAAACTGGCCCTCAGTGCCAGTTGTGGACGCCCCTCGGTGTTGACAAAAAGACCCTGTTCCTCGGTGTAGGCGGCGCCTGGCAGGATCACATCAGCCCTGTGTGCGCCCCGGTCGCCATGACTACCCTGATAGATTACGAATGCGCCCGCAGGTACGTCGATTTCATCCGCACCAAGGTTGTAGACCACATCCGCTTTCAAAGCTGCCTCGACACCGCCATCGCAGGTCGCACCTACATCCATCGCGCCAACCCGGGCCGCGGCATTGTGCAGGATCAAGAGTTTCGATTGCGCGGTCTCGGCCATCCTGTGGATCGTCGCCAAAACCTCTGCGCCATCGGAACCTGTCAGAACGCCCTGGCCGACGATGATGATCCCGTTCAGATCGTGTTTGTCGGAATGATCCATCGCGGCAAGGCCGGCAAGTGCTTCTCTTCCCGTTCCGATCTGGATCACGTCATATGTCAGATCCGCCTTGGCCCCGATCCGGGCGACCTTTGCGCCGCGCAGCCAGGCCTTACGGATCCGAGCGTTCAGCACGGGTGCTTCCAGCCGCGGGTTCGTCCCGATCAGCAGGATGTTGTTGGCCTCATCAATCTCTTCGATGGTCGCATTGCCCACATAGGCCGAACGGTTGCCATCCGGCAGCTTCACCCCATCCGTCCGGCATTCGACCATACCGCCCTGTTCTTCAATCATCTGCTTCAGCGCATAGGTCGCCTCCACCGGGACCAGATCGCCAACCAATCCAGAAAGCGTTTTTGCTCCCTTGATGGCCTCCGCCGCTTTCGCGAGTGCCTCGGGCCACGTGGCCGCGCTCAGCTTGCCATTTTCGCGCACATAGGGCTTGTCGAGCCGCTGACGCCGCAAACCATCCCAGACAAAGCGCGTTTTGTCAGAGATCCATTCCTCGTTGACGCCGTCATGATTACGCGGCAGGAAACGCATGACTTCGCGCCCTTTCGTATCCACCCGGATGTTGGAACCAAGCGCGTCCATGACGTCGATGCTTTCGGTCTTGGTCAGTTCCCACGGGCGGGCTGTAAAGGCATAGGGTTTGGACACCAGCGCACCGACAGGACACAGATCAATGATGTTACCCTGAAGGTTGCTGTCGAGCGTTTCGCCCAGATATGATGTGATCTCTGCATCCTCACCCCGGCCGGTCTGGCCCATCTGGGTGATCCCGGCGACTTCTGTGGTGAAGCGAACGCAGCGCGTGCAAGAGATACAGCGCGTCATATGCGTTTCGACTAACGGCCCTAGGTCAAGGTCATCCACGGCACGCTTGGGTTCGCGAAAACGACTGAAGTCCACCCCGTAAGCCATTGCCTGGTCTTGCAAATCACACTCGCCGCCCTGATCGCAGATCGGGCAGTCAAGCGGATGGTTAATCAGCAGAAACTCCATCACGCCCTCGCGGGCCTTCTTGACCATGGGCGAGTTTGTTCGCACTTCCGGGGGCGCGCCTTCCGGTCCGGGCCGCAGATCACGCACCTGCATCGCACAGGATGCCGCAGGCTTCGGAGGACCGCCGACGACCTCGACCAAACACATTCGGCAATTGCCCGCAATCGACAGGCGTTCGTGATAACAGAAGCGCGGGATCTCGATCCCCGCCTCCTCACAAGCCTGAATGAGGGTCAGAGCCGGATCGACTTCAACCTCCGCACCGTCGATGATGATCGTTCTCAGGTCGCTCATGCCTTAGTTCACCCTTAGTAAAGCGCCAATCTGACTGCCTCTCGCGATCTCTGCCCGGCCAAGTTCGCAATACGTATCGGGGGTCGCACGTTTGACCCCGCCAGCTTGCAGATACTTGTCCCGCTTCGATTTCAACCGCGCCTTCTCGGAGTCCGACTTGCGATAGGCATTAATCTCCGCGTCCGAATACCCCAAGTCCTTCGCCCGTGATTGCAAACCATTCGCCATGCTGATCGCACGGAACATGCGCGCAGATATATCCGGGCAGTTCTTACGGATCTCATCCGCGATGCCAATCACCAGAATGGTGTTGTCGATCTCCGCCACCTCGCGCAGCGGCGGCTTGGCCAGGGACATGCTGGCCAGCAAAGCAATCATACCTGCCATAGTCATTGCGCGCATCGTATCTCTCCTATCACACGACTTAGGTGTCGCAGAAGGAAAAGCCCACCATTGCTATGCAATAACAAGCCCGACAACCAATGGCATGGCGCATAATGTCGCCATCACTCAAGGCAGTTACTCCTCGCAGCTGCCCTGCAGCACCAGCGTGTCCCCGTCAAGCGTCACTTCTTCCGCATCAGGTCCCGAGGTCCATGCGATGTCCGATGTACCGAAATTCGTGACGCAATAGCTGATCGCCTCATAGCGACCCGCCTCGCGCGCGCCGTCCAGACTGGCCGAAACCGGCGTGACCGACACGCTGAACAGGTTGAACTGACGGTCGATCCGTTTGAGCTTTGCATTGTAGAACTGCCCATCGAACGCGATCCGATCCTCGTTGCGACCACAAGCCGCCAGGATCAGAAAGACCCCAAGCAGCAAAAAGACCAACCAAAGAGCCGACCGTGTGTCGGTTGCGGCAACCGCTTGTGCCTGCGCCAGATCAGACCGGTTCTTCATCACAATGCTCCACTCTGCATAACCTGACGCGTTGTTTGCGCCACATCGCAACAGCTTTCAAGAGGTGGGCGGTTCAACAGGCGAGCCGCTTGAACATCGGGACAGTGCCCAGCGAAGATACCGCGCCTCTCGCACGCACGTAGTGGCACTGAGTTTTTTGGGGCGACCAGCCATGAAAATCAAAAAGCAGCGAAAGCGGACGGGCCAACAGCGATGCCAAACGCCACACTTCCGCCCAAGGCTTTCAGCGAGTCTCTCGATGCATAAAGGCTCACACGACGCGCCATGCATTTGGCGATGAGGGCTTGTCCGCAAGCGGCGCATTGAACATCACTGAATTGGGGTGGATTCGGTGCCAACACGCAAACCAGACCCAGTTGCTTGGCACCACGCGACCGCGGGCCATCGGGCGGTACGGTTTTGGTTGCGACTTGACAGATGGTTCATCAAACCTTCCTATCTCCGCCGTCGATCACGTAGCGGGGCCACGCCGCCCGATGCCTTACGCAGAAAAGCGATGACCATGATCCCTCCAACGACCAGAAGTCCTGCCATGGGAGCATAGGCCCAGGCAGGGATGATCCCGTAGGTGATCGCCTGATGAGATCCCCAAAGTGGCACACCCACGATTGCGATGGTTGCAAGCGCTGCGCCAAGGCTCAACAGTCCATCCCACATGTTTTTGAAGAAGCTCAAACCGCGTCCCTTTTTCCCCAGAGCATCACGCGAACCGCTTTGTCAGGCGGATCGTGCCAGACAATCGCAGAAAAAGGCGTAGTCGCTGCGGCCCTGTGCTTCAAGATGTACGAAACGCCCGACTGCCTCAGCGATTGCGGGGCGATGTCCTTCGGGCGCCCAATACATTACCAGCCTACAACCCCGGATCGGGATCGTTTGGTAAGTCTTTCCAGTCATAGAAGCGCTTTTAGAGCGTGTTGACAAAAGTGCCGCAGGCTTTCGGCGTCTTCCCAGACCGACAAATTGCTCAAAATGCGGGGAGGTTGCCGCCCAGGGGCCTCGCCGGATCCAGTTGCGAGGCCTCAACCTCATCCCCCTCGATATGCCAGACATCACCCGGACTGCGCCGCGCGGTGGTGCCCCTTCGGTGGGCAGTCTGGTGGGTTTTGCTGATGAGGGTTGGTGTCCGCTCAAGGTAAATAGACACTTGGAAGCGCTGGTTGGGGGGAAGAGGTGCATGCGTCGGAATTGGAGCGATCACGCGCGGACGATCTGCGCGCGGACGCGGTTGCTCCTGATCTTCTTTGCGCGGGTTGCGCGGTGCTATGATCTGAAAACGAGCCAGATCTTCGACTGGCTCAAAGATCCCAAGCTTACGGCGTTGCCGGATGACGAATCCCCGGCCTGTTTCCTACCGGTCGAAGTGGTCGAACCGAACACGCCCCAAGACAGAGGCCATCATTGATCACAACGAGATGGTTGTCGAACTGGTTTGCTGTCTGCGGCTGCGAATTGTCGGTTCCAATGATCCGGATGCACTGGCCGATCTGATCCGAAAGCTTGGCACATGGTCCCGGTTTCTGCGCAAACCAAGGTCTGGCTGGCCGCCCCGGGGTCACAGACATGCGCAGGGGGTCAACGGTCTTTCCGCTCTTGCGGAAAAGACTTTGGCCGAACACCCGTTCTCGGGATATCTGTTCGTGTTCCGGGGCCGCTGCGGTGGTCTGATCAAGGTGATCCGGTTCGACGGCTGAGGCCCGTGCTTGTTTGCCAGGCGCCTGGAGAAGGGCCGGTTCGTTTGGCCGTCGCCTGCCGACGGCAAGGTGTCCGTCACACCAGCACAACTGTCGATGTTGCTGGAAGGTCGTGACTGGCGCACATCCAGGCGCCACTGACCACTGGCGATCCATCAACAAGTCCAGTGCCTAGAACTGCCAAGCTCTAGCATCAACGCGCAGGCACAATCGGCACCAGTTTGGTTCCAGATCAAAGAGCGCGGATCATCCAAACCCTGTTTCAGAGTGCCAAGATTTAAAGAGGCACGCTGGCTATTGCACAGATCAAAGCAATGGCAATCGAACACATGAAAAAGAGGCCCAAAGGGATCACAAGCTGTCAAAGCTGCCGAAGAGTTAACCGCCCTTTCCAATGCCCATCAACGTTATGCATGGACATGCCCGCAAGATGGGCATTGCAAACCAAGTAGACGCCAAATTCGCTATTCAGCGGCGACCTGCGTGCCGCCGCGCCTGTGCTTGATCCGATCCTCTATCTCATCGCGGAAGTTGCGGATCAGACCCTGAATGGGCCAGGCCGCGGCGTCACCCAAAGCGCAGATCGTGTGCCCCTCGACCTGCTTTGTCACGTCAAGCAGCATGTCGACTTCCTCGACCTCGGCCTCACCTTTAACCAGTCTTTCCATAACACGCATCATCCAGCCTGTGCCCTCCCGGCAGGGCGTGCATTGCCCGCAGCTTTCGTGTTTGTAAAACTTCGAAAGCCGCCAGATTGCCTTTATGATATCCGTACTCTGATCCATCACGATGACCGCCGCCGTGCCCAGCCCCGATTGCAGATCGCTGCGCAGATAGTCGAAATCCATAATTGCGTCGCGCATGTTTTCGCCACGCACACAAGGCACGGACGATCCGCCGGGGATCACTGCCTTCAGATTGTCCCAACCGCCGCGGATCCCGCCGCAATGCTTTTCGATCAGTTCTTCGAAACTGATGCTCATCGCTTCTTCGACCACGCATGGGTTGTTCACGTGACCACTGATCGCAAAAAGCTTTGTGCCCAAATTGTTGGGCCGCCCGAAGCTGGCGAACCATTCGGCTCCGCGCCGCAGCACTGTTGGGACGACGGCGATAGACTCAACATTATTGACAGTGGTCGGACAACCATAGAGGCCCGCACCGGCCGGGAACGGAGGTTTCATCCGCGGCATGCCCTTCTTGCCCTCAAGGCTTTCAAGAAGCGCGGTTTCCTCGCCACAGATATAGGCCCCTGCCCCGTGGTGCAGATAAATGTCGAAATCCCAACCGGATCCGGCGGCATTGGGACCAACCAACCCGGCATCATAGGCCTCATCAATGGCGTTCTGCAGCGCCTCTTTCTCGCGGACATATTCGCCCCGAATGTAAATGTAGCAGGCATGGGCCTGCATCGCGAATGAGGCGACAAGGCAGCCTTCGATCAGCGTATGCGGATCATGGCGCATGATCTCGCGATCCTTGCAAGTACCGGGCTCGGATTCATCGGCATTGACCACCAGATAGCTGGGCCGACCATCGCTTTCTTTCGGCATGAAGGACCATTTGAGCCCGGTCGGAAAGCCGGCCCCACCCCGGCCACGCAGACCAGAATCTTTCATTTCCTGAACGATCCAGTCGCGGCCCTTTTCGATCAGCTTGGCCGTACCATCCCAATGGCCGCGCGCCTGCGCACCGCGCAGGGACCGATCGTGCATCCCGTAGATGTTCGTAAAGATCCGGTCCTTGTCGTCCAGCATGCCTTTAACCCTTGTCCTTCTGGCGTGCCCGCCAGAACCCGATGCCTACCCACAGCGCCCAGCCGAACCCAGCGAGCACGATCAGATCGAACAGGGCCCGGATCCGGTTGGACCAGCCCAGTTGCGATCCGGCGATGTTGGCGCACACCCACAGGATGCCGAGCCCTGCAATGACCAAAGCCAAACGCTGACCTGCTTTTTGACCGTCACCGTGCTTTTGCGCCATGTGTCATACGGCCTCAATCATAGACGCCGCCCTTTTCGACCTTTTTCGAAAACTCTGTCTCACCACCCGTCGCGAGGGTCTTGGCCTGTTCGACCCAATTGTCCCGGCTGACCCGGCCCTTGAAGCCTTCAAGGTTTTGATCAACCCAGGACACCTCATCTGTCCCCCAGCTTGCGACCTGGTCGAAGTGGTAAAAGCCCATCGAATGAAGAAGGCCTTCGAGTTTTGGCCCAACACCCTTGATCTGTTTAAGATCATCCGGCTCACCTTCGCGCGCCTCCGTCAATGTCGCGGGTTTCGTACCGGGTCCTTCGGATGCCGCAGGCGCGGCTGCCGTCTCGCCCTCGTATTTCCACTCGCCTTTGCGTTCTGCCAGCTCCTCTTCGCCCTTCAATGACGTTGAGGGCTTGATCTCCATCGCGGGTTCTTCAGCAGAGGCAGAAGCCTCTGCGGCGGGTTCTGGCGCATGCGATGGATCAGGCGCTGCAACCGCCGCCGTTTCTGTTTCGGCCGCCCGCGTTTGTGTTTCCCCAACCTGCGACAAGGGCGGCAGAGCCTTACACAAGAACCGGATCAAAAGCGCGGTCGAAAACGCAAACACCAAAATTCCGATAAAGGCCCCTTGCAGGAACGTGTATCCCCCTAAAACCCACAGCAGTGCCGCCGCGAACAAACCCCCGGCGAATGCCACACCTGTGCAAGACAGCGCGCATCCAAAGCTTCCCTGATTGTTGTTCATTGCTGTGCCTCTCCCATGTCAAAGTCAGTCATTGCCAGAGTGATAACGCGTTTTTGCGTCCTTTGGGAGTGTCTGTTTATTCGTCTTCCGAAAGCGCCTTTGCCTGCGCGACCCATTCATCGCGACTGACACGGCCCCTGAAGCCTTCCAGGTTCTCATCGACCCAGCTGACCTCTTTCTCAGTCCAGGCGGCGATCTGATCAAAGTGGAAAAAACCAAGGCCGTACAACAGTTCTTCCAGCTTTGGCCCCACCCCCTTGATCCGCTTGAGATCATCCGGGGCTCCGGCGCGCGCGGTCTCCAAAGACGGGGGCCTTGTGCCGACCTCTGCGACAGGTGCGGGTTTGCCCTTCGCATTGACAGTGCCAGGGACATTCCTGCGCTCCGTCAAACCTACGCCGCGCGGCGCCTTGTCGTTGTTGGAGGGCCCGACCAGATCATCCCGCACCGGGGCGCGGTCCTTCGATCCCTTGGCGCGCCATGGGGTGATCAGCGGCAGCTCAGTTCCGTCGATCCGTTTGACCGTATCATTGATATCATTGGCCAGTTGGACGCTCGCGTTGAACTGGGTATGCCCGCTTTCGATATCGGTCAGACTTGTCAATCCATGCCGCGGCTCCGAAGCGAACCGGCCATTCTGCGGGCCCGGTGTCGGCACATTGCCTTTGGCAAGTTCATCAATGATTTCACGCAGGCGTTTGGCTGTAAGATCCTCGTAGTAGTCCTTGCCGATCTGCGCCATAGGCGCGTTAGAGCAGGCCCCAAGGCATTCGACCTCTTCCCAACTGAATTTACCATCCTCTGACAGCTCATGCGGGCGTCTGGCGATGCGATCCTCGCAGACCGCCACCAGATCCTCCGCCCCGCAGATCATGCATGAAGTCGTACCGCATACCTGAATATGTGCAACGGAGCCAACGGGTTGAAGCTGAAACATGAAGTAGAATGAGGCCACCTCGAGCGCCCGAATGTACGCCATACCCAGCATATCCGCGACTGTCTCGATTGCCGGGCGGGACAGCCATCCCTCCTGCTCTTGCGCGCGCCACAAAAGCGGAATGATGGCCGAGGCTTGCCGCCCTTCCGGGTACTTCGTAATCTGTGCCTCTGCCCAAGCCTGATTGGCGGAGGTGAAGGCGAAGCTTTCGGGCTGTTCTGCGTGAAGTCGGCGGAGCATTATACGCACCCCTTTCCGTTGAATTTTATGAAGACTTGACCGGATTCAGTTTCTTCCAGCTCCAAAATGCCTTCATTGGCCATATGAACGTGCGTCAAGTTGTAAAGCAGGTTTATCCGGCCGTGCTCAAACCATTCGTCCCGTTCGGCCGCGGTCGCTGTCCGTTTCAACGGTCCAGGATGGAGAAATCTGTAAGGTCGAACGGAGTCTTCGAATCCCGCATATGTCAACTCGCAGCCACGCTGCCTAAATACACCTTCGACGATCTTTTGGATATGTTGACCACCCGGTGTCGCCGCCATCTCAGCTGGCATCTTAGCTGCTAACTCTCTGATATCGACAGATCTGGACGGTTGATTTGCGTCCCTGCCTTGCGCGGTTGAGAGGGTCGTTGACGCGCAGAAACACAGCGCTGTCACCAAAAAACGGACCACCACTGACAGAGGTATCATTGCACGACAATCGCCTGCGACCGATCCGCTGTGCGGTTGTTTGTCCAAAGGCGCGGCTCTGCTTCGCAGGTGCCTCCGTTTGGACAGACGACAGGCGGCTGGTAGCACGGCGAAGCAATGTCGCCCTGCCAGAATCGCGGCGATTGGCAGTCTCCGGGCGCGGCCAATTCCGGCAGACCCCGTTCTTCTCGCTCCACTTCTTTCCAGAACTCAGCCAGTTCTTTGATTGCAAGATTTCTTTCGACCTCGGCCAATTGGGGGTCGGAGCGGATCTCAAAGATCCAGAATGCGCCGCCCAGAACGGCCACAATACCGAGACCTGCGATCAGTTTCTTCATCGGTCAATCTCTCCAAACACCACATCCATCGTCCCGATGATCGCCGCCACATCGGCCAGTTGATGCCCTTTCGACAGATAATCCATCGCTTGGAGATGCAAGAACCCTGGCGCGCGGAGTTTGGCGCGGTAGGGTTTGTTCGTGCCATCTGCCACCAGATAAACGCCGAACTCGCCTTTCGGTGCCTCGACGGCAGCGTAAACCTCACCTTCGGGCACATGGAAGCCTTCGGTGTAAAGTTTGAAGTGGTGGATCAGCGCTTCCATCGACTGTTTCATGTCCTTGCGCGACGGCGGGGTGATCTTGCCACGCGCCAAAACATCACCCTGACCTTCGGGCGCACGGAGTTTCTCGACCGCCTGCTGGATGATGTAGACCGATTGGCGCATCTCCTCCATACGGACCAGATAACGATCATAGCAATCGCCGTTCTTGCCAACGGGGATCTTAAAGTCGAATTCGTCGTAACACTCGTAAGGCTGCGCACGCCGCAAATCCCAGGCGAGCCCTGATCCCCGCACCATGACGCCCGAGAACCCATATTCGAGGATATCTTCCTCGGTCACGATCCCGATATCGGCATTGCGCTGTTTGAAGATACGGTTTTCTGTCAGCAGACCGTCCACATCGACCATGAAACCGGTCAGGAACTTCTCGGCCCATGCCTCGATATCATCAAGCAGGCCCGCCGGCAGATCCTGATGCACGCCACCGGGACGGAAGTAAGCTGCATGCAGCCGCGCCCCACAGGTGCGTTCGTAGAAGATCATCAGTTCTTCACGCTCTTCAAAACCCCAAAGCGGCGGGGTTAGCGCGCCGACATCCATCGCCTGCGTCGTGATGTTCAGTAGGTGGTTTAGGACCCGCCCGATCTCGCAGAACAGAACCCTGATCAGGGATGCGCGGCGCGGCACCTCGACGCCCGTCAGCTTTTCGATGGCAAGACACCAGGCATGTTCCTGGTTCATCGGAGCCACATAGTCGAGCCGATCGAAGTAAGGCAGGTTTTGCAGATATGTCCTGCTTTCCATCAACTTCTCAGTGCCGCGATGCAGCAAACCGATATGCGGATCGCAGCGTTCGACAATCTCTCCATCGAGCTCAAGCACAAGCCGCAAAACACCATGTGCCGCAGGATGTTGCGGGCCGAAGTTGATGTTGAAATTCCGGATCTTCTGCTCGCCCGTCAGAGCATCATTGAAATTGGAGCCGTCCATCATGTCTGATCTCCCGACCATGGGCTAAGTGCCAACAACCAAACTGCAGCCACCACAAAGGCAACACTCGGCACCAAGGGCAGAACTGCCAACCATCTTGAAATGCCGATACGCGGCAAGGTGACCCAAAGGCCCACGGATGCAAGGATAAGTGCCGCAAGCAACGCCAGTGACGGCAGACCGAGACTGAAGGTCATCACCGCTTCTCCATATCCTGTAGCCGTAGCGCAATCATCCACAGGAGGATCACCAGACCCAACGGGATAACACAAAGTGCAGCCCACATCTTATTGATCCCGAAATGCGGCAGGATCTTCACCATCGGGATGATCGTCGCGATCACCAGCGCGAGCCAGATAAGACCCTGCATCAGGCAGCCTCCCGCGTAAGCAGCCGCCGCGCCACGCCCTGCACGATCAGGCAGACCAAGGCGCAGGCGACACCGTCCATCGCAACTTGCCGGGCCACCGTCATCTCATCCGTGATAAAGCGAAACGGCAATAGCAACATGATGCCCGCGCCCAACACCGCTGCCACCCCAAAGGCCCACCAATACCGACGGAACAGCACACCAATGCCCGCGCCGATCACGAAAAGCACTGGGAACAGCATCAGCGCAAGCAGGCTGACAAAGGTCATGAGCGCCGCGTCGATCACTTGGTATCGGCCTCCTTTTCGTCACCCGGCAGAATGTAGTCAGCCCCTTCCCAGGGACTCATGAAGTCAAACTGCCGGTACTCCTGCACCAGGCTGACGGGTTCATAGACGACGCGCTTTTGCGCTTCGTCGTAGCGTACCTCGGTGTAGCCTGTCGTCGGAAAGTCCTTGCGGAGCGGATACCCGCGAAAGCCATAATCCGTGAGAATCCGCCGCAGATCCGGATGCCCTGAAAAGAGGATCCCGAACATGTCGAACACCTCACGTTCGAACCAATTCGCGGAAGGATGCATGGGCGTGATCGATTGCACCATCTGATCCTCACGCACAGCCAAGCGCAGGCGGATCCGGTGATTCTGATACATGCTGAGCAAATGATAGACGACGTCGAACCGCCGCGCCCGCCCGATGTGATCCACACCCGTGATGTCGACAAGGGACGAAAACCGGCACGTGGCATCCTTCTTCAGAAACTCCACCAGCCCCGCAATACTGGCAGGAGCTACATCCATAGTGAGTTCGTCAAAGGCGACTGACCACTTCAGGATGCAATCCGGCCGCTTCGCCTCGATGTAGTCGCCGAGTTCTCGCAGGGCTTCGGTCATGGCGTGGTCCCTTTGCACCCGCAGTTCATCGCACGATCGTCCCTGTCCGTCGGATCTTTCGCTGCAACTGCATGATCCCATAAAGCAGCGCTTCTGCCGTTGGCGGACAGCCGGGCACGTAGACGTCGACGGGCACAATCCGGTCGCAGCCGCGCACCACGGAATAGCTGTAGTGGTAGTATCCGCCCCCATTTGCGCAGGAGCCCATGGAGATCACATAGCGCGGTTCGGGCATCTGATCGTAGACCTTGCGCAAGGCGGGCGCCATCTTGTTGGTGAGCGTGCCCGCGACGATCATCAGGTCGGACTGGCGTGGGCTCGCGCGGGGCGCAGTCCCAAAGCGTTCGAGGTCATAGCGCGGCATGGAGGTATGCATCATCTCAACCGCGCAGCAGGCAAGGCCAAAGGTCATCCAATGCAGCGATCCAGTGCGCGCCCAGTTGATGATGTCCTCGGTCGAAGTAAGCAGAAACCCCTTGTCCTGAAGCTCCTTGTTCAGATCTTGTGTCGCAACGTCCCGGTCAATCCCTGCGGTGTTGGCGCCTGTCATCACTGCCATTCCAGCGCCCCTTTCTTCCATTCGTAGGCAAAGCCGATGGTCAGAACCGCAAGGAACACCATCATCGACCAGAAGCCGACCATGGAGATGTCCTTGAAGGCCACGGCCCAGGGAAACAGGAATGCGATTTCGAGATCGAAGATGATGAACAGGATCGACACGAGGTAAAACCGCACGTCGAACTTCATCCGCGCATCGTCAAAAGCGTTGAACCCGCATTCATAGGCGCTGACTTTTTCCGGATCTGGGTTCCGCACGGCTAGAACGACGGCGGCGAGGATCAGGACCAGACCCAAGCCGATAGCGACTGCCAGAAACATGAGAATAGGGGCGTATTCCCGCAGCATCTCGTCCAAGAGAAGGCTCCTTTCGGCTGCGCGGCCCCAAAACTTGAGGACTTACGCTGTTGGCTGACATTGATGTACGCCGCACACCCCTAAGGGTCAATGAAGCTGCCGGAAACAGATAGCTGTTTTTTCGGGTGATTTCGACGCAGGATCACCCTGCTCTTACTCCAAAACGGCGATCTTTACGCCTCCCCAAAGGGCCTTAGCATACTTTTGACTGATTTGCCGCTGGCCCGCCCAATCAAATCCAGTACCGTTAAGCGACATATGAAATCCGTGGACGGCCTTTCTCGTTTCTTCAAGCAACCACTTTTCATCGCCGTGCTGAGCAGGCGATACCGTGCCAGCCTTTTCAGCGCGCGTTTGAAGCAGTGGATGCGCCAGCTTGTCCCGATAGTTGCGGAACCGCTGCAATCTGGCGCTCTCCGAGATCACTCGAATACGCCGTATCGTGAACCGCAACCGGGCCAAAGATCGCTTTGCGTCTCTGGCCGCCCATTGGGGATATCGCTTTCCATATTGGTTGTAACCCCTGACGAAGACGAATGGACCAACGTCGCCTGGACAAGCCAAAGCAGCCACCGTTCTCAAGCTGTATCCATCCATATCAACGTCGTCCCAAAACGCACACGTTCTGAAGACTTTATAGTGAAGCAAGGCCCTTTGAAAATCGTGAAACGCATGGCCTGCGTAAGATCTAGGTATCTGTTCCGATAGCACGTCCGAGTAATTGACCATCTGGTTGCTTTCATGAGTCAGATCATGTGAAACAACATCGTCAACCAACCTTTGTGTCCGCTCCTTTGCCATCTCGTAGCGGTCGTGTGGGGATAGCGCTTCAATGCGCTTCATCGATTGATTTTTGTGCATGTCACGTGCGAAAAAATAAAGCGTTCAACTTGATGAACCAAGTCGCGCGTAGGTTGTCAATAAATTCGCACCTTCGGCCAAAATGCCCCGCCATAAACGCCCGCGCCCTTGGATCCTTGGCGGCCGTCAACATCTGTTCGGTCAGGCCGATCTCGCGGAGCGCCCCAAGATGCAAATAGGCGACCCGGTCCGCAATGCGGCGCGCCTCCATCATCGAATAGGTGATCACTAAAATGGACATCCGTTGTTTGAGTTACACCGGCAATTCCTCAATCTGCGCCGTTGCGATAGGGTCAATGGAACCTGCTGGTTCGTCCATCAGCAACACCTCCGCCTCGTTCGCAAGTGCACGAAAAATGCAAATTCGCTGCTGCTACCCGCCCGAAATGTCGTGGCCCGATTTTCTGGGCAGCACGTCCTTCACCTCGTCCCAAAGCCACGCCTGACGCAGGGCTTTTTCGACGTGATCGGCCAACGCCTTGCGCCGTCGGACAAGGCCATGAATGCGGGGGTCATAGGCCACATTTTCAAAGATCGTCTTGACGAAAGGATCGGGCTTTTGCGCGACCCAGCCAAAGCGCCGACGGTGCATCGGCACGTCGATATCAGCCCCGTGAATGTCGACACCATTCATCAGGATTGTCCCGCTGATCTGCACGCCGCGTGTCATCGTGCATTCCGTTCAGGCATTTCGACACCGTGGATTTACCAGACCCGGATGGACCAATAAACGCCAGGATCTTGATCGGTTATAGATCAAAGCTGACGTCTCGCAGGGCCTGCTTTTCACCGTACCGCAAGCTCAGATGCCGAACGCTCGCCACCGGTGCAGCATTGCAGCATTCCGAAGCGATCTCAGCCCCGTCAAACCCTTCCCTGTCGAACATCTCGATGCTCCGCATTTATCTTCGCAAAGGATCGTACACCCCAATTCACCCGGCATGACTTGGATCAAAGGGCTGTTAGACTTCATGAAAAATTCATAGAATTGTCAAGGCACGGCGCCGACTAACCCATCCAAGGGGCCTTGGTCTTGGCAAAGAATGCATCGATGCCAGCCTTCGCCTCGTCGGTTTCCCACCGTTCTTTGAGGGCCGCTATGGTGATGCCGATCGTCTCTTCATCAATCTTTGTACCCAGCGACCGGCACAACGCTTTGGCAGACGCGACCGCCCCGGGAGCCGCACTTAGATACGGCGCGACCTCTGCCTCGACCGCTTCGGCCAAATCATCGGTCGGCAGTGCGCGGGCCAGAAGCCCCAGATCAACCGCTTCGGCTGCATCGAACATGCGGCCCGAGAAAAACACCCGCCGCGCACGCCCCTCGCCCATTCGGGCAATGACATAAGGCCCAATCGTTGCCGGGATGATACCAAGCCGTACCTCGGTCAGACCCATCTTCAGGTGATCCGCCCCCAGGGCCGTGTCGCACACGCTCGCCATGCCGACGCCGCCCCCAAAGGCGTTGCCCTGCAGCGCCCCAATCAGGGGTTTGGGCATGGTGTTGAGCGCCTGCAGCATATAGGCGAGTTTGCTCGCCTCAAGCGCACGGGTTTCGGGATCCGCCTCCATCTGTTCGCGCATCCAGCCCAGATCACCGCCCGCACAAAAGCTCTTGCCAGCGCCCGTCAGCACGACGACCCGGACCGCCTTGTCGGCACCCAGAAGCCAGGCGGCTTTGGTCAGTTCCGCGAGCATCTGCGCGCTCATCGCGTTGTGCTTGTCCGGTCGGTTAAGCATTAGCGTCGCAACGCCCCGCCCGTCGACATTGATATCTATCGTTTCAAAGTTCATCCCGTCTCACCCCCGGCACTTCGCCCCCTGCCCGAAGCCAATCGTCCAAGATCCAGACCATCCGGTCGCAAAACCAGACCTTTGGTACCATTGTCATCGCCATCCCGAACAGCGTCCAGTCCCACCAGAGAAAGACCAGTCCAATGATCATGACGACCGCCCCCGGCAAGCTCAGCCAGGTGAGCACATGCACCATGCGCTGATGATGGTCCGGCAGATCATGGCGATGGTCGATCCAGACCCTTTCACCAAAGACCGCGCGGCTCATCCAGGATTTGAAATCATGCGGCTCCGGAAAGACACGCGGGTTCAGCCAGATCCAGAGGAGCGCAAGCGCTGTCAGAGGCAATGCCCACCAGCCGAACCAGACGCGGCTCCAGATGGCGAGGACAAGTAGCGGCAGACAGGTCCACAATCGCGTCAGCCCAGATAGCGGGTTTGCGTGACGCCTCCAGACCGAATCGTTCATTGCAAAAGCGCGCTCGGCCAGGTTGTAGACGTCAACCTGGGTCATGCGCGCATTGCCTTTGCCATTTCGGCGGCGGCTTCGACCTGTTTCAAATCAAGGCCAGTTTCATACCCCAAACGGTCAAGATGCGCGGCCAATGCTTCGGTCGCCACATTGCCCGATGCCCCGGGCGCGTAAGGGCAGCCGCCAAGGCCCCCGACCGCCGCATCGAAAACGCGCAGACCAAGGGACAGAGAGGCGTCGATGTTGTCTAAGGCCCGCCCGTTTGTATCGTGATAATGTCCTGCCAAACGCCCGATGGGCACCACGTCCCGAACCTTTATCAGCATCTTCACAATCGTGTCGGGCGTGCCTTTCCCGATCGTGTCACCCAGGCTGACCTCGTAACAGCCCATTGAAAACAGCGCGTCGGCGACGGCTGCCACCGCATTGGGTGCGACCGGCCCGTCATAGGGGCATCCCACCACGCATGATACATAGCCGCGCACAGGCAGATCGATATGCCGCGCGGCCTCCACGACGGGGCGGAAGCGATCCAGGCTCTCAGCAATGCTCGCATTCAGGTTGGCCTTGGAAAACCCCTCGGAGGCAGAGCCGAAGACTGCGATCTCATCCGCCTTGGCCGCCAGCGCGTCTTCATAGCCGCGCACATTCGGCGTGAGCGCTGCATAGCGCACGCCCTCCGCCCTGGTGATGCCTGCCAGCACCTCAGCCGAGCCTGCCATTTGCGGCACCCATTTCGGGCTCACGAAGGAAGCGCATTCGATCCGACTGAATCCTGCCCCGCTCAGCGCATCAATAAGGGCGACTTTTTCCGCGACCGGGATTGCGCGCGCTTCGTTCTGCAGGCCGTCCCGCGGGCCCACTTCAAAAATCTCGACAAAATCGCCCATCATGCCTCCCAGGGTTCATAGAATGCGCGCGTGTAAAGCCGATCCGCTTCACCCGGCAGGCTCGCCTGAAATGCAGGCCGTTCGCTGATTCGCGCATACCAGGCCGCCACTACGGGATGCGCATCCAGTCGCGCGAAGTATTGCGCCAGATAAACCGCCTGACCCACCGAGATGTCGCAGGCCGAAAAACCCGCCGTCAGAAGGTAGTCGCGGTTCTCCACCGGTGTCGACAGCCGCGCCTCAATCGCGTCATAGCATTTTTTGATCCGCGCCGCTTCCAGCTTCATCACCACCGGGCTGCGCATCGCATCGTCGTAGAGCATGATGTGCTGCTGGGTCAGGGCTGCCACATGCTGGCTGATTGTTTCGGCAAAATTGACCCAGATGAGCCACGCCACCCGGTCGGGGCTGTCGGGCGTCGTACCAAGCTTGTCGGGCGAAAAACGTTCGCAAAGATACTGCGTGATGGCAGCCGTCTCGAACATCCGCTCCCCGTCGATTTCCATCGCAGGCACCCGACCGGCGGGCGACAGGTTCAGGAATTCGGGACGGCGCAGGCGCTTGTCGAAGGGATGCACCACGACGCGAAATCCAATTTCGAGCTCGTTCAGAAGCCAAAGCGTCCGCATCGACCGTGTATGTGGGCAATGATGGAGCGTGATCATGCGATACTTTCAGACGCCACTGGCAGGTCCGGACGCGTCGCCAAGAAAGCCGGTCGTTGCGATATGGCGCCAAACCAGGCGGTCAGGGCGGGGCGTTCCGCCAGCATCTCGGCACCATCTGACTGCATCAGAAAATAGTCGATCATCGGTCCAAGGTGGCAATCGGCGCGGGTCATGTCCCGGCCGTTCAGCACCAGCCCGCCCGCGGCGATCTCTTCCAACGCATCAAGGACAGGAACCGACGCGGCAAGACCTTGCTTGATCTCATCTGCATTCGCTTCTTCACCCAAACGCGGACGGAAGACGCCGTGCGAAAAGACCTGCCGCACCATCGGCCAGTACCCATAGCAATCGACGAGACCAAGCACCTGGCGCACGCGTGCCCGGACCTTTGCTCCTCTCGGCATCAATTGCGCGTCTTCGAACACGTCGTCGAGATAGCCGAGGATCGCGGCCGTCTCGTAGATTTTGAAGGCGTAATGCTCCAGCACCGGCACCCGCGACATCGGATGCAGGCTTTGCATCGCTGCCCGTCCTTCTCCGGAAAACGGGTTCACATCCTCAAACTCGTATTCCAGGCCCTTCTCGGCCAGCGCCATACGCACGACCCGTGTGTAGACGCTTGGCCCGAAACCCGTCAGGCGCAGGCCGATCACGCGACATCCTCCAAACGGACCAGTGCCGCACCTGCTTCCACCTGATCGCCCTCAGCCGCCAGCACTTCGGCGACCACGCCGTCACGAACTGCCGTCAACACATGTTCCATCTTCATCGCTTCCAGGACCGCAAGCCGGTCTCCCTCTGCCACTTCGGCACCTGCTTTGGCAAAGACGGCTTTGACAAGGCCAGGCATAGGCGCTTCGACAAGGTTGCCATCGCCCGCCACACCGCCTGCCACATCCAGCGGATCAATAACGTCATAGGCAATGCCGTAACCGTCAAAGACGGTCGCGATGTCCCCCGCCAAGACAACGTCAGCTGCGGGGCTGCCATCGATCCACCAGCGACCGCCCCTGTTTTCGGCACGCATCTCAACCCCTTCTACATGCCAGCGCTGCGCCTTTGGCCCCAGCACCTCGACCGCAAGGTCGATCGCCTCACCATCCAGGGCAAGCCGCACGGACCGGCGCAGGGGTTGCCACAAGGTGAAGCCCGTCATCGGATCTGTCTCCGTCAAGCCAGCGGCTGCCATCCCCGCTGCGACCGCGTGGGCTGCCTTTGGCTCGGGTCGGGCGATCAGCGCCTCGATATCCCGCGCGATAAGGCCGGTATCTACGTCACCTGCGACAAACCCGTCATGCCGTGCAAGCGCCCCCAGAAAGGCAAGGTTGGTGACTGTCCCTGCCACCTGCGTGCCAGCCAGCGCCTGATCCAGACGCCGCAATGCCACGTCCCGCGTAGGCCCATGCACGATGACCTTGGCGATCATGGGATCATAAAATGGGCTGATCGCGTCGCCTGCCCGCACACCGCTATCGGCGCGGCAGGCTTCGGGAAACGCCAAGTGGGTTAGCATTCCTGTCGCAGGCAAGAAACCCTTGGGCACGTCCTCCGCATAAAGCCGCGCCTCGAATGCATGGCCGCTGATGCACAAGTCAGCTTGTCCGGTAGGAAGTGCCTCTCCTGCCGCGACCCGTAACTGCCATTCCACAAGATCCACGCCCGTGATCGCCTCGGTGACGGGATGTTCAACCTGCAGCCGTGTATTCATCTCCATAAAGAAAAACCGGTCTGCCCGCAGCCCGTCGGAGCCGTCAACGATGAACTCTACCGTCCCAGCACCCTTATAGCCGATGGCCTCCGCCGCCCGCACTGCCGCATCGCCCATGGCTTTGCGCATCTCGGGCGTCATACCCGGCGCTGGCGCCTCTTCGATGACCTTCTGATGCCGTCGTTGCAGCGAACAGTCACGTTCAAAAAGATGCACGGCCGTCTCGCCGTCACCAAAGACCTGCACCTCGATATGCCGCGGCTTGGTGACGAATTTCTCGATGAGCACGTCATCATTGCCGAAGGCTGTGCGCGCCTCAGCCTTCGCGCTTTCCAGCGCGTTGACGAACCCGACGGGTCTTTCGACCAACCGCATACCCTTGCCACCACCGCCCGCCACGGCCTTGATCAAAACGGGATAGCCGATCTTCTCGGCCTCGATCTCTAGATGTTCCGGATCCTGTTCATTCCCGTGATAGCCCGGCACAACGGGCACGTCCGCCTTTTCCATCAGCGCCTTGGCGGCATCCTTAAGACCCATCGCGCGGATCGCGTCGGCCGATGGACCGATGAAGACCAGGCCCGCTGCCTCGACCGCCTCCACGAAATCGGGGTTTTCGCTCAGAAAGCCGTAACCCGGATGGATCGCCTGCGCGCCCGTTTCAAGGGCCGCTGCGATGATCCGGTCGCCGCGCAGATAGCTTTCAGCAGGCGCATTGCCTCCGATATGGATGGCTCGATCCGCCATCTCGACATGTTTCGCCGACCGGTCCGCATCGGAATAGACCGCAACACAGGACACCCCCATTGCGCGGGCGGTTTGCATGACGCGGCAGGCAATCTCGCCTCGGTTCGCAATCAGGATCCTGTCAAACATTGCCGCTCTCCCTGTCGGCTGCATCCTCGGCCCGGTAGCTTCGGTAGCGATGCGAATAAACAAGATTTGGTCGCTCCCCGTCGAACAGATGGAAAATGATGAAGACATTAAGAAGCACGATCGCCAACATCACGAACATCTCAGCCAACAGAGCGCCCCCATCCGGCCCAGCAAAGAGGATCCCCGCTGGTGCCCCCATGCCCATGATGCAAAAGACGATCGCAATAACCCGTGCCCAAGGGGCGCCGATGGCCAGCATCAGTGCAAGCAGCGCGTAGATCAGCGTTACGATCAGACCGAAAAGGCCACCCAGAACAAAGGACTGCATGACCCCAAGAACGAGAAACCACGCGGCAATCATGTAAAGCACAACGCCGGGTCGTCCCTTCGGATGCGCGCGCGCCATGTCTGGTGTCAACTGCACCCAATAGCGCCCTGCCATGTCGGGCCCTGTTGCAGGCGGCAATGCAGTTTTTTCTTCAGACGCATTCATAGGGGTCCGCCATCCCGTCTCATCCGAAGCGCAGCCATTCCGTTCACCACCATGATCCGTTCCGTCCGTCGTGCAAATGTTCTGATACATATCCGGGCAGTGGCCAGGCCTCCTGATCGATGTGATGCGTGGCCTCTGGCGTGCGTCCCAGCCAGGCATGGCTGTGCAGTTCGGGATGGACCGAGATCTGGATGTTCGCCAAAGCCGCATCGACCCGTGTTTTGAGGTCCTCGACTTTATTCTCCAGTTTGACCTCTGCGCTCTTACCTTTCATCCAATCCGGCAAGCTGATCAAAGATGCCAGCGCCTTACCCGTCCCAGTCGCAATCAAAATGACGAGATAGGCTGTGACATTCGCGATCGCATATCCTGCAACATCGACCCCCCAGTCCCAGCTCAGCCAGCCTCGACCTGCCTTTTTGGCGCCCAGTTCGATACGCATACGCTCAAACTCTTCCGCAAAGCTTTGTCGAAATTGGCGGGCGAAAACTTTCCGGTCGAAATCGGACCGGCCCGACCAGATGTGCAACCGGGGTCGCACAAATACACCGGTTTGAGAGTTCTCCACAAAGTCCTCGAAGTCGAAGATGAAAAAGTAGTCCTCTGGGTCAAGGGTGTGGTGGATCATAAAAACAGGGAGTTCGACCACGCGCCCCAAGGTAGGAAAAGACAAGTTCTGCACGCGGTCGCCGACCGCTTTGCCAACCCACCCAAGTCCAAAGCGCCTATCGATCATGTATCGGCTGCCTGCGCGAAATCCTCAATCATGCGAAATCTCTCGCAGACCAGCATCATTTGAGGGTCAAAGCCACCGTTGCGGGCGAAATACACCTCGTGACCGTTTCGCCAATCTTCATATGTCCCTTCACCTTCTGCCACCGCGAAGTCTTCGGGGACATCACAAAAGCGCATCCGCTCGACTGAAACCGTCTCTATGACAAGCGCTGGCTTGCGATCCCAGTTCAAGGCGATGTCACGGCGTCCGACGACTGGCAGCGCTTCTTTGCCATCTTCGAAATCCCGTTCGTCGGCACAGGTTGCCGTTTTAGTGCCCGCGCGGACCAAGCCCAGCAATTCGTCGCTCAGCGCGGGTCCGTCGCCAAACATAAAGGTTTCCGCTCCGGGATAGCGCGCGATGGCCTCTTCCAGTGTCATGCGCGCCTCCACCGACGGGATACCGACAAGATACCGACTTTATACAGATATGGATTTGGCGTCATTTGAATTACATCCTGAATACGCCGAAGCGTGTCTGTTCAATGGGTGCGTTCAGCGCGGCCGACAGGCTTAGCGACAGCACATCACGGGATTTCCGCGGATCAATGATCCCATCATCCCAAAGCCGCGCACTTGCATAAAGCGGGTGCGATTGTTGCTCGAACATGTCGATGGTGGGCTTTTTGAAGGCGCTCTCTTCCTCGGCGGACCATGTTCCGCCCCCCCGTTCAATCGCGTCGCGTTTCACGGTTGCCAGAACGCCCGCCGCCTGCGTACCGCCCATCACGCTGATCCGGGAATTCGGCCAAGTCCACATGAAGCGCGGACTATAAGCCCTTCCTGCCATTCCATAATTTCCCGCGCCAAAAGAACCACCGACAAGCATCGTTATCTTCGGCACCGAAGTCGTGGCCACAGCCGTCACCATCTTCGCCCCGTGCCGGGCGATTCCTTCGTTTTCATATTTTCGGCCGACCATGAAGCCGGTGATGTTCTGCAAAAACACCAGGGGAGTGCTTCGCTGGCTGCACAATTCGACAAAATGCGCGCCTTTCTGCGCACTTTCGCTGAAGAGCACACCATTGTTGGCGATGACACCCACCGGACAGCCCTTCACATGCGCAAAGCCACAGACAAGCGTTTCCCCAAAGCGCCCTTTGAACTCGTCAAAGCGCGATCCATCAACGATCCGGGCGATGACCTCGCGAATGTCGTAAGGTGTCCGCAGGTCCGCCGGCACCACGCCCAGGATCTCATCAGGATCATAGGCCGGCAGCTCAGGCGCCTCCATGCGTAGAGCGGGTGTCAAAGGACCGCCCAGATGCGACACAGCGCGCCGCGCCAGTGCCAATGCGTGGGCATCATCCTCGGCCAGATAATCGGCCACCCCGCTCAAGCGGGTATGCACGTCGCCTCCGCCAAGGTCCTCGGCGCTTACGACTTCACCTGTCGCAGCTTTCACCAGCGGAGGCCCGGCCAAAAAGATCGTGCCCTGATCTTTCACGATAATCGTCACATCCGACATGGCAGGCACATAGGCACCACCCGCCGTGCACGATCCCATGACCACGGCTATTTGCGGAATGCCTTTCGCACTCATCTGCGCTTGGTTGTAGAAAATCCGACCAAAGTGATCGCGGTCCGGGAAGACCTCATCCTGATTGGGCAGGTTCGCCCCACCGCTGTCGACAAGATAGATGCAGGGCAGATGGTTCTGCTCCGCAATCTCTTGCGCGCGCAGATGTTTCTTGACGGTCATCGGATAATAGGTGCCGCCCTTCACTGTCGCATCGTTGCAGACCACCATGACCTCGCGACCACTGACGCGCCCGATGCCCGCAATGACACCGGCGCACGGGGCCGCGCCATCATACATGCCATGCGCCGCCGTCGCGCCAACCTCCAGAAACGATGATCCGGGATCAAGCAGATTCGCCACACGCCGACGCGGCAGCATCTTGCCCCGGCTTTCATGGCGGGCGCGGGACTTTTCGCCGCCGCCCAAACGCGCCTCTGCGGCAGCTCTTTCGATCTGTTCCAATGCCGCCAGGTGCGCGGCTCTATTGGCCTTGAAGTCATCTGACGCCGTCAACGTCTTTGAGGCAAGTTTCATGCCACCCCCCGCGCCGCGCGCGCCTTCAGGTTTTTGCAGATCACCTTGCCGGTCACGGTCATTGGCAGCGCATCAACAAATTTAGCGTCTCTTGAATAGGCGTAGCTTGCAAGCCGCGCCTTCACATGCGCCTGCGGCGCAGCTGCATCAGGCATGGTGCCTGAGGACTGCAAAACGGTAAAAGCCTTCACGATCTCCGTTCGCAGGGGATCGGGCTTACCCATGACTCCTCCATTGGCGATATCTTTGTAAGTCAGAAGAAAATCCTCGATCTCACTTGATCCAATGCGGCATCCGGTCGATTTGATAATGTCATCATCTCGCCCGACCAGGCGGATGAAATCGCCTTTCTGCGCGCCACGATCACCCGTCAACATTAAGTCGCCACGAAACTTTTCCGCATGACTGGGCGGCCAATACTCCAACATCATCGAACTGGCGGCCCGCCGGATCGGGAAATCGCCCCCGCCTGTTTCATCCGCGCCGATCACCTGCACATCGAACCCGGGCGCAGGTTTTTCGATGCAACAGGGGCGCGGCGCAAAGCCCACGGCGCAAAAAGAAAGGATCATGTTGCATTCGGTCCGGCCATAGAATTCGTTGATTGTCATAGCAAGTGATGCTTGCCATGAGGCCAGAACCTCGGCCCCCAAAGGCTCTCCACACGATGCCTCACAGCGCAAATCCGCGATCGAAAAGTCCGATGCCTTCAGAAAATCCAAAGCGGTCGCCAGAAAGAATACATAAAGCACCGATGGTTTGGTGATCATACGCGCGCAAGCGTTGGGATCAGACTTCTGAGCGCGGGACGAGACAATCAGCACGCCATCACCGTGAAAGGCTCCTATCGGTTTGCAGAAGGTGCTGGAGCTATAGATCAGGACGGTGGGCTTGTCGGCAGTGACATCGGCAAACGGTACCGAGCCCCCGGCGGTTTGCTCCGCAACATACCTGGCGAGCGCCAGATCCTCAAGAAGGACGGCGCCATCCGCATCCGTCAGAACACCCGAGACCTTCTCCGCATTTTCAAGACGAGAGACGAGTGCGCCGCTCTGAGATAGCCCGAACAAAGGAGCCGAGATCGCAACGATCTTCCAGATTGCGAGATTGGCAGTCGCGCAATACGGCGACTGACCAAGCAAAACGGCCATCCGATCAACCTGCCCCAAGCCACCTGACAGAAGTGACCGCTCCAGCCCTTCGACACTTTGCGACGGCAAGTCATAGGTTGCGTCTTGCCTTACATCCCCCATATCGGTGCCGGCCATCTGATCATCTGGTTGGTCAAGACAAAGTGCAGCCAGGTTCATGTGCTTGGCCCAGGAGGGCGCATCAATTGCCCACTTCGATCCAGATAGTATTGCGCAACCGAGGACGCACTCCCACAATTCACGATGATCCAGACAGCTCCTTCGCCTGGAATTGCAACACAATCGGACGGATCTCCTCCAGTGTCGGCAACATATCGGGCTGCGGCGCCATTTATCGCATCGGTTTCGCTCACGGCGCGCGGCGACTGGCCCAGCCAGAAGCCGACGGCTGCGGCAACCGCGCATAGAACAACGACCGTCAACATGACAGAGCGCGGCACAGCCCTAGCCCATCGCGCTCACGAGTTCACGCCCCACCAACATGCGCCGGATCTCGGACGTCCCCGCACCGATCTCCATCAGCTTGGCATCGCGGAAGATCCTGGCAACGGGTGCGTCATTCAGAAAACCTGCTCCGCCCATTGCTTGAACGGCCTGATGAGCCTGTTTCATCGCCTCTTCACTGGCATAAAGACAACAGGCAGCCGCATCTTGCCGGGTCACGTCGCCCCGATCACAGGCCTTGGCGACCTCGTAGACGTAGGCCCGTGCCGAATTCATCGCCGTATACATGTCGGCGATCTTACCCTGCATCAGTTGGAAGGACCCGATCGGTTTACCGAATTGCCTGCGCTCAGCCATGTAAGGCATGATCTCATCCAGACAGGCGGCCATGATCCCCAAGCCAATACCGGCAAGCACGACCCGCTCGTAATCGAGGCCCGACATAAGCACCTGCACCCCGCATCCCTCTTCGCCCAGGACGTTCTCAAAAGGCACTTCGACATCTTCAAAGACCAGTTCCGCCGTGTTCGATCCCCGCATGCCCAGCTTGTCAAAATGCGGAGATGTGCTGAAACCGGTCATTTTCTTCTCTATCAGAAAGGCCGTGATACCCTTCGATCCCGCGTCAACATCTGTCTTTGCGTAAACGACAAGCGTATCCGCATCGGGTCCGTTGGTGATCCAGTACTTCGTTCCGTTGAGGCGGTAGTGATCGTTGCGTTTCTCGGCGACCAGCTTCATCGAGACCACGTCCGACCCCGCCCCCGCCTCGCTCATGGCAAGCGCACCGACATGCTGGCCACTGACGAGACCCGGCAGATAGGTGCACTTCTGTTCTTCGTTGCCATTGAGACGGATTTGGTTGACGCAAAGATTGGAATGCGCGCCATATGACAGTGAAACCGAGGCTGAGGCGCGCGCGATCTCTTCAACAGCGACCGTGTGGGCGAGATAGGACATACCAGCCCCGCCGTATTCTTCCTCGACCGTTATGCCCAACAGTCCAAGCTCACCCATCTCGGGCCAAAGTGCAGGTGGAAAGGCATTGGTGGTGTCGATCTCGGCGGCAATGGGCTTGATCCGATCCTGTGACCAGCGATGCACCATGTCGCGCAGCGCGCCGACATCTTCGCCCAGATCGAATGTCATCACGTGATCGAACATGCGCCCTCGCCTCCCATTATTGAACGCTTGTTCATTAGTTATCGTGCAGGTGGGTTTGGGTCAAGGTCGTCCGTCAATCTCAAATGTCGCGCCACCGTAACGCGACACGGTCTTTTTCAGCAAAACTATTTTGGAGTGTTCGAAGGCCATTTAGCAGCCTTTGATGACGCTCGTTTTGAACACCCTTTGAAGGGTCATTGATAATGCTGCACAGGGATGCTGAAGCCTTCCTGATGGTGTTGTCGTCGGAAAAACCAACTCTGGCTGGCGGATCACTGCGGCCTTAATAGACCCAAGCGCGGCGTAATCCGAGGTCTCATAGCCGCTGGCTCAAGGTTTGTATTGTGAAGCGACCACATAAAGATCCCATCCCCGTTGCGGAAACATCGCCAGCACATCGTCGAAGTCGTCCTCCGCCTCGATCGAGGATCCACGTGGCTCAAAACAGCCGTTAAGCGGGCGGCCGACACCGATATCACATGTTCCAGCATGCTGCTCGCTCATTATCCGTGGGGTCTTTGCCCCATTCGAATTCTTTCCATTCTCGCAGGTTTGAAGTGCGCGGCATGGACAACGGAGAAGCCTGTTTCGCGGGATTCTCGATGCCCGGTTTGGTTGGGCTCGTAGTTGCGGCGCTTTTGGGATAACCCACTGTTTAATTGAAAAAAATTCCGCTCCCTAATGAGGCCGGGGAACGGGATTTTGCCGTTTCTGGTACCAAGATGCTTGCAATGCACCCTTCAAAATGATGTTCAGAGGCCGTTTGGACCGGTCTTTGAACGCACCCTGCGATCGACCAGTCTTGTCTGCTTAGTTTGCTGACCGACCTCTTTGACGAGGCTTTCATCCGCCTTCGACCGAGTTCCTAGGACTGCTATAATATGCTGTGTCGAATAATGCACGACGGCATCACCCCACCTTGCACGATGTTCCCAGTGCCCGGGACATGTCACCGGCTCACACCCTAGCCAAGCGCCCGGCCAAGCCTTGGCAGCTTGGCCTTCTTCAAAAGCGGGCGCATCTGCCAATCCTCGCCCGAGAGGCGGCGTGCCGTTTCAAGCACATTCCGTGCGACACCTCCAACAGTCTCGGGATGTCCCTGCCAGCACTGAAACAGATATCCATCCGGATCGATGCGTGACAGACCTTCTTCAGCCAGAATATTGCGCGGAAAGTCCTTTGCGTTTGCCGTCATGATCGCATCGGCGGAGCCCGCAATTGCTGCGGCCAGCACGTGCCGGTCGTTGGTATCCGGCAGCCAGAGCCGCGCTTCGATCCCAAATGCAGGCGGAGCAATCGCATCCGGCCAGGCGACCTGCAGCAAAGCAATCTCAGATCTGGCCTGCGCCGCTCCCTCCGGTCCAAGCTTTTCCGCAGCCAGCGCCCACTCATTTAGAATTCTGTCAGACCATAGCGGTTGGAACAGCCCTTCTTTCGCAACGCCCAGGACGACCTCACGCATGACGGTTGGATAAAGAACATTTGTGTCGATTAGTATCTTCATAGGGCGAAGAAGAGCGCCTTAAGATAACCGCTCTCTGCCAGATGCGAATGCATCGGATGGTCTGGCCCCGCAAAGCCCGTGTGGATAAGGCGGCCCGTCCGACCGGCCTTCCCAATACCCCGGATAGAGGCTCCTCGAAAGGCCGCCAGATCCGCCGCATGGGAACAGGAACAAAGTGCAAGAATCCCGCCTTGTGCAACCAACGGAGCGGCAAGCCTTGCCACTCTTTCATAGGCACGCAGCCCCGCCTCAAGCGCAGGCTTTGCTGGCGCAAAGGCGGGTGGGTCACAGATCACCAGATCAAAGAGAGCGCCTTCGCGACCAAGCTGGGCCAGAACATCAAAGGCGTCTCCCTGACGCCTATCAAACCGCGCCTCCGCCCCCATCTGTGTCGCCCCCTGACGGGCCAGATCAAGAGCTGGCCCAGAGCTATCGACAGCAAGTGCTGACCCTGCCCCAGCAGCAAGGCTTGCCAGCGCAAAGCCACCCACATGAGAGAAAACGTCCAGCACACGGGCATTCCGGGCAAGACCTGCGGCAAAAGCATGATTGAGCCGCTGGTCGTAGAAAAGCCCGGTCTTCTGTCCGCCGGTCAGGTCGGCCATGTAGGTCGCACCATTCATTGAGACGGCCTTGGGCTCTTCCGGCGCGTCCCCGTACAAAACTTTCGAGATATCGTCTAAACCTTCAAGCGCGCGTGTCCGCCCGCCGGCGTTTTTCAGTACGTTGACAATATCTGTCTGCGTGATCAAAGCCGCCGTTAGATCCTCAAGGCTCCGCTCGGCCCAGGCCGCATTCGGTTGCAGGACACATGTGTCTCCGAACCGGTCGATGATCACGCCCGGCAAACCGTCCGCCTCGGCATGCACAAGGCGGTAGTCTGGCGCATCAAAGAGACGGTTTCGCAGGGCAAGTGCGCGCGAGATACGGTCCGCAAACCAGCTTTCGCCAACCCGCGCGTTAGGATCCCGATCAAGCATACGTGCGACAATTTTGGAACTCGGGTTGATCGTGCATAGCCCTATCGGCTTGCGCTCTGAATCTTCGAGAATGGCCAAGGTGCCCGGCGCATGGGCTTTCGTGCGGCGGTCCATCACAAGCTGATCAAAGTAGACCCAGGGAAAACCGTGCCGCAGCCTTTGCGGCTTGATCTTTGACCTTAACCGAATGCTGGGACGGTCACTCATGACCACACTTGGCGCGCTAGATCACGCATCAATCTCTGGCCCGCCCGCGCCAGCCACCGCGCCTGCGCGGGGCCGCCATGCCGGAAAGGCCCTCTTGCATGACCTCGATCATTGGATGGTCGGGCGATGTCTCGCCATACCGTGCCAGAAGCGCATGCAGGCTCTGACCCGTATCCCGTTCGGTTGGCAAGCTGAGCGCCCAGTCCAGAAAGATGGACCGGCACTCTGGCTTGGTGATCCCGTCAATGCGGAACGCCTCGAAGATAAGGCCTTTGGGGTCGGTCTCGTCTGCTTTCTTCAAGATTTGCGCTCCTTTTCATATGGACGCAGTACCGCATCAATCTTTGCGGCAGCGGCATCAAACGCCGTCATAAGCCTGTTCTCGGCAATGTCCATATTCTCGGCGTCGACCGCACGCAGCAGAAGTGCATGTCCCCGCCCGCCGAGTGTATTGGGGTCAAGGCCATCGGGGTCCAGCAGACGCGCGGTGACCTGAACCCGGCGGCACAAGGCATGGGTTTGGCACAGGATCTCGGCGGCGTCTGCAGTGATATGGCCCGCCTGTGCCCCTGTTTTCAGGGCCGTGGTCGTGCTGTGGCTGAATGTGCCTGTCAGACAGGACAGGGCTTGGGCAAAAAGTTCGATGTCCTGCAAACGACCTGGCCCGATCTTGGCATCCCATGGACCCGCAGGAGACTTGGCCGCCGCGATCCGTTCTCGCATGGCACAGTGATCTGCAAAGACGCTACCACTGTCACGCGGAAGCGACATAACCTCAGCCACAAATTCCGTTACCCGCCCCGACAGATCCGGAGGCCCACCGATGACGGCCGCACGGCTGAGCGCCATATGTTCCCACAGCCAGGCCTCATTGCGCTGGTAGGTCTGGAAGGCCTGCCAGGACGTTGCAACGGGGCCCTGATTGCCCGACGGGCGTAGGCGCATGTCGACCTGGTATAGCCGCCCCTCCGCGGTTTGTGCGGTCATCGCGGTGATCATGGCCTGGGTCAGACGGGCGTAATAGGCGCGCGTCTGTAAAGGCTTCGGACCGTCTGACTGAGCTTCATCCTGCGGATCATAGATAACAATGATGTCGAGATCGGAAGCCGCTGTCAGCTGCCCCGCCCCAAGAGAACCCATCCCCAGGATGATCGCCCCACCTCCGGGCGGAGCGCCATGACGCTTGGCAAATTGGGCCTGCACCAAGGGCCAGAGTGCCGCAATGCTCGCCCGCGCAAGATCGGCATACTGCCGTCCGGCCTCCCCGGCGGTGATCAAATCGCGCAGCAGATGCACGCCCACGCGGAAATGCCATTCCCGAACCCATCTGCGCGTCGCGTCAAGCTGGCGTTCATAATCGGTCTCTGCCGTCAGTTGCGCTTCCAGTCCGGCGGTGAGATCTGCCTGCCCGGGCCAGGGCGCAAAGAAGCTGCCGCCGATCACGGCGTCCAGAACGGCCGCATGGCGCGACAGGTAATGTGCCAGCGCGGGCGATGTGCCAACGATGTCGATCAGCAGGTCGATGATCTGGGGATTGGCTTCAAACAAGGAAAACAACTGCACGCCTGCGGGCAGACCTGCGAGAAAGCCATCGAGGGCGCGCATGGCCTCGTCCGGACGGGCGGCGGCGTTCAGTTGTTGGGCCAGGCGCGGCAAGATCCGATTGAAACGTGCGGCTCCACGTTCGGATCGCAGCGCAGGATAAGTGCGCCAACGCGCAATCGTTTCAGGATCGAGCAATTCTGCGTCCGCGGTCTTGCCGGGTGCAAAAAAACCCTCGGTTTCGGCATGTACCGCCTCCAGCCGCTCCGTCAATTCGGTCATCATGTCGGGCATATCCCGGTCCATCATTGCGGCGAGCCGGGCAAAACCGTCCTCGGATTGCGGAAGATCATGGGTCTGGGCGTCGCGCACCATCTGCAGGCGATGCTCGACCGTCCGGTGAAACCGGTAGTGCTCGATCAACTGCTCGGTCAGCTCAGGATTGACCCAACCCCTCAGGGCAAGCTGATCCAGGCTTTCGACGGTGCCGCGCAGGCGTAAAGACGGGTCGCGCCCGCCTGCAATGATCTGGCGGGTCTGGGCGAAAAACTCGATCTCGCGAATGCCGCCCCGACCGAGCTTCATGTTATGCCCGGGCAATGTGATCGGCCCGGGACGGCCTCTGTGTTCGCGGATGGCCAGACGCATGTTGTGCGCATCTTCAATGGCGGCGAAATCCAGGTGGCGCCGCCAGACGAAAGGGCGCAAAATGTCTAGAAAACGTTGGCCCGCGGCAAGACTTCCCGCACATGGGCGGGCCTTGATGTAGGCCGCGCGTTCCCATGTCCGCCCGACGGATTCGTAATAGCGCTCGGCCGCTTCTATCGACAGCACAACCGGTGTGACAGATGGGTCAGGCCGCAGGCGCAGATCTGTGCGGAAGACATAACCTTCTGACGTAATGTCGCTGAGCGTGGCGCACATTTTCCGCACGGCCCGGACGAAGGTGCTGCGCGCCTCGCCATACTCAGCGGGATCAAACCGAGTTTCGTCAAAGAGGCAGATGAGGTCGATGTCCGAAGAATAATTCAGCTCATGAGCGCCCATCTTTCCCATCGCCAGTACCGTCAGGCCCGCCATATCCTCAATGGCGGTCTCATCATGCCCAGGAAGCTTTCCCCTGCGCAAAAGCGGCGCCAATGCCATGCGTAAGGCGGCGTCACAGGCGGCATCGGCGAGATCCGTTAGGTGCCTTGTAATCTTCTCGAGCGGCCAGGCGCCGCCCAGATCGGCGAGGGCTGTTAATATCGCGACCCGCCGTTTGGCCTGATAAAGCAGCGGGGTCTCGGCCCGAAGGCCTCCGATTTCCTCGGCTGCGGTTGTCTCAGGCGCGGCAAAGGCGCCTGGCAACCACTTCGCCTCTTTCTGGATCAAGCCCGCGAGATAAGGACTGCAACCTGCCGCACCTTCTACCAACGCGCGCAAGTCGTCAGAAAGCCCAGGCACCAATGCTGCGATCTCTGCCCCGCGTTCGGGTTGGTATCGGCGCGGCATGCGCGTCAGTTGGGCCTCAAGCGTCATGGCCCCACATTGCGGCAAGTCGCGCTGTCGTCAATCGCTGTTGCAAATGCTGGACAGCAAGGTCAGGGTCGCGCATATGAGCAAAAGTCTGAAACGCGTGCGCGCGGCACTGGATGCCTCCGGTATTGAAACCGAGATCCGAGAAACCGCTTTGGCACGCACGGCAAAGGACGCTGCCGATGCGATCGGCTGCGCGGTCGATCAGATCGCGAAATCCATCATCTTTCGCGGTATGCAATCCGAATATGCGATCCTGTTTATCACCGCCGGTGGCAATCAGGTCGATCCTGAAAAGGCCCGCGCACTGGCCGGAGAGGATCTTGGCAAGGCTGACGCGGACCTGATCAGGAGCCAAACCGGCTTTGCTATCGGGGGCGTGTCACCTGTTGGACATCTCAACCCGATCAACGCCTTCTGGGATCCGCGCCTATCGGAATTCGACCTGATCTGGGCCGCTGCGGGCACGCCGCACCATGTCTTCAGCGCAGCACCGGAGGCGCTCATCGGCATCTCTGGTGCGGTTTCCGGTGATTTCACCACCTAAATGTGAAAATGTTTTACATCGCCCCTTGCAACCCCCGAAACACATCCCATCTTATGGTATGTGAAAGGCATTCACATCGACTGAAACCACCCCGGGGCCGCCAACCCCCTATTCGAAAGGCTTGTTGATGAACACGATGACAACGACCGCCCCCGTCACATCCGCTGGCGGCTGGTTTAGCAGGACAGAGGCCTGGCTTGACCAAAAGGGCAAGGGCGCCTGGATCGCCGCGATGGTTCTGGGCTTTGTCTTTTTCTGGCCGGTTGGCCTCGCCCTTCTGATGTACATGATCTGGAGCAAACGGATGTTTTCGAAACCCTGTAGCTACCGCGCCCGCACGACGATGACAAACCTGCGCCCCACCGGCAATTCGGCATTCGACTCTTACAAAGCTGACACACTGCGTCGGCTGGAAGAAGAGCAGGAGAATTTTGAGGCGTTCTTGGAACGCCTGCGCGAAGCCAAGGACAAGGCAGAGTTCGACCAGTTCATGGATGAACGCGCCAAGTCGGCAAAGTCGGACGACTAAATCCGTAAACGCAACGCGGCCCCTTCCAGCGGGGCCGCCTTACCAATTGACTAAGAGACCGACACGATGGCACTGGCCGATCCGATCACGCAACCGCAATTCTATCAATCCGTCGCCACCAAGCGGCTGCTCGCATGGGCCGTAGACAGCGTGTTGATCTTCATCATCAGCCTTCTGATCGTCCCCTTCACAGCGTTCATTGCCCTCTTCTTTTTTCTGGGCCTGATGCTCACGGTCAGCTTTGTCTACCGGGTCATCACCCTGGCCGCAGGCTCGGCCACCTTAGGAATGCGCCTTTTCGCGATCGAGTTTCGTAACGCACAGGGCCAGCGCTTTGACCTGGGAAGCGCCTTTCTCCACACGCTGGGCTACACGATCTGCTGGACAGTTCCAATTCTACAGCTGATTTCCGTGATCCTCATGGCCACAACGGCACGTGGTCAGGGTCTGACAGATCACGTCATGGGCAGTGCCGCATTGAACCTGCGCGCGTGACCTAGCGGCATATCCACACAAAGTCTTAACTGCCTGCCGAGATCAGGCTTGCCTCAAGAACTTTGACGAGTATCATCGCGGCGACATCAGATGGTTTGTGCATGCGTCATACGCTTCCCCTTGCTCCGCAATTCTATGTGACTGCGCCGCAGCCCTGTCCCTATCTTCAGGGCCGGATGGAACGTAAGCTGTTCACAGCATTGCAGGGCGAAAACGCGGAAAAGCTGAACGATAGCCTATCACAACAGGGCTTTCGACGCTCTCAGAATGTGCTGTATAGACCGTCCTGCGCTGAATGCTCGGCCTGTCTTTCAGCCCGGATCGACGTCTCGGCCTTCGGATCCTCGCGCAGTCAGAAGCGCACGCTGAAGCGCAACGCAAACCTGGAACGGCGCGCGACGTCCCCTTGGGCCACGGAAGAGCAATATGCGTTGTTCCGCAGCTATCTCGATAGCCGCCACGCGGATGGCGGCATGGCGGATATGGATGTTTTCGAATTTGCAGCCATGGTCGAGGAAACGCCGATCCGCAGCCGGATCGTGGAATACACCGACCGGACAGATGGCGATCTGACCGCCGTTAGTCTGACGGACGTTCTGTCTGACGGGCTGAGCATGGTCTATTCCTTCTACAAGCCGGACGCACCGAACCTGTCGCTGGGCACCTTCATGATCCTCGATCATGTTGCGATCGCGCGCGAGGCTGGTCTGCCTTACGTCTATCTGGGATATTGGGTGCCGGGCAGTCAGAAGATGGGTTACAAGGCCAACTTTTCGGGGCTTGAGATTTACCAGCGCGGCGAGTGGATCAAGGTTAAGGATCCGCAGAACTACAAGCCGGATATGCATCCTTTGTCGAACGATCCGATTGCCGAACAGGTGGCAAATATCAGCTTGCCCGACACCCGACCCACATCCCGTTAACGACATCTAAAGCAACTGCACGCGCGATGGGCGGAGCCCGTCTAGGCATATCTGACCGTTTTTGCGGTTAGTGGGTGAAATATGCGATTTTGCCGGTCTGTTTTATGTCGGTATCACATCGGTATTCCGTCGGTCTGCAAACCGGCAACAGGTAGGTTAGCGCAGCGAACGGTCCTTTCGTGAAGAAAGAATAGGCTACCGTGCGCTATTCGAGCTCAGGCTAGAAGGTCAAACTCTTCGCCCGCAATCCGCAGATTGATCGAAAGCTGGGCGCCACCATCCACCAGCGCCCAAAGTATCTGTCCGGTGGGTTTGTAGATCACAAAGGCCTCGTCTGCAGCGATCCCACCTGCATTGAGGGTTCTGGCGAAATTGACCTGAAACTGCTCTGCGGTCGCGGTGCCGCCGTAGAGCAGGACGTCATCAGGGCCAAAATCCTGGATCCAATCGCTGCCGTGACCTTCAACACCAATGTGATAGAAGCGGTCCGCCCCATCACCGCCATTCACCCGATCCGAGCCGAAACCACCATTGATGAAATCGTTGCCAGCCCCGCCAAACATCAAATCACTGAAAGCCGACCCGGTGATGACGTCATCGCCAGCAGCCCCGATTACCGTATCGACACCAAAACCGCCCGCAATCGTGTCGTCGCCTGCATCACCGCGCAGGCTGTCATTGCCGTGACCGCCCACGATGCTGTCATCACCATCGCCGCCAAAGATCACGTCGCGCAGATCGCTGCTGTCGTCAGGCCCCCCGATCAGCGTGTCGTTGCCCGCCCCCCCGGAAAGTGTGTCCGTGCTTGCGCCACCATTCATGCGGTCCGCGCCGTCTTCCCCGAAAAGGCGGTCAGATCCTACCCCGCCCACAAGCTCATCGTCACCAGCGCCACCGAGGAGCCTATCATCGCCTTCCTGCCCCGACAGCGTGTCGTTGCCTTCACCGCCATCCAGAGTGTCGGCGCCTACATTGCCGATCAGAAAATCGTCACCCGCCCAGCCCAGGATCTCTCCACTGGTCAGGGTCGAATCGGCAAAGACATCATCCATGCTGGTCAGGACGCGTCGCCCGTCCAATAGAAGCGTGATCAGATTTGGGTTTGTCTCAAAAAGCGAAACCTCGGGCTGGAATCCATCATCCAGATTTCCGCCAATGCCGGTCACGGCAAAACTACCGCTTGGCAGTCCGGCATTGAGACCAATCATGCTGACACTAAAGTTGTCTGCAGCAATGCCAAACTGATCGCCAGACGTCTCGACACCATCATAGCGCTGGAATTGGGGCGGACCTTCACTGCGATCCCAACCGATGATGTGATTGTGGTCAGACAGTGTCGCTATGGTCAGATCCGTAAACGGCCCGAAATCCGGATCGCCCGGGATCGTTATGATGCCTGTGCTTTCCGTCAAATCCTGATTGTAGATCGTGAAATGGATGGCGTAGCTCAGCGCATCCGGGCCGGTCGGATTGCTCTGTCGCGTGGACCAGGCCAGCAGCACACGCCCGTCAGAAAACGTGGCCATTTCCAGACCATCTAGTTGCTCGCCCCCCAAGCCATCGATCGATAAACTGGCGACGTTTTGCGACCGCTCGGTGTTATTGGCTTCGTCGATGACCCGCACCTGAATCAGCAGTGAGGTTCCGGCTTCGCGTTAGCGCGCGAACGCGACAAGCGTGGTGTCTGCTTCAATCGCCAGAGCGATAGCGTCGTCTTTGTCGTCTGTTGTGTTATTGATATTGCGGCCCGGCGCGACATCGCCTTCGGATGACACGGAAAACAGCGTGACATCATTGTCTTCGTTGCGGTCCGAAGACAAGGCCACCCGGTAAGAGCCGTCGCGGGCCACGCCCATGTCGATCTCGGCCACATCGTCCGGTGCGTCGAGCGCAACGTCCCAATCCTGGCTAAAGTCGGCATCGTCGATTGTCCAATGCGCCACACGCGTCTCTGACGATGGACCCAACTTGGTGTAGGAAATGGCAAGGCCGTCATCCGTGGCGACCAGATCAAAAACTTGGAGTGGTCCATTTGTAACCACTCGCTCGGGTACGCCAATTGTGCGGCCGGTCGGCCCGACAACTTGTAAATATAGCCCGTTTACAGCCGGATCTGCAGAAGAGCTACGATACATGACGGCGATGTTGCCGTTCGATAACTCGACAATTTTGTGATCTGCAGTGGGATCCGCGGCAACGGGCAGCAATTCTGTCGGCGTACCGACAAGGACGGGCGTATCGGGCAAATCAAATATCCTTCAAACAAAACGATCGCCCGAAAAACTGGGCACAGGATCAAATGGACTTGCTTCAACAATACAGTCACGAATGGACGTGTCTACCAACCTCAGGTTGGTTGCCCACCCTAATCAGTTCGGGATTAGATCCGGTACGATCGTCACGATGCCCGGGAAGAACCACAGGATGGCAAGCCCCACCACCTGGATCAGCACGAAGGGCACGATGCCACGATAGATATGTCCAGTCGTGACCTCTTTTGGGGCAACCCCGCGCAGATAGAACAGCGCAAAGCCAAAGGGCGGGGTCAAAAACGAGGTCTGCAGGTTCACCGCGATCATGATCGTCACCCATTTCGGATCGAACGTGCCGCCATAGATGACCGGGCCGACGATCGGGATTACGATGTAAATGATCTCAAGAAAATCGAGAACAAAGCCGAGAATGAACAGCACCAGCATCACGATCAGGAAAACGGTGAATTCGTTGTCAAAGGATCGCAGGAATTGCTGGATGTAATGCTCTCCACCGAAGGAGATAACGACCAGGTTCAGAAGCTGCGAACCGATCAGGATGGTGAAGACCATGCTCGTCACTTTGGCTGTCTCGCGCACGACGGGCGTTAGCACGCCGGACGAATACAGGATCCAGCAGGAGAACAAGAGACCGAAAAGCGCGTAGAGATAAGCGGCATATGCAAAGGCGAAGCCAACCCAGCTTTCAAAGCTGACATCGCCCTGGTTTACCCGCAGATCGAAATTCACGCCGATCAGAATGGAGATGATGATGGCGAGCGTTGACCAGATGATGATCTTTGGGGAACGGTCAAGATCGGTCAGCTTGCGATAGGCCGCGAGCATGATCGCGCCACCTGCCCCCAAGGCTGCAGCAGGCGTCGGGTTGGTAATCCCGCCAAGAATGGACCCAAGAACGGCCACGATAAGGACAAGCGGGGGGAAGACCACACGGATCAATTCGTTCTTGGCACAACGTTTGGTGCCTTCGACCGCCCCGTAGAGGATCAGCACGAAAGGACCGACCATCAACAGGACATATGTCAGCGGTGTGGTGAGCGGCCCTATCAGAACGATATCGACCAGCAAAGCGAGGACCACGCCCATCCCCCCAATGATCAGGGGACGCGCGCTGCTGCTTGGCGAGACACCGCGCGCTGTGGTGATGATGAGACCCAGAAGGATCAGCAGGATCGCTGTGCCTGTACCGATGGGCGGGGCGGTGTTGATCTTGGACTGAATAGCGGCCTGCACCTGTTCGGGCGTGCGGCGGGCGGCTTGCTGTGCGCCACCGGCATCGTCGATGGCTGTCTGTTCGGCAACGGCGTTGTCCCATGCCTCTTGCCCGTGAAGCTCGATCATCGCGTCTTGGCAATCAGGCGACACGTTGGTGCGCAGTGACGCCCCCTGCCCCGCGTCAGAGAAGCTGGAGACGGTTACGTCCTGGCTGCCGACGATGTTGAGATTGCCCAGAAGGATGGTGCCCACGATGATCGCGATAGGCGCGCCGAGAAACCATGTGAAGGCTTCGTTGCGGGTCACCGGTTCGGCGTTTGTGGTGCCGAGTTCAACGGCAGGCGCCTTTTCAGGGTTTAGAAGTGCGAAGCCAAAAGCGTAGAGTGCATAAAGCAGGGCCAGCAGTATACCCGGCAGAAGAGCCGCCTGGAACAAGGTGCCGACCGAGACAACGGCCGGCTCACCCAGATAGGTCAATGCGTCCGAACAGCCGACAAGCTGGGCACGTTCCTCCTGCGCTGCGGAATAGAGATCGCCCGCAAGTGTGCCCAGAAGGACGATTACGATAGAGGGCGGAATGATCTGGCCCAACGTGCCCGAGGCGGCGATGACCCCGGTCGCAATCTCGGGAGAATAGTTGTTCCGCAACATGGTCGGCAAAGCCAGCAGGCCCATGGTCACAACGGTCGCGCCGACGATACCTGTGGAGGCCGCCAGAAAAGCGCCCACAACCACGATCGACACAGCCAGACCTCCGGGCAATGGGCCGAAGACGCGGGCCATTGTGGTCAGAAGATCATTCGCGATCTTCGAGCGTTCGAGCGTGATGCCCATCAGAACAAACATCAAAACGGCAAGCAGCGTCTCGATCGACTGACCAGCCAGCACACGTTCATTCATCCGGTTGACGACAAAGGAGACGTTCCGATCAAGAGCCGTTTCCCAGCCTTGTGGGAAGACAGGCTCCCCAATCCGGGGCAATTCGGGGTATCGAAAAATCGATATCGTATCTTGCTTGATCCCGGCATTGATCAGGTCGCGATAGGCTTGCGAGCCTGTGTCGATGGCCTGGTGGATCAGTAAGCCCGCAGAATCAAGCGCCGCGATAATCGCGAAGGAGATGATCCCGGCCCCGCCGATCGCGAAGGCCACAGGGAAGCCCGAAAGAATACCACCGAAAAGACAGATGAAGACGATGATCAGGCCGATTTCGACGCCGTCTAGTCCAAAAAGCATGTGAGCGACCCTTTAATGCGTGCCTTCGTAGGCTTCTTCGCCCTCGCCAAGACTGTCCTTGTCGAGATATTTGTTTTCGCTTTCCTCGCCTTCGCTCCATTCGAGGAAGGAGCGGTAGAAGAGTGCTATCGCGTGGATGAAGACGACCCCGGCAAACGCCACCAGCAAGATCTTGAAGAGGAAGTAGGCGTCAAATCCGTTTGGGCTGAAACCGATGGTTTCCACATTCCATCGCAAAGCGCGGGCTTTCAGGACAAGTCGATCCAGTGTGTCGGAAGCCGATGGTTTAGGCACAACGAGGTGCCGCCAAAGGAAGTACCAGCCATACATCCAGATCAGCACGGCGGCGGGGATCATGAAGACGATCGCGCCGAACATATCGATGATCTTCTTGGTGCGGAATTTGACCACGGAATAGATCAGGTCGACGCGCACATGGCCACCCTGCACGAAAGTGTAGGACACACAAAGGCACACGACGAGGGCGTTATAAAGCTTCAGTTCCTCAGCAAACCAGGAGATATCCTGCTGGAAGGGGACACCGAAGCCGAATGAGATATCGGCACGCACGAATATGCGCTGCATAAAGACGATGATGATCTGTTGTAGCACCATCAGCAGGCCCGCCCAGGCGAAGAGGCGACCAAGACCGTTGGCGAAGGATTCCAGGCCAATCACAACACCCCACATTACCTGACGGCGGAGCATGCCTACGATTGTCAGGATGATCAGGGCGGTGAAGACGACGAAGAAAAATTCGACCGAGCCACCGTAGTAAATGAAGCGGGAAAGTGCCTCTTTGTCTTCGGTCGTGTTGGTCCAGATGAGCCAATCCAGCCACGCGGTCGGCCGAGCCAAGGCCGTGAAAAAGTTCACAAAGGCCATGCCGATGTTGCTAAGCACCCAAAGGACGCCTTCAAGCATAGATTTTACCCCCGAACTGGACAGCGGGTGCCGCGTGCCTTGAGGCCGGGCATCCGTGCAATTGGCAACCCGGACGCCTCTGGCAGGGTCCGGGTTGTCCGATAATCTGGATCAGGTCCAGACGCGGTCACGCTGTTCGCGATAGGTGCTGATCGATGCAGTGATCCAACCCGACGATGATTTCATCGAGGCGTTGTAGTCGTCGTAGATCTCTTTGAAGAGCTCATCTGGCATGAATTCTTCGTACATCGTTTTGGAGGCCGACGCGAAGGCGTCCCAGACGCTGTCTGGGAATTGCGAGACCTGAACGCCGCTGGCCTGCAGACGCTGAAGCGCTGCACCGTTGTTGTTGAGATACTGCGATGTGTTCCAGACGTTTGCATGTGCGCTGGATATTTCCACAGCCGCCTGCTGCGACGGCGTAAGGCTATCCCATACGTCGCGGTTCAATGCGACAGCAAGACCCGCGGCAGGCTCATGGAAACCGGCTGTGTAGTAGTACTTGGCGATTTCCTGGAAACCGGCCTTTTCGTCCGCCCATGGGCCGATCCACTCGGTCCCGTCGATGGCACCCGAAGAAAGTGCCTGGTAGACTTCTCCGCCGGGCAGGTTTTGCACAGAGGCACCCATCGCGCCCAACACCTTGCCGCCAAGGCCAGGCATCCGGAACTTAAGACCGTTGAAGTCTGCAGGGCTCGTGATTTCGTTGCGGAACCAGCCACCGGCCTGTGTCGACGTGTTGCCGGCCAAGAACGATTTCAGGCCGAAGATCTCGCCCAGCTTATCGTACATCGCCGCACCGTTGCCGTGGTAGTACCAGTTGTTCAGCTCGGTCGCTGTCATGCCGAAGGGCACACCTGTGAAAAAGGCAAAACCCGGATGCTGACCGACGAAGTAATAGTCGGCGGCGTGGTACATGTCTGCCTGACCGGCTGTGACTGCGTCGAAAACCTCGAACGCGCCGACGAGTTCACCAGATGCCTTAACGTCGATGCTCAGTTGACCATCAGTTGCCGCCGTGATGTTTTCGGCTGTTTTCTGAGCGGCGTCAAAAACGCCTGCCAGGCCACGTGCCCATGACGTGACCATGGTCAGCGTGCGTTTGCCTTGCGCGTAGGCCGGTGCTGCTAGGCTTGTTGCTGCAACAGCCGAGCCGCCCAATGCGGATGACTTTAGGAATGAACGACGATCCATAGAGATACTCCTCCCACTTTGTTGCCGTTTCACTGAGTGCTGTGTCGGCAGATCGTTTTCTGGTGGCCGAAGACTAGCGATTGAACCCACAATTGAAATACCTAGTACTGCGTAGTTTTTTGGCTCCATGTCGAAATTTTGACAGAATTTTAACACTTTTTCCAATCACACTGAGATCAGACTGAGACTGCAACCCTCACCGAAGCTCTATGATTCGGTGGAATTCCATCGTATCGAATCGTCATGCACCCTCGGTTTCCGCTCCCGCGTTCCAGCTATGCGCAAAAGCTTTCACTGGTCGCGGCCATTCCGCTGATCCTTGCAGTGGCGGCGATTGCCGTATTGGTCATCGTGCAAAGCCGTGCGCTGGCGGATCGTGAAATCGCGGCGCTTGAACGGCGGCTGATTGAGGCAAAGAAAGACGAATTGCGCAATTATGTCACGCAGGCCCGCAACGGGTTCTATTTCATTTATGGCAATGCCGCACCGGATGACGAGGTGGCCAAGCAGCAGGTGGCACAGATCCTGTCGGCGATGATCTACGGGGATGAGGGCTTTTTCTTCATCTATGATTATGACGGAACAAACCTGGTCAGTCCGCGCCAGACCGAGATGATCAACCGAAACTGGTCGGATCTGACGGACAGCGAAGGCGTGCCGGTGGTCGATGAGTACGTTCGACTGGCGCGCGAAGGATCGGGCTATGTCCAGCACCTTTGGCCCAAGCCATCGACCGGGAAAGAAGCGCGGATGATCACCTTCGTGCTGGGCTTCCAGGATTGGCAATGGGCGGTCGGCACGGGCGTGTTCATCGACGATGTGATCGCAAGCGTGGCCGCAGCGCGGGCAGATGTCGAAGCGCGAGTACGCCAGACGATGCTCTACATTCTGGGTATTACGCTGGCGGCACTGCTTTTGGTGTTTGTCTCGGGCATGATGATCAACATCCGCGAAAGGCGGCTGGCCGACGCGAAGTTGAAGACCCTGACGCAAAGGGTCTTTGACGCTCAGGAAGAAGAACGCGGGCGTGTGGCGCGCGAACTCCATGACGGGATCAGCCAGATCCTCGTGGGTGTGCGTTATGCGCTCGACACCGCGCGACGCAAGCTGGAACAAGGCAAGACGGATGCGGGCGCCCCATTGACGGAAGGCATCGCGCATCTTGGCACGGCCATTGCCGAAGTGCGGCGGATCAGCCGAGATCTGCGCCCTGGCGCACTGGATGATCTTGGACTTGGCCCGGCGATCAAGGCGCTGACCGAGGATTTTGCCGAACGGACGGGAATGCGCGCGGATTTCAAGACGGTTGTCTTTCGCAACCGATTGGACGAAGACGCCAAGATCGCGCTTTTTCGGATCGCGCAGGAGGCGCTGACGAATATCGAGCGACATTCGGGCGCGACGGAGATCAGCGTGGATCTGCGAGGACACAAGAAAGGGGCCACGTTGCGCATTTCGGACAATGGTGTTGGCATAGATCAGGCGCAGCGTGGCGCGACCGGTTTGGGGCTGCGAAACATGCAAGAGCGGATCGAACAGCTTGACGGCACGTTGCGCATCCTTTCGAGCCGCGGATCAGGCGGTGGCACAGTGATCGAAGCGACGGTACCGCTCACCCATCTGTTGCCACCTGACACGGTTACCACAAAAGCCAAGAAAGTCAGCGCATGAGCCGAACACGCGTTCTGATCGTGGACGATCACCCGATGGTCGCACAAGGGATCCAATCGGTTCTGGAGGATTACGCGGATATCGAGGTCGTCGGCACACTTGGCAACGGACGGGAGGTGATGAATTGCCTCGATGCGCTGGACCCCGACGTGATCCTGATGGATTTGAACATGCCGGGCATGGGCGGGCTGACCGCGACCGAGCGGGTACTGGAACGCCGCCCCGGCACGCGGATCCTGGTCCTGTCAATGCATGACAGCCCAGAATACATATCGTCGGCCTTGGGTCACGGGGCAATGGGCTACGTCTTGAAGGATGTACCCACCGAAGAGATTAAGAAAGCGATCGATGCGGTGATGGCGGGCGAACAGTATCTTTGTACGGGTGCGCAAGGCTCGATCGCACCGAAGTCAGATGGCAGCCGCGATGCGCTGACGGGACGGGAACAGACGATTCTACTGCTTTTGGCGCAGGGCAGGTCGAACAAGGAAGTGGCGATCGAACTGGATATCTCGGTGCGGACCGTCGAGACACATCGTAAGAACATCAAGCGCAAGCTGGGAATTTCGACGACGGCCGGGTTGACCCGATATGCGCTTGAGCATGGCGTGTTGCAGGGCACGGGCAACGATCTTTAGCGCAGGTTGATTGAGATCGTGGGATAGGGGGCTCTGCCCCCGCCTCTTCGAGATTCCCCCGCCGTATTTGGGACAAAAAGAAGGGGTCGGTTATGATGATCGACCCGCGATAAATCCCAGGGTGACGGCGGATAAAAGGCCGTTGCCGGAAAGATATCCGGCGTCCCCTTGCCCTGAAACACCGCAAGCCGCGCCACCAGCGGCAAAGAGGTTCGCGAAGGCAGTGCCGTCCTGCTTGATTGCACGGGCCCGATCATCGACGATCAGACCGCCCTGAGTGTGAAAAAGCGCGCCTGTCACGCGCACTGCGCAAAAGGGCGGCGCCAGGCTCTTGCCTGCAAATTCACGTCCAAAAGCATCCCGACCCGTCTCGGGAAGCCGCTCGAGCGTTTGGCTGAGCGACCAGGCGGGCAGATCGAAACGTGTTTCGATCTCTTCGAGCGTCCTCGCGGATTGCACGGCGCCTTGCGCTTCTGCCGCCTGGAAATCCGCGAATTGTCTTGCGATCTCGGCGATACGGCCGTCAAAAAGTGTGATGGCTCGACCCCCGGGTTGGGCAAGCACCGCGCGGGCGGCTTCGGAATAACCTTGCGCCTCGTTCCAGAAACGTTGGCCCTTGGCATTTACCTGGACCCCGCCTTCGGTGATGACAGCCCAGGTGATCAGGATGCCGTGTGGATCGGCAACGTTGCCATGACCCTGATGGGCACCCAGATGCCGGGTTTGTGCACCAAGGGCCTCTGCCCAATCGAGCGCCTCACCCTGATTGCCGCCATGCCCGAACCAAAGGGCGTCTGCGATCTGGGGCATATGTGTGGCGACCTTGCCTGCATTGCCACCAAAGCCGTTGCAGGCGAGGATGAGGCGCCGGCACCCGACAACATCCTGTGCGCCATCGGTGCGTCGGATGGCGATACCCGCGATCCTGCCCGCGTCGACAAAGAGCGTTGTTGCAATACTTTTACAAATAATATCAATACCCTGAGCCTCAACCCTCGCGCGGAGGGCATCGACTAGCTCTTGCCCCGACCGGCTGGGGAGACCATGCATGCGCCGTCGCGAATGGCCGGGATAGTCGAAATCGTCGACGAGGGTGAACGGCATGTCGTGGGCGCCGGTAAGCCAGTCAATGACAGGTGCAGCGGTCCGAGCCATCAAGTCAACCAGTCCGGGGTCGTTCTCATCATTGGCCTTCCGCTGGATGTCGTCTGCGAAGAGTTCGGCCGTGTCCTCGATCCCATTGGCGTGCTGCTGCACCGTGCCTGCGGCGGGGATCAGACCGGCTGACAAAGCCGTGGAGCCAGCAGGTACGGCATCGCGCTCGATGATCAAGACCTCTTGACCAGCCTCATGGGCTGCGAGGGCCGCGACGAGGCCGCAGGCGCCTGCCCCGATGATCAAGGTTTCAACCGTGGTGGGGAAACAATCGGGCGGCGGGGCGATGTCAGCCATGGATCATGGCCAGCGCCTCAGCGCAGGTTTGCACCTGAGTGACTGTACCGAGAGACACGAGCGTTGCCTCATGTACGTCATCCTTGAAGGCCGCGCATCCGTCCGACAGCAGGATAGTTTCGATACTGCGAAGATGGGCGTCGCGCACGGTGCTTGCGACACCGCCATTGGTCACGATGCCCCCGACAATCAGAGTCGCGATATCAAGTGCATGCAGGATGTATTCGAGCCGGGTCTGATAGAATGCGGAGTAGGCGACCTTTTCAACTGTGTACTCTGCCGGGGCGAGCTTATCGACAAGGCAATGACCAAAGCCGCCCGGCGCGAAGTCGCCCTTGCCCAGAAACGGACGGAGCGCCTTTAGATGCGGGGCGATCAACGGGGTTCCGTCCGAGGCCGGGACCAATGTGAATTGGGCAGAGATGTACGTGCCGCCCTTGGCGCGCAGAGCGTCGACGAGTGGTTTGATCCGATCCGGCAGCGCGCCCATGGTTGGGACCGATTGACCGGCGCGTCCATAGGCACCTTCAGGATGCAGAAAATCATTCTGCAAATCAATCGTTAGAAGGGCCGCGCGAGCGGGATCGAATGTTTGGATCATGTGGCGCTTTCGATCAGGACATTGCCGAAGTTGTCAATGCGGGCTTTCATGCCTGGTTCGACAAGGATCGTGGTGTCAGGCTGTTCCAGGATTGCAGGACCATCGATATGTACATCGACGGGCAGGTCGAGGCGGGCATAGATATTCGTATCTTGCCAGGACGTGCCGAAATGGACAGCTCGCGTGGATTTTAATGCATGCTCCAGAGTGGCGTCGGCGGGTGGTGCCAATGTGGACAGGTCGAATTTCGGACGGTGACCGATCACGGCGCTGCGCAGATTCATTACGCGGCGCTGGCCTTCATCTAGTAAGCGGCCAAAGCTCGCACGATATGTGTTGTCAAACGCTGCGGCGATTTGACTCTGATCAGGTGGGACAAGCCTGCCATCCTGCACCGCCACGGGGACCGGGACGGCGACGGTGTGGGTCTGACCCAGATAGGCCATATCCAACTCAAACACCTGTGATCGCGCCTCAAACGGGGCTTGAGAGGCATTGAGAAGGGCGATACCGTCCTGCAGGTGTTTCTGCATCAGATCGCCCAGGCGAGCAGGAGCAAGAGCTTCCAGACCGACATTCAGCGTTTGCACGAAATCCTGGCGCATGTCGGCAATCAAGCAGCCCATGGCCGAGGTCACACCGGGATATCGGGGCACGATGGCACGGGCCAGACCAACCTCTTTCAGCATAGCCGAAGCATGGAGCGCCCCGCCCCCGCCGAAGGGCATGAAGGCAAACCGCTTGGGGTTGAACCCGCGCTCGATGCTGACCAGCCGAACGGCCCCGGCCATGCGGGAATTGGCCACACGCAGGATCGCTTCGGCTGCGGCCAGACGGTCAAGGCCAAGTGGGGTGCCCACATATGTGTCGATAGCGCGGCCAGCGGCCTCCACATCCAGGCGGTTCATTTCGCCGATCGGGTTTTCTGGATCGATCCGGCCCAGGACGATGTTGGCATCCGTGACCGTAGGGCGATCATTGCCGCGCCCATAGGCCACCGGTCCGGGATCGGAACCCGCGCTTTCCGGGCCGATGTTCAATAGACCGCCCCTATCGACCCAAGCGATCGAGCCGCCCCCTGCCCCGATAGTCTCGATCTCGATCATGGGGCTACGAACGACCATGCCGAAATCAATGCTGGTCTGGGGGCTTTGACCGGGCTGGCCGCCCGCAACAAGGGAAACGTCAAAGCTGGTCCCACCAACATCGCCGGTGATCACATCGGCAAAACCCGCGGTTTCTGCAATGTAAGAAGCCGCGATGACACCAGCGGCAGGGCCGGACAGGGCGGTGCGGATCGGCAAACGGCAAGCCGTGTCGACGGACATAACTCCGCCATTGGATTGCACGATCAGGAATTCGCCCCCAAAGCCTTCGCCATGCAGGGCAGTTTCCAGTCGGTCGAGATAGCCCGCCACTTCGGGCTGGAGGTAGGCATTGAGCGCAGTTGTCGAAAACCGTTCAAACTCGCGGATCTCGGGCAGGATTTCCGCAGACGTTGCGACGTGATCATTGGGCCAGATGTCGCGGACAACCTGTGCGGCTGCCGCCTCATTCGCCGGATTCGCATAGGCGTTGGCGAAAAGGATTGCGACGGCCTGACATCCTTGATCCAAAAGTTGCTGGGTCGCGGCGCGCACGGCCCCAAGATCGACAGGTATGCGGATTTCACCGCTGGCGAGCGTTCGTTCGGGCACTTCAAGGCGGCGCGCGCGGGGCACGACGGGTTCGAAATTCCCCCGAAGACCCCATGTGTGCGGGCGGTCGCGGCGGCGCATCTCAAGCACATCACGGAGACCTTCGGTGGCAATGACGCCAACCGGCGCACCCTTGCGTTCGAGCAGAGCATTTGTCCCTGCTGTTGTCCCGTGCACGATCCCAGCAATGTCGGACAGATCGTCAATCTGCGCGTTGATACCGGCAAGCAAGCCAACCGATTGGTCGGGCCGGGTGGTTGGCACCTTGGCGACAGAGGCGACGCCGCTTGGCTGATCCAGCACGAAAACATCCGTGAAGGTGCCCCCCACATCCACGCCCACGAATTTTTGCGTCATGTAGCGTGGCCTTTGGCGGATGTCTGGTAGGTCTTCGCGGCCAGATCTTCGGTTAGATAGCCCTGATCGATATCGCGTTGCACCAAAACTGCGTTCCGCTCTTCCGGGGGGCCGTATCCACCGCCGCCGGGGGTTTCAAGCCTAATGGACTGTCCACGTTTGAGAGAGATCCCCAGCATTTTGGATGCCATCGGTGGTTCTTTCCAGCCGTCATCTTGTTCAAAGCTGAAGATGTTCATCGCTGCGCTGTGCCCACCGACGACACCTTTGGGGGCGAACCGTCCGCGTTCCCCAAAGAGGAACACGCGGGCGTTTTCTTCAAGGAGTTCAATCTCGTAGACCGCACCCAAACCGCCGCGATGCCGCCCTGCCCCAGCGCTGTTCGGACGCAAAGCCCATTGACGGAAAAGGATTGGATAGGCCGCCTCGAGGATTTCGAGCGGAGGGATAGTGGCAGTGGAAATCGGCGCATTGCCATGATTGAGCCCGTCACCTTCGGGCGTGCCGCCATGTCCGCCGCCGAAGAATGAGAACATGACCCAGGGCCGACCATCACCGCGTTTGCCAGCGAGAGAAAGTGCATTGATGGTGCCATAGGCGTTGGCGACGATGCGGTCGGGCACAGCTTTTGAAGCAGCCGAGAAAATCACATCGATCATGCGCAAGATCGTTTCGGTGTATCCCCCGACCGGGGCGGGAAAGTCAGCCGACAGAAGTGAGCCTTCAGGCACACGTACCTCGACCGGGCGCATGACACCGGCATTGGCGGGCAAAGCGGGAAAGATGTGCTTGATGGCGACGTAAGCCGTTGCAACCGCAGTCGGCAGCGCGATGTTGACGGGGCCATCCGTAGCCGTAGCCGTTCCGTCAAAATCGAGGACCATCCGGTCATCCGAGATCTCAAGACGCACACGAATGCGAAGTTCGGTGTCGGTGATTCCGTCATTGTCGAGGAAATCCTCGGCCTCCCACACGCCGTTTGGCATCGCCTCAAGCTCCGACCGCATAAGCGTCTCGGCCCTGTGGCCAAGCGCCTTCAGGGCGGTCGAAACAGTATCGACCCCATATTCATCCAGCAGATCGTCTAGCCTGAGCACCCCCAGATCCAGGGCGCCCAATTGGCCGTTCAGATCGCCAACTGCCGATTGCGGCAGACGCGTGTTGCGCTTGAGAATGTCCAGGATATCGGTCTGCATCAAACCCGCACGTACCAGCCGCACGGGGGGCAGCACAAAGGCCTCCTGAAAAGCATCGGTTGCGGCCGGATTGTAGTTGCCGGGCACACCGCCGCCCAGATCGTGCCAATGACCTACCGAGGCGAGATAGCAAAAGAGCTTGCCATCCCGGAAATAGGGCCTGACGAGACGCATATCGTTCAGATGCGTGCCGCCGATATGGGCATCGTTGAATATATAGATGTCACCGTCTCGCAGATCACCATCTGCGGCGGCCCTGTCGATGACAGCTTTAACCGCAAAAGCCATGACACCCACGAAAATCGGCAGACCCGATTTACCCTGCACCAGCGTGTCGCCGGTGACGGCATCGTAAAGCCCGTGGCTAGCATCATGCGCTTCGGCGATGATCGGATTGAAGGCCGAGCGGAAGAGCGTTGCGTCCATTTCATCGGCAATCTGCTCCATCCGTCCGGCGAGAACGGCCAGCGTAATCGGATCAATCTCGGCCATCAGGATTTGCGAGCCTCTGCGAGGTCATTCCACATGTCATGGCGCTGGATCAGGCCGTTTTTCAATTCGAACCGGTCCAGAAAGCGAATGCCCGAAAAAAGTCCCCCCCTCGCCCATTCGCCATTGAGCGTGCCGCGCATGTAGACGATCAGCGGATCGCCTTGGCATAAGTCAAAGCCGTCATAGGCTTTGCGGACATAGCGGTATTGAAGCGCTGCCCAGTTCACCATCTCTCCCAGAGACCGCATTCGGTCGACACCGGGCACCTGCATCACAAAGCTCAGCGTTTGCATATCGCGGGCGCGGTCCATGTCGCGGTCTTCGATAGCATCGATGTAGGATTTCACCAGTTCGATAGGGTCCCGGCGACTTGGACCATGCGCGTCCCTATCAGGACCTGGCGTCTTGGAAATGCTCAAACTCCTGATCCCTTCGCAAATGCACTCAGCGAAACTTAAATCATTTCGGCGACTTGCCCAAGCATCTTAAATCTTTGCGGGCAGGGAAAAATCAAGATGCAGCCAAAGGGCGAGTATGCGGCAGAAAGTCTGCCGATAAGGTTTGCAGTTGTTGGACAGAATGCCGCACTGCGCTAAACCGTTGCTAAGGTCGCGCAAAGCGGCGGACGACAACCAGGGGAGACGGAATGACAATTGCATACACAAAATGGGCCGCTATTGGCGCTGTTATTTTGGGCACAAGCGCTCGGGCAGAGGAAACTATCACGGCGGTCCACGCCTTTCCGGAAACGCTGATCTACACGCAGAGCTTTCTGAGCTTTGTGGAGAAGGTGAACGCGGCCGGTGAAGGCGTCGTGCAGATCGAAGTCCGTGGCGGACCTGAAGCGATCGGCATGTTCCAGCAACCCGACGCGGCGCGCGACGGGATTGTCGATATGGTCTACACGGCAAGCTCCTTTTATGGGGGAACGGTTCCGGAAAAGGACGCGATGGTCGCCTCGAACCTCACGGCAGTTGAGGCACGGGAGAACGGCGGGATCGATCTGATTGATCAGATCCATCAGGAAAAGATGGGGGTGAAATACCTGGGCTGGTTCGATTCGGGGGTGACCTACAACCTCTGGACACGGAACGAACCTTCATTCGATGCGGATGGCAATCTGGAGGTCGAAGGGCTGAAGCTGCGCGGGAATGCGGTCTACAATGCCTTCTTCACCAACTACCTGGGCGCGCAGGTAATTGACCTGCCGACCGGGGATGTCTACGCGGCCCTGCAACGCGGTGTGGTCGATGCAACAGGCTGGACGCAGATCGGGCTGATCGATCTAAAATGGAACGAATTTCTAAACTACCGGATCGAACCGAACTTCTTTTCGACGGATCTGGCCGTGATCATAAATCTCGACGCATGGAACGGATTGTCGGATGGGGCCAAGCAGGTTCTGCAGGATGTCGCCATCCAACATGAAAAGGACAGTGTGGCGGCCCTGCAAACAAAGCGGAACGAAGACTTCGCAGCGCTGGAGGAAGCCGGGATGCAAGTCGTGAGCCTTCAAGGGGAAGCCAAGGCCAACTATCTGGCTGCCGCTCGTGAAAAAACGTGGGAGCGGATGCGTGAGCAGATGGAGGCGCATCCCTCAGGGCTGGGCAACTACGACCAGCTGATCGAGCTTTTCTACGATTCTGCCCGCGATCAGTGATCAAAAAAAGTTACGACCATTTTATCAGCGCCTTGGCCATTGTGGCCGGGGCGACGCTGGTTTGGCTGATGGTTGCCGTTATCGTCTCCGTCGTGATGCGCAATGTGGGCCTGCAACCCTTCGCGTGGCTTTTCACATCGACCGAATATGGGCTTCTTTACATGACGATGCTAGGCGCGCCTTGGCTGGTGCGCGAACGCGGACATGTGCATATTGAACTGGTTACAGCCGCGCTGCCCGCCGGTCTGCGCCATTTGGTCAGCCGTGCTGTAGCGCTCGCCTGCGTTCTGGTCTCGGCCATTCTGGCCTGGAAAGGGGCCGAGCTGGTCCTGACGAACTACACCCGCAGCGATTTTGACGTGCGGGCTTACTTTACGCCGAAATGGCTACTCACGCTCAGTTTTCCCCTCGCGTTTGGGCTAATGGCTATTGAGTTCAGCCGGTTCGTCTTCGGTTCAGACCTGATGCATTCGGGCGAGGCAGGGATTCACGAGTAATGGAATGGTTCGAAGCGCTCAGCCTGTTGCTGGGTACAATCATGGTGCTGATGGCTGTTGGCATGCCCGTCGCTCTGGCCTTTCTTGCGGCGAACATTGTGGGCGCCTGGGTTTTCATGGGCGGGCCGCGCGGGGTCACGCAGCTTTTGAACAACGGGTTCGGATCCCTGACCACCTTCGCGCTGGTGCCCATTCCGCTGTTCCTGCTTATGGGCGAGATCTTTTTTCACACGGGCCTCGGCGGTCGGATGTTCAACGGGATCGACCGGCTTCTGGGCCGGCTGCCCGGACGACTGTCTTACGTGACCGTTCTGGGTGGTACCGGGTTTTCCACGCTGTCAGGTTCTTCGATGGGATCAACCGCTTTGCTGGGATCGCTCATGGTGCCGGAGATGAACGCGCGGGGCTACAAGAAACACATGAGCATCGGACCCATCCTAGGCACCGGCGGTTTGGCAATCATCATTCCGCCATCGGCCCTCGCCGTGCTGCTGGCGACTCTGGCTCAGATAGACGTGGGTGCCTTGTTGATCGCGGGGATCGTGCCAGGGCTGATCCTCGCGGCTTTCTATCTGGGCACGATCTGGCTGCAAACGCGGATCGATCCGGATGCGGCCCCGGCCTACGACGTTCAGCCGATGACGATGGCCGCGCGGGTCGGGCTGTTAATGCGAGATGTGCTTCCCATGATCGGCGTGATGGTCGTGATCGTCGTTCTGATGATCAACGGCGTCGTCACGCCGTCAGAGGCGGCTGCCTTTGGGGCGCTCGGGGTCCTCATCCTGGCTGCCTTGTTCCGCTGCCTGACACTCGACGCGTTAAAAAGATCCGTCACCGGTGCTTTGCGTGTGACGCTGATGGCTTACCTGATCGTCTTCGGATCGGCCACGTTCAGCCAGCTTCTGGCCTTCTCGGGTGCCTCGCGCGGACTGATCAACTGGGCGACAGGCTTTGAACTTGATCCCATTGCCATGCTTCTCGTCATGTTCGGAGTCCTGCTCATTCTGGGCATGTTCATGGAGCAGATCTCCATGATGCTTCTCACGGTGCCGATCTTCTTTCCGCTGGCTAAATCGCTGGGCTTTGATCCGATCTGGTTCGGGCTGATCATGCTGCTGGCCCTTGAGATCAGCTTTACCACCCCACCCTTCGGGCTTCTGCTCTTTGTGATGAAAGGTGTCGCCCCGAAGAACACCACCATGCGGGACATCTACCTGTCAGCGATCCCGTTCATCTTGTGTTCGTTGCTGCTGGTCGCCCTGCTGATCGTCTTCCCCGGACTGGCCATCTGGGCCGGATGATAAAGCCAGGGTCGGGTTGCCTTGTCTTTCTGCGCAAACATATCGATCGCGTTCTTGTGTGCCAGCGTCAGGTCGATTGGCGACTGGCCCGTCGTAATCATATGGTGACCCGCTTCCGGCAACTGAAAACTGTATGACCGTTCGGTGCACACAACCATCTTGTCCAGATTGATCAACGGCTTCCGCGCCTCTGGATCTGTCTCACACCACGCCGCGATTTCAGAGATATGATCTTTCGGAAGACCCACCGGAACAACGCCGTTGGCCATGCAATTGTCGAAAAAGATGCCTCCGAACGCCTCTGCGATAATGGCGCGAAACCCGTAATCCTTCAGCGCCCAGACGGCGTGTTCGCGTGACGATCCGCAACCGAAATTGGATCCCGTCAGCAGAATGCTCGCATTGCCGAAAGGAGATCTGTTCAAAACAAACTCGGCAACCGGGTCTCGGTCACCTTCATATCTGAGATTGGCAAAAAGCCCCTCCGCCATGCCTGCCTTCGAAACGCGCTTCATTTCCTTTGACGGAATTATGGCGTCCGTGTTGACGTTGTCCTCCAGCATGGGTGCGGCAATGCCCTGATGTATGGTCCAGCCCGTCATAGTGCCTCTCGGACATCAGCGATCCGGCCGCGCACAGCACTCCACGCAACGGTTTCGGGGCTCGCAATATGGGTGCGCACACCCGGACCCTGGCGGCCTTCGAAGTTTCGGTTGGTTGACGAAATGACCCGGTCGCCCGCAGCAAACGTCTCACCGCCTGCGTAGAAACACATTGCACAACCGGCTTCCTGCCATTCAAAGCCAGCTGCCTTGAACACCTGATCCAGACCTTCGGCCTCTGCCTGCGCTTTCACGGAAGTGGACCCCGGCACGCAGATCGCCCGCAGGGCCTCGGGAACGCGACGCCCCTTCAGGATGGCCGCAGCCCGCCGCAGATCGCTCAGACGACTGTTGGTACAGGATCCGATGAAGGCTCCATCAAGAGCTGTTCCGACTAGGGGCCTGCCCGGCGCCAGCCCCACATACTCCAGCGCACCTTTCTGCGTGGCATTCGCGGGCTCTGGAATGGCCGAACCAATCGGAACCGTATGTTCAGGGCTGGTGCCCCAGCTAACTGCCGGAGAGATGCTGGAAAGATCGAGTTCGAGTTCGCGATGAAAGACCGCACCGTCATCTGTTTGCAAAGAAAGCCAATGCGCGCAGGCCTGATCCCAGCGACGTTCATTTGGCGCAAATGGCCGTCCGCGCAGATAAGCAAAGACCTTGTCATCTGCCGCCACAAACCCCGTGAACGCACCAAACTCAACGGCCATATTGCAAAGGGTCAAGCGGGCCTCAACCTCCAGATTTCTTGCGGCTTCTCCGGCAAATTCAACGGCATAGCCGCGTCCGCCCGCAGCGCCATGGGCCGCGATCAGGTGCACGATGATGTCCTTGGCATTCATCCAGGCCGGGCGGATCCCGGTCAAATTGACCCGCATCGTTTTTGGCCGCGTCACCCGCAGCGTCCGGGTCGCCAGCGCGTGTTCGCAATCGGTCGAACCGATGCCCCATGCCAAGGTCCCTAGCCCGCCCAGCGTACAGGTGTGGCTGTCCGGACAAACCATCGTGATGCCCGGCAAGGCGATTCCTTGTTCAGGGGCGATGACATGCACGATGCCCTGCCTTGGGTCATGGGTGTCAAAAAGGCGAAGGCCAAATTGCCTTGTCGTCTCACGCATCGCGTCGATGAAAACCTCACCTCCGGGCATGCGTGCGGCGTTGCGCTGACCGGGTTTGGTCGAGACAATATGATCGACGGTGGCAAAGACGCTGTCGGGTGCCGCAACCTCTCGGCCTTCTTCCATCATGGAGGTCAGCGCGACTGAGCCGGTCCGTTCGTGCAACATGATCCGATCAATATGGATCAGCTCTGATCGATCCGGAAACATGTGCACCCGATGCAGGTCCATCATCTTGTCGAAAGCCGTGCATGGAATCATCCGACGATGCCTGCATCGCGCATTTGCAAGCGCGTCTGATCATCGAAACCAAGCTCCTGCAAAATGGCGTCGCTATCGGCACCGATCCCAGGTGGGTCGCGCATTACCTGCGCGCGCGCCCCATCAATCTCTACAGGCAGGTTGGGCAGCCTGATGGTCGTTCCATCCGGCAACGTCATATCCGCTAGTCCGGCTTCGGCCAGATGTGGATCGTTGAGAAGATCTTCAGGCCGCCGGATCGGCGCGAAAGGCAGACCGGTCTTTTCAAGCCGCTGCATAAGGTCTTGCGAAGTTATTCGTGCGAAGAAGGTCCGCAGTGCCGGTATGATCCGGTCGCGCTGCGCAACACGGCCTGGGTTCGTTGCAAGTTCTGGGTCGGCACCCCACTCGGTGAAGTTGAACATCTCGCAAAAGGCCTGCCATTGTCCATCGCTCACCACACCAATGAACACTTGCGCATCCTGAGTGTCGAAAACATCGTAAACGGCCCAAGCCGATATACGCTCGGGCATTGGCGGTGCAGGCTGACCCGTCACGGCCTTTTGTGCGATGTGCTGACCAACCAGAAAGGCCGTCGTTTCGTATAGCGCCGACTTGATATGCGCCCCCTGCCCCGTCTTGCCCCCTTTGACCAGCGCCGCAAGGATACCGATTACACCGAACATCGCGCCGTTCATGTCGATCACAGAGGTGCCTGCACGCAGCGGCCTGCCTGAGGGACCTGTCATGTAGGCAAGCCCCCCCATCATCTGCGCCACTTCGTCCAACGCGGTGCGGTTTTCGTAAGGACCGGAGAGGAACCCTTTGCAAGAATGGTAAATCACCCCCGGGTTGAGGGCCTTGGCGTCCGCTGGGCCAAGGCCCAGCTTGTCCAGCGCACCGGTCCGAAAGTTTTCAATGACCACGTCGGCGCCCCGGAGAAGATCCTGCGCGATCTGCCGCCCCTTTTCGGATTTCAGATCCAGCGTGATGGAGCGTTTGTTGCGGTTGAACATCGCAAAATATCCCGCGCCGGAACCGGGAAGGTTGCGCGTCTTGTCGCCGCCAATGGGTTCGACCTTGATCACGTCAGCACCCAGATCACCAAGGATCAGGCCTGCGGTTGGTCCCATGACCATGTGGGAAAATTCGATCACACGGATGTCGGACAGAAACTGCATGACGGACCTTTCCTTGAGTGCGTTGCACAAAAAGGTATATACTTATACCAAATGGTCAAGCGAGGTGCAGATGGCACAGGAAATCCTGATCAGCGAGGTAGGCCCGCGCGACGGCCTGCAAAACTTGAAACGCGTAGTGCCTCTAGAGGTCAAGAAGCGCTGGATCACAGGAGAAGCCGCCGCAGGTGTGAGAGAGATCGAGGTAGGATCTTTCGTCAACTACAAGGCGCTGCCCCAGATGGCAGATACAGCGGCGTTGGTGGCGCATGGCCGGACCATGCCTGGCCTGACAGTCGCCGCGCTTGTGCCAAACCAAAGGGGGGCAGAGGCAGCGCTGGAGGCTGGAGCGCACAAGATCTCGCTCCCCTTGTCGGTCAGCGAAACCCATTCGGTGCGCAACGTGAAGCGGACCCATGTGCAGATGCTGGATGAGGTCCGAGCGATCCGTAAAACCATCGATGCCCTGCCAGCCGAGCGCAGGCCCTACTTCGAGGTCGGGCTGTCTACGGCCTTTGGCTGTTCCATTGAGGGACATGTGCCTGTGGAAACGCTCTCCCGGCTCGCGGGGGCAGCGATAGAGGCCGGCGCCGAAGAGGTTGGGCTGTCAGACACGACGGGCTATGCGGATCCGGGCAGCATCCGGACACGACTTCGGGCTGTCCGCGCAGTGGTTGGTGACCAACGACTGACGGGCGTTCATCTGCACAACACGCGCGGTCTGGGTTTGGCCAACGCGCTGGCTGCACTCGATGAGGGGATCACGACGCTCGATGCATCGCTGTGCGGACTGGGGGGGTGCCCGGCGGCGCCCGGTGCCAGCGGAAACATAGTGACCGAGGACCTGGCCTTCATGTTGGCGGCCATGGGGTATGAGACGGGCATCGACATTGATCGCCTGCTCACATTGCGTGACATCCTGCAAGATGCCATCCCAGAAGAGCCGTTGTATGGATTCCTGACGGATGCGGGGTTACCGAAGGGATTTGCGATGCATGAGAGGGCTGCGTGAACCTCGACCCTGCGGATCCAACCCCGCTCTACCATCAACTGGTGCTGCAATACCGCCAACAGATCCTCACCGGTGCGATGGCTATAGGCACGCGACTTCCGGGTGAGGAAGAGATGGCACGGATTGCAGGTGTTTCGCGGATTACAGCAAAGCGCGCCCTCAACGAGCTGGCCGGGGCCGGACTGGTCGAGCGGACACGCGGGCGGGGCACGATTGTCACCTATGCTGCGCCCCAAGGCGGTATGCAGGCCGATTTTGACGACTTGATGCAGAATCTCGCCCTTATCGGAGCAAGTACGGAGGTTGACCTCTTGTCCCGCCGCGAACTGCCCGGCCCACCCGAGATTGCCGATGCGCTGGATCTGGCGAAGAGCACCCCGGTGCACGAGATCATCCGTCGCAGACGACAAGACGGGAGACCTTTTTCGCATGTAGCTGCTTACCTGCCAGCGGATCTCGCGCAACACATCACAGATGACACGCTGCGACATGCAAGCTTCCTATCCATCTTTGCCGATCTGGGCGTGCAAGTCACATCTGCCCGACAAACGCTTCGGGCCGTATTGGCGGACAGGAACCTCGCGGAGGCGCTCAACATCCTTCCGGGTGCTGCGCTTTTGCAGATCACGCGAATTTTGCGCGATGACGCACGCCGACCGATTCAGCATCTGACCGTGCATTACCGCGCCGATCTTTATGCGCTGACGATGGATCTGAATCGCGATGGTCGGAATGGGCCCTTTCGGGTCGAGAACCGTGTGAATTCAGACTCCATGTCGCAAACAGGCACTTCTGTGAAATAAAATGTCGCCAGAAATGCACTTGGCGACACTTTTTCACTCAATTGACTGTTGACGCCCTCTTTTGACAACCATAGTGTCTCGCCACGCATGAAGGAGCCTTTGGGCATGACAGAACTAGTCGTCATTGTAGGAAGCACGCGCATGGGCCGGTAGCGGATCGCCAGATCGAACCCCATGCGCCCCCGCCAAATCCGGGGGCTTTTTTATGCGCAGATGAAACGTCAGAGCGGAGCACGCGAAACATGGCACGTCAAATGACCGGAGCGAAGATGGTGGTTCAAGCCCTGATAGATCAGGGTGTGGACACGGTATTCGGATATCCCGGTGGCGCTGTGCTACCGATTTACGACGAGGTCTTTCAGCAAAACGCGATCCGTCACATTCTGGTGCGCCATGAACAGGGTGCGGTGCATGCCGCCGAAGGCTATGCGCGCGCCACGGGCAAGCCCGGCGTGGTTCTGGTAACCTCCGGGCCGGGGGCAACCAACGCCGTGACAGGCTTGACGGATGCCCTGATGGATTCGATCCCAATCATCGTTCTGACAGGCCAGGTGCCAACATTCATGATCGGCTCTGACGCTTTTCAGGAGGCCGATACGGTTGGCATCACCCGGCCTTGTACCAAGCACAATTGGCTGGTGAAAGAGACGGATCGCCTGTCCGGTGTAATTCACGAAGCCTTTCACGTGGCCACAAATGGCCGTCCCGGGCCCGTTCTGGTGGACATCCCCAAGGATGTGCAATTCGCACAAGGGACATATTGCGGCCCTAAGCCTTCGGCATCACATTACCAGCCGCAGTTGAAGGGCGACATGGAGACGATCAAGGAATTGGTCGCCGCAATTGAAAACGCAAAACGGCCCATCTTCTATACTGGCGGCGGCGTCATCAATTCGGGGCCCGGTGCGAGCCAGCTTCTGCGCGAATTGGTCGAGGCGACGGGTTTTCCGATCACCTCGACATTGATGGGCCTTGGCGCTTATCCGGCCTCGGGCGACAAATGGTTGGGAATGCTCGGTATGCATGGTCTTTATGAGGCCAATATGGCGATGCATGATTGCGATCTGATGATCAACATTGGCGCCCGCTTTGACGACCGCATTACCGGACGGATCGACGCATTCTCTCCCAAATCGAAGAAGGCGCATATCGACATTGATCCGTCCTCGATCAACAAGGTTATCAAGACAGATCTGCCCATCATTGGCGATGTGGGCCATGTGCTGGAGGATCTGCTCAAGGTATGGAAGTCGCGCGGGCGCAAGACCAACGTGGATGCCGTGCGCAAGTGGTGGGGCCAGATCCACGATTGGCGCAAGGTCGATTGCCTCAAGTTCAAACAGGAAGGTCGCACGATCAAGCCGCAATACGCTTTAGAGCGGCTTGAGGCGTTGACCAAGGATCATGATCGCTACATCTGCACCGAGGTGGGCCAGCACCAGATGTGGGCGGCGCAATACTTAGGGTTTGATGATCCGAACCGCTGGATGACCTCGGGCGGGCTCGGCACCATGGGTTACGGCTTTCCGGCCTCCATCGGTGTCCAGATGGGCCACCCGGATGCGTTGGTGATCAACGTCGCGGGCGAGGCGTCATGGCTGATGAACATGCAGGAAATGGGAACGGCCGTCCAATTTCGGCTGCCGGTCAAACAGTTTATCCTGAACAACGAAAGACTGGGCATGGTCCGGCAATGGCAAGAGCTTTTGCATGGCGAGCGCTATTCGCATTCCTGGAGCGAAGCCCTGCCCGATTTCGTCAAGCTGGCAGAAGCCTTCGGTGCTAAGGGTATCCTCTGCGGCGATCCCGAAACACTGGATGACGCGATCATGGAAATGATCAGCCATGATGGGCCCGTCATCTTCGACTGCCTTGTGGAAAAACACGAAAACTGCTTCCCAATGATCCCGTCGGGTAAGGCGCATAACGAGATGTTGCTGGGCGAGGCCGAGACGCAAGGTGTGATCGACGCGAAAGGGAGCGTGTTGGTGTGAGCGACCGACATGTCACTCAGATGCGGCTACGATCAAGCGCTTTGCAGCCAACATTTGGTGAGCTAGACCGATCATCGGAAGCTTATATCAATGATGGCCTGTTTGCGAAATCACTTGCAGATCGCGTTGAGCCTGTTCTGACTGCATTTCCTGGCGTTGATTTCGACCGGGTTCTGGAAGATCACGGCGTTCATTTCTATGGAAAACATGATTTCGAATTGCACGTCGTATGCACCAGCTTGGGGGCTGCCGAGGATCATGAACACCTTGTTTTTTTAGAACCCGCTCAGAAGACTGTTCGGCCATTTCCTTGGCTGAAGTCCTACACAACAGCTCCAATCGTACCAGATTTGGTGGATGCCCTACGCGCCGCCTTAGAAAACCACCATGACATCTCGGATATCGCTTTGATTGCACACGATGTCCCCTTCTAGATAGGCCCATTCATGTCCGCCCTCAAAATCAAAAAAGGCTCAACAAGCCATTCCGCCTATAACCTGCGCCCGACCTTCTCTGACGCGATTGAGCGTCACACGCTTGCCGTGTTGGTAGAGAACGAACCGGGCGTTCTGGCGCGGGTCATCGGCCTCTTCTCCGGACGTGGCTACAACATTGACAGTCTGACTGTCGCAGAGGTTGATCATACGGGACATCTTAGCCGGATCACCATCGTCACATCCGGCACCCCGCAGGTCATCGAACAGATCAAGGCGCAGCTAGGACGCATCGTGTCGGTTCACGAAGTGCATGATCTCACGGTGGAAGGCCCGAGTGTCGAACGCGAGCTGGCGATGTTCAAGGTCGCCGGTCAGGGCGACAAACGGGTCGAAGCGTTGCGCCTTGCCGATATTTTCCGCGCCAACGTCGTAGACAGCACGCTCGAAAGCTTCACTTTCGAAATCACTGGCAACCCGGAAAAGATCGACGCGTTTGCCGAGTTGATGCGACCGCTTGGTCTGATTGAAGTTGCCCGCACGGGCGTGGCCGCCCTGCCCCGCGGTGAGACCTGACAAAAGCGTTAGATGCCGCGCATTCAGGAAAACGGCTGATCGATCTGCAAAAGCCTGCGGTGATAGGGAAGCAGATCTTCCGCGCCGCAATAGCCCGCGCCCTTCGCCGCGTCGATGACTTTGCGCGACCTTGGCCCCAGATGTTCGTAAACCATGCGCACGACACGGTCTGATCCTGGCATTTCGCGCACTGTGCGCCCCACATAGCCAACCCAAAAGTTGTTCTCGAAAGACGGCACGCGCGTCAAGTAATTGAGTGACGATGTTGTGCCGCCTTTCCTGGTGATCAGCGCGGCGACGCCGTCCTCCTGGCGCAGGAAGAACCCTCGGAATTCGCGGGCATCGGGTGTTACCGGTAGGCCTTGGGCCTGCATGGCGGCACGCGCTTCGAACCCTCTGACATAGGTGCTGCGTCCGCCCCGAAAGACATACACGACGCCGATGACAAACTGATCACCGTCGAGGAAGCTGCGCCGGGAAAAGCGATAGAAGCCAGATGGAAATTCGGCCTCCGTCAAATCCGCTGTGCTTGAGCCGATGAAGGACTTCAACACAGGCCCGGTGATCGGATCATGTACGTCCCGCATATTGCCAACAGGCTCCAGCAAGACACGGGCGTCCACATCAAAAAACTCGCAGATTCGTGCCAGCACATCCGGTCTTGGAAAGCTCTCGCCCGACAAGTAGCGGTTGTATTGCGTTCGGTTGATACCCAAGCGTCGCGATAGATCTGATACAGATTGATACTTGCTGGAAAGCAAACGAAGATTTGCCCCGAACATATTGCGCAATTCGCTTGGTGTTTTTCTCCGCTCGGCCATTTTGTGTCCTTCCCGTGCACCGATCTACCCGTGTCGGTGGTAGCGATTCAATGTGAATTCAGCCTTTGGCAACACTTTGACGCGAACCCGCATCACACCTGGCGCCGATCCGCCTCAGCCAACCTTGGCCGCGGACACAAATTGCAAGAGTACGTTGCCGACATAAACATGTCATAATTGAATAAAATCGAGTTTTCTCAATCTGGGTACGAAATTGGGATGAACTAATGATTGGCGTAATCTTATGGAGCGATTCAGTCAGGCGGAAGGCTGTTATCTGGGCGGAGGATCAAAGCGATTTGGTTTTCCTGACAGATGCAAACATCGGGGAAGATGATCCGTTTTTTGAGGTTGGGGACGTTGTAGAGTTCGAAATGCATATCGATTGCAACCTACGCCGCGCAAAGGGCGTCAGGTGTATCGATGCTCTGACAGGAATTGACGCGCGTGAGCGTCTACAAAGCATGCCAAGCGAACAATCCTTCGACGTGGCATCTCGCAGCGCGGAAATCATACCGCTGCACAGACCGGATCCTGTCGAGCAACAAGACCCCTTGATGCCATTGGCGCGGATCAGCCGCTAAGCTCGATGTCGCTGCGAGGCCATCGACGTCGAAAACTCGCATGATTGGCGCGGGGTGGGGTTCTACACTTTGCAAACATAGCAAAGGGAGGACCTCCATATGGCTCAGACCGACCTGCGCGCCGTTTGTGCGCCGATCGACCAGGCAAACGGGTTGCCCAATGCGCATTATGTGGATCCCGCCGTCTTTGACGAGGAAAACCGTGCGCTGATCTTTGAAAGCTGGGCAGGTCTGGCTGCTGGCGCGGATGTGCCCGAGCCAGGCGATGCAAAGCCGATCACATTTCTCGGCATTCCGCTTCTATTGTTGCGGGACATTTCCGGGCAGGTCCGGGTCTTTCAGAATACGTGTCGCCATCGCGGTATGATCCTGGTGGACACATCCCGCAAAATCGAAGGGGTCATCCGCTGTCCCTATCACAGTTGGTGCTATGCCACGTCAGGACGACTTGTTACGACGCCGCATGTTGGAGGACCGGGCCAAAATACAGCTCCGGGAATCGAGCGCGAAGATCTCGGCCTGATCGAAATCCGGACACATATCTGGATGGATGTGGTGTGGGTCAACATTTCCGGCACCGCCCCGGGTTTTGAGATCGCAAATGCAGATCTTATCTCTCGCTGGGCGGAGTTCGACAAACCCCTATTCCACGGCGGCGCTGGCAGCCGGTTTACGCTGGATGTACAGTGCAACTGGAAACTGGCGGTCGAGAACTACTGCGAAAGCTATCATTTGCCCTGGGTGCATCCAGGGCTCAACAGCTATTCCCGGCTTGAGGACCACTATCACATCGAGGCCAAAGGTCTTTATTCGGGCCAAGGCACACTGGTCTATCGACAATTGCGCGGTGACAACGGAAAGGTGTTTCCGGATTTCGCAGATCTGGGCGGGCATTGGAACCAAGGTGCTGAATATGTTGCACTTTATCCCAATGTGCTGCTTGGGGTTCATCGAGATCACGTCTTCACCATCATCCTCACTCCGACAGCACACAACCGCACGGAAGAGATCATAAACCTCTACTATGCGGCACCAGACACGGATGCGGCTTTGCGAAAACGCAACGCGGTTCAGTGGAAAGAGGTCTTTGTCGAGGATATTGCCGTTGTCGAAGGCATGCAGAGGGGTCGCCACAGCCCGAAATTCGATGGTGGACGCTTCTCTCCGGCGATGGATGGGCCAACGCACATGTTTCATGAATGGGTCGCGACACGGCTGATCGAGAGGCGGGCGGCGCAACAGGCGGCAGAGTGAGCGATCTGCAAACAAGGCTCCTCAAGGCGCATGCGCAGGACGATCGCCTGGCATTAATCGGCCTTTATGAAGAGGCCGCAGAAACCGCCCGAGAGATCGGCGCACGCTGCTTTTTCCTGACACACGCCTATGTCTTCGCGCTTGATGCCGGAGACAAACGCGCTCTGGCCTTGCGTGAGGCATTGATTGCCGAAGGACGCGAGCCACCGGAGGCTTGAGAGATCAGGCCGTATCGGTCAAAGCCCGATAAAGGTGCCAAGACGCATGACCCAGCCAAGGCAGCACCACAATCAGCCCAAGAAAGCCCGGCAACATCGCCAAGAGTACGAACAATGCGATCGTCGCGGCCCAGCCGATCATAAGCAGCGGGTTGTCGGTCACGCAGCCGATACTGCTTAACATCGCCGTGACATAGTCGACTTCCCGATCCAGAAGCATCGGCAAGCCGATCACGCAGATCGAATAGAGCAGCAATGCGAACAACCCGCCAACAACGCTGCCCAAACCCAGCATCATCAGACCATTGGGCGTCAGAAACACGCTGAAGGATGTGCTGACATTTGTCATCGGCGCGAGGCCTAGGAAAAGGGCAAAGATCATGTGCCCCAGAAAGAACCAGAACAGCAACGCCACAATCATCATCATGCAAAGCCAGGGCAATTGGCGTGTGCGTTCTGCCCAGAGCATCCGCAAAACCTCATCCACGCTGGGGCGCACTCCATCTTCAAGTGCGCGGGAGACGACATAGGTTCCAAGGGCCGCAAAGGGTGCGATCAGCGGAAAGCCAAAGACCGCCAGTATCAGCCAAAATGTGTGTCCGGCCGCCATCGTGATCGCCAGAAGCGCCCACCCCGCCACGCAGCACGCGAGGCCCGCAAGCAATCCATAAAGCGGCGCTGACCGAAAATCGCGCCAGCCGTATCCCAAAGACTGACGCAAAATCGCAGCATTGGGCGCGCGCAGCTGCGGGGCGCCATGTTCACGTGGGATATGCCGCGTCTGATCGGTCATAGCTGGGGTGGCCGTGCTTCGGGCCAGTTGGTCTTATCATGCCAGGCCGCCGCCAATTTCAAAAGCAGTGCATCCGAACCCCTTTGCCCGATCAGTTGAATCCCCATCGGTAGGTCGTCGGCACCGCCAAATCCCACTGGCACCGAGATCGCAGGCAAGCCAATCAGACTTGCAGGTACAACGACCTCCATCCAGCGGTGATAGGTGTCCATCTCACAGGCTCCGATGTGCGTGGGATAGTTCATCTCAACATCGAACGGCCAGACCTGCGCTGACGGAATGGCAAGAACATCATAGCGATCAAAGAGCGAAGCCGCCGTTTCAAACCACTCCGACCGGGTCAGGCTGGCCCTCTGTATCTCGGCCGCACTGAACGACAACCCGCGCGTCACCTCCCATTGCGCGGTGTCCTTCAAAGCCGGATTGCCATTCAACGGACCGAGAGACGCCGCAACCGCAAAACTGCGCAGGGTGATCCAACTGTCCCAGATTCGGTCAGACGCAAAGGGCGGCGAAACACTTGACCGGCGCACGGGCATATCGGATAGCGCCGCTTCACACAGGTCAAGGATGCCGTTCTCAAACGGTAGGTTACCGCCCCAATCTCCCAGCCAGCCAAGGCGAAGGTCGGGTATTTCCTCGCTCAGGTGCGGCAAGGTGGCTGGTTGGATGCGGCCATTTGGTTGCCTCGGATCCGTACCTGACATGGTGTCCAGAAGCGCCGCCAGGTCCTGCGGGTTGCGCGCCATGGGTCCATTCGTCGAAAGCTGGTGCAGAAACGTGTCGCCCTTGGGTTCAGACGGGACAAGCGACCAAGTCGGACGCATTCCGTAAACATTGTTCCAAGCCGCCGGATTGCGCAGTGAACCCATCATGTCGGACCCATCCGCGAGGCTCAGCATACCAGATGCAAGCGCTACCGCAGCCCCACCCGAAGACCCCCCTGCTGACCGTTCCAGATTGTAGGGGTTTCGCGTCGGACCAAAAACGGGGTTGAACGTGTGGCTGCCCAGCCCGAATTCCGGCGTGTTCGTCTTGCCGATGACGATAGCTCCTGCCCGGCGAAGGCGCGCGACCATGATGTCGTCTCGTTCGGCGATCTCTCCGGCAAACAGCGTTGATCCCATTGAAGTGGGAAAGCCACCTGCATTGGCCAGGTCTTTGATCGCGATCGGTATACCATGCAGCCAGCCCTTGCGATCTGTCTGATCGGCCGCATGTGCTTCAGCCAGAAGCGACTGACGGTCGCGCAACGAAACGATCGCATTGACCGAGCTGTTCGTCGCTGCGATCCGATCAAGCGTGGCCTCCATCAGTTCCACAGCCTTGCGCTGCCCTAAAGCGATTTCGGAGGAAAGCGCCAAAGCCGGTTTTATACGTGCATCCATGTCCTGATCCATCCGGAAATGCTGATCGGATTGGTCACAACTGGCAAGTGTTCAGGCGGCGCCCCACCCAATTAAATCAGTCTTACAAGCCGAACGCCCTATCCTTCTTGAGCGTCCGCCCGGCTTTTGCCGCTGGCATCCATCGCCAGCGTGGCCGCCATGAATCCGTCAATATCGCCGTCCAGAACGCCTTTGGTATCGGATGTTTCGTGGTTGGTACGCAGATCCTTGACCATCTGATAGGGCTGTAGAACGTAAGACCGGATCTGGTTGCCCCAACCCGCATCGCCCTTGCTTTCATGCGCTTCGTTGATGGCGGCGCTGCGCCGGTCTAACTCAAGTTGGTACAGCCGCGACTTCAACGCCTTCATCGCAATATCGCGGTTCTGGTGCTGCGATTTCTCGGAAGATGTCACTACAATGCCGGTGGGATGGTGGGTGATCCGCACAGCCGAATCCGTTGTGTTGACATGCTGCCCGCCGGATCCAGAGGACCGATAAGTGTCAATCCGAATGTCTGCCGGGTTGACACTTATCTCGATATTGTCGTCTACCACCGGATAAACCCAGACCGACGAAAAGGAGGTATGGCGTTTGGCGGCGGAATCGAAGGGACTGATGCGCACCAACCTATGCACGCCCGACTCCGACTTCAGCCATCCATATGCATTATGACCGGACACTTTATAGGTCGCGGACTTGATGCCCGCTTCATCTCCATCGTTCATGGATTGCAGCTCGACCTTGTAACCTTTCTTTTCTGCCCAGCGGACATACATCCGCGACAGCATGCCGGCCCAGTCGCAACTTTCCGTGCCCCCGGCACCTGCGTTAATCTCAAGAAATGTATCATTGGCATCGGCTTCGCCATCCAGAAGCGCTTCAAGCTCTTTCTGCGCAGCCTTTTCAGCAAGCGCCTTGATTGCCGACTCGGCCTCCGTAACAACTTCCGCGTCGTCTTCCATCTCGCCCAGTTCGATCAATTCGACATTGTCGCTTAGTTCCTGCTTGATGGCGTCATGGGTTTCCATCGCATCAAGCAAGGTCTGCCGGTCACGCATCAACTTCTGTGCTGCCTCTGGATCATCCCAAAGGTTCGGGTCCTCAACTCGCGCATTGAATTCCTCAAGCCGGTGCTGCGCTGTCTCGGCGCCCAATCGCTGCGACAAAAGCCCAAGCGACTTTTCGATCTCTGCCACAATGTTTTGAACTTCTGCGCGCATCACTCGCCCCGGCATGCCAACTTGAACTCAAGCTGATACAAGACCCCCCCACCGACGGCAATCCGGAACTCATTGCTTCTCTGGGTCGAAAATGTCCCGGAGCGCGAGGCAGAGCCTCGCTACAGCGATCCCAACGGGATCGCAAAACATCGCGTGCGGGCGCAGCCCGCTCCGGCTAGTACAGCCCGCCCGAACTGAGGGTTCCGAAATTCGCCTTTGGCCCCACGACGGCCTTGCGCCCGGTCGATGTGGTCACGCTCACGCCCGCCCGGCTGGCGTCATCAAACAGCGGCAGATCCGCACCCATGGCAAAGCCGCCATCGAAAGTGATGCCAAAGATCGGCTCTTCCCCTTCGCGGAAGTATTCGGCCACAACGTTCGCCCCCGTGGCATCATCGCTTAGTCGCGCCCCCGTGAAGCGATCGATTTTGATGAACCGCCCACCCTCAGGCACGCGGAAGGGTCCACCACCATACTTGTTGATCGCCTGCGACATGAACTGATTGAAGACTGGCGCACAAAGCCGCCCGCCACCGGCCCCGCGGCCCATTGGGCGCGGATTGTCATAGCCGATGTAACAGCCCGCCACGACGTTCGACGAAAAGCCGACGAACCAGGCGTCCTTCTCGTCATTTGTCGTGCCCGTCTTGCCCGCAATGGGCACCGGCAGATTGATCGCCCTGGCTGCCGTCCCACGATCCACCACCCCTTTCAGCATGGAGGTCAGCTGGTAGGCCGTAATCGCATTCATCACCTGCTCGCGGTCCGAGACGATGTCTGGTGCAAACCCGGCCTCAAGGCTCACCAGCCGCGCACAATCATCGCAGCGTCGCTGATCGTGCCGATAGACGTTGCGTCCATAGCGATCCTGGATCCGGTCGACCAGCGTCGGACGCACCCGCTCTCCGCCATTGGCGAACATGGCATAGGCTGCAACCATGTCATACAGCGTCGTCTCTTCCGACCCGAGCGCATTGGCCAAAAAGCGACCCATGCTGTCATAAACACCGAACTGCTCCGCATAGCTCGCCACTGTCTGCATGCCGACCTCTTCGGCCAGACGGATGGTCATGAGGTTTCGCGATTGTTCGATCCCCGTCCGCAGCGGCGTCGGTCCATAAAACCGGTTCGACGCGTTCTTGGGCCGCCAGAGCCCCTGCGGCGTGTTGATCTCGATCGGTGCGTCGATGACAATCGTCGCGGGCGTGTAGCCGCTGTCGAGGGCTGCGGCATAGACGAATGGTTTGAAGGCCGATCCTGGTTGTCGTTTCGCTTGGGTCGCCCGGTTAAAAACCGAATGCTGATAGGAAAAACCGCCCTGCATAGCGATCACACGGCCAGTATTGACGTCCATTGCCACAAAGCCACCCTGCACTTCGGGCACCTGACGCAGGCTCCAGCGGATGAATGCGCCCGACCCGTCCTCGGTCATGCGGCGCACGTGGACGACATCGCCCACTTCAAAGTTGTCAAAGAAGTTGCCGGACATCCATTTGATGTCCTCGCGCGGTACAACCGGTTCAGGATCGCCATCCTGCCAGCCCTCGATCCCAATGCGCAGACTTTGATCTGCAATGCCCAGGACGACCGCCGGGAACCATTCACCGTTTAGGTCAATATCGCGCGCGACACGAACCGCGCGCAGGGCAGATTGCCAGTTCTCAAGCTGTTCGGATTCCAGTTTCTTACCCGTCCCCCGCCAGCGTGACGTGCCACGATCGTAGTTTTCCAATTGACGGCGCAGGGCGGTCGCCGCAATCGGCTGCATATCGGCATCAATCGTCGCCCGGACGGCGTATCCACCGGTGAAAAACTCCTCATTCTGCGATTTGCTGAACTGCTCGCTCAACTGCCGCCGGATCTCGTCGGTGAAGTAGTCACGCGGCGGCAATTCCACCCGATAGCTTTCAAAGTCACCGTTCTGGACAGATCGCACCGGCTGGTCGCGTTCTTCGTCATAGATTGCATCTGTGATGTAGCCGTTCTCCATCATCTCTTTCAGAACAAAGTTGCGCCGGGCTTTGAGACGCTCCTTCTGGCGGACGGGATGATAGTCAGACGGTGCTTTGGGAAGCGAGGCCAGGAAGGCCGCCTCGTGCGGCACAAGCTCATTGAGATTCTTGTTGAAATAGGTCTGGCTGGCCGCCGCGACGCCGTAAGAGTTCTGACCCAAGAAGATCTCGTTCAGATAGAGTTCCAGAATCTGCTCTTTGGGCAGCGCATTTTCGACACGTGCAGCAAGGATGATTTCTCGGATTTTGCGCTCTGCCCGGCGTTCCCCGCTCAGCAAGAAGTTCTTCATCACCTGCTGAGTGATCGTTGAGGCGCCGCGCAGATTTTCGCCGCGTGACCGAAAGGCCTCGATCCCCGCTGCTGCCATACCGCGCAGATCATAGCCCTGGTGGTTGTAGAAATTCTTGTCCTCAGCGCTGATAAAGGCTTGCTTTACCAGATCCGGGATCGCCTCTGCTGGCATAAAAAGGCGGCGCTGTTCGGCGAATTCGTCGATCAGACGCCCTTCGCCCGAATAGATCCGACTGATCGTAGGGGGTGCATACTGGGCAAGCGATTCATGGCTGGGCAGGTCGCGCCCATACATGTAGAAGATCGCGCCGACGGACAGGGCCGCCACGGCAATGCACAGCGTGAGCAGCGTAAAGATCCCGCCGAGAAATGAGAGAATGAACCGAAACATACCGCTCGCACCCCTTTTGGATGTTTGCTCTAGTATAAGCTTTCAAGGTGCAACGGTCAAAGTGTGGCAGCGTGTCGGTGCGAGATGTCGCGGTCCTGAATGAATGCCGCCAATCGCTCAAGGCCGGTTTCAATGTCCTCGGTGCTTCGCGCATAGGAAAAGCGCAAGGTCGTATGACCACGCACCGGGTCAAAATCGAGCCCCGGCGTCACGGCAACCCCGGCCTTTTGAAGAATTTCGGCAGCAAAGGCGCGGCTGTCATCGGTCAGGTCCGAGACATCCGCATAGACATAAAATGCCCCGTCAGGCGGCGCGATCTTCGTAAAGCCCGCTTTCGGCAAGCCCTCCAACATCAGGGCGCGGTTGGCCCTGTAGACATCAAGGTTCGCCTGGAGCTCTTTCTCGGCATCCATCGCCGCCAAAGCCGCCACCTGGCTGGCATGCGGGGCGCAGATGAACATGTTTTGCGCAATCCGTTCGACCACGCGAACATGGTCTTCTGGAATGACCATCCAGCCGACCCGCCAGCCTGTCATGCTGAAGTATTTCGAGAACGAATTGATCACGTAAACCTCATCCGTAATCTCCAGCGCCGAGACGGCCTTCGCCTCGTATTCGATACCGTGATAAATCTCATCACTGATGAAGCTCATCCCATCGGCCGCCTCGATCAGCGCAGACATGGCTGTCCGATTCAACATCGTGCCAGTTGGATTCGCGGGCGAGGCGACCATCAAACCCGCAAGATTCAGCCCAGCAAAGTCGGCTGCGACGGGTTGCAGGCGGTTTTCTGCCGCCGTGGGAAGGTCTACGGGCTTCAGACCCAATCCGTGCAAAATCTGACGGTAACTTGGATATCCAGGCGCGCCGATTCCGACCCTGTCGCCTGAATCGAACAGCGCCGTGAACGCGAGGATAAAGCCGCCAGAAGATCCCGGAGTGATGACGACCCGATCGGGGTTCAGATCGACGTTATACCAATCCGCATATAGCTGCGCGATCCGTTGGCGCAGGGCAGGCAAACCAAGCGCCACGGTGTAGCCAAGCGGATGATCTTCCATCGCCTTCGCCAAAGCCTCGGTCGCCGCCTTTGGCGCTCCGGTGCCTGGCTGACCGACCTCCATGTGGATGATGTGGCGGCCCGCATCTTCGGCTTTGCGGGCTGCCTCCATGACATCCATCACAATGAAGGGATCGACTGCACTTCGACTTGAGGTTCGCATGGTCGCTCCTATGATCGCGTCATGGCTTTTCATACCGCCTTTCGCGCCGCGTCAATCCTGCTGGTGACCCTTTTGTTGAGCCTCCCGGCGCACGCGACCAGTCTCATGCGCGATGCGGATATGGAATATGCCCTGCGGGAGGTGGCAACGCCCGTCCTGAAAGCAGCAGGTCTGAGCCCGGCGCGCGTCAAAATCCTTGTTATAGATAATGGCAGCCCGAACGCCTTCGTTGTTTCCAATGATGCGATCTTCATCCACTCTGGCCTCCTGTCCCGCATGGACAACGCAGCCATGCTGCAGGGCGTGATCGCCCATGAGGCCGCACATATCGCGAATGGGCATATTACGCGCCGCCTCACCAATCTGGGCAATGCGCGCACCGCAGCCGGTCTGGGCCTGGCGCTTGCCGTGGCCGCAGCGACGGCAGGTGCCGGTGACGCGGCTGCAGGCATCGCCATTGGCACGCAAAGCTCTGCCCAGCGGTCCTTTCTGGCTCATACACGCGCCGAGGAATCCTCGGCCGATCAATCAGCGCTACGATATCTGCGCAGTGCGGGTATTTCGCCGACCGGTCTTTTGCAAGTGATGGAGCTTTTCCGCGGTCAGGAACATCTAAGCGGCGCTCGGCAGGACCCATATGTGCGTTCGCACCCGCTTAGCAGGGATCGCGTGCGCGTCGTCGAAGGGTTTGTCGCGGCCTATGGCGACACCCGCGCAGAAGATCCAACAACCGCCTACTGGTTTGCCCGCGCCAAGGGCAAGCTGACAGCCTATCAGCGATCTGCACGTTGGACGCTGACACGGGCGGGAGAAAGCGGATACAAGGACGTCCGGCTGATGCGCGAGGCGATCGCCCACCACAAACAGTCGCGCACGCGCAAAGCGCTTCAGGCCGTCGATCAGGCCATCGCATTGCGCCCGACCGATCCGTTCTTTCACGATCTCAAGGGCGAAATTCTGATGGAAACCCGCAACTTCGCTGCTGCTGCCAACGTCTATGGTCGGGCTGTCCGGCTTGCCCCACGCGACGGTCTGGTCCTCGCGGGCTACGGACGCGCCCTGCTGGCCAGCGGCAATGTCCCGGCCGCACGGGACGCGCTTGAACAGTCCCGTTCCATTGATTTCCGCGATGGTTCTATGCTGCGAGATCTGTCCGTCGCTTACGCCAAATCCGGTCAGACCGGGATGGCTGCCCTCGTCACCGCCGAACGCTATGCACTCGTCGGTCGTCTGGATGATGCCGGCATTCACGCAAAACGCGCCACGGATCTTTTGCCGACGGGGTCAGGATCGTGGCAACGCGCCCAAGATGTGCTAATCGCCTTCGAGCGCGCCGAGAAACAGAAAAAACGGAGATAGGCCATGTCCTTCCGACTTGCCCCTGCCCTTGTTGCCCTGACGCTGGCCACATCTTCTCATGCGCTTGATCTGAGCAACATGACCGATGAAGAACGTGCGATCTTCAGGGAAGAGGTCCGCAGCTATCTTTTGGACAACCCCGAAGTGATTATGGAAGCGGTGCGCAGTCTTGAAGAACGACAGGCCGCGCAGCAGGCCGAGGCCGATCTGCAACTTGTTGCTGACAACAGTGACGCCATATTCGAAGACGGTTATTCCTTCGTCGGTGGGAATCCGGACGGCGATATCACGCTGGTCGAGTTCCTCGATTACCGTTGTGGCTTCTGCAAACGCGCGCATCCCGAGGTGGGGCGTCTGCTGGAGAGCGATGGCAATATTAGACTGATCGTCAAGGAGTTCCCGATCCTGGGCGAACAATCCGTGCTGGCTTCGCGCTTCGCAATCGCCACAAAGCAGGTAGTGGGCGATGAAGCCTACAAGGCCATGAGCGATGCACTGATCGAAACCAATACGGATATCACCATGCCGATCCTGCAGCGTCTGGCAGGGACGTTCGGCTATGACTTTGCGGCGATCGAGGCGCAGATGAACAGCGACGAGGTCACGCGTAAAATCGCGGAAACGCGGGCCTTGGCGCAAAAACTGCAGATATCGGGCACACCGACATTCGTTCTGCAGGACGAACTTTTGCGAGGGTTCCTGCCCTACGATCAGATGAAGGAACTGGTCGATGAAAAGCGCGGCTAGGACAGCAGAACGATAGCCCATCCGGCCAAACCGATCTGAATGATCTGTATCACGACGGAAGCGCCATGTAGCCGTTTGAAAGCCGGGTCATCGCCACGGTCGGTAGCCGCGTTGATCTTCGGCATGAGGATTTGCCTTGCATAGATCGTACTAAGGCAGATGCCGCCCAAAAGGCCACCTGCAAGCGGCGAGGCTAGCCAGGCAACCAGGGCCGAAAGAGCGGACACCGTGATAACCACCAGATAATAATATGGAAACGTTCCGCGCAGAAGCGGACGGACCTTTTCGATCGGCAATTGCGCAAAAAGAACCGGCGCAAAGCCAAAGCTGAAAAAGACCATGCCACCAAACAGAATCGCGGTCAGAAGCAGGGCAAAGAGGGTCACTCTCGAAACTCCGGTTTGTTTAGCCAGAATTAGGCGGGCGCCTTGGCAGCGACAGGGTCAGCTTGCCGCAGTCGACCTATTCTGCGGCTTCCGCAGCCCCTTCAAGCTCCACCGCCTTCTTTTCAACCTGCTCGACGATGTGATTGACCATCTCGTCATTCGACATCCTATGGCTTTGTCGACCCCCTAGATACACCATGCCGTTGCCGCCCCCACCGCCAGTCCAGCCCACATCGGTCATCAGGGCCTCGCCCGGTCCGTTCACCACACACCCGATGATGCTGAGGCTCATCGGCGTTTTGATATGGGCCAAACGTTCTTCGAGGATCTCAACAGTCTTGATCACGTCAAAGCCTTGCCGCGCGCATGAGGGGCAAGAGATGATGTTGACGCCACGGTGACGCAGGCCGAGGGATTTCAGGATCTCGTAACCCACCTTCACCTCTTCCACCGGATCGGCGCTGAGGCTTACCCGGATCGTATCGCCGATCCCCATCCAAAGAAGATTGCCAAGGCCGATGGCGCTTTTGATCGTGCCGCTTGTCAGTCCGCCCGCTTCGGTGATCCCAAGGTGAATGGGCGCGTCAGTTGCGTCGGCCAGCTTTTGGTAGGCTGCAGCGGCCATGAACACGTCCGAAGCTTTGCAGCTGATTTTGAATTCGTGAAAATCATTGTCTTGCAGGATCTTGATGTGATCCAGACCGCTTTCGACCATAGCGTCGGGCGTCGGCTCTCCGTATTTTTCCAGCAGATGTTTTTCCAGCGATCCGGCATTCACCCCAATCCGGATCGAACATCCGTGATCACGCGCAGCTTTGATTACCTCGCGAACGCGCGTTTCATCGCCGATATTGCCTGGATTGATCCGCAGGCAGGATGCCCCGGCCTCAGCTGCCTCGATCCCGCGCTTGTAATGGAAATGGATATCCGCGACGAGCGGCACGGGGCTTTCCTTGACGATCTCTTTCATCGCCGCGGATGACGCCGCATCGGGAACCGAGACCCGAACGATATCGGCGCCCGCTTCTGAGGCAGCCTGAACCTGCGCAACCGTCGCTTTGACATCGGTGGTCAGTGTGTTGGTCATAGTCTGGACGGTGATCGGCGCATCACCCCCGACCGGCACCTTGCCGACCATGATCTGCCGACTTTCGCGTCGGTAGATATTACGCCAAGGACGGATATGGTTGAGAGACATGCAGGGCCAGCCTTCAGCTGCGAAACTTCATCCTGAAGATAAAGATGAGCGGCCTTCCCTGCAATGGCGCAAATCAGTCTTCGATTGCGTCGATCGCCTGCTGTACCTGCGCATATCGGACCAATTCCTGATCAGCATTTTCCGCTTCGAGATCAGCAGGTTGAAAGCGTTCCTTCAATGTAGCTACATCCATGGCGACATCGGATGTTACGGCACCACGTGGCCCAACAGGCCCGTAGAAATCATTGCCCATCGCAAAATAGATCGCGCCACTTTCGCCGGTCAGCAAAGTGGGAGGTTCTTCCGTCAACGGTGCATCCCAGCTTTCACCGGGATCCATCGTCTTTTCAAAGATCACCGTACCATCCGCAGACTTGATCCGCACCCATGAGGGCCGAACAGCAACCAACCGCAGACGCGGTCCGGGCTTTTCCACAACTTGCGGGACAGCCGGAGCGACTGAAGCAAGCCGTTCATCTACCGGCGCGACCTTTTCGATGACGTCCTCTCGTTCGCCTCCCACGGCGAAATTGCCAAGCTGGCGCGGATCCAACGTGGCGATGGGTGCGTCGCGCGCGACCAGGACCGGTACATCAAGGGCCTGCGGACGATAAAGACGATCCAAAGCCTCCGCCCGCGGCGCGGCAAATCCACCTGGTGCCGTCGGTGACGCAAAATCCGCCTCACGCGCTGTGGCTGAGTCTAGAGGATCAAGCTCGGACAGCACCACTGGCGGCTGTTCAATCGGTGCAACCTGAACGCGCTGAACCTCTCGCAGGACCGAATAGCCGCCAAACCCAATCAGGCCGATCAGCGCCAGCAATACGGCAGACGATCCAATCGCTCCTGGTTCAACCCGAGACAAAAACCCATCGCCCGACGGCATCCCCGCGAAAGGTGATCTACTATTGGCCAGAACATCAGTGTTCAACCGTCGGCTGACACGTTCCTCGCGGTTGGGTTTTTTGATGACCGAGGCCTGCGACGACATGCCGTGTGCGACCGAGAAACCACTTTCGGCGCAGAATGCCTCGAAACAGGCATCAGGCTCCATGTTGAGATAGCGTGCATAGGATCGAACATAGCCCGCAATGAAGCCAGGTGTGTCAAATGCATCCGGGTCGCAGTTTTCAATTGCTGCAATATAGCTCGCCTTAATGCGAAGTTCGCGTTGAACATCAAGCAAAGACTTGCCCATAGTAGCGCGCTCTCCGCGCATGACATCGCCAAGTCGCAGGGCATAGTCGTCAAAGCCTTTTGGCTTTTCTCCGCCATCTCGATTTTCGTCGGCTTTACGCCCGATCATTCGACTGCCCCGTGTCCCTATCCGGCCGGAATCCCACACACGATTCGGCCTGCAGCATTTCTTTCGAATACGCTAACATATCGCAAACCGATTTACACGGTAGGAGAGGCTATGCCGACAGCTCAGCGCGATTTAGCGCACAATGCGACCACAAAGCGTCCATGGCCTTGACAAGTGCATCGATCTCCTTCGGGCCGTGCACGGGCGACGGCGTGAACCGCAAACGCTCCGTTCCGCGGGGTACGGTCGGGAAATTGATGGGCTGCACGTAGATCCCGTGATCATTGAGAAGCATGTCCGACAACAACTTCGTATGCACCGGGTTGCCGACGATCACCGGGACGATGTGGCTGCCATGGTCAATCAGCGGCATACCAAGACCCTTCAAGCGCATTTTTAGGATCCGGGCCTGAAGCTGATGAGCATCCCGAAGCTCATGCGCCGTTTTCAGATATGCAACTGAAGCGGCAGCTCCCGCTGCAACAGCGGGCGGAAGCGATGTCGTAAAGATGAAGCCCGGCGCGTACGATCGAACGGCATCGCACATTTTTTCAGAGGCCGCGATGTAGCCACCCATCACGCCGTAGGCTTTCGCAAGCGTGCCGTTGATAATGTCGACCCGGGCCAACAGACCCTCGCGTTCGGCAACGCCCGCGCCGCGTGGACCATACATTCCGACAGCATGCACCTCGTCGAGATAGGTTAGCGCCCCGAATTCATCGGCAAGATCGCAGATTTCCCGGATCGGACCAAAGTCGCCATCCATCGAATAGATAGATTCAAAAGCGATAACCTTGGGCGCATCAGGACGATCCGCTGCCAGCAATTGGCGGAGGTGGTCAAGATCGTTGTGTTTGAAGACGCGTTTGGCCCCACCGTTGCGGCGGACGCCCTCGATCATGCTCGCGTGGTTAAGTTCATCCGAGTAGATGATCAGTCCCGGAAAAAGCTTCGGCAGCGTGCTCAGCGTCGCATCATTGGCGATGTAGGCGCTGGTGAACAGAAGGGATGCTTCTTTCTGATGCAGATCCGCCAATTCTGCCTCGAGCCGTTTGTGATAGACCGTGGTGCCTGAAATATTGCGCGTTCCGCCCGATCCCGCGCCCGTTGCATCGATCGCTTCGTGCATGGCGTCCAAAACAACCGAGTGTTGTCCCATGCCCAGATAGTCGTTGCCGCACCATACAGTCACAGGCTGTTCCGTTCCATCCGGACGCGTCCATACGGCATGCGGAAAGTGCCCCTTTGTCCGTTCGATATCAATGAAGGTGCGATACCGGCCTTCCTCGTGAAGTCGGCTCAAGGCATCGTCCAACTTGGCGGTGTAGTCGTCTTGCTTGGGCAACGGGATCGGCTCCTTGCTCGGTCTTAAATGCGGGGACCACTTTGATCCTGAATATAGGGTTGGGTTCCTCGCTTCAATGCGAATGCCATGCGCACCATGTCGCAGCCTTGATCTGGGTCAATTCTTTCAAATTCCTTCATTTCTGGTTTCGTTTGGCAGTTACCAATGGCTGGCAATCCCGCACAAAACATGGTCCACCATCATAGCGCACCACAAGAAGGAAAGACCCATGTCTCTTGATGCCGTTCTTTCTCAAATCGACAGCAATCTTGATGCGGCGGCAGAGCGGCTGATGCAGCTTTTGCGCATCCCTTCGATTTCGACCGATCCTGCATTTGCAGAGAATTGCCAGAAAGCCGCAGACTGGCTTGTTGCTGATCTTCAAAGTCTGGGTATCAGAGCCGAAAAGCGTGAAACGCCCGGCCATCCGATGGTCACCGGACATATCGACGGCCCCGGACCACACCTTCTATTTTACGGACATTACGACGTGCAACCTGTTGATCCTCTTGATCTTTGGGATCGTGATCCCTTCGATCCTGAAGTCCAGGATACCAGCAACGGCAAGGTCATCCGGGGGCGCGGGGCATCGGATGACAAGGGGCAATTGATGACCTTCGTAGAAGCCTGCCGCGCTTGGAAAGCAGTCCACGGCGACCTGCCTTGCAAACTGACATTCCTTTTCGAGGGCGAAGAGGAGTCCGGTTCGCCTTCACTCGTGCCGTTCATGCAAGAGAACGCAGCAGAGTTGAAGGCGGACATGGCGCTGATCTGCGACACCGGCCTCTTTGAGTCGCGCGTGCCGTCGATCGTAACGATGCTGCGCGGCCTTCTTGGGGAAGAAATCACGATCACCGCCGCCGACAAGGATCTGCATTCGGGTATGTATGGCGGGGTATCTATGAACCCGATACGCGTTCTGACGAAGATCCTGGCCGGGTTGCATGATGATCAGGGCCGGATCACCGTCCCGGGCTTTTATGACGGCGTGACGGAACTGCCCGATGACATACGCAGCCAGTGGCAGGGCCTGGCCTTTGATCATGCGAGGTTTCTGGGCGATGTCGACCTCAGCAAACCGGCTGGTGAACAGGACCGCACTCCACTTGAGATGATATGGTCACGTCCGACCTGCGACGTGAATGGCATCTGGGGGGGCTATACCGGCGACGGCTTCAAAACAGTTCTGCCAAGCCAGGCGCATGCCAAAGTGAGTTTCCGGCTGGTCGGCGACCAAGATCCGCACAAGATTCGAGAGAGCTTTCGCAAGCTGGTGCAGGACGCCCTGCCCCCCGATTGCGAGGTCAGCTTTATCGGTCACGGTGCAGGCACTGCTTCGGTCACCGAAACAAGCTCGCCCATGTTCGAAGCGGCCCGCAAGGCGCTTTCAGAGGAATGGGCCATCCCCGCCGCATACATTGGTTGCGGGGGATCAATCCCCATCGCTGGTCATTTCCAGGAGATCCTAGAAACGACACCGATGTTGATCGGCTTCGGAAAGGACGACGACCAGATTCATTCACCGAACGAGAAATACGACATGGAGAGCTTTCACAAAGGCATCCGGTCATGGGCACGCATCCTCGCTGCACTCAGCTGATATTCCGTCTTGCCTCTGGCTGATACAGGCGCGCAGTATAGCGGCCAGGGCAATGGGTTCGGAGACTACGCATTTCAGTTCTGGTAAAAGTGACGTCCGCGCTGATCCTGGTGACAGCACATGTGGTAACGGCCGTTCGTGGCGTGTGGCAGAGCACAGATCCGGTCGTCAAGCAGAGGATCTATTTCGCAAATCACAGCAGCCACGGGGATTTCGTGCTTGTCTGGACCGTGCTTCCATCACACTTGCGCGCGCAGACACGTCCGGTTGCAGGCGCGGATTACTGGCTTGGCTCTCAACTCAAGCAATTCATTGGTCAGTCCGTGTTCAATGCTGTCCTGATCGACCGAAATCCTGAAACACGACAGGCCGACCCGGTGGAGCAGATGGCCGAAGCGCTGGATGCAAATGACAGCCTCATCCTGTTTCCTGAGGGCACACGAAACACAACTGAAGATATCCTTCTGCCCTTCAAGGCCGGCCTTTTTAACCTGGCGATCGCACGGCCCCATGTCGATCTGGTGCCTGTTTGGATCGACAATCTGAACCGGGTGATGCCCAAAGGCGCCCTTCTACCCATCCCGCTGATCTGCACAGTGACCTTTGGTGACACACTTCATATTGAAGAGGACGAAGACAAGGAAGCGTTCCTGAACCGGGCCGAGAAAGCCTTGCTTGACCTCGCGCCAGGTCATGAAGTCGCAGAGACTGCTTCATGAACGGCGATGTGCTTATCCTTCTCACGGCCGTGATTGGAATTCTGTTCGTTGCATCGACCGTTGGGTTCGTTCTGAGACTGCGGGCCAGTGATACAGGTCCGGGCAGCGCGATCGAGAACCTGAACGCCCGGATCAACGCGTGGTGGGTGATGGTGATCGTGATGGCCATTGCCTTTGTCGCAGGCAAGACCGGCGTCGTGATCCTGTTTGCCATTTGCTCTTTCGCCGCGTTGCGAGAGTTCCTCACCCTTACCAACACAAAAACGGCTGACTACTGGGCCTTGGCTGCAGCTGTCTTCGTTGTGTTGCCTGTGCAATACCTCTCTGTCGGCATGAACTGGTACGGGTTCTATTCGATCTTCATCCCGGTTTATGCATTCCTGCTGATGCCGATCATCTCCGCCCTGCGCGGCGACACCAAAGACTTCCTGATCCGGGTGGCAGAGGCACAGTGGGCGCTCATGATCTGCGTTTTCTGCGTTTCGCATGTCCCTGCCCTCCTCAGTCTGAACATACCTGGCTATGAAGGCCGAAACCTCTTTTTGATCTTTTTTCTCGTTGTCGTCGTCCAATCCAGCGACGTGCTTCAATATGTCTGGGGCAAGCTTCTGGGACGCCGGAAGATCGCTCCGAAACTCTCGCCCTCTAAAACCCTCGAAGGCCTGTTGGGCGGCGTTCTTTCAGCCAGCTTACTTGGTGCAGCCCTTTTCTGGATCACGCCTTTCTCTATTTGGCAGGCGGCTGCTTTGTCGCTGGTCATCACGCTGATGGGCTTTTTCGGCGGGTTGGTCATGTCTGCCATCAAACGCGATCGGGGGGTCAAGGATTGGGGTCACCTCATCTCGGGCCACGGCGGCTTTATCGACAGGCTCGATTCCGTGATTTTTTCCGCACCGATCTTCTTTCACATCGTCCGGTTCTACTGGGACGTTCACTGAACTATTCAGTGTCGACAAATCAAGCGAGGCGCCTGAATGCCCGACCTAAATAACCGCCGTCCGCTCAACAGTCGAAACACCCGCTGGGCGGATCGGATTACGCTGTGGCTTGCAGCGCGAGACATCACCCCGAACCAGATCTCGCAGGCCAGCATGGTTTGTGCCTTGTTTGGCGGCCTTTGCTTTTGGGGCGCAGGGCTGGTCGAAGAGGCATTCCTGACCGTGTCCCTATTGGCCCTGGCTGCATTGGGCTGCCAGTTTCGGCTGCTCTGCAATCTCTTTGACGGTATGGTCGCGGTCGAAGCAGGCAAAAGCGCTCCTGACGGCCCGTTCTGGAATGAATTTCCAGACAGGGTTTCGGACCTGCTGATCTTCGTTGGCGTGGGCCTTGGTGTCGGAATGCCCGCGCTTGGCTGGGCGACAGCAGCGCTGGCTTTGCTGACTGCGTACACCCGCGAAATCGGCGCGAATGTGGGCCTTCCACCGGACTTTTCAGGACCCATGGCCAAGCAGCACCGAATGGCGCTTTTGTCCGGCGCCGCAGGCTTTGCCATCGTCGAGACGCTTTGGCTGGGCACGCAAAACAGCTTGGTCATCGCGCTTTGGATTGCCCTTCTGGGGAGTGGAGCCACCGTCTACCGTCGCGCCAGCCGCATCCGTGCAGGGTTGCTTGCGAAGGCTCTCGAAGACATTGCGCAGCATTGATCATCAAAGCGTGTCGCGTCAGTGGTTTACATCACCCAGAAGCCAACCCACTCGCAGATCACAACTCTAACAGCTCCCCTTAGAAACCAATGCATGGAACTGGACTCTGACTTCCTGAAAAAGGCTCTGGTCCATTCGCAGGATGAACACTTGCAACCGTCCCCCATACCGGGAATCGACCGGCGCATGTTGGACAGGATCGGTTACAAGGTCGCTCGGGCTACCAAAATCGTCCGCTACGCCCTTGGCAGCAAGCTTTCAGCACATATCCATATCAGAAGGAAACTGTCACGACATACTGACATACTGACGTTTCGGCTTGCGGGCGCTGAAGGATCGGGGAACGGAGGCTGCCGCGGCGCTGGCTCTTGTTCAATAGGCGCAGCTATCCACGCGGATGACAGATGATGTTGGCCGTTACAATGCGGCAATCGAGACACTTCGGCAACGGCTCAACGAAACCTGAGATTCTAACATATCCAACCCAAAGAGCCCGTTCAAAGGCTTTCGAACCGCGCGCGATCTCGTGCGTTCCAACGCACTTGCAGAGTGTAGCCCTCTTCGCCCTGTGCTTCTGCTTGAACAAGGTCCCGCTCAAAAAGCCATGCACGTTTGCGCCCCTCAGCATAGGCCAGATGCAATTCTGCCTCTTCGATCACGCCTTGCAAGCGGGCTGAGATCTCTGCCAGAAGCGGATCTATCCCCTCACCCGTCAGAGCGGAGGTGACAAAGACGTTTTCGGCCCGCGAGGCGCGCGTTCTCACCGTCTCCAGGACATCCGGCGCCATTTGGTCAATCTTGTTCCAGATCTCGAAAACCGGGCGGCTGTCATCAACGCCCAGATCAGCCAGAATCGCGGCCACATCGGCCGCCTGCGCGTCCGTTTCAGGGTGGCTGATGTCGCGCACATGGACGATGATATCCGCCGATAGAACCTCTTCCAGCGTGGCGCGAAAGGCGGCCACAAGCTCAGTCGGTAGGGCCGAGATAAAACCGACCGTGTCCGACAGGATGACTTCCGGCCCGTCCGGCAATTCCACGCGCCGCATGGTCGGGTCAAGTGTAGCAAAAAGCATGTCTTTCGCCATCACATCTGCCCCGGTCAGCCGATTGAAAAAAGTCGATTTGCCGGCATTCGTGTAACCAACCAGAGCAACGATTGGATAAGGCACTTTGGCACGCGCGGCACGATGCAAGCTGCGCGTTTTGACGACCTTTTCCAACTGACGGCGCAACCGCACCAGTTGCGTGTCAATGGCCCGCCTATCCGCCTCGATCTGTGTCTCCCCGGGACCACCGACAAAGCCCAGACCGCCCCTTTGCCGTTCGAGGTGCGTCCACGCCCGGACCAGACGTGTCCGCTGATACGAGAGTGCCGCCATTTCGACCTGAAGCACACCTTCTCGGGTCGCCGCGCGGTCGCTGAAGATCTCGAGGATCAAGCCCGTGCGATCCAGAAGTTTGATGTTCCAGGCTTTTTCCAGATTTCGCTGCTGAACGGGCGTCACGGGCCCATCAATCAGGACAAGCTCAATCTCCGCCTCCTTCAAGCGCTCCTTTAAATCGTCTATCTTGCCCGAGCCGAACAGCAATCCGGGTTGAGGCCGCGACAAAGGAACGATCTCAGATCCAACGACCTCCAATTCGGGCAAAGCACAAGCCAGCGACACCGCCTCTGCCAAGGCAAAGCTGGGCGCGCGGCGATCTTCGTTCGATTTGATATCAGGATGCAGAACCCATGCGCGGGTTGCCTCGGCTCTGCCCTCGGTCACGAAGCGTCTTCACCCTCGTAAAGACTGATGGGCTGGCTTGGCATGATGGTCGAAATCGCGTGCTTGTAGACAAGCTGACTTTGACCGTCGCGACGCAACAGCACGCAAAAATTATCGAACCAGGTGATTACACCCTGCAATTTCACACCATTTATCAGAAATATCGTGACCGGAACCTTTGTCTTGCGCACGTGGTTCAGGAACGCATCCTGAAGGTTCTGTCTGTCCGAAGCCATGCCTTTTCACCTTTTTTCTTGCCGGGCTCGCGGATCAAGCCCCCCCACCAATTCGCACTATGTCTCGCGTGAATTGAAGATTCCAGCCCAAAAAACAGTCCGTTACGGACCTAGTTCTCGCGGTTGGCTCAACCCCGCCACAAATCCGGGGTCAGCAGCGCAATGATCGCAAGCGTTTCAAGCCGCCCGACGATCATTGCCGCCGCAAAAACCAGTTTGACCGAGCCGCCAAACTCTGCCAATCGAATGGGTACATCGCCTGCCTGCTGCAAAAGAGGACCTGTGGTGGAAAGCCCGGCCACGGCCATGATCATCGCCGTATCAAACGGAACGGCAAAGAGCGTCAGCATCACTGTAACGACAGCCAGAGAGACGGCAAAAAGCATGAAGAAGATCCATGCGATGAATGCACCATTTCTTTGCAAGCGGCGATCCGCCGAGCTGGCCGTTGAGATCGAAGACGGATACACAAGCCGCTCCATTTCGCGCCGACCGTTTCGATAGAGCGCGAAGACCCGCAAGAGCTTTACGCCACCCGCCGAGGTCGCAACACCGCCCCCGATCAAGGCTAGGCCCATCAGCATGAGCCCTGGCGTTGAAAGCCCCGACCAGGCCTGCGCATCGTCCCAGTACCCGGACACAAAACCAGTTGTCGTCAGAAATGACATGACGGTGAAGATACCGCCCCAAAGCGCGCGAGCCGCCTCGGTCAGGCTGTCTTCTTCCCCCACATCGTAGGCGCCCAGCCAGTGCCGGAAAAAGATGAAAAGCGGCACGAAGGCGACGATCGCGATGCCGATGCGAAATTCGGGATCTGCCAAAAGTCCTTCTTCATCACCGACCTTCGTATCCTTCGAGAATGTTAGGCGCGACAAGGCAAAAAGCATGAACAATAGCATTACCGCCTCACCGGACATGCCGGAATTGCCGTTCTGTGCCCCGCCCACAGGAGAGATGCCGGAGGTCGCCAGGATCGACATCGCATGGCAAAGGGCCACAAGCGTCCGGTCGCCGCCCGCAATCAGCAGAACCCACAAAAGCAGAGTGAGGCCGACGTAGACCGGGATCAGGCCGATGCCCGCCTTGAGCACGCGGACCCGGACTTCGGGTGCCGCCATCGTCACGTCAAAGCGTTCGCCGCGCCCCGGCTCTGCCCGCGCGGTCACCTCAAAGCCCCCAAGGCTGAGTGGCGCAAGGATCGCCGAAGCGGCCATCCACATGAGCAGTCCACCCATCCAGCCGACCATCGCCCGCCAGAGGTGCAGCGTATCGTTAAGCCGACCTGGCGCCTCAAAGAGGGTGGCTCCGGTCGTCGTCACCGCACTGACCATCTCAACATAGGCGTTCAGGAAGGACGTGTTGCCCAAGGCTTCGTAAAACGGGATGGCCAGAACAATGGGTAGAAAGACCAAAGTGGAAAAAAGCGACATGAGCGGCCCAAGCGTCCCGTGACGCGGTGCACGCCCTGCATGGGCCAGGGCGATCAGACCAAAGATGATCAACCCCAGCATGCCCGAATAGAGGAACGCCCGTGCGGTCTCGAGATCGCGCACCACGACACCGTGGATGGCTGGAAACAGCATTGTGGCCGACGCGATCCCAACAATCAGCAGGAACAAGGGAAGCTGCAGAACGGATGGGATCTTTTGCGCCTGATCCGCCATTAGAAAAAGTCGATAGAGACCTGCAAAAGCCGCTCAACCTCGGGCACGTCTTTAGACAGCGAGAAGATCGCGATCACATCGCCTTCGTCGATCCGCGTATTGCCCAAGGGTCTGATGACTTTTTCGCCCTTTCGGACCGCCCCGACCAGCACGCCTTCAGGAAAGTCGATTTCGCCGATCTTCTGGCCCGCAAGCGGAGAGGTCGACAGCACTTCGGCCTCGATCACTTCGGCCTCGGCATCGCCGATCGAATAGACCGAACGCACACGCCCATGACGAATATGCCGCAGGATCGAGCTTACGGTTGTGGCGCGAGGGTTGATGTAGGCATCTATCCCAAGCGGCCCCATCATCGGCACAAGGGTCGGGTCGTTGATCAAGGCAATCACATAAGGGCAGCCTTCGGATTTGGCGCGCACGGCCGACAGCATGTTGGTCTTGTCATCATCCGTCACAGCCAGTGTTGCATCGGCACGTGACACGCCCGCTTCGCTCAGCAAAGCCACATCTAGGCCGTCCCCGTTCAAGACAATCGTCCGCTCGAGCGCTTCGGCGGCCAATTCCGCGCAGCGGCGGTTTTTTTCGATGACCTTCGCGCGCACCCGGTTGGTACTGCGTTCAAGGGCGCTAGCCACAGCCAGTCCGACATTGCCCCCACCGACAAGTACTACTCTCTCTTGTTTCTTGGGCGTTTTGCCGAACACCTCCATCGTGCGCGGCACATCATCGACATGGCTGAAGACGTAGCATTCATCGCCGACAAAAAGCTGATCCGCCGGTTCCGGCGAAAAAAGAACGCCATCGCGCCTCACACCCACGACCACATTGCGAAGTGTTGAGAAAAGATCCGTCAATTGACGCAAGGGCGTGTTCACGACAGGACACTCCGCATCGATCAGGATGCCAAGCAATTGCGCCTGCCCTTCCATGAAGCTTTCCGTGTCGAATGCATCGGGTGCCGCCAATCGCTGGAGCGCTGCCGCTGCGACTTCTTTTTCCGGGCTGATCACCACGTCGATCGGCATGTGATCGCGGCGATAAAGGTCCGAGTAGATCGCCGTCAGATAGGCCTGGCTGCGCAAACGTGCGATCTTGCGATTGACGCCAAACACCGAATGAGAAACTTGGCAGGTCACCATGTTCACCTCGTCCGAATAGGTTGCGGCGATGACCATGTCCGCATCTCTTGCGCCTGCGCGGTCCAAAACATCCGGATAGCTTGCAAAACCTGCGATGCCCTGAACATCCAGCGTGTCGGTGGCGCGACGCACTAGATCCGCGTCGCTGTCGACCACGGTCACGTCGTTGCGTTCCCCAGAAAGATGCCGTGCGATCTGCCAGCCCACCTGGCCTGCACCGCAGATGATGACCTTCATAGGTTCGCACTTTCCTTTGGGGTCAACGTACTGACTGTTTGGAATGACAGAAGCCTGCGAAGCGGTCAAATCAATTGTAAGATCAACCCGGTTTGCCCATATTCATTGTCATGAGCCGCATGGTTTTCCTTTTCGCATGCCTTACAATGACGGGCTGTCTGCCGCTCTCGACCTACTACAAAGAGGGCGCGCCCCTGTCTTTGGTAGAGCGCGACGAGACGACCTGCCAGGTCAAAGCGCTGCGAGATGCACCTGTGGCAAATGTCATTCGGCAACGGCCGTCCTACTACGTGCCCGCCCGCAAGGTCTGCAATTCGGAAGGAAAATGTATTGTACGCGGCGGCTATTACCGTGATGGTCAGATCTACACTGTCGACGTCAACAAGGGCCTGCGCGTGAAGCTGGAACGTCAGTGCATGGCCGACAGGGGATATGCACCCGTCGACATCCCGGCATGTCCGAACAACGTGGCAGAGGCTGCACCGCCGGGAGTGACGACCACATTACCCAGACTCAGTTCGTCGTCCTGCGTCATCCGCCGGAAAGGCGGCCAGATTCAGATCGTTAATCGCGGCTGACCACTTATTCGGCGGCCGCCTCGACCTCATCCAGATGCGCCACGCGAGTCCCGGATTTTGAGGTGGTGACCACCCCCAGCGATTTCAGCTTTCGATGTAGCGCACTGCGTTCCATCCCGACAAAATTCGCGGTCCGGCTGATGTTACCGCCGAAGCGGTTGATCTGGGTCAGAAGATACTCCCGCTCAAACGCCTCGCGTGCTTCGCGCAAGGGCAATGTGGCCAGCGCGCCCGAGAGTACGACGCGGCCGTCTTGATCGTCACTGTCCTCCTCGCCCGGCAATTCGCGCGCCTCAATCAACCCGGTGCCTTCGCCCAGTATGAGGATCCGTTCCACCATGTTCTTGAGCTGCCGCACATTGCCCGGCCAGATCATGGTCTGCAGCAGCGCCGCCGCATCCTCTGACATATCGCGCAGGGGCAGGCCCTGGCTTTTGTTGAAGCCTTCGATGAAGTGCCCGGCTAGCACCGGGATGTCTTCGCGGCGTTCTTCTAGAGACGGCACCGCAATCGGTACCACGTTCAGGCGGTGATACAGTTCCTGCCGAAAGGTGCCCGCGGCGATACAGGCGTCAAGATCCCGATTGGTAGATGAGATCACGCGCAGATCAACCCGCACCTTATCGTTGCCGCCGACACGCTGAAATTGTTGGTCCACCAGAACGCGCAGGATCTTGGACTGCGTGCCAAGCGGCATATCTGCGACCTCATCAAAATAGACAACACCGCCATGCGCTTGTTCCAGAAGGCCGGGCTCCACCCCGCGATCCGACGTTTCTCGGCCAAAAAGAACCTCTTCCATCCGTTCCGGTTCAACGCCCGCACAATTCACCGTGACAAAAGGGGCGTTTGCCCGGTTCGAATTGCGATGAATATAACGCGCCGCCACTTCCTTGCCGCTGCCGGCAGGCCCGGACAACATCACCCGACCGTTTGACTTCGTGACCTTGTCCAACTGCCCCGTCAACGACCGGAATGCGGCGGAGGCCCCAATCATTTCGGACGGACCTGCATCCTGACGCTTCAGGCTCGAATTCTCATGACGTAGGCGTGAGGTTTCCATGGCGCGACGGATCACCACCAAAAGCTGGTCGATGTTGAAGGGCTTTTCGATGAAATCGTAAGCCCCCTGCTTGATCGCCGCGACCGCGATTTCGATGTTGCCGTGGCCCGATATGATGACAACAGGCACATCGGGATTGTCCCGCTTGACCGCTTTGAGGATGTCGATACCGTCCATGCGGCTGTCTTTCAGCCAGATGTCGAGGATAATCAGGCCAGGTGCCTCACCGTTGATCTCCTTCATCGCATCGTCGGAATTGCCGGCCAATCGGGTCGCAAAACCCTCATCCTGCAGGATGTCGGAAATCAGCTCTCGAATATCTCGTTCGTCATCGACGATCAGAATATCGCTCATGGATTACTGCCTTTCAGTTCTTCTTTGTTGTCCGGGGCTGCAACGGCAGCCGCATCACTGCCATCGCCCCAAAATGCTTCTGGTTGTTGAAGGGATGGGCGTCTTCCAGCGCGAGTGTCCCGCCATGTTCTTCCGCAATTTTACGCACGATAGACAGCCCAAGTCCCGTGCCTTCGCTGCGCGTCGTGACATAGGGTTCAAAAAGCCGTGCCCGATCTTCGGGCAGACCGATCCCGTTGTCGGAAATCGTGATACATGCACCAAGATCATCCTGCGTTACCTTTACCTCAATCCGAGGGTCGTGATCGTCTGGTGCACCTTCTTTCTGAAGGCTTTCAATAGCTTCCCCGCCATTCTTAATTAAATTGGTCAAAGCCTGACCAATCATTGTAGCGTCAACATCGGCCATCAAAACGCCTTGCGGCAGATCCGCAGCAATCTCAACGTCTGGCTGGCCGGACTGCTGCAACACAACGGCATCCCGAACAATCTCAACCAGATCATGGCTTTGCCGGTCCGGCTCCGGCATTCGCGCAAACTTCGAAAATTCGTCAACGATGCGTCGCAGATCGCTGGTCTGGCGAACAATGACATCGGTCATCTGATCCAGTGTCGCCGCATCTTCTCCGACCTTTGGGGAGAACTTCCGCTTTATGCGCTCCGCACTCAACTGGATCGGTGTCAGCGGATTCTTGATCTCATGCGCGATCCGACGCGCCACATCAGCCCAGGCGGCCATGCGCTGAGCGCTGACCAGATCAGTGACGTCGTCAAAAGCAACAACGTAGCCCTCAAGACGCCCATCCTCATTCCGTCGCGTGGCCATGCGCACCAGCAGGTTTTCCAGCCGCCCCTTTCGGGTGACCTTCACCTCTCCTTGTGCAACCTCGGACGGTCCCGCACGCAGAAGCGCAAAGAGAGAGGCAAATTCCGGAACGGCAACAGACAAAGGCACCGATTGCTGGTTCTCAGTCCAGCCCAGCAATTGCTCGGCCGAGCGGTTGGCAAAAGTCACGCGGCCCTCTGCATCAAGCCCGGCAACCCCGGAGGTGACCGAGGTCAGAACCGAGTCAAAGAGCCGCCGCCGCCGTTCGATCTGGCTGGTGTTGTCCAGAAGCGTTTCGCGCTGCGCCTTAAGCTGCCGGGTCATCTGGTTGAAGTAGCGGCCAAGCATGGCAATTTCATCATCGCCCCGCTCTTCCAGGACCTGCACATCCAGATCCCCGGCGCCGACGCGCTGCGCAGCACCTGTCAGCCGACCGACGGGCCCGCTCAGACGTTCTGCGAACCACAACCCCAACCAAACCGCCCCCAGGATCAGCGTCACCGCAAAGGCCAGATACACCAAGGCAAAGTCGAAAAGCACACGTCCCCTGTCGTCTTCCAATTGCTGGTATAGCCGCACCGTCTCCTTCGTCTCATCCAGCAAAGAGAGGATCTCGCCATCGACATCCCGACTGACGTAGAGAAACTGATCAAGATATCCGCGCAACGGGACCAGCGCGCGAAACTCGTTGTCTTCCCAATCATCGATAAGCAAAATGCCTTCACGTTCGGCATGCTCGATCTGCTGCGGGGCCAACTCTTCAAAGTCGAAATAGTAGGATCGTGGCCCGCGAAAGCTGATCTCTCCGTTGCCATCGACCAGATAGACGCGGCTGAGCCCCCGCTGAATAAGCTCTTGAACACCTGCCAGAACATCCGCCTCAGACGCGATCTGGCGTGGCAATTCCCTTTCCAGAATGTTCGCAAAAAGCTGGGCATCCTCGATCAGATCTTCCCGTTGCTCCTGCTCATAGGCCTCCGCTGCAGCAAGCGAATTGCCAACCACTTGGCTGACACGATCCGAAAACCAGCCTTCGATCCCGATGTTCACCGTCAAGCCGGCGAAGACAGCCACGGTGACCGTCGGGATCAACGCCATCAACGCAAAAACACCGGTAAGGCGCAGATGCAGCCGCGACCCCGCCGATTTCGCACGTCGTGCAGCGATGAGGCGGGCGACCTGAGACAAAACCAGCGTCGCGACCACCAGGATGTAAACAAGATCGGCCAGCAGGACGAGGCGAAGCGCGGTTGAATTTGCCCCCTGATCCAAAGGACCCATGACCACGTAGGTGCCAAGCGTCAAAACAGGCGCCAGAGCGACCAAGCCAAGGGTGGCCGCGTTCCGCAACTTTTTTCTGCCCGGCGATCGTCTGAACGCCCAGAAGCCCGTCTGCCGTGTCCGGGTTGCCACGTGCCCGTCACCTCGATGATGCGGCGCGATATGCGCCTGACCGCCATATTGTGTGGTCCTGACCAGGACTGCGTCCCGATGGCCACGGTTTGTGTGGCGCTTTTACATCAATTTGCGGCGGCGTGTCACCTGAATATCGAGATCAGTGATTTTCTTGCGCAGGGTATTTCGATTGATCCCCAACAAATCGGCGCATTTGGCCTGATTTCCGCCTGTTGCATCCAGCGCAATCTCGATCAGAGGGGCCTCGACCTCGCGCAGGATCCGCGCATAAAGACCGGGCGGAGGTAGCATGTTGCCGTGCAGATCGAAGTATCTTCGAAGATGCCGCCCGACCGAAGCGCCCAGCTTTTCGGTATCGCCTGCCGAACGGATAGGCTCTAGCTCGGGCTGGCTGCCTAGGACCTGTTCAACCTCTGGACCGGTGATTTCCAATGCCCGGCTCGTCAGCCCCAGACGTCGGACTGCATTCTCTAACTGGCGTACATTGCCTGGCCAAGAGTAGGTGCGGAAGATCTCTGTCGCCTCTTCGCTGAGCGCGCGCTGCGCCTGCCCGGCCTTTTCGATCCGGGACAGGAAGTGTTCGGCCAAAAGCGGGATGTCATCAACCCGTTCACGCAAAGCGGGCACCTTCAAAGTTGCCCCGCTCAGCCGGTAGTAGAGGTCCTTGCGCACATTGCCCGCCTCCATCGCCGCCATCAGATCGCTTTGCGATGTCGCCAAAAACCGCGGTGTATACTCCCCGGGCGTGTCCATCATACGCACAATCCGGCCCTGCAATTCCTCCGGGATGTCTCCGATCTCATCGATCAGAAGCGTCCCCCCCTTGACCCGCGCCAGAACCCGCGCGGGGCCTTCAAGGTCTTGAAGCTCCGATCCGGTGATGGTCACAAAGGGCAAAGTCCGCCGATCCGAGAAATCGTGGATCGCCCGCGCAATAAGCGACTTGCCCGTCCCGCTTTCACCCCAGATCAGCACCGGCAAGTCGGTGTTCATGACACGGGCAACCACGCGATAGAGCGATTGCATCAACTTTGTGCGCCCCACCAGCGGCAGATCGTCGGGGCGTTCATCCTCCACCTCAACCGCGCGCGGATTGTGTTGACGATGCTCAAGGGCCTTAGCCGTACGCTTCATGAGATCCGGCAGATCGAAAGGCTTGGGCAGGTAATCATATGCCTCTGCCTCGGCCGCCTTGATCGCTGTCATGATCGTATTCTGGGCCGAAATCACGATCACCGGTAGGCCCGGACGATCAGTTGCGATCTTCGGCAGCATTTCAAGCCCGTTGCCATCCGGCATGACCACGTCACTGATCACAACGTCGCCTTTGCCCTCTCCAACCCATCGCATCAGCGTCGTGAGGGAAGAAGTAGCATGCACCTTGCACCCGGCCCGCGTCAGGGCTTGCGTCAGCACCGTGCGGATTGTTCGGTCGTCGTCCGCCACCAGTATTGTGCCGTCCATACCTTATTCCTTTCCAACATTGACGAGGTCCAGGTTCCGCGGCGCGCGCGGCAGAGAAATTCGAAAGATCGTGCGGCCAGGAACAGACGTGACGGAAATCCAGCCCTCGTGATCCGAGATGATCTTGCTGACAAGCGCAAGGCCAAGGCCCGTTCCGTTCTCCTTACCCGATACGAAGGGGTCGAAGATATCGCCCTTGATGCTGTCGGGCAGGCCCGGGCCATCGTCGATGACCTCGATCTGCAATGGCAGAGACCGCCCCGCTCCATCAGCCCGGCGCAGGCGGAACGAATGCTCGAAATAGCTGTGAAGCCGGATCGTCCCGCCCGTATCTCCCGCCGCCTCGGATGCGTTTTTGAGCAGATTCAACACCACCTGAAGGAGTTGGTCCGGATCGCCATAGGCCAGAGGCAGAGAAGGGTCGTAGTCCTCCACAATCGCCATCTGCGCACCAAAGCCCAACAAGGCCGAGCGACGCGCGCGGTCAAGCACGTCGTGGATATTCACCGGTTTCAGATCAGGCGGCGACAGGTTTCCAAACTGTTCGACCTGCTCCAGAAGCTTCACGATCCGGCGGCTTTCGGCCACGATCAGGTCCGTGAGTTCAAGGTCCTCGGTCCCCAGGTTCATGCTCAGCAACTGCGCCGCCCCGGTGATGCCAGCCAACGGGTTCTTGATCTCATGCGCCAGCATCTCTGCCATCCCGATCGCCGATTTCGCTGCGGACTTTACCGAATGACTTTGCGTCATCCGACCTGCCAACTCGCGCGGTGAAATCAGCAACAACATATGTCCCGGCGCCCCGATCATCGGCGCAATCTGCAAGGCGCATTGCAGCGGCGGGCGCTGACCGCTGCCCACATCCACATCATTGACAAAGAGCGGCGTGCCATTCTTCCGCGCACGGGCAAAGCTCTCCTCAAGCGGCGCATCGACTGCCAGTTGATCCCAGACCGGCGTGCCGATCACGGACTTGGCCGAGGCGTTGAAAAATCCTTCGGCCGCTGAATTAACATCCGCAATGCGGTCTTCGGCGTCGATCAAAAGGGTCGGGACAGGCAAGGACGCCCACAAACTGCTTTCTGCGTTCATGCGGCGGCCATTTCATTTTCCGCCGCAAAAGCTTCGGCCAGCAAGCGGATGACACGTTCTGGATTGTTTGACGTCAATATGGCCTTGCGCAGATGTACCGGGACGGACCGCCCGTCCATGTACCATTCCAGATGTTTGCGGGCGACGCGCAGGCCAAGATCAACCCCGTAAAAGCAGAGGATCGATTGATAATGAGTGACGATCAATTCAAGCAATGCGCCACCGACCGGCACATCGGGTGCTGGGGTTCCGAAAATGTCATGCGCGATCTGGGCGGGCAACCACGGCCGACCCTGCGCGCCCCGCCCGATCATAATACCATCCGCCCCCGACAGCCGCAGAGCCTCCCGCGCGGTTTGGGTGCAAACGATATCGCCATTTGCAATCACCGGGACACGCACGGCTTGTTTCACGTCGTGAATGGCGGCCCAATCGGCGCGACCTTTATAAAACTGACAGCGCGTCCGCCCGTGAATAGTGATCCGTGCAACGCCAGCCGCTTCTGCCCTGTGCGCTAAATCGGGCGCGTTGCGCAGATCGTCATCCCATCCCAACCGTGTCTTGAGCGTGACAGGTATGTCGACGGCCGCAACGACCGCTTCGACGAGTGTCAGCGCATGGTCGAGGTCCCGCATCAAGGCAGAGCCGGAGTAACCGTTGGTGACCTTTTTGGCGGGACAACCCATGTTGATGTCGATGACTGCCGCGCCTTGACCCGCCACCAGACGTGCCGCTTCGGCCATCGGCGCGGCTTCACGTCCGGCCAACTGAACCACTGTATTGGCCGCGTCGAGCCCGAGTTCCGCGCGGGCCCGGCTGCCGGGTCGATCGGTCAACACATCATGGCTCGCTACCATTTCGGACACGACCATACCGACGCCAAAACCCGCGACAATATCACGAAATGGCAAGTCTGTGATTCCGGCCATCGGTGCCAGCATCACTGGAGGAAACAGGTTAAGAGGCACGGCGTGCATATAGTTGCTTAATCCTTAAGCGATGCTGGTGGGCTAACAATTTGCCTCGGTTTTCTCAATCAGATTAACGCTTTTGGGCAAATTCGTCTCATCTAGGCGCCCAATTTTTAGGCAGATCGCCTTGTCATTGCCTCGCTGCCCGCAAGCCCATAGACAGGTGTCGGTCAACACGGAAAGGGTGCGATGCGCACAGCCGCCATCATTGTTGCTGCGGGGCGCGGAACCCGGGCTGGAGGGACAAGCCCTAAGCAATGGCAAAGTCTGGCAGGCGCACGGGTGATAGACCATGCCATCGCCGCCTTTTCAAGCCATCCAGCCATTAACACGATCACACTGGTCTTGCACGAAGACGATCTGCACATGGCTCCGGACGGAATCGATACGGTGCCTGGTGGTCCAGACCGTTGCGCGTCGGTCTTCGCGGGCCTGCAGCGTCTGACGGATGAACCACCCGACGTCGTCCTAATCCATGACGCAGCACGTCCCTGCATTCCGCCAAAGCTTATTGATAACGTGCTGGCAGCACTCACAATTCATGGCGGCGCGGCCCCGGCCCTTCCCGTCACAGATGCGCTCTGGACTGGCGCGGAAGGTCGGGTGACTGGCACACAGGACCGGGCGCGTCTTTTTCGCGCGCAGACACCGCAGGGGTTTCGCTTTCCCGAACTTCTGGCCGCTCATAAGGCCTGCGCCGGAGCCGCCGCTGACGATGTCGAGGTTGCGCGACAAGCGGGACTCGACGTGGCGATCGTCGAAGGCGATGAAGACAATCTGAAAATCACTCTGCCGGCCGATTTTGCGCGGGCCGAACGCATTCTGGAGAGCCGCTATGGACATCCGCCTCGGCAACGGATTTGACGTACACGCCTTCGGGCCAGGGGATCATGTGACTCTCTGTGGCGTCGATATTCCCCATAAAAATGGGCTTACAGGCCATTCGGATGCCGATGTGTCGATGCATACGGTGACGGACGCCATCTATGGGGCATTGGCGCAAGGCGATATCGGGCAGCACTTCCCCCCTTCCGACCCGACATGGAAGGGCGCCGACAGCCGGATTTTCCTTGAACATGCGGTAAAGCTCGCCTCCGATCAGGGTTTTGAGATTGCCAATGTGGACTGCACGGTGATCTGCGAGGCCCCCAAAATCGGGCCGCATGCCCAAAAAATGCGGGCGCGGATGGCGGAGCTGATGGGATTGGATATCGCCCGCATCTCGGTCAAGGCGACAACGTCTGAACGCCTCGGCTTTACCGGTCGCGGTGAGGGCATTGCCTGTATTGCCACCTGCGCTTTGGTCCGGGTCTGATGCTTGCCCGGATGATCGGAACCGTGCTGGGCGTGGGCTACATCCGGCCCGCTCCGGGCACATGGGGATCGTTGGTTGCCCTGCCCTGGGCTTGGCTGATGCACCTCTTCGGTGGATTCCCTTTGCTGCTGATTGCGACACTTGCGGCATTTGCCAAAGGCTGGTGGGCCACGGGAAAAATGACGGCGGGATCAGAGGATCACGATCCATCGGAGATCGTCGTGGATGAGGTTGTCGGCCAATGGGTGGCGCTATTGCCCTTGTCCTATGCAGCCTGGGCGCGCGGGCTGGATCTGCTGGTGCTTTGGCCCGGGATCATCTCAGCCTTCCTGCTGTTTCGTCTTTTCGACATCTGGAAACCATGGCTTGTCGGCTGGGCAGATCGCAGGGGGGATCCGCTGGGTGTCATGCTGGACGACGTGATTGCCGGGATCTTTGCGGCCATCGGCACGCTCGCTCTCGCGGCACTCGCCCATGGGGTGTTCATGCGATGACCCGCGCGACAGAAATCCTCGAAGCTGCACGGCGCGCGCAAGTCATGATCGCCACTGCAGAAAGCTGCACAGGCGGGATGATCGCTTCAGCACTCACGGATATACCAGGCTCATCGGCCATCTTCGACCGAGGGTTCGTGACATACACCAATGCCGCAAAGATCGACATGCTGGGGGTACATGAACGCACTCTGGCCGCTTTCGGTGCCGTATCGAAAGAGGTCGCCGCCGAAATGGCCACCGGGGCCCGAGACAATGCCAAGGCAAAGCTTGCTGTATCCGTCACAGGCATCGCTGGCCCCGGCGGGTCAGAGCACAAACCTGAAGGACGCGTTTGCTTTGGCCTGGCAGATGCAAACGGTGTCGTTACACAAACAGTCGAATTTGGCGCACTGGGCCGGGATGCCGTCCGCCAAGCGGCAAGGGATCATGCTCTAGATCTGCTCCTTAGCGCCCTTTCGAACGCGCTCGAGGCCCCGAAAGACACCTAGCCGTGCAACTCTTTCGCACGCCGTTCAAAAGCGCGGACGATCCGCTGCATGGCCTCGTTGAACACGACGCCGATAATCCCCTGCAGGATCGCATTCTTGAATTCGAAGTCGACAAAAAACCTTACTTCGCATCCGCCCTCAGCATCTGCGAATTCCCATTTCGACTTCATGTAGCGAAACGGACCGTCGATGTATTCCGTGTCGATCTTCCGCCGGTCCTGCCAAAGGGTAACCCGGCTGCCAAAGCGTTCGCGAAACACTTTGAAGGAAATCACCAGATCTGCTGTCATAACCTCATGATTACCCTCGTCCTGTAGCGATTTCACCCGTGCCGCCGCGCACCAGGGTAGAAACTTCGGGTATGCAGAAACATCGGCCACCAGGTCGTACATCTGGTTGGCTGTGTAAGGCAGAAAACGCGTTTCGGAATGTGTGGGCATCGGGCTAGGACTTTTTTAAACTTCCGTGGCATGTGTCGCGAAGGCATACATAGTTCAAGGGGTTTTGCGTGTCAGAGCGGCCATATGTCATAGACCAGATGATCTCAGCCAAGGCGATTGCAGCACGGATTGAAGCGCTCTGCGCGGAGATACAGAACGAATTCAAGGACACAGACAAGTTGGTTGTCGTGGGGCTTTTGCGAGGATCGTTCGTCTTCATCGCAGACCTCGTGCGCGAGCTTGATCTACCGCTCGAGGTCGATTTCCTGGAGGCGTCCAGCTATGGTAGTGGCATGGAGTCCAGCCGAGAGGTGCGAATCCTCAAGGACTTGCGCGGTGCCGTTGAGGGGCGCGACGTTCTTGTAGTCGAAGACATCGTGGACACCGGACACACCATGCATCACGTCCACGCCCTGTTGCAAAGCCGCAAACCCAAGCGGATGAAAACCATCGCGCTTCTCGACAAACCCTCTCGACGCGAAATCGCTTTCAAGGCGGATTGGACCGGATTTGAGATCCCGGACGAATTTGTCGTGGGCTATGGGATCGATTATGCCCAACGCAATCGCAATCTGCCCTACATCGGCAAGGTCCGTTTCATATGAAAAAGGCCTGCACACCCGGGAAAAGGTGCACAGGCCATCTGCCGTGAGTGGTTTTTTGGCTTTTTTACGTTCGGCAGATTTCGCCACCCTGGCAGGCATCAGTATAGGTTGGGGTCCCCTGCAGCCGGGCGGTCCGTACCCCTAATTCGTGTGTTGCCCTTCGGCGGACGACATAAGACCCGATACGTCGTAGATGCTCGTCGGAGAAAAAAGCGTTGATCTGTCGGTATCGCCAACGGCCCGAATGGCCGCGATGGCATCAGCGATGTGGCACAGAGCCACCTGATACTCCGGCCCTTGAAGCGCCGCAGCGGCTGATTGAAGTACTGAAATCGGGTCGTTTTTCATGTGCAATCAATCCTTTGTCTCAAGAACGCTGTGCTCAGCGTCGTTTCGTTGCAAAGGATATGGCCCATCCAGATGGGCGGAGTCTGTCCCGTGATCGCGGGACAGACGTAGCGTTACGGACGCTGATCCAGATCAGGCAAGCTGTTTTTCACGCGCCGTACGCAATCGCGCAAAGTCATCGCCCGCATGATACGAGGACCGTGTAAGCGGTGTGGCAGATACCATCAGGAAACCCTTGCCGTAAGCCGCCTTTTCGTAGGCAGCAAACTCCTCTGGATGCACGAAACGGTCGACCGCGTGATGTTTCGGGGTCGGCTGCAAATATTGCCCAATGGTCAGGAAATCGATATCCGCCGCGCGCATATCGTCCATCACCTGCAGCACAGATTGCCGATCTTCGCCAAGCCCTACCATGATGCCCGACTTGGTGAACATCGACGGATCCAGCTCTTTCACGCGCTGCAATAGACGCAAGGAATGAAAGTAACGCGCGCCCGGCCTGACTTCCGGATAAAGACCCGGCACAGTTTCGAGGTTGTGGTTAAAGACATCGGGGCCCGCCTCAACGACTGTCTCAAGCACGGACGGCGCACATTTGATGAAGTCGGGCGTCAAAATCTCGATCGTCGTGTGTGGGCTGCGATGCCGCACAGCGCGAATTGTCTGGGCAAAGTGTTCAGCCCCACCATCCTTGATATCGTCTCGATCGACCGAAGTGATAACGACATGGTTCAACCCAAGCTTTTCGACTGCATGCGCCACACGCCCGGGCTCAAACGGATCAAGGTCTTCAGGCGGCTTGCCGGTCGCGATATTGCAGAAGGTACAGGCCCGCGTGCAAACCTCGCCCATGATCATCATCGTAGCGTGACCCTGGCTCCAGCATTCGCCAACATTGGGGCAGCCCGCCTCTTCGCAGACCGTTGTCAGCTTGTTGTCCCGCATGATCTTCGCTGTATCGGCATAGCCTTTGCCACCCGGCGCCTTCACGCGGATCCAGTTCGGTTTCTTGGGCTGCGGGTTGTCAGGGCGACGTGCCTTTTCGGGGTGACGCTGCTCTGGGATCTTAAGGTCGCGCATCGTAATGCCCTGCCTGCCGTTGCGTTACATATGCGTAGCAATATAAGCCCGGTGCCAGCAAGTGCCACGCGGCGCAAGGCCGCTATGCGAGCGCTTTCCGGCGCCGCCACCACGCTCCGATGCTGAAATGATCACGTGGAATCATCAGGATAAGCGCAACAAATGCCGCCAGCACAGCAATGTCGATCACTTGGTTGCGATGGATCGGGAAGCCTCGGTCGTTCAGCGCAAAGGGATCCAGAAACCCCTCCCACCGGCGGCCGACGGTATAAGCATGCATGAGAGCCAAAGCGGAGTAGCTGATATAGCGCAAAGTGCCTGTCGCCATCAGCAGGCACAGGATGATCTGTACCCCTGCAATGACGTAGATCGTCGAAAGTTCAAGCGCCACTCCGTCAAAGTTCTGAGCAAGGCCCTGATACTGGCCTGGCGTAATGATCTTGTGCGCCGCCCAAAGGAAGATGAACCAAGCGAGCCCCAGCCGCAGGACGAGAAGCGCTGCCGCATCGATCTGGTCTTGTCTGTTCATGTGGCCTCCGGCGTGCAATGTCTGGCAGACTCGCCGGATGCCGAAAGACCGTCAAGCGCAGCCCGGATTTCTCACGCAGAGGTGAAGCAGATGCAAAAATGGCGCCGCGGGGAGAAACGCGGCGCCATCACGTTGACCAGATCGAGATCGTTGGCCTCAGCCAATCAGACCGCCGCCTGGTCCGGTCGTCTCATCGTAGTGGCGTTTCAACTGCTGTAGCGCGATACGCAGAACGATCTTTCCCGAACGCGCCGACCAACCCAGCTTTTTCTCAGCTGTTTCAAGACCTTCCAGGTAACAGCAGCAACGCAGAACCACATCTGACAACCCTGGGCCCAGATCAGCCAAGGCGCCAGCAACCCGCTGCCGTGCACTTTCTGGTCCATTGCCTACACCACTGTCGGGCGCAAAACCGCCGCGCGCGCCACCGGTCAGAAACCTGTCCCAGTTTTGCGTGACCCGCGATCCCATCTGCGCAAGTTCAAAGTCTTCCCGCAACCGTTCACCGGCCGAGACAAGGTCATCGTTCAAAAACGGTTTGCCATCCTTATCACGCCGTCGCGCCAGCGCCGTCAGCGGTGATTCCGCGAGGTTGTAACGCATCTTACGGCGCTGGCCCGTTTCCGGGTCGGCCACCGTACGTTCGCCCCATTCGCGACGCTGATCGGCGAATTGCGCGGGCGCCTCCGACATACCCTCAACGACGTGAAGATGCGGTTCGCCCGACAGCATATTCTGAAGCGCCAAGCGCCCAGTCGGTGTGATCTTGTATTTGGTAACGCGCCCGCTGCCATCACCCGTGATCCAGTCTTGCAGTGCCATGTATTCTGCGACCTCACGGTCCACGACGGCCGTTTTCTGCGCTGATCCGGTCTGACCTTCACGAACCACAACCGCCTTTTCCATATCAAGCGCAACGGCCAGAACGGCCCCCGTCTCACAGAGCCGTCTCAGAATGCGCGCCGCATCCTGCGAAAGTCCGCCCTTCTCTTCATTAGATTCTGCCTGTTGATGTGCCGCCATTGGCTGAACGTCCTCGGATTGCGTGAACTGAGACACGGAAACACCAGGACCAAGGTCAGCACCCAGCTTGCGCAGGGCGGCATCAACTAGCGGATCATCCCGCCGCGTTTCAAACTTCCGGATCTGGCGCAACACAGTCGAGGCATGACACCCCGATTTCCGCGCCAGTTCCCGGATCGGCAGACCAACTTCGGTATGTACAAGATAATTTTTGGCAGCTTCAGGAAGCCAAGCTGGCAGGAAGCCAGACCCTGACCCCAATCTTTCGATCTGGTCCATTTACTTTATCCCCTTGAACGGCGCTTAACGTGTCCCCTGCGCCGGCGTACACAACCTAAAGATGCATTGGTTACCTACAGGTTAATTTCCGTCGTGGTACGGAGCATTGTTTCTAAAAGATAAACTCTTGCTAAAGGAACGCGCGCCATTCGAACGCCATACGCAACACCCGGTGAGGTTGTGCAAAAGCATGCGGTACGAGCCTGCAAAGGGCCAACTCAGTTCGAAGGAATTCTGGAAATGCAAGATTTGATGAGCATGCTGCAAAACATGCGCCGCCCCCGATTGCTGATGCGCGCAGCGCGTATTGGCGCACAGGACTATCACCGTGACGTCCACCTGCCCAGATTACTGGGCTACGGCAATTTGCCCCGACATGGTGCGGCGCTGATGCGGCTGATCGAGCTTGAGACCGTGTTGAACGAACAGCGCCAGACCGATCAGTCGGCCTATTGTCTCTTGCGCCACATTGATCTTCTGATCGCCATCGTCGGAGAAAGCCGCATCCTACGTGGAACCAAGCCAGATCTCGCGATTTGAGGCGCTTGTCCCCTCACATGAAAGCGTCTGGTTCTGCGGCTTTTTTTCGCTCTACATACTCGTTCAGCGCCTGCGCCACGCCTGGATCCAGCGCAGGTTGCTGATAGTCGGACAGCATCTTCTCGACACGCATTTGCGCCAGCGCCTGCGTGTCACGTGCGCCTTCATCATACCAGGTCTCAAAGGCTTTGTAGTCCAAGACATCCGTCTTCCAGAAGGCTGACTTGAAATTCGATTGCGTATGGGCGCAACCAAGATAGTGCCCGCCCGGCCCCACCTCGTGGATCGCATCAAGCGCTTGGGTATTTTCATCAACGGAAACCCCATGCGCCAGATGATGCAATGCCCCCAATTGATCAGCATCCATCACGAACTTCTCGAACGAACTGACCAGCCCACCCTCCAGCCAGCCGCAGGCATGCAGCATGAAGTTCACTCCCGACAAAAGCCCCATGTTCAGGGAATTTGCGGATTCGTAGCCTGCCTGCGCATCTGGCAGCTTGGATCCACAGAACCCGCCCGCCGATCGAAAAGGCAGGCCCAGCCTTCGTGCAAGTTGCCCGGCCCCGTAGGTTACATGACTGGCTTCCGGCGTTCCAAAGGTAGGAGCACCTGAATTCATGTCGATCGAAGTGACAAAGGCACCGAAGATCACCCGGGCGCCCGGCCGGACAAGCTGTGAATAGGCGATGCCCGCCATCACCTCGGCCAGAACCTGCGTAAGCGTACCCGCGACGGAAACAGGGGCCATAGCCCCGCCCACGATAAACGGCGAAATGATGCAGGCCTGGTTCGCCTCGGCATAAACCTCGAGCGCGCCCATCATAACGTCGTCGAATGTAAGCGGTGAGTTGATATTGATGAGCGACGTCATAACCGTGTTTTCCGCGACAAATTCCTTGCCAAACAGGATCTCGCACATCTCGACCGAATCGCGTGCCCGACTGGGTTCGGTGACCGATCCCATAAAGGGCTTGTCGCTCAGTGTCATATGGGCGTGCAGCATGTCGAGATGGCGCTTGTTTACCGCCACATCCGTTGGTTCACACACCGTGCCACCGGAATGATGCAACCATTTCGACATGTAGGCGAGCTTCACGAATTTGCGGAAGTCCTCCATGGTTGCATAGCGTCGCCCGCCGGTGGCATCCCGCACAAAAGGCGGACCATAAACCGGCGCCAGCACCAGGTTCTTGCCGCCGACCACGACATTGCGTTCCGAATTGCGGGCGTGTTGCGTGTATTCCGAAGGCGCGGTCTGGCAAATCTTTCGCGCGAGGCCGCGCGGGATCCGCACGCGCTCCCCCTCGATTTCGGCCCCCGCATCCCGCCATCGTTTCAGCGCGGCAGGGTTGTTGACGAAGTTCACGCCGATCTGTTCCAGTACGGTTTCTGCATTTGTTTCAATAATTTCGAGCGCCTCGTCGTTTAGGACCTCGAAATTGGGAATGTTGCGCTCAATGTACTTCGCCGTCTCGAACGAGACCGCACTGCGTTCTGCCCGCCGCGCCGCGCCACCTCCGCCGCGTCCCCGTCTGCGTGCCGCTGCCTCTGCCATTGCGCTTCCCCTCTTTTGCAGGCGTGGCGTGGTGATACAGGATGGCTTTCTTGCGCCCCACGCCTGTTGCGCCACACCGGGGCGAAAAGCGACATAAGCGGCTCTAGAGCCCGAATGTCACCGGATCATGCCGCGCCTCTGGGCGAAGCGCACGCAGACGCGCAGGCAGCAGACGGTCTAACTGGTCTTCAATCAGATGCGCACGAACGCCCAGAACAATTGCACCCAAACCAATCAAGGCCAGCAGACCCCCGGCCACAAAGAAATTGTCCCATGCGTCCAGCCAATCCGCACAGAACAATGCCACTCCAAGACCCGCCATCGAAATGCCCGTTGGCCTTCGCACGAAGATCGAAAAAGCGACCAGAACCACCGAAAGCACCAGAAGACTGTCGTAGTAGTAGGGATAAGGCCGCTGCATAATGGCCAACCCGTTCATCATCGCACAGAAAAAGGCGAACGTGGCGACCTTGTTTTGCCAGAAGCCGTGATTGAGCGGCAAACGAAGATCCTGCCACCAGCCCAGACCGAATAGCGCAAAACTGGCCCCAAAAAGCGCGATCCACTCAGGGATCAGATCATCAAACCTCAGACCGTAATAAACATCCCCAAAAACCATGAACACCGCCCCCCAGATCATGAACCAAGCCGGAAGAAATGCGCGACGCATGATCAACAAAAGCCCCGCGACAAGCACCGGCAACATCGGCGCATAAGGCCCAAAAACAAGCGGGTGATAGGCAAATGTCGGCTGCACATTCCGTTCGGGCGCGAACTGATAGGGCACGCGATTCCACGGCTCAAAAACGATTGCAGCACCTGCACTTTCCTGCCAAGCGAAAACGGCGGACATGAGGCTTAGTGCAACCCCAATGACCATCAGCGACGACAAAAGCCGCAAGCCCTGCCGCCCCTGCAGCACCCAGTCGAGCGCAAAGAAAAACCCGGCATAGGCAAGGCACATCCACATGACGTTGGCGGCCCCGCCCTTGCCGACCTCGGCAGCGACCAGGACCATAGCCAGCATGACCAGCGCGCAGCCCCCGGCCCAAAGCACATGCACCATGCTCAGCGAAAATCCGGACTGGTCCGGCGGCAGCGACAAGGCCGCAATGGCATCGCGCTGCGCTTTTGTAATGATCCCGGCCTCAACGGCCGCATCCAATCGTCTCATGACACTCACCAATAACCGAACCAGCCCCATTCGCAGCATCGCGCGACAGACCCTTCCCATAAAGTCAGGATTTCCAGACTTTCCAACCGAGCCCCGCCTCCTCTTGCCTCTGCCCCCCGCCAGACATAGAGAGCTTTCATGACCCAATCCCATGATCGCCTTCTCATCATCGATTTCGGCAGCCAGGTCACGCAATTGATCGCCCGGCGCCTGCGCGAGTTGAATGTCTATTGCGAAATCCATCCCTACCAGAACGTCACACAGGCCTTTCTGAACAACTTTCAGCCCAAGGCCGTGATCCTTTCCGGTGGACCGGCCAGCGTGCTGGACGTAGATGCGCCAAGGCCGCCCTCATGGATTTTTTCGCATGGCATTCCCGTCTTGGGCATCTGTTACGGCCAGCAAGTCATGATGGAGATGCTGGGCGGCAAGGTCGAACGCGGACATGGCACAGCAGAATTCGGGCGGGCCTATGTGGTTCCTGGCCAAAACACCTTGCCCCTGCTCGAAGGCTGGTTTCTCACGGACCGCGAACAGGTCTGGATGAGCCACGGCGATCATGTCTCTGAAATCGCACCAGGTTTTGAGGTATACGGGACCTCCCCCAATGCTCCGTTCGCGATCACGGCGGATGTTGATCGCAGTTTCTACGCAGTGCAGTTCCACCCCGAGGTGCATCACACTCCTAACGGCAAACGGCTTTATGAAAACTTCGTGCGGCTCGCAGGGTTCAAAGGCGATTGGACGATGGGCGCCTACCGCGAAGAGGCCGTTGAGAAGATCCGTAACCAGGTGGGCGACGGCAAGGTGATCTGCGCGCTATCGGGCGGGGTCGATTCGTCTGTCGCCGCTGTCCTGATACACGAGGCGATCGGCGATCAACTCACCTGCGTCTTTGTCGACCATGGCCTTATGCGCAAGAACGAAGCGGAAGAGGTCGCGGGTATGTTCCGCGAACACTACAACCTGCCCCTGATCCATGCCGACGAATCCGAGCTATTTCTAGGCAAACTCGACGGCGTCAGCGACCCCGAAACAAAGCGCAAGATCATCGGAGGCCTGTTCATCGACGTCTTTGAAAAGCACGCAAAAGAGATCGGCGGGGCAGACTTCCTCGCACAAGGCACCCTCTACCCGGACGTAATCGAAAGTGTTTCGTTCTCGGGTGGTCCTTCCGTCACGATCAAGTCACACCACAATGTCGGCGGTCTGCCAGAGCGGATGAACATGCAACTGGTCGAACCATTGCGTGAGCTTTTCAAGGACGAGGTCCGCGCCTTGGGCCGTGAACTCGGCCTGCCTGATCATTTCATCGGCCGCCATCCTTTTCCGGGGCCTGGTCTCGCCATCCGCTGCCCGGGTGAAATCACGCGCGCCAAGCTCGACATCCTGCGTGAAGCCGACGCCGTCTACATAGACCAGATCCGCAAGCACGGATTGTATGATGAGATCTGGCAGGCCTTCGTCGCCATCCTTCCCGTCCGCACGGTGGGCGTGATGGGCGACGGACGCACCTACGATTATGCCTGCGCGCTGCGCGCAGTCACATCGGTCGACGGAATGACAGCGGACTACTACCCGTTCACCCATGAGTTTTTGGGGGAAACCGCCACCCGGATCATCAACGAAGTGCCTGGGATCAACCGCGTGACCTACGACATCACCTCGAAACCACCTGGCACCATCGAGTGGGAATAACCCCACATGTATGACACCTATGTCGACACGCTACGCGCCAAACGGTTCGATCAAAGCGAAGAAGCAAGCGCCGCTGATCAGCTTCTGACACTGCACGACGCGGCTTTGGCGCACACACCTTGCACGTTTCTGGAACTCGGCACCAGCCAGGGACAATCGACCAAGGTCATCCTGAATGCGCTTGAGGGCACCGAAGGGCACCTCGTCTCAGTTGATATCGAGGAGTCAAGCCGCGCGGGATCGGGTCCCAACTGGACTTTTGTGCAGTCCGATTCTGCCGATATCGAAAACGTGCTGGACGCTGCTCCTCGCCTGCGTGACGGCATCGACTGTCTCTACATCGACAGCCTGCACACAGTTCCGCACGTGAAGGCGGAGCTTTATGGTTACTTCCCGCATGTCAAACAGGGCGGGCAGATCTTTTTCGACGATGTCGACAGCGGCCCCTACATGCGTGGGCGGCGCAAGGATTCCGTGCGCAAAGAGCTTATCAATCGGGCCATCTACGATTTCGTTCAGGATGTCTTTTTCGGCAATCTCGACGCGCTCCGGCTTGAGGTGAAGTTTGGCAGCACGGGCCTTGCCATTCTGACAAAAACCGCGCCCCTTGGCGCGAAGTTAAAAGCGCATCAAATTCAGGTCACACAACGCAAGACACGCTGGTTTTGGGAAACACTTTATCGGCTCCAAGGCAAGCGTCAGTACAAGAATGATGGCAATGATGCTGCCGGTATGCTGATCCCGCTCAATCGCAAGGACAACGAATGAACTCGGTCTTTGTGGCAGCCTTCTGGATGATCGGCACGATCGCGTCTTTTTCCGCAATGGCCGTGGCCGGGCGCGAGGTCAGCTTTGCCCTCGACACCTTTGAAATCATGATGTACCGCAGTGTTGTGGGTGTAATGGTCGTCTGTACGCTGGCTGGATTTACCGGAACATGGCGACAGATAGATCGGCAGCAACTCGGTCTTCAGGGTGTCCGAAACATCGCACATTTTGCTGGCCAGAACCTCTGGTTTTATGCGGTCACAGCGATCCCGCTGGCCCAAGTATTCGCACTTGAATTCACCTCCCCGATCTGGGTGATCCTGTTCAGCCCGCTGATCCTAGGCGAACGGTTGACACGCATTCGCATGATAGCGGCGCTCATCGGCTTTGCAGGCATCCTCATTGTCGCCCGTCCGGACATGGCCGGGATAAATGCTGGCGTGATTGCAGCAGCCGCCTCGGCCGTATTCTTCGCACTCACCAACGTCTTCACCAAGCGGCTGACCCGCACACAATCGATCACATGCATCCTGTTTTACCTGACTGCGATGCAATTGGCCTTCGGCATCATCGCCTCTGGATATGACGGCGACATCGCCCTGCCCGACGCCACGACCCTGCCCTGGCTTGTCCTGATCGGCATCGCGGGGCTTGTCGCCCATTTCTGCCTGACCAACGCGCTCGCCATTGCCCCTGCAACAGTTGTCATGCCAATCGACTTCATTCGCCTACCTGCGATCGCGATCATCGGCATGCTTGTCTACAATGAAGCATTGGACATCTGGGTCTTCGTCGGTGCGTTGGTGATTTTTGCGGGCAACTACCTGAACATCTGGGTCGAAACGCGCCGCGCTCCCGCGTGAGTTGTTCATGTAACGCTTCGTCACAAAATCGCAGCATTCCCCTTCGTAAAGATTGACGCGGACCATCTGCAATATCACGGTCTGATCCCAAAGACGCGACCAACTGTAACGCGTCCGAGGAGGAAGAAATGAAGAAGCACCTTATCGCAGCAGCAGGACTGGGGCTCAGCGCGACCGTCGCTCAAGCCGGCGGGATCGAACGGACCAACCAATCTGTCGGCGTACTCTTTGAAGAAGGCCGCCACCTGGAATTCAGCATCGGCTATGCAAACCCGGACGTGAGCGGTGTGGGCACGGCAGCCGTCGGCGGTGGCGCATCTGGCAATCTGACCGAAGACTTCTTCCAGCTGGGCGCGGCCTTCAAGTCCGACATCAACAGCAAACTTTCTTACGCGATTATCGTCGACCAGCCCTATGGTGCCGATGTGGCCTACCCGCTGGTGCCGTACTTTGCCGCAGGATCCACAGCCGAGTTCAACTCAGTCGCTTTGACGGGCCTTCTGCGCTACAAGACAAACGAGAATTTCAGCGTCTATGGCGGTCTGCGACTACAGGCGATTGATGCCAATGCAAACATCCCGTTCGTACCCGGCTATACGGTCGACGGTGATCGTGAATGGGGCGTCGGTGCAGTTGTCGGCGTCGCTTACGAGATCCCTGATATCGCCCTGCGTGTCTCGCTTACATACAATTCGGAAATCGCATACGATGTCGCCACGACCGAAACCATCACTGGCGCGCCAGGGTTGATTGGGTCAACGACCGAGGTCGAAACACCACAATCCGTCCACCTCGAATTCCAGAGTGGTGTCGCGGAGAATACCCTTGTATTCGGTGGCATCCGCTGGGTGGACTGGTCCGATTTTGACATTACACCCCTCGCGTTTGCAGGCGCCACAGGCGGCCCGCTGATCGCCTATGAAAACGACTATGTCACCTACACTCTGGGCGTCGCCTATCGCTTCAATGAAACATGGGCCATGGCCGGATCGATCTCATATGAAGAGGGTGACGCCGCCTTCATGACCAACCTTGGTCCGACAGATGGCTCCACCAGCCTCAGCCTCGCCGCCATCTACACCCAGGACAATATGGAGATCACGACAGGCATCCGCTACACTGATCTGGGCAATGCGCAGACCCGAGCAGGTGCCGCAGCGCCTGCCGCGATCTTTGAGGATAACGATGCCGTCAGCGTCGGTGTAAGCGTCGCCTTTAAGTTCTAGAACGCTGCCCCAAAATCATATGAAACCCTCGCCAACCGGCGGGGGTTTTTACTTGTCGCAAGAAACGGATTGCATGCCTCCCGAGTGACAAGCAGGGTCCCGGCATGAAAGTCACGCAGAAATCCCTGTCCGGTCGTGCCTGGGCCGAAATGACCCTTTTGGGCCTGATCTGGGGCGCGTCCTTCCTGTCCATCCGCGTAGCGCTTGACGAAATCGGCCCGCTGACATCCGTCGCGCACCGCACCGGCTGGGCCATGCTCGTCCTTTGGGCCGTGGTGCTCATTTTGCGCTTGCCCGTGCCGCGCGACCCAAGGATCTGGGCCAGCTTCTTCGTCATGGGTCTTTTGAACAACGTCATCCCTTTCGCTCTGATGGCGTGGGGACAGTTGTACGTGGAGACCGGCCTGACCTCGATCCTCAACGCGGCAACGGCCATCTTTGGGATCATCGCCGCTGCCTTTTTCTTTGCGGATGAGCGGTTGAGCCTGCGCAAAGGCCTTGGAGTCGCCATTGGTTTTCTGGGGGTCACCACGGCCATCGGCCTCGACAATTTCAGGAACTTCGACCTGCGCAGCCTCGCTCAGATCGCCATCATTGGCGGAACGATCAGCTATGCCCTGGCCAGCGTCTGGGCCCGCAAGCGCCTCGGCGATCTGCGCGCGGAGGTGGCTGCAGCCGGCATGCTGACAGCTTCGACTCTGATCACTCTCCCGCTCGCCTGGATCGCGGAAGGCCCAATCTCGCTGGGTCTCTCCCCAAAGACAATGATTGCTGTAGGTTACTACGCCATCATCGCCACGGCGGGCGCCTATCTGCTCTATTACCGCGTCCTGAGCCTCGCGGGCAGTGGCAACCTTATGCTGGTCACGCTCCTGATCGCCCCAGTCGCCATCCTGCTGGGCGCGCTGGTGCGGGATGAGACACTTGCTCCCAATGCGTTTGCGGGCTTCGCCCTGCTGGCGCTCGGACTGGCGGTTCTGGACGGTCGCATCCTGGCCGATTGGACGACGCGCAGGAATTGACCACTCAAAGACGGGTCGCTAGGAAGCAAGTCAGTCACTGAAAGGCCGCCTTTCCAATGCTTTATCCCGATGCATCCGCCTGGCACGCGGCCCCTCACAAACGCGTTCTCGTCTTCGGCATGTCCGGCCTCGGCAAGACCTACCTCGCGATGCTTTTGCGCGGGGCGGGATCGTGGTTCCATTACTCTATCGACTACCGCATCGGCACGCGCCACATGGGTGAGTTGATCGCCGACAACGCCATGGCCGAGGCGATGAAGGTGCCCTTCCTGCGTGAACTACTGATGACTGACAGCATCTATATCGGCTCCAACATCACGTTTGCGAACCTCGCACCGGTGGCGACATATCTGGGCAAACCCGGCGATCCGACCAAGGGAGGACTTCAGATCGACGAGTACCGCAAGCGGCAAGAGCAGTTTCGCGTTGCCGAAATCGCGGCTCTGAACGACACGCCATACTTCATTGAACGTGCCGAACGTTTGTATGGTTATTCCAACTTTATCTGCGACACCGGTGGCTCGATCTGTGAATGGGTCGATCCGCTCGACGATGCAGACCCGCTGATGACTTTGCTTTCCGCGCATTGCCTGCCCGTCTGGATCAAGGGAAACGCGGCGCATACGCAAGAACTTATCCGCCGATTTGATCGCGACCCAAAGCCGATGGCTTATCAACCGCACTTCCTAACCGATTGCTGGTCTGCCTACCTTTCGCAGACCGGCAATGCATCCGACCGCGTAGACCCCGACAGCTTTATTCGCTGGACATACGCACGCGCCCTGGGACACCGCCAACCTCGTTACGAAGCCATGGCTCGATGGGGCGTAACACTCAGCGCAGACGAGGTTTCATCTCTCAAAGGTGAAGCAGATTTCAACGCATTGATCGCCACCGCACTTGAGCGCCGGGCCTAGCCCTTCTATCTGCGTCTGACACCTACGCGATACCGACGCAACACCGACGTGATACAGATATGCCGATAAAACTGCCTTCTTCCCTGCCCGCCTATAACGTTCTCGACCGTGAGGGTGTCATGGTCATGGATGAAGAGCTGGCCGCGCATCAGGATATACGGCCCATGCGCATCGGCCTTTTGAACCTGATGCCCAAAAAAATTCAGACCGAAAACCAGTTCGCGCGTTTGATCGGGGCAACGCCACTGCAGATCGAACTTAGCCTGATCCGCATGTCCGGTCATCAAACGAAGAACACAGCCGCCGAACACATGGCAGAGTTCTACCGCCCGTTTTCCGAGGTGAAGAATGAGAGGTTCGACGGGCTAGTCATCACCGGCGCACCAATAGAACACCTGGATTTTCAAGAGGTCGGCTATTGGGACGAGTTGGAAGAGGTCATGGACTGGACCCAGACCAACGTGCATTCGACCTTCGGTGTGTGCTGGGGCGGAATGGCGATGCTTCACCACTTCCACGGCGTGCCCAAACACATTCTGCCGCAGAAGCTTTTCGGCGCCTATCGCCACACGAACCTTTCTCCCGCCTCGCCCTATCTGCGCGGGTTCTCGGATGATTGCGTGGTGCCAGTGTCGCGCTGGACCGAAGTGCGCGCACCCGAGGTGGAGGCGGCAGGTCTGCCTATCCTGCTCGGCAGCCCAGAGACTGGCCCATGTCTGATCGAAGATCCGGACCACCGCGCCCTCTATATCCTCAATCATTTCGAATACGACAGCCACACCCTGAAAGAAGAATACGAACGTGATCGCGCGAATTCGCAGGTCGAATCCGCGGAAATTTCTTTGCCATTCAACTACTTCCCGGGCGATGATCCGGCAGCCAAGCCGCAGAACCGTTGGCGCAGCCACGCGCATCTTCTTTATGGAAATTGGATTTCCGAAATCTATCTTACGACGCCGTACGACGCGAATTTGATTGGGCAAACCAGCACCGACCTGCGGAGCGGTTAATGAGATACATCATGGTTGTGGGCCTCACGGTCGTCTTGTTCAGCCTCATCGTTCAATGGCGCGCAAGGGCGCGCGAAATGGCGGCAGAGGCGGCCTACCCACCTGTCGGCCAGATATTGTCCGTCGAAGGTGTTCAAGTGCATGCCCAGGTCATGGGCGAAGGCCCCGATCTTATCCTGATCCACGGTGCCAGCGGCAACGTGCGCGATTTTACCTTCGATTTCGCGCAGCGCCTTACAGAAAGATATCGCGTGGTCATCTTTGACAGGCCAGGTCTTGGCTGGACCGACCGGGCTAACGATGCCTATCGGGGGGCATGGAACACAAACGCGGAGCCGCCCCTGGTTCAGGCCAACATCTTGAACAAGGCAGCGCAGCAACTTGGCGTGATCGACCCCATCGTGCTCGGCCATTCGTTTGGCGGAGCCGTTGCTATGGCATGGGCGCTGGAACACGATCCCGCTGCTGTCGTCATGGTGGCTGGTGTTGCCAATCCGTGGCCTGGTGATCTTGGTTGGCTCTATCAAGTGAACAGCTCATCGCTGGGCGGGGCGCTTTTTGTTCCCATACTTTCGGCCTTCACGCCGCAGAGCGTCGTCGCCGACACCCTTGGCAGCATTTTCGAACCGGCAAAGCCGCCCGACGGCTATCTCGATCACGTCGGCCCTGGCTTGACACTGCGCCGCCAGACCCTGCGGGCCAATGCCCGACAGGTGAACTATCTGAAGCCTCATATCACCGATATGTCAAAGCGTTACAAGGATATTCTCATCCCTCTTGAGATGGTACATGGGGATGCTGACACAATCGTACCGATGCGAATCCATTCCGAGCCACTTAGCGAACAGGTCGAAGGGGCCAACCTTACCATTGTGCCTAACGCAGGACATATGCCGCATCACAGCCATCCCGAGGCCGTGATCGAAGCCATTGACCGGGCCGCTGCGCGCGCGGGTTTGCGTTAGCCGCCCCACTCCCCCATATTGATGTTAAGAGCAGTAACTTAAAGGACACCGCCATGGCCCTCCCTTTTGACGGCGGCATCAGCACATATTTTCGGGATGGTGCACCCGACGCTGTTCGCAAGGCGATCGCGACAGGCGAAAAACGCGAAATCCTCAATGAGAGCTATCCTTACGAAAAACGTATGGACAAGGATGAGTACGAGGGTCAGTTCGATGCGCTTCAGATTGAATTGGTCAAACTGCAGGCTTGGGCAATATCAACTGGGGCCCGGGTCGTCGTCATCTTCGAAGGCCGTGACGCTGCTGGCAAAGGTGGCACGATCAGCCGATTTCGGCAGAACCTGAACCCACGCCACGCCCGCGTCATCGCCTTGTCGAAGCCGACGGAAATCGAAGCCGGTCAATGGTACTTTCAGCGCTACCTCAAGCATATGCCCGCCAAAGGCGAGATCGTTTTCTTCGACCGATCATGGTATAATCGAGGTGTTGTGGAAAAAGTCTTTGGCTTTTGCACGGATGCAGAGCGAGAGCACTTCTTCACTCAGGTCACAGACGTTGAGCGTATGCTGGTCGAGGACGGTGTCCATCTGTTCAAGTTCTGGCTGAATGTCGGACGGGCAGAACAATTGCGCCGTTTCCTGCAGCGTGAGACCGATCCCCTGAAGCACTGGAAGCTCAGCCGGATCGATGTCGATGGACTGGCCAAATGGGATGACTACAGCGACGCGATCCAGGAAACGCTTGATCGAAGTCACAGCGAGCACGCACCCTGGACCATCATTCGCAGCGATGACAAGAAACGCGCGCGGCTCGCCGCCATACGCACGCTCCTCCACGAGATAGGCTATGCAAACAAGGACCGCGAAGCGATTGGCGATATTGACCGCACAATAGCCGGGGGCCCGGATCTCTGGCATGCCTAAACGCGGATATCATCACGGCAACCTCAAGGCCGCATTGGTCGATGCGGCGCTGCAGCTTATCGAACAGAAAGGCCCGACGGGCTTTACACTGTCCGAGGCGGCCAAGCAGGCGGGCGTCACACCAGCAGCCGTTTATCGGCACTTCGAAGGGCGTGAGGATCTGATCGCTGAAGCAGCCAGGCAGGGCTATGAGGTCTTCGCGGATCTGATGGAGTATGCATATCAATCCGGGCAGCCCTCGGCGCTGGCGGCTTTTGAGGCAACGGGCCGCGCCTATCTGGCCTTTGCTCGCAAGTATCCGGGCCACTACATCGCGATGTTCGAAAGCGGCATTTCGGTCAATAGAACACCGGAACTGGCCAATGTCGCCGCGCGCGCGAACGAGGTGCTGGAAAAGGCGGCAACGGATCTGAGCGAGCATATTCCCGAAGAGAAACGCCCCCCAGCAACCATGTTTTCCGCCCATATCTGGGCGATGAGCCACGGCGTCGTAGAGCTTTTTGCGCGGAATTCGCCTGGTCGGGCCTCGCCCTTCCCACCCGACGATTTGTTGGAAACCGGGATCGGAATCTACCTGCGCGGCCTTGGGCTTGTCCCACCCGACAAATGACATAACGCTAAGTACGTTAAGACTGGCGCCCGAGCGTAAGCCCCTAGGCGCCTTTCAAAATAAGGGACTTTGCCAAAGTCGGCTTTAGGCGTTTTCGCAAGAAGGTCATCCCTCGCGCGACCAGACCGCAATGGGGGATTTGCGGACCCAAGCTCATTTCGTACATCAGTTCCAGCAGATCGCGGTCCGCAGGTTTGCACTCAGCCGCGCTTTTGATGATTGTCAGCAAGTATTCCCGCTTGTTCTGGCGGTAGTGCGGTACGTCGAACACCGCGCCAAAATCATCAAGCTTGCCAAGAACATCGAGATTGACCATGGCGCGAGCGCACTTCCAGCACCGTGAACAATGCGGTGGTTTTGTCCACGCACGCATCTTTTGCGGAGCCACGCAAACGTCAAGCAGCGTGCGCGCGGGTGAGTATCCGGCTGTCTTTTCCATCTTCTCAATACGCGGAAGACCGGCGCCGCTCGATTGGAAGCGCATGCGTTCGGTAGACAGACGCCCAAGCAACATCGGTTCGACATGGGACATGTCATCATTTCCTGTTTTGATGTCCTTGTAAGAATAGTCGGTAGGGATCGGCAAAGAACAGGGCAGCAGCTGCTTTTCCGGTCGTGTGGGTGCGTTGGAAGCCTAGTCCAAAGCTTGATTAGAAGACCTCCCGGTTGGTCCAAACGCTTTGCGCGGCCATCCCCTTTTCAACTGCATAGGCCGCAGTCCCGTTCGAGGTTGCGCCGGAACAAAGGGGCTCCCTCGCCCAGTTTTCTGTTCTTACCCATCGAAAATGTCACCAGCGCGTTGATCGTCTGGCGATCTGGCGTGTCGTCCGCAGCACAAATCGCCATTGTCGTGAATGTGTGGACGCCCGCAGAAAAACCAGTGCCACATGTGGGCCAGGGACAAGCATCGTGTCGTCGACAATATCAGCCGATATAGTGACACGACCCAATGCGGAGTCATAGGCCTGCAACAACGCCTGAATATCATTTTTCAGATTGAACAGCAGATCGGCGGACAGTTTGCCTCTAACTCGAAGATCCTCTCCCGTGTGCATGGCCGGATAGATGAGGCCAACTGCGGTACAATCCACGAGGTTCGGTGATGCAGGCGGCAAGTCGCCCCCCCGGCCTTCGACAAACGACCTGTCATCGCCGGGCAACCCCATCACACAGCAGTCTATTGATCGTTTCCCGCCCGATCGTTCAATCCGGATCTCATCAACAATTGCCATTGCGCACATCTTCGCTGCTTATGCCCGCCTCCATGGCATTTACCTATGAAGGGGCAAAATGCCTATCTTTTTGGGCCGTCTAAAATCTTGTGTTGAAACGACTTTTTGGGTTGGACACCGCCGATAGCGACAATTGCTGTCAATCGCAGCCTCGACTGATCACACAGAAAAAGGCCGCCCCAATGGGACGGCCCTCGAAATTGATCTGGTGTTGTCTTAACGTTTGGAGAACTGGAAGCTCTTCCGGGCCTTGGCCTTACCGTATTTCTTCCGCTCAACAACGCGGCTGTCGCGGGTCAGGAAGCCCGCCGCCTTGAGCGCGCCGCGCAGTGAGGGATCATAAAGCTGGAGGGCCTTCGAGATACCATGCTTGACCGCTCCGGCCTGACCGGAAAGACCGCCGCCCTTGACCGTTGCCTGCACATCGAACTGGTCTTCGACACCAGCCACCTGGAACGGTTGGCGCAGGATCATCTGCAGAACCGGACGCGCAAAGTAAGCGTTCATTTCCTTGCCATTTACGACGACCTTGCCCGAGCCAGGCTTGATCCAGACACGTGCGATAGCATCCTTCCGTTTGCCCGTCGCATAGGACCGCCCCAATTCGTCACGGACCGGCTCGCGAGGCGTCATGACTTCAGTCATTGGGGCCGCTTCGCCCGCGACGGCCTGCAGATCTTCGAGTGTGTTGATTTCTTCAGCCATGTCTTCAGCTCCGCGTGTTTTTCTTGTTCATGGATGCAACATCCAAAACTTCGGGGCTTTGCGCCTCATGGGGGTGTTCAGATCCTGCATAAACGCGCAGGTTCGTCATCTGCTTGCGGGCCAGACGGTTGCCAGGAAGCATACGCTTGACCGCCAGTGTTACAACGCGCTCCGGGTGAGCGCCTTCTAAGATCTGCGCCTTGGTGCGTGATTTGATGCCGCCCGGATGGCCAGTATGCCAGTAGTGGTTTTCCTCACGTTTCTTACCAGTCATCTGAATCTTTTCAGCGTTGATGACGATGACATTGTCGCCCATATCCATATGGGGCGTAAAAGTGGCCTTGTGCTTGCCGCGCAGGCGCATGGCGACGATTGAGGCAAGACGACCAAGCACGACGCCTTGCGCGTCGATGATGATCCATTTCTTGTCGATCTCCGCTGGAGTTGCGGTGTAGGTTTTCATTGCTCACATCCCTCGGGGGTGGAAATTCGATTGCGCGGTTATACGCACCAGAAAGATCAGGTCAAGCAACAAGACGCACTATTTTTCTATGAAAAACAAATGTTTAAAAATAAGGTATCATAGCACCCCAATAAGCCGACCGCTTTGAAGTTTTCCTTGTTCAACTTCAATTCCATACAATTGAGACAAGGCGTTACGCTATGCCTGACGCACCCAATGATCACCTGGCACAGAGCCAGACGCGGCGCGCTCCACCTCTTCGGCCATGTTCACAACCAGTGGATGGGCTCAAGGAACGCATTCAACGTCGGGACCAATGTATGTGGCTATCTTTTGATGATCGACCATTGGTTGTTTGCACATTGGTTATGGGCACCCGAAGGTACGTGTTATCGTCCCAGCTGAGGAAGCTCAATATCACTTTGGATTAAGTGTCGATGTATGGCGGCCCTTCCAGGCGCAAAGGATTGAACGCCTCGCGACCAGTCCGTCAGGTGAACAGGCCACCGCCATAGACATCGTCGTTTTACTTTTCGCCCCTGAATGCGCCTCGTCATCTCCGCTGCTGATTGTTTAGGAGCTTCCGCTTTCTGCTAAAGCCAAGCCCAAAAACCGACTCATGCATGTCCATTCGACAAATGCTCAAAGCCGCGATTGCGACACGCCGTCCGATGATGCGTTTCGTTGGCGGACGATTTCCTTTGAAGGCGTTTTGATCAAGTGCATGCCTGCGCGATAGGCATCGGACAACGGGCGCCCGGACATCCAGGCCAGCTTAAGACTGCGCTAAGGTACACCGTTCCACTCAGTCGCTGCAGCGGCGAGAATTCGTTTCATCCAGAACATTTATGCGGCTAGTCTCCCAAAGGGCATTTTGCGGAGTTTGAATGTCGCGTATCATCTGGAAACACTGCCGCGAGAAGGGCATCCTTCTGCGCGAAAAGGGAGATGAACTGCTATCCACGCGCCTATCCCAAACGCTATCGGTCGTTGCGCGGTGACCCGCGCCCCCTATGAAATCGAAGTAGATGATCGGCCGCGGCTCGGCCTCATTGTCCTGCAAGCGGATGAAACGATCGAGGATGAGTTCCGCTACCTGCTCGATCCCGCCAAAGTGCGCCTGCACATCAGCCGCGTGCCGTCGGGGGCAGAACTGACACTCAGTGCAATAAAAGCCATGGAAACCGCTTTGCCGGCTGCAGCCGCGCTCCTTCCACAAGGCGCGATCTTCGATGCAGTTGGATATGCCTGCACTTCAGGAACGAGCCTGATCGGGGCGAGCAAGGTGCAGCAACTGGTGCGCTCCGGCTGCAGTTGCAAAAGGGTGACGAACCCGTTGGAAGCTGCTTTTTCGGCGCTGAAGTCACGCAATGCCTCCCGCTTGGGGATCGTATCGCCCTATACGGACGATATTTCGCAAAATATGCGCCTTGACTTCACAAAAGCGGGCTTCGACGTCGCAAGAACCCGCTCTTTCGGGGAAGACTCGGAAGCTAAGGTTGCAAGTATTTCACCCCGCTCCATTGTGGACACGGTTCTTAGCTTGACGGAAGGCGACGATCTGGATGCTGTTTTCCTGTCCTGTACCAACCTTCGAACACTCGAAGCCATCGATACGTTGAAACGCGAGATCGACGTGCCCGTCCTGAGTTCGAACCTTTCACTGGCATGGTATATGGCAAACTCTGTGCAAGTTGAACTCGTCAGATATACCGTGTCCGAGCTTTAGATGCGTTGAAAATCCACCTAAATCTGCAGTTTAATGACCAGAAAAGTCGCCTAGGCGCCTCCCATAACCGCAGTTTTGCGCTGAAAACGCGAAGATTACGACCTTTCCAAGGTCGGGACGGAGAGTCCTGACCATACGTAACATCGCGGACTGTTCCAAAGCTTTGAGCTGACAAATCGAAGCGGAAGACTTGATCCCGAAGCGGACGGCGATCCGTCTTAAGTAAGTGCAACCGATGCAATAAATTTGCAATCGATCCAACAACTTCTTAATCAAAAGCAGCGAATTCGAGGAGGTTTAGCAGTGAAACAATTGATACGTTCAGTTGTCGGCCTCTTAATGCCCATAGTCTTGATAGCCTCTGGCGGTGCGATGACCGGCTGGGGGCTCGACAAGGATTGGAGTTACGTCGCTTGGGCTGGTCTTGGTCTGATTGTGGCTGGGATCATATGGGGGCTCATAGTCTGGCTTTTGGTGGACTTAAATACGTGGTGATCTCACGCTGCGCCAATTGGAGCTCAGATCGTCAGCGCTTCGTTCAACACTACGGCCTCAACAAATGATCGCACTATGGTGGACGGAGTTAACATGAGACTGCTTCAGCAGGCTGCTGGTAGTGACCATGAAATCTGGCACAATGAGGAGTGCAACATTGGTTCTAGACCAATAACGCAAAGGGCAGACCTCTCGATATTTTGCGGCTTTGTCGACCCTCATCATTATCGGTCTGAAAGCCAGTTCAACTGGCCACAGCTTTGTGACAATTTCATCAGCCCTGTGTCGCGGCAGTCAGCAGGAATGGAACAAGGCCGCCGCAATTGCCCGGATCCCCCAAACCAGTGGGGAGATCTGTCAAGAAAGTCACGACATTCATGGGATCGGTGATAGGTGGCACACAATCAGACGGATAGGTCTCTGCAAGATCCAGAACGAGCTGCGCGTCAACTTCGCTGCGATCAACGACTTCAAAGGCCACATCGTCTTAATGGCGCTCGACTCTTCATACTAGGCAGCAGACAGCGAAAGAACCGTAGTTAAATACAGCAAGCGCCGCTGCAAACGCCGAAATTGCATCGGGATAATGTTCGGCAGGCCGAAGGATTGGCGGCACGTAGCGACCCTATAAGATAGGTGCCCGGAGGCCTTCCTCTCCGCCATCGCCGCAGGTGTCATCTACTTGCTATGGGGCCTGATCCTAAACACCGATTTGTTCGGGCGGATTGTCAAGGAGGTTGCGCAAACGCAGCATGGCCGCTTCGAAAGTGTCTGCACTGATCCCGGCATTCACCGCAAAGCGCACGGCGTGGGGCGAATTCGCCTCGCGGCAGGCGAACTCTTCGGCGGACCGTATCTGCACGCCTTGCCCCTCGGCCGCGCGGCAAAAGGACCCTGCACGCCACCCCTCCGGCAGCATCAGCCACAGAAAGGGCACATCTTGGCGCCAGGACAGATCGTAAGAACCCAAAACATTAACGGCCCGCTTCACGTAGTCGTTGCTGATCTCCTGCATCTTCGCGGTCAGGTCATGGATCTGAGGATGTCCGAGCAGGACGGCGCAAAGATCGCTGATCGGTGTGGCCAGTCCGAAAAAGCCATGCTCTGCAGCCCGCCGAAGCGTGCTGTCCTGCCCGTCCGGTGCAACCGCAAAGCCAATACGAAGCGCAGGCGTAATCAATTTCGAAATTGAGGATACATACCAGCTGCGGCCCGGCGCGAGCCGTCTATACGACGGCGCAAGCGTGCGACCAAGATGATAGCAGTCATCTTCAAGGATCTGAACGTCATGGCGCTGCACGATTCTTACGACCTCTTGCCGGCGGTCCTCCGGTGTGAAGCTGCAGGTCGGGTTTTGCACATCGGGCGAGGTGCAGAAAATCTGCGCATTTGGATTGGAAAGGATTGCGACCTCAAGCGCATCGGGCAGCACTCCGTCCTTGTCCATCGCAACCGGGATCACATCGGCGCGCATCAACTCTGCGGCGCGCCGAAATCCGGGATAGGACAATTCCTCCACCAGAATGGCTGGGCGCGGCCCACGCAAAACCGCCTGGAAAACCAGCATGATCGCATTCTGCCCGCCATGGGCCAAGACGATGTTCTGCTGCTGTATTGGCCCGAGGGCCACCGACGACAGCCAGTTGAGCACGGCCTCGCGCGCGGGTTTTGCGCTGGACCGGCTTGGATAATGCATCAGACCTGAAGGCGGATCTTGCGCAATCTGCCCCAGCAGACCGCGGATCAATTCAGCCTGACCGACACAAGGGAGATGCGGAGAGAAGAGATTGACCTCATCACTCTGCGTGTCGGCAAGTCCACCGTGAGGCACCACATCCACTTCGATCGGCACCAATGCTGAGGATGGCTCTTCAGGATTTGCAACGAAAGTGCCCCGCCCTATTTCGGCTGTCAAAATGCGCTGATCGGTCAGGAGGCCATAGGCTCGTGCCACCGTTCCCGGGGTGATTTTCAGCGTCCAGGCCAGATCCCGCACAGGTGGGAGCTTGTCGCCCTGGGTGAGGTCACCCCGCTCAACAGCCCGACGAATGGCGTCCGCGACCCGCTTGTATTTGGGGCCTGGCCCTTCGGAAAGCGTTTCAATCGAAATTGTACCCGACACAATGTTTCCCTAGCAGATTTGTATCAATACGATTACCCTGATTGTGCTATTACTTTTAAATTGTGTCAATACAATTCGAGGAGATACCCATGACACGCACACAGCCAACGCTTGCCGCCAATCTGGCTTATCTGAGCGCGGAGACCCGCGTACCAGCAGCCTCGGTCCTGGCCATCCGTGTGGCCGTGACACTGTCAAAATGGACCACACGCCGCCGCACGCGGTTGGCGCTTAGCCAGTTGAATGACCATCAACTGCGCGATGTGGGGCTCACACGCGACGAGGCTTCTTGCGAAGCGCGCCGGGTGTTCTGGCGGGCGTAACATCCCCGTGACACCTGCCAGACCTCTTCCTCGCGGCCGGGTAACCCCGGCCGCCTTTTATTTCTGTGGAATAGCGTATGTCAGCGTCGCACGCGCGACGGGCGCATTCTGCCCTTCGGAATAGAGCAGCACATCCGAAACCGAGAGGTGCTTGCCGAGCTTCAAAAGCGTGCATCTCGCGATCAGGTCAGCGCCCGCGCGCGGTTTGCGCATGAAGTCAATGCTGCAATTGGTCGTAACAGCCAGCGCCTTGGGCCCGATCATAGCCAGCGTGACGAGATATGCGGAGACATCCGCCAAGGCAAACATCGCGGGTCCGGACACCGTGCCACCAGGCCGCAAATGCTTGTCATGCGCCACCAGCCGAAGCTGGATCCACCCCTCTTCCACATTGTCGATGGCAAAGTCATCAGCGACCTGAAGAAACTCCTTGCTCAGGAATTTGGACAGATCGTCGACATTCATTTGCAAAGGCATCTTTTTCTCCTCTCCCCTCTTGGATACGCTGCCGGTCGGAATGAGGGAGAGCAAGATGGCAATTCTGGAACGTAAGGTCACCCGGGGTGTGGCGCATCTGCAGCTCAACAGCCCCGAGAACCTCAACGCCTTGTCGGACCAGATGCTGGCTGCACTCAGCAAGACACTGGATGAGATCGCGGAAGACCCCGACATCCGCGTGGTCGTGATGTCTGGTGCGGGGAAAGCCTTTTGCGCAGGTCACGACCTCAAGCAAATGACCAAGGGCCGTCAGGCCGAGGATGCAGGCAGGTCTTACTTCAAGGATCTGTTCGATCGCTGCACAAAGGTCATGAGCAGCATTCAGGCCATGCCGCAGCCCGTTATCGCACAGGTCCATGGGATCGCAACAGCGGCGGGTTGTCAGTTGGTTGCCACCTGTGACATGGCCGTGGCTGCGGAGGACACCCGGTTTGGGGTCAACGGGGTCAACATCGGGCTTTTCTGTTCAACCCCTATGGTCGCTCTGACCCGTAACATCCCACGCAAGAACGCGTTCGAAATGCTCACCACGGGTGGTTTCATCGATGCAAAGCGCGCTGAGACGCTTGGACTGATCAACCGCGCCGTCCCTGCCGATCAACTGGCAACAGCCGTAGACGCCCTTGCCCGCGAGATTGCGGCCAAGCTACCTGTCGCAGTCAAATTTGGAAAACAGGCCTTCTACCAGCAGCTCGACATGGCGATTCCCGATGCATACGCTTTCACGGGTGAGATCATGGTGCAAAACATGCTGCATGCCGACACCGAAGAAGGAATCCAGGCATTCATCGAGAAGAGAACACCCAAATGGCGGCGCAATCGGGACGAGTAATGCAATGATATTAGACAGTTCCGCGATAGAGATCACTATGTTTCCAAAATGTAGCCAAATTTGTGGATTGAGGGCTGGCAATTCGGGCGAGAATGAGGCAAGAACAATACACACTCTCTTAGAATTCTGGGTCGCCGCGGGCGGAAAGTCCCTCCAAGTCAGTCTCTCGCTGACAGATTTTACCCGCAGCGGCGACCCCTGATTAGACACCCAACACATTGCTGATCTAGATGCGCTGACATAAATACCGATGATGCAGAATTCACTTCACATCGTTGGCGGTGGTATGGCTGGATCCGAAGCTGCGTGGCAGGCGGCGCAAATGGGCGTGACCGTCACCTTGCACGAGATGCGCCCGAACGTTGGCACCTTTGCACATCAAACCGGCCTTTTCGGAGAAATGGTCTGTTCGAATTCGTTCCGATCAGATGACAACGAACAGAACGCTGTCGGCCTTTTGCACTGGGAAATGCGGCAAGCGAGCGGATTGATCATGTCGATGGCGGACAAACACCGTTTGCCGGCAGGTGGTGCTCTGGCTGTTGATCGCGATCCTTTCGCGCAATCCGTGACCAACGCTTTGCTGGAACATCCGAACATCAGCGTTGAATATGGCGAGATCGATCATTTGCCCGAAGATGGCACCTGGATCTTTGCAACTGGTCCACTCACATCCAAAACCCTTGGCGAGGCGATCCAGGCAGAGACCGGGGCGGATGCGCTCGCATTCTTTGATGCAATCGCCCCGATCGTCTATTTTGACTCGATCAACATGGCGCAAGCATGGATGCAGTCGCGCTACGACAAAGGTGAAACCGAGGAGGAGCGAACAGCTTATCTGAACTGCCCGATGGACAAGGCACAGTATGAGGCTTTCATCGACGCTCTGCTCGCCGCCGACAAAACCGAATTCCACGAAGGTGAAACCGCCACATACTTTGACGGCTGCTTACCGATCGAGGTGATGGCAGAGCGCGGGCGTGAAACGCTTCGGCACGGGCCGATGAAGCCCGTCGGGCTGACCAATCCGCATAATCCAGAAACCAAACCCTATGCTGTAGTGCAGTTGCGCCGGGACAATAAGCTCGGCACGTTGTACAACATTGTCGGCTTCCAAACGAAGATGAGGTATGGTGCCCAAACCAATGTTTTTAAAAAGATTCCTGGCCTCGAAAATGCTAGCTTTGCCCGTTTGGGCGGCATCCACCGCAACACATTTCTGAATGCGCCGACGCTTCTTGACGATCAGATGCGCCTCAGATCTCGCCCCAACATCCGTTTTGCAGGCCAAATCACCGGCGTCGAGGGGTACGTGGAAAGCGCGGCAATGGGGCTTCTGGCCGGGCGTCTTGCCGCAGTTGAGATGTTGGGGGGCAAACTGGGGCCTCCGCCTGAAACAACTGCAACAGGCGCGCTCATCACACATATCTCTGGCGGTGCCGAGGCAAAAACCTTTCAGCCGATGAACGTGAACTTCGGCCTCTTCCCTCCGGTCGAGGGTCTTAGGGGCGGGCGCCGCGGGCGCAAGGACCGCTACAAGGCCTATACAGATCGCGCCAAGGCCGATTGGAACGATTGGCTGGGCCATTCGGCACTGGACGCAGCATGACCCGCCGCACTAACCTGCTGCTATGGGGAAATTTCTGGACAAGGTTTATGATGCCCGCGATGGGGGAGAAACCAAAGCACTCTATGACGAGTGGGCGGCCAGCTACGACGCTGAAGTGACGGAAAACGGCTACGTGACACCGGACCGCTGCGCGCGTGCGCTGAAGGCGCAGGGCGCTGATCTGAAGGCACCGATACTAGACTTCGGATGTGGCACAGGGCTTTCAGGTCTGGCCTTACGGCTTGCCGGGTTTGAGCGGATCGACGGTGTTGATCTTTCGCGCGAAATGCTTGCTGAAGCAGAGGCCAAGTCGGTCTATCGCAATCTGAGCCTTATCACAGCCGGAGATAACCCGGTCGAAAAGTCAGGCACTTACAATGCAATCGCGGCAATTGGCGTGATTGGTGCGGGCGCAGCCCCGATTTCGGTTTTTGACACCCTGATGAAAGCGCTTGGCCCAGGCGGAAAGCTTGTCTTTTCCTTCAACGATCATGCCTTGGCAGACAAGGCCAATGAAGGGCGCCTTGCCGAATGGATGGATTGCGGCGCCGCCCGTCTGCTACACCGCGAATACGGACCACATCTGACCAAGGCTGACCTGAATGCCAACGTCTATGTCGTTGAAAAGGCGTGACGTTCCGGACCCGCTTTGCACCATCCCCAACGGGCCCCTTGCATCTGGGCCATGCGTTTTCGGCCATTGTGGCGCATGATATGGCACAGAACCTAGGTGGCACGTTCCTTCTGCGCATGGATGACATCGACAGGGTCCGGTCAAAACCAGAGTTCGAAAAGCAGGCGATGGACGATCTGCACTGGCTGGGACTTCGCTGGCCTGAACCCGTGCGCAAGCAGTCGCGGTCAGCCCTGCATTTCAAGGCGCTGATCGATCAACTTTCTTACATGGGGCTGGTCTATCCCTGTTCTTGCAGCCGTGCGGATGTCGAACAGGCCTCAGACGCGCCGCAAGAGGGTGTGCCAACCCACGGACCGGACGGGCGCATATACCCCGGCACCTGTCGCAACCGGGATATGGGATCCTATGAAAACGGCGATGCAATCCGTCTGAACGTAGCCAAGGCTACAAAAGTCGGGAATTTGCCAAGCTTCACCGAGACCGGCCCACGATTTGAGGGTGTTCACAGGCTAAGTGCCGAAGATCTGCAGGCCACAATCGGGGATTTCGTCGTGTCGCGACGCGACACCGGTGCGGCCTACCATCTTGCGGTTGTGGCGGATGACACCGATCAGAAGATCAACCATGTCGTGCGCGGCGAAGATCTGTTCGAGGCGACGCGGATCCACGTATTGCTCTGCCACCTGCTAGAGTTGCCGATCCCGGTTTATCATCACCACCGGCTGATCCGAGACCAAAATGGCAAGCGTCTGGCCAAGCGTGATGATGCCCGCGCACTCGCAAAATATCGTTCAGACGGAGCAACACCGCAGGACATACGCAGAATGATCGGCCTGCCGGTCCAAAGCGCGGCGATTTAGCCGAGCGCCACGATCCGGACGTCCGATCCTTCTGCGGCCAAGGCGATCTGCCCGTCACAGAGCCGCAGCGCATCGGCCCCGAAGACCTCTTTCCGCCAGCCATGAAGCGCGGGCACATCGCGCATCCCCGCAGCTATCGCGTCGAGATCGGCAGCAGGGGCGATCAGCTTTGCCGCAACCCCGGCGCTTTCCGTCTTGGCCTTCAAAAGCACGCGCAGCAAGTCCGCGAGCGCGGGATTCACCTGTAGACGTTCGCGGCTCCGGTCCGGTTGCGGCATATCCCCCGGCGCCATGGCCTCCCCGGCGGCTACAGCCGTCAATATTCCGTCGCCGATGTCGCCTCGTCTTGCCTCACGCAGCAACAGCCTAGACCGCCCAAGATCATCGGCGCTTTTGGGTTTATTGCCTGCCAGTTCGATCAACGCGTCGTCCTTGAACACGCGGTTTCGGGGGATGTTCCGTTCCTGCGCATAGCGTTCCCGGAATGCCGCGAGGGTTTGCACGACCGCAAGAAACCGAGGGGAATTGGTGCGCGTGCGCACCCGCTTCCAGGCATGTTCCGGCTCCATGATGTAAGTCTCGGGCGCAAGAAGAACGCCAAGCTCTTCCTGAACCCAATGGCTGCGACTGGTTTCCTCGAGCCGCCCGGCAAGATACTCGTAGATCTCGCGAAGATGCGTGACATCTGCCAAGGCGTAGGCCTTTTGCGCATCCGTCAGCGGACGCCGAGACCAATCCGTGAAGCGGGATGTCTTGTCCAGCGATTGCTTTGCAATCTTCCGGACCAGCGTTTCGTAGCCAACCTGTTCGCCGAAACCGCAGACCATTGCGGCCACTTGCGTGTCGAACAAAGGTTTGGGGAAGACCTGCGCGTCCACAAAGAAGATCTCAAGGTCCTGGCGCGCAGCATGGAACACCTTGACGACCGATGGATCCTGGAAAAGCATATATAGCGGCTCAAGCGACAGATCTTTTGCGAGCGGGTCGACAAGAACGGCCCCCTCATCGCCCTTGCCTGGTATGGCCAGTTGAACCAGACAGAGCTTTGAATAGTACGTTCGTTCGCGCAGAAACTCTGTATCAACCGTGACATAATCGTGCTGGTGCGCCGCGGTGCAAAACTCGGCAAGCGCCTCTGTAGTCGTCAATGTTCGCATCAAAGTTCCGGCCATAGATGCGGCATTGCTCACCGCACGGTTGAACGGACTTACACCATTGGCTTCAAAAGTGCCAGTAGGTCAAAGAAAGAGCGTTTCGCGCGTGCCGGAAACGAAACGGCGCAAGACAGCCGGATAGAGCTGATGCTCTTTTTTCAGAACCCGGGCCGCCAAAGTGTCGGGGGTATCATCGGGAAGAACCGGGATACGGGCCTGACCAAGGATCGGCCCGTCGTCCAGCTTCGCTGTGACAAGGTGCACGCTGCATCCATGTTCGGTGTCACTCGCCGCCAGCGCGCGGGCATGAGTATTGAGACCCTGATACTTTGGCAGCAAAGACGGGTGAATGTTCAGCATTCGCTCAGCACGAGGCGCAACGAAATCAGCCGTCAGAACGCGCATGAACCCCGCAAGACAAATGATATCAGGGGCATAGGGTGCCATTGCCTCGTTGAGCGCGGCCTCAAATGCTCTTCGGTTCTCGGCAAACGGACGGTGATCGACGATTTCGGTCCGAATCCCCTGCCCCTGCGCCCATGCGATCCCACCTGAATCTTCATTGTTTGACAACACCAGACAGGGTCGGGCGGGATGATCACCCCTCATGCTCTCGACAAGCGCCTGCATGTTTGAGCCGCCGCCGGAAATGAAGATCGCAACGCGTGTCGTCACCGCAGCGCGCCGGAATAGACGACCCCGCTACCCTGGCTCACCCGGCCCAACCGATAGACGGTTTCTCCAGCATCGGCCAATTCGCGTGCCGCAGCATCCGCAACTTTAGCATGCATAACAACAACCATTCCGATCCCAGAATTGAAGGTCTTGAGCATTTCGTCAACGTCCATTCCACCCTGCTGCATCAGCCAGGAGAAGACAGGCGGCAATGTCCAAGCATTCAGATCAATCTCGGCTCCCAGGCCTTCGGGCAGAACACGCGGCAGGTTTTCCGTCAGCCCCCCACCGGTGATGTGAGCCAAAGCATGCGCATGACCGGCCCGGACCACCCGCAGCGCAGGTTTGACGTAAAGACGTGTCGGTGTCAGAAGCGCTTGCCCCACCGTCATCTGATCGTCCCAGGGACAGGGCGCGTCCCAGCCCAGACCTGATGTTTCAATAATCCGGCGCACAAGGGAATAGCCGTTGGAATGTATGCCATCGCTTGCCAGGCCCAGGATCACATCACCGTCTGACACGTCGCGGGGCAGCGCGCTGTCGCGCTCCATCGCACCGACTGCGAACCCGGCCAGGTCGAAATCTCCTGGCGGGTACATGCCCGGCATCTCGGCCGTCTCTCCACCGATCAGGGCGCATCCCGATTGTTCGCACCCCTTTGCAATCCCTTCCACAACCCGCACGGCGGCGTCGACGGAAAGCTGGCCCGTAGCGAAATAGTCGAGGAAAAACAAAGGTTCTGCCCCCTGACAGACCAGGTCGTTGACGCACATCGCGACGAGGTCGATGCCAACCCCATCAACACTGCCCGTATCGATCGCGATCCGCAACTTCGTGCCCACGCCATCTGTGGCCGCGACCAGAATGGGATCTTCAAACCCCGCCGCCTTGAGATCGAAGAGGCCACCAAAACCGCCCAGGCCCGCCATGACACCCGGCCGGTTTGTCCGCTTGGCAGCCGGTTTTATCCGATCAACCAGCGCATTGCCTGCGTCGATGTCAACGCCGGCCTCGGCATAGGTCATCCCGTTACGTCTATCCTGACCGGGGTGTGTCATGAGTGTCGTCTCCGTCGGTTTGGGTCCGGTTACGGCATCCCGCACGCAAGCACAACGCCATGTCTTGACCTACCGACCGACCCGGCCTAGCAACGTGACATGGCGGGCCTGTAGCTCAATTGGTTAGAGCAGAGCGCTCATAACGCTTTGGTTGCGGGTTCAAGTCCTGCCGGGCCTACCACATCACGCAGATCTGACGTGCCATGTGACCGCCATTTCGACGACGGTTTCATCCTCGGCGTCGCGAATATCAACCTTCACTTCGAAGTCGGCTTTCCCCTCTGCCTTCAGTGCATCTTGAAGGGCTTGCCCGGGTTGGTCGCATGCCGCATGCGCAGTCAGCGTGCCCTTGGCGATTTTCTTGTACGTGATCTTGGCATTCCGCGCGACAGGTCTGAGACCGAGGATGATCGGCGCGAGCGCCCCTGCCATGGCCGCACCCGACGCGGCCTCACCAAGTGTAAACATGGCCCCTGCATGTTGAGTCTGGATATGATTTTCGATCTCCGAGCGCTGCTCCAACATAGCTGAAGCTGTGCCATCGCCGATCTCTTGCAGGACCACGCCCACATGCTTTGCGAATGGCACAGCTTGGTCGAGATGTGATTTGATCATGTCATAGGGTGTCATGCAGGGGCTCCTTTGCTTTCTTGCAGCTAAGAAGCAGCGTGCATTTAACGCAAGGCAGGCGTTGCGTCACCGCGCGATGACAATGTCCGCCCGTAGCCCACCCAGCCTTTCACTCATACCCAAACGCAGCACCCCGCCATGCGCCCGTGCAATGTCAGTCGCAATGGCGAGGCCCAGACCGACGCCGCCCCCTTTGTCCTGATTGCGCGACTTATCCAAACGGGTGAATGGCCGTTGGGCATCGGCGCGCTGGTCTTCAGGGATGCCTGGCCCGTCATCTTCAACCCTTAGGCGCAGAGATTTTTCGGTGATGCGCACGCGCACCTCAGCCTTCGAACCATAACGTACTGCGTTGTTGACCAGATTGCCCAGGGCACGCCGCATCGCGTTGGGTCGAAGCATCACGTTGCCTTCCCCTTTGATGCTTTGCAGAACGACCGGATGCCCAGCCCGTTGCGCGTCCTCAACAACGGATGTCGCGAGGGCAACTGGATCAACGGCCTCCGGCTCTCCCTCCGCGTCACCCTTTGCGAAGTCCAGAAATTCGTCGATCATTCGGGTCATGTCTTCGACATCCCTTTCTAGTGGCGTTCGATCCGCATCATCCAGCATCGAAAGGGCCAGCCGCATCCGGGTCAGCGGCGTGCGCAGGTCATGGCTGACGCCTGAGAGCATCAGGGTACGCTGTTCGATTTGCCGCTCAATACGTGAGCGCATATCAACAAAGGCCGCCCCCGCCGCGCGCACCTCGCTCGCGCCGGCGGGAGAATAAGGAATATGACGCCCGCGCCCGAACGCCTCGGCCGCTTTGGCCAGACGTCTGATCGGGCGTAGCTGGTTGCGCAGATAGATGAAGGACACGATGGTGATCAGGATCGAAAAGAAGACCATGTTAACAAACAACTGATGCGGGTTTGACGCCGAAACCCGCCGCCGGTCAAACCGAATCTCAAGCGGGCCATTCGCGCTTCGCGCCACCAAGCGGACGACACGGTCTTCAGACAGATCCACCACGCCGACTTCGGGCACAAACGACATCAGTCGCTGTGTCACCACGCTGCCCGAAAAGTCATACCATCGCCTTGTGTTGGTCACCGCGAGAGCTGCGTCATCAACAGGCTCAACCTCGATTAACAGAGGTCCGGTGCGCTGTTGAACGCTGTCATTGATCGCATCGACGCTGCCGGCTTCGTCCGCAGCTTCCAGCACCAGACGAACCTCGCGCACGACTGCGTCTGTCATCTGCTGCGTGACGTCCTCGAAGTGACGCTGCATGAAAAGGATCGACACAACGATCTGCAGGAAGACGACGGGCAAAAGCAAGATGAGTGCGGCGCGGCCATATATCCCGCGGGGCATATAATGTTTGAGCCAGACAAAAGACATGAGCTACCGTAGCTGCGGATGACGGGAAGGGACAGATCATGCAGTTGAATGCGGATCAAGTATTTGATCCGGTGATCGGGGCAGTCGAAACGCTTGAACCGGGCTTGCGCCGGATCCTTGCGCCCAATCCATCCCCCATGACGTTTCGCGGCACCAACACCTACCTTTTGGGCACATGCGACATCGCGGTCATTGATCCGGGCCCGGACAGCCCGGCACATCTTGAGGTGATCCTTGGCGCGATTGGACCTGATCAGCGCATCTCGCATATCTTCGTAACCCATTCGCATCTGGATCATTCCCCGCTGGCACGGCCTCTGGCAGAAGTGACAGGGGCGCCAGTCCTTGCCTTCGGCCCATCCAGTGCAGGGCGCAGCACGGTCATGAAGGCGCTTTCAAAGCAGGGGCTTATGGGTGGTGGTGAAGGTGTCGATGATCGCTTTGCACCGGACATTGCACTGGAGGATGGGGCGAAAATTCAAACTGATAAGTGGGCGCTTGAGGTGATCCACACGCCCGGGCATATGGGCAATCATATCGCGTTGGGCTGGGGCGACGCCTGCTTTACAGCCGATCACGTGATGGGTTGGGCAACCTCCATCGTCTCACCTCCGGACGGAGATCTGACGGATTTCATGGCCTCGTCCGAACGACTTTTGCGGACCGAGTGGCGGGTTTTCTATCCGGGCCACGGCGCGCCGATCACTGCTCCGGCGGACCGCCTTGGCTGGCTGATTGCTCATCGCAGATCACGCGAACGTGCCATTCTGTCCGCGCTTGATGGGCAGGACCTGACGGCACGCGCGCTGGCCCATCTGATCTATCAAGACACACCCCAGGCCCTTTTGCCTGCTGCAACCCGCAATGTGCTGGCGCATCTGGTCGATCTTTATGGGCGCGGATGGGTTGAAACGACGGAGCAGCTTTCTGCTACAGCGACTTTCAGATTGCAGCAATACACTTAGATGCCAGTGAAATAATATCGTTTTCGATTATGGCTCCGACGGTAGGGATCGGAGCTAAATTGGTGCAGCCATTTTTAAGTGTCTGATCTAGCTTTCTATTTATGTGCTCACAGGGGGCTTTGGCGACGAATTGTGCAACTCTCTGTGTAACCTGATGTGTAGCTCCGACCTCTTTGGGCGTTTCTTGGCTGCGGAGGTGAGGGGTTTATGAAACTTTGGACACGGGATGACGGGCGGCATGTTCAGCCGGGCGTTT